>Ga0209006_10000595_pt1 | contig 33632 bp, 25 predicted proteins | sample JacPin_JW_Ref_O2_FD_188567 | JGI IMG/M metagenome (GOLD analysis project Ga0209006, IMG submission 188567) | Forest soil microbial communities from Algoma, Ontario, Canada - Jack Pine, Ontario site 1_JW_Ref_O2 (SPAdes) (version 2) | ecosystem: Environmental > Terrestrial > Soil > Boreal... | reverse complement strand
CCCCATCGTCGAGCGCACCCAAAGTGCCGCCGTCGACCTCGGGCGCACGGCTCGCCGCTTGCGCGAGGGCCAGAACCTGACGCTCGCCGATGTGGCGGGGCGGGCCGATATCAGCAGCGCCATGTTGAGCCGGCTCGAGACCGGCCGAGTCTCGCCCAGCTTGGAAACCATAGTTGCTCTGTCGCAGGCGCTGGGAGTCACCGCCTCCGCTCTGATGCAACGCGTCGGGGTCGACGACGGCGGCGCTCAGTTGATCCGCGCCGGCGAAGGCCTCGAGACGGTGCGCAGCGGCACGCGGCGCGGCCATACATATCACCTGTTGGCGGCGCAACGCGGTCCCCGCAAGGTGTTCGAACCGTTCCTGGTGACGCTGAACGATCGCAGCGAAGTGTTTCCCGGGTTCCAACATCCCGGCGTCGAGTTCATTCACCTGCTGTCTGGAGTCCTGCACTACCGCCATGGGCGGCACACCTACGTTCTCAAGCCGGGGGACACCCTCACCTTCAGGGGCGATGTGGCGCACGGTCCGGAACGTTTGGAAAAGGTTCCCATCCGCATGTTGTCGATCATCATTTACGCGAGCGACGAAGACCTGGGAACCTGACTGCTCCATGCTCGAGAAACATCTCTGGCGCGACTTCGTGGCCGTCACGTCCAGCGTCGCCGTGCTTGGGTTGGGTGTGGGCAGCACCCTGCCGTTGACCGCGCTGGCCCTGACCGACCGCGGTTGGGGACCCCAAGTGGTGGGTTGGATGGCCGCCGCGGCGGCGGCCGGCGGCATGGCGGGAACCCTGGTGTCGCCTCGGGCAACGATCCGCTTCGGGCGCCGGCGGGTCATGCTGTGGTGCGTGGCGCTCGCCGCCGCCTCGGTGATCTCTCTGCAGTATGTGGATTCTCTGTCGGGTTGGGCCGTGTTGCGCGCAGCATTCGGCGTCTCCATGGCGCCGCTGTTCGTCATCGGCGAAGCCTGGATCAACTCATTGCCCGGCGATGCCGTCCGCGGTCGAGTGGTCGCCATTTACACCACGAGCTTCACGCTCTGTCAGGTGTTGGGGCCCGCCCTGACCGGTGCGGTCGTGCACGCTCCCCGCCATGCGTTCTTGATCTGCGGCGCCGTCTTTCTGCTCGGCATCCCGGGGATCGCCATGGCGCGCGACCCACCCGCCGCGCGTGCGGGCGATCGCGCGACGATCGGCGACAAGAATGCCGTGGCGTCGTGGTTCACCATCGTTCGCATCGCTCCGGCCATCGTGGCTGGAGCGGCGCTGTTCGCCGCGTTCGACAACATCATGCTGAGTTTTCTTCCGCTGCTGGCCCTCGACCATGGCTTCAGTCGCAGCCGCGCGCTGGCTGCCGTCGTCGTCGTGTTCATGGGCGACGCCACGCTGCAATTCGCCGCCGGTTGGCTGGCGGACCGATTCGGCCACGCTCGCGTACACCGCACCGCCGGCTTCGGTTTGTGCGGGTTGCTGCCGCTGCTGCCCCTGATGATCGCCGTGCCGGGGCTGTGGGAGTTGTATCTCTTTGTATTGGGCGGGGTCGCCGGCTCGGTGTACACCCTGTCCATGGTCTCTAGCGGCGAGCGCTTCAGCGGTGCGGCGCTGCTGCGCGCGTCCGGTTTGATCGCGTTCACCTGGAGTCTGGCGAGCAGCATAGGCCCCGCCGCCACCGGCATCGTCGTGCAGCACTTCGGCGGCGAGGCCATGACGGCGGTGCTATGGCTCATGGCCTTGGGCTTCGTCCTCGCCGAGCACATGGGCTCGCGCCGCGTCGTCCAGGCATAATCTGACTCATGATAACTTTGGCGCCGAATGTGTGCCCTAAGCCTTCGAGCCCTTCAGGAGAACCGGTCTTGTCACGAACCCCATTGCCGAACTGTTTGCGCGCCGTCGGTCGCATCGTTTTCATCATGGTTCTTTTGCTGCCCGTCGGCGAATCACTCGGCGCTGCGGCGGTTCCCGGCGCGACGGCTCCCGGCGCGACGGCCGCGACGAGCCGCATACCCGGCAATGTCGACGCCTCGCGATTGGCGGCCGCCGATTCCGAGCCGCAGAATTGGTACACGGGCGGACGCGACCAGGGCGGATCCTATTATTCGCCGTTGACGACCATCAATGCCTCGAACGTCAAGACCCTGGGGTTTGCCTGGCAGTACGACTTGGGTCTCCCGTACCGCGGGCAGGAAGCCACGCCCGTGATCGTCGACGGCGTCATGTACACCTCCGGCACCTGGGGCTACGTCTATGCGGTCGATGCGGCATCGGGCCGCGAGCTCTGGCGCTACGACCCCAAGAGCGACTATTTCGCAGGACGAAATCCGTGCTGCGACCTCGTCAACCGGGGCGTCGCCGTATGGAAGGGGAAGGTCTATGTCGCGTCGGGAGACGGACGCCTGCATGCGATCAATGCGGCCACCGGCCAAAAGATCTGGGAAGCCGACACCATCACTGACCATAAGCTGCCGTACGCCAGCACCGGCGCACCGCAGATCGCCGGCAATGCAGTCGTGATCGGCAACGCGGGCTCCGACATGGGGCACGGCGGCGTACGCGGTTACGTCACGGCATATGACCTGGAGACCGGCGCCTTGAAATGGCGCTTCTACACCGTGCCGCCGGCCGTCGGGCAGCCCCTCGAGAATCCGGAGCTCGCTGCGGCCGCCAAGACGTGGGACGCCGCGCGCGACCCGGCGTTCAAGCTGGGCGGCACAGCCTGGGACGGTTTCGCTTACGATCCTGAACTGAAACTGGTGTATTTCGGTACCGCCAACGCGGCGCCCTACGACCTGCGCCAACTGGGGCCGGCGAGGCTCGATAGCCTCTACACCGCATCGATCATCGCGCTGCACGCCGATACCGGCCGGCTCGCTTGGTACTACCAGACCACCCCGCGCGATAGCTGGGATTTTGATGCCACGCAGAAAATGATTCTCACCAGCCTCGACATCGGAGGTGCCGCGCACCGCGTTCTCATTCAGGCGAACAAGAACGGATTTTTCTACGTTCTCGATCGCGAGAGCGGCAAGCTGCTGTCGGCCAAGAATTTCACGTACATCAACTGGGCCACCGGCGTCGACATGAAGACCGGCCGGCCGGTGACCACCCCGACCTCCGATTGGTACTCCTCGCCCAAAAACGTCTATCCGTCCTGGTCGGGAGCCCATACCTGGAACCCCATGTCGTTGAGCGCGCAGACGCATCTGGTTTACATACCGGTGCTGGATGTTCCCGCCGTCTGGGTGGACATGGCCCACAACGGCGGCGACGTGAAATTTCTCGACGGATTCTTCACCGCGAACGGCATCTTCCCCGACGACACCTACGATGCCGGCGACTTGAAACGGCTCTACGGCCCTCTGCCCGACCTCAAGGATCTCAACGCCACGAGAAAACCGAAGCTCGTGCGCGAACTTCTCCGCGCGTGGGACCCGGTGGCTCAAAAAATCGTCTGGGAATACGAAACTTCGTCGGGCATTCGCGGCTACGACGGCGGTGTGACGTCCACGGCCGGCAATCTGGTGTTCCAAGGCCGCGGCAGCGGCGGCCTCTGGGTGTACGCGGCGGACACCGGCAAGGTGCTCAAGGTTGTCCATACCGGCAGCCACATCATGGCCGCGCCGGCTGCGTATGCGGTGAACGGCGTGCAGTACGTCGCCGTTCAGGTGGGTTATGGCGGCACCGGCATCGCTGAGGGTCCGGCGCCCCCCAGCAGCGCGGCCGTGAAGTTTGAAAACACCAACCGGATCATCGCTTTCAAATTGGGCGGCGGCCCGGTGCCCCCGCCGGCGGAACGCGTGCTCCCGCCGCTTGCAAAACCGCCCGCGCCAACGGCCTCTCAGCAATCCATCCGCGCCGGCGAGGTCAAATTCATCGAAGAATGCTCGCGCTGCCACGCGCTTGGCATCAGCTCCACTCCGGATCTGCGCCGTCTCGATGCCGGGATACACGCCCAATTCAAGGACATCGTTCTACACGGCTTGCTCGCCCCGGCGGGAATGGAACGCTTCGACGACATCCTGAGCGACCAGGACGTCGACAACATTCATGCCTATCTGATCGATCAAAGCTGGGTGGCGTACCGTGCGCAGCAGGCCGGCTCACATCCGTGAGCCGTCCGCATGGCGGTTGAATACACACTCAATGGGGATGACATCGTCTCCGCTCGCTTGCTAGCCATCGGCATTCGGCCGAAACTTGAGTTGGGCTTGTTCGCGGCTTCGGTCGCCGCACTGTTGGCGTGGTCCGTGTCTCCGTGGAGAATAACTATATTGCCGCTGCTCATCGGACTCACAGCAAGTCTCGGCGCTTTTCGACTGATGCAGATCGGCAAGGTCAAGGAAGCTGCGATGGCCGCGTTCCGTCGCAATCCGACGCTGCGGCTGCCCACCACGGCCGAGTGGGACGAGCGCGGTGTCACGATCCAGCCCGCCGGTTCCTTGACCGAACGCATCCTGTGGACGGAAATGCAGCGGCTGCGGGAAAACGAGCGCGTCATCTTGCTGTTGCAGGGCGCCGGATTCGGTCACGCCATTCCCAAGCGCGCTTTTCCGAACAAGACGCTGCTCGACGCATTTCGCGTGGCGGCGCGTGGCCTCCGGTAACTCTTCAGCGGTAACCCGTGAAGATTGAGCAGTCACCCGCCCCCACGATGCAACCGGCTTTAGTGATCGGTCCGTGCCGCCTTGGTGCTGTCGCCTTCTCGGCACTGCTTCTCGCCGCCGGTTGCGCGACACAGCCCCCGGGGGCCAGCCAGCCCAAACCTCCATCGAGCGCCCTGCAACCTTCCACCGACGACGCTCTGGGCAAGGCTTTCTTGCCCCTTGCCCCAGCGCACGGCGGCGATTCCGGCTTTCACATGTTGTCGGCCGGCATCGACGGATTGACGGCACGGGTCGAGATGATCGATGCCGCGCAGCGTTCGCTCGACCTTCAATCTTACATATTCCGCTCCGACAAGTCCGGCAACCTCGTTGCCCAGGCATTGCTGCGCGCGGCCGATCGCGGGGTCCGCGTCCGTGTCATCACGGACGACGGCGAGAGCGTCCCAGGCGACGAAAGAATACTCAGTCTGGCGGCGAAACCCGGCATCGAAATCCGCCTGTTCAATCCGCTGCGGTACCGTGGACGCCTCAAGCTCTTGCGCGGCGCCGATTGGGTGTTCGAGGAGGGCCGGCTGGACTACCGGATGCACAACAAGCTGATGGTCGCCGACAATGCGGTGGCGATCATCGGCGGGCGCAATATCGGCGATCAATATTTTCAGATCGATCCCGAGTCCCAGTTCGGCGACGACGACGTCGTGGTGACCGGCCCCATCGTGCAGCGCCTATCGGCCGTGTTCGACCAATTTTGGAGCGGCGATCTCGCGATTCCGGCGCCCGCAGTCGACAAGCAGCACACATCGGACAAGGCGCTGTCGACTTTTCAAGCCATGCTGGAAAAGGAGGGCGAACAGGTCGACGTCAAGCACGCCGCAGTCACGCCGGGCGCCGCAATCAAGCCGGTTGCCGCAGTCGCGCCGGTTGCCGCAGTCGCGCCGAACGCCGAAAGGCCGCCGGGTGCGGACCGCAAGCCTTTCTTGGATATCGTTTCCGGGCGTATTCCGCTCATCTGGTCGCCGATGAAACTCGTCTATGACAGCCCCGACAAAAAGGACGTCGACAAGGGAAACTCTCCGGGACGTTTGATCTACAAGGCGATGGCGGAGCAAGCGAACGAAGTCAGGACCGAGCTTTTGATGGTGACTCCTTACTTCATCCCGTCGCCCGACGAGTTGCGTCTGCTCAAGGATGAGCGCGGCCGAAACGCCCGCGTACGTGTATTGACCAACTCGCTGGCCGCCGCCCCCAGTGTTGAGGCGCACTCCGGCTACATCCATTACCGGGTAGGATTGCTGCAAGAAGGCGTCGAGCTGTACGAAGTCCGTGCATTATTGGGCAATACGCAGGGAAGCGGACAGTCCAAGGCGATTTCGCGGCATGGAAATTACGGTCTGCACGCCAAATTGTTCGTGTTCGACCGCAAGGTTGCGTTCGTCGGCTCAATGAACTTCGATCAGCGGTCCAAGCATCTGAACACCGAGATCGGACTGTTGATCTCGAGCCCGGAGCTCTCCAATGAGATTGCCGCCCGGTTCGAGTCTCTCACGCAACTCGACAACGCTTACACCGTGACGCTCGAAGAAGGCACGGCGGGTAAGCCGCAATTGCTGTGGAAGACTCGGGAAGACGGCAAGGTGGTCGAGTACCGCAAGGATCCTGCGCGAAATGAGTGGCAGCGGCTGAGGGTCAAATTTCTCTCCGTCATGCCGCTCGACAAGGAGCTCTAAGTTTGACGGCAACTCCCAACATCTTGATTTTGATGGCCGACCAGCTCGCCGCGCGCGCCCTTCCGGCGTACGGCAATCGCGTCTCCAAGACTCCCCACATCGATGGTCTGGCGGATCGGGGTGTCGTGTTCGAATCGTTCTACTGCAATAGCCCGCTATGCGCGCCTTCGCGCTTTTCGTTTCTCGCGGGCCGGCAGGTCTCGGCCATCGGAGCCTACGACAATGCGGCGGAACTACCCGCGCAAGTACCGACCTTCGCTCATTATCTGCGGCGCAGCGGCTATCAAACCGTGCTCAGCGGCAAGATGCATTTTTGCGGCGCGGACCAACTGCACGGCTTCGAGGAGCGGTTGACGACGGACATTTATCCGGCGGACTTCGGCTGGACCCCGGACTGGACTCGCCTCGAACACCGGCCGAGCTGGTATCACACCATGGATTCGGTCACCCAGGCGGGACCGTGCACGCGTACCAATCAGATCGATTTCGATGACGAGGTAATTTTCAACGCCCGCCAGAAACTGTTCGACATGGCCCGTGCAAAGGACAAACGCCCGTTCTGCATGGTCGCCTCCATGACTCACCCGCACGATCCGTATGTGATTCCACAGCGTTACTGGGACCGTTATGTCGACGTGGAGATCGACATGCCGCGCGTCACCATGGCCGTCGAAAACCTGGATCCGCATGCGCGGCGGCTGCGCCATGTGTGTGGACTGGATTTGCAGCCCGTGACGACGAGCCAAACCCGCGCCGCGCGCCGCGCCTATTACGGCGCCGTCTCCTATGTGGACGATCAAATCGGCTCCATGCTGGCGGCGCTCGCCGAGACCGGTTTTGCCGACGACACCATCGTGCTGTTGTTGGCCGATCACGGCGACATGCTGGGCGAGCGCGGCCTGTGGTACAAAATGAATTTCTTCGAGCCGGCCTGCCGGATTCCGCTGATCGTGCATTCGCCCCGGCGCTTTGCCGCGCGGCGCGTGGCGAGCTCGGCCTCGTTGGTGGACGTTCTGCCGACATTGTGCGAGCTGGCCGGCGGAAGTCCCAGCGGCTACGCGACGCCGCTCGATGGCGTCAGTCTCGTTGCGCAACTGAAGGGCGCCGGCGGCGTGGACGGCGGCCGCGATGAAGTCGTCGGCGAGTACCTTGCGGAAGGCGCGATCGCACCACTGGTGATGATCAAGCGCGGCCGTTACAAATTCGTGCATTCACCGGTCGATCCGGACCAGCTCTACGATCTGACCGACGACCCCGACGAATTGCGCAATCTGGCCACCACTGCGGGGCATACGGCGCGCGTGCGGGAGTTTCTCGCCGACGTGCAACGGCGCTGGGACCTGCCCGCGCTCGCCGCCGACGTGATTGCGAGCCAGCAACGCCGCCATCTCGTGAATGAGGCGCTTCGCACGGGACGCTACACTCCATGGGATTTCCAGCCCCTGCGCGATGCGAGCCGGCTGTACGTCCGCAACGATCAAGAACTCGGTGATTTCGAGGCCATGGCGCGGATCGGCTAGAGCTCGTCGTCGTAAATGATGATGGACAGCATGCGGATCGGCACCTTGCCCAAGGTCTCGGGCCCATGCGGCACTTCGCCCCGGAAACTCAAGGAATCGCCTGGTGCCAGCGGATAACTATGGCTGCCGTGGCGATAGGTAAGCGAGCCGCTGAGGAGGTAGATGAATTCCGTTCCCGGGTGCTGGAACCCTGGAAAGACCTCGCTCGCATCGGTCAAGGTCACCAGGAACGGCTCGAATGCCTTACGGGGGCCGCGCTGCGCCGCGAGCAAGTGATACGTATGCCCGCGGCGAGTGCCGCGCCGCACCACCTGCAGACCTTGGCCGGCGGGAACCTTCTGCGCCTCTTCCTCGTCGCCGCCGACATCCTGCAGCAGCAGCGCCGGCCGCACGCCGAGAGCGGCCGACAGCGCCACCAGAGTGTCCAGACTGGGAGTCACATGACCGGTTTCGAGCCGGCTCAGCATCCCGGCGCTGATGCCGGCAGTGGTCGCGACGTCGGTCAGCGTCAATCCCTGACCCTCTCGTACCCGTCGTGCGACCGCGCCGAGCTGTCGGCCCACGTTGGGGGCCGCGCCGGCGATACCGCGCGCGGCGACGGCTTCTGAATGCGCCTTCTTGGAAAATCGCGTCATCAGGCCTCTGTTTCCTTATAGAGGGTCCGCTCGAGACCAAGGTCCGCCCGAGCCGGGAGCTTCCTTTCGCTCGCGGTCAATTTACACTGCATGCAATTAATTTGCACTACAGTAACTAGCGTGATATTTATTCGCTAAAGGCGTCGCAGCCTTTGTGGCGCTCTGCCCGCGCAATAAAACTAGCACACTCACCGCAACAGAGGACTTAAGAGTATGGCGCGCGATCCAAAACACGACATCTTGTTTCAGCCGATCAAGATCGGACCGAAGACTTTGCGCAACCGATTCTATCAAGTGCCCCATTGCATCGGTGCGGGCTCGGACAAGCCCGGCTTTCAGGCGGCGAACCGCTCGATCAAGGCCGAGGGCGGCTGGGCGGGGATCAATACCGAGTACTGCTCCATCCACCCGGAGTCCGACGACACGCACCGTTTGTCGGCGAGAATCTGGGACGAAGGCGACGTGCGCAATTTGCGTGCCATGACCGATCATATCCACAAGTTCGGCGCCCTGGCCGGCGTCGAATTGTGGTACGGCGCCTCGCATGCGCCCTGCATGGAATCGCGCGCCACGCCCCGCGGCCCCAGCCAGTACGCGTCGGAATTCGAGACCCTCACCTACTGCAAGGAAATGGACTTCGACGATATCGCCATGGTCCAGCAGTACTACGTCGATGCGGCATTACGCTCGCGCGAGGCCGGCTTCGACATCATCTACGTGTACGGCGCGCATTCCTATCTGCCTCTGCAATTCCTCTCCCCGTACTACAACAAGCGCAAGGACAAGTACGGCGGGTCGCTCGAGAATCGCGCGCGCTTCTGGCTCGAGACCTTGGAAAAGGTGCGGCGCGCCGTGGGCCATGACTGCGCCATCGCCACCCGGTTCGCCGTGGATACCCTGTACGGCGACACCGGGGTCGAGGTCGAACAGGACGGGATGAAGTTCATCGGCATGGCGGATTCGCTGGTCGACCTATGGGACGTCGACGTGGGCGACATCGCCGAATGGGGCGAGGATGCCGGCCCGTCGCGTTTTTACGCCCAGGGCCACCAGGTGCCGTGGACCCGTTTCGTGAAGCAGGTGTCCAAGAAGCCGGTGCTCGGAGTCGGGCGTTTTACGGACCCGGAAAAGATGACGGAAATCGTCACCAAGGGCATCGCCGACATCATCGGCGCGGCACGGCCCTCCATTTCCGACCCTTGGCTGCCGAAGAAAATCGAAGAAGGCCGGTACGACGACATCCGTGTCTGCATCGGCTGCAACGTCTGCATCTCGCGCTGGGAAATCGGCGGTCCGCCGATGATTTGCACGCAGAACGCCACGGCCGGCGAGGAATATCGGCGTGGCTGGCATCCCGAGAAATTTCCGAAGCGCGGCTCCGATGATTCGATTTTAGTGATCGGTGCCGGCCCATCGGGCTCCGAATGCGCGCGCGTGCTCATGGAGCGCGGCTACACCGTGCACTTGTACGACACGGCCGCCAAAATCGGCGGCCACCTGAACGCGGTGGTCACGCTGCCCGGCCTCGGCGAGTGGGGCTATCATCGCGACTACCGCGAGTTGCAGATCAACAAGCTGGTCAAGAAGAACAAGCAGAGCCAGGTCGCCCTCACCCAAAAGCCGATGACCGCCGAGGCGGCGGTCACGTACGGCGCCGAGAAGATCGTCATTGCCACCGGCTCTTCGTGGAATACCGACGGCACGAATTGCCTGACGCATGATCCCATTCCGGGCGCGGATGCATCGCAACCCGATCAGTTGACGCCGGAACAGGTACTCGAGGGCAAGAAACCCATCGGTAAACGCGTCGTGATCCTGAACGCGGATACCTACTTCATGGCGCCCAGTCTCGCTGAAAAATTGGCGGTCGCCGGCCACGACGTGACCGTGGTCACCGGAGTTCATCTCGCGAATTACATGCACTTCACGCTCGAATATCCGAACATGATGCGCCGCATGCACGAGTTGCACATCAAGGAAATGCACAACGCCTTCAGCAACAAGATCGAGAAGGGCAGGCTCGAGGTGTACGACATCTGGGGCGACGGCTCGAAGCGGACGTACCGCGGCGCGGGCCATCTGCCGCGGGAATCCAACAAGAGCCACCGATGGGTGGAATTCGACTCGCTGGTGCTGGTGACGGGACGCCATTCGAACGACGCTTTGTACCGAGGCATCAAGGAGCGGCACGGCGAGTGGGACAAGAACGGCGTCAAGAGCGTCTACCTCATCGGCGACGCGGAAGCACCGCGCCTGATCGCCGACGCGACGTTCTCCGGGCACCGGTTGGCGCGCGAGATCGAAGAGGCCAACGCACAGCTGCCGCTGCCCTACAAGCGCGAAACCGCCGTGTGGGGCGCCTCGCACATGCCGGGCGGCAACTTCGAGATCGTGTACAAGACCTGACCGTGAGCCGCACCGACGCTGTCACTCGGATTCTGTTCGAGTCGTTTTCAGCAGCCGAAGTGCGGCTCTTCTATGCGTTCGGGTACGCGGCCATCGCCGTGTTCGCCTACGGCGTGGCCGTGCAAATCCGCAAGTACCGCCGCGGCGCGCCGCTCAAGCTCGATGGAAGCTTGTGGAAGCGGCTCGGCGACATGGTCGCGGTGGTTCTCAGCCACCGCACCCTCGACCGCCGCGATCCGGCCGCGGGCGGCGCCCACCGCCTTATCTTCTACGGCTTCGTGCTGCTGTTTCTCGGCACATCGACCATCACGCTGGAATACGACATTCTCCAGCCCTTGTTCGGGATTCGCTTCTGGCAAGGGGAGTTCTACCTCATTTTCTCGCTGGTGCTCGACGTGGCCGGCGTCGCTCTGGTCGGCGGCCTCGTCTACATGATGATTCGGCGCGGCTGGATGAAATTGCCTAAGCTCGACTACGCGCGGCCCGACCGCGTACCCGGCGATCCCGATTTCGACCGGCCGCAATATCGGCGCGAGGATTGGGCGTTTCTGTGGATACTGGTCGTGATCGGCGCCACCGGCTATGTTCTCGAGGCCGCGCGCCTGGTGTGGCTGCAAGCGCGCCCGGAGGTCTGGGAAGTGCGTTGGTGGTCGCCGGTGGGCGCGGTGCTGGCGGAGGCCTTTCGTGCGCTGGGGCTGACGGAGCACGGCGCGGCCGTGTTCCGGCACGGCCTGTGGTGGTTTCACGGCCTGCTGGCGCTCGCCTTCATCGCCCTGATTCCCTTCACCAAAGTGAAGCACATCTTTACGTCGGCGGCCTCTCTCCTGGTTCGCGACCCCCTGGCCGCCCAACGGCTGCCGCGCATCCCCGAAACGCAGGAGCAGCCCGGCGCCGCGAAGATCACCGACTTCAACTGGAAGCAACTGCTCAATCTCGACGCCTGCACCAAGTGCGGCCGCTGTCACGAAGCCTGCCCGGCGCGCGCCGTCGGCGCGCCCTTGTCGCCCCGCGACGTGATCTTGAGCCTGCGCGAATTCGCGCACACCACATTGGAATCCGGCACCGTGCCTGCCGCCGCCGAACTCGACATCCACGGCAAGTCGCCGGGCCAGGTGGCGCAGGAGACCCTGTGGTCCTGCCGCACCTGCATGGCATGCGTCGAGATCTGCCCCGTCGCGGTCGAACACGTGCCCATCATCGTGCAGATGCGCCGCAAGCTGGTCGAGGACGGCGCGATGGATCCGCTCCTCACGAAGACGCTGCAGACCATTCACAAGACCGGCAATTCCTTCGGCGAATCCAAGCGCAAGCGTGCCGCCTGGACCAAGGCGCTGCCCTTTTCCGTCAAGGACGCGCGCAAGGAGCCGGTGGACGTTCTGTGGTTCGTCGGCGATTACGCATCCTTCGATCCGCGCAATCAAAAGGTCACGCAAACCTTTGCGACGCTCTTGCACGAGGCGGGAATCGATTTCGGCATTTTATACGAGGCCGAATCGAACGCCGGGAATGACGTGCGGCGGGTGGGAGAAGAGGGTCTGTACGAATTGCTGGCCAACGCCAACGTGGCCGCCATGGCAGGTGCCTCGTTCAAGACCATCGTCACCACCGACCCCCATTCCTACAATACGATCCGCAACGAATACCCGGATTTCGGCGGCAAGTACGAAATCCAGCATTACACGAGTTTCGTGAAACGCCTCTTCGACGAAGGCAAGCTGCGCGTCTCAAAGCCGCTGGGCCTGCGCACGACCTTTCACGACCCCTGCCACCTCGGCCGGTTCAACAAGGGTTACGAAGCACCGCGCGACGTGCTCAAATTGCTGGGCTGCGAACTGGTGGAGATGGGCCGAAGCCGCGCGAATTCGTTTTGCTGCGGCGCCGGCGGCGGCCGGATCTGGATACCCGACCCGGTGGGTTCCGAAAAGCCGGCGCAGAATCGGATCAAGGAGGCGGCGGCGATTCCCGACCTCCAGGTCTATGTGGTGAGCTGTCCCAAGGATTTGACCATGTTCGAAGATGCGCTGAAGACCACCGGTAACGAGGGTAAATTCGTGGTGAAGGAATTGATCGAACTCATTCGCGAAGCCGTCCCCGCGCGGCTTCCCGAAGCGGTGATGCCATGAAGATTCTGGTTGCCGTCAAGCAAGTGGCCGCCCTCGACGAAGATTTCGAGTTCCGCGACGACGGCCGTGACGTCGATCCGGATTTTCTCATCCGCGATCTCAACGAATGGGACGACTTCTCGCTGGAGGAAGCCGTCAAGATCAAGGAAGCGTCGGCCGAGCCAACGACCGTGGTGGCCGTCTCGGTGGGTCCCGGGGAGGTGGATGAAGTGTTGAGAAAGTGCCTGGCGAAGGGCGCGGACCGCGCGGTTCGCATCTGGGATGATGCCCTCGAGGGTTCGGATCCCATCGCGATCGCGCGGGTGCTCGCCGCCGCGGCGAAGCGCGAGGCACCCGATCTCCTGTTCGCGGGCGTTCAATCCTCGGATCAATCGCATGCCGCCACCGGCATCGCCACCGCGGCATTCCTCGATTGGCCGCACGCCGCCGTGGTGAGTCAATTGACTTTTGCCCCCGGCGCCGCAACCGCGGTGTTTCGCCGCGAACTCGAGGGCGGTCTTCTGCAAGAGGTGGAAATTCGGTGCCCCGCGGTGCTCACCATCCAATTGGGCATCAACACGCCGCGGTACGCCTCGTTGCGCAGCATCAAGCAGGCGGCGGCAAAGCCCATCGAAGTCCTCTCACCGGCTGACCTCGGCCTCGGCGCCGCGGATGTGGGAGAAAAGGGATCCGCGTCGCGGGTAAGGCGCATGTTCGTCCCCGACAAGGGACATGCAGAGCTCATCGAAGGCGGTGCGACGGCGCAGGCGGCGCGTCTGGCGGCCATCATCCGCGAATTCAAGGGAACCACGCCATGAGCGGCATCCTGATCATTGCGGAACAGCGGCGCGGTGAACTCAGGGCCCCATCGCTCGAACTCATCACGGCGGCGCAGCCCTTGCGGCGCCCCGGTGACGAGGTGAGCATCGCCATCCTTGGGAAGGCGCCGGAGCGGCACGTGTCGGCCTTGAGTCTCGCGGGCGCCGACGAGATCATCACCGGGCATACTGCCGCGGCGGAATTCGATCCCGATACCTTCGAGGCGGCCGTGGGTGCGTTGATCACACAGCGCCGGCCGGACGTGGTCCTGGTTCCGCACAGCGTCGACTCCTTCGGATACGCAGCCGCACTGGCCGTGAAGCTGGGGCTGGGTTTCGCCACCGACGTGTACGACATCCGGCGCATCGACGGTGAATTGGTGGCGACGCGTGGCGGCTACGGTCAAAAGGTGAGCGTCGAAGTCGACTTTCCCGGGCGCAGCACCGTGCTGCTGGCGCTGCGCGGCAGTTCCTTCAAGGCCCCGGAGCAAAGCAGCGCGCCGCGCGTCACCGTATTTGAGGCGCCGCCGGTTGCCGGGCGCTCTCAGACCCGCGATTTCATCGAATTGCCGGCCACCGACGATGTCGACATGACCGGCGCGGAATTCATTCTGACCATCGGCCGGGGAATCGGCGAGGAGGCGAACGTCGCGCAGTTCCGCGAACTGGCGGACGCCATCGGCGCCACGCTGGGTTGCTCGCGTCCCATCGCCGATGCCGGATGGCTGCCGAAGAGCCGGCAAGTCGGGCAGTCGGGGAAAACGGCCAGCGCCTGTAAGCTCTACATCGCCATGGGCGTCTCCGGGGCCATCCAGCATCTGGCGGGCATGAAGCACGTGAGCACCATCGTCGCCGTGAATTCCGATGCCGGCGCATCGATTTTCGGAGTTGCGAAATACGGCATCGTCGGCGACATTTTCGAGGTCGCCGCGGAGCTCCGCCGGCAGTTCGAGGGAGACGCAGCGTGAGTACGGCAGAAGCAGCGGTCGGCGAGGCACCCCCCAAGAGCGGCGGCCTGGAGCGGGGCATCGACTGGACCGGCGCGTTCTGGGTCGCGAGCGGCGTGCCGCCGTTGGTGCTGTTTTCCATCGGCGCGGTCGCTGCGACCGTGGGCAAGCTGTCGTGGGTCATTTGGATGCTGTCCATCGCCATGGGTTTCATTCAATCTTTCACCTATGCGGAGATCGCCGGGCTGTTTCCCGACAAGGCCGGCGGAACCTCGATCTACGGCGCCATCGGTTGGGTCCGGTATGGAAAGTTGATCGCGCCCATCTCCGTGTGGTGCAACTGGTTTGCGTGGTCGCCGGTGCAGGCCACCGGCTCGGCGCTCGCGGCGGGGTACATCCTGAACGGCCTGTTCGCGCCCGATGCGATGATCAATACGTGGCAATTGACCTTGCTCGATCTCGGATCGCTCAAGACAGGCTTGAGCCTGCGCATCAATTCCACCTTCGTGCTGGGGGCCGTCATTCTCCTCGCGGTCAAGCTCATCCAGGACGGCGGCATCCTGCGCTCCGCCAACACCACCAAAATCATCGGCATTTCGGCCATGATCCCACTCATCCTCATCGGCGTGGTGCCGCTGTTCACCGGCGACATCGTCAAGGCGAACTTCTTTCCGCTGGCGCCGCTTGCCCATGACGCCCTCGGCCGCGTGGCCGACGGCACGTGGAACATGGCGGGGATCACGGTATTCGCCGCGGGAATGTTTCTGGCCGCCTGGTCGACCTACGGCTTCGAGACCGCGGTTTGCTACACCGGCGAATTCAAGAATCCGAAGACCGATACCTTCAAGGCCATCTTCTATTCCGGGCTGCTGTGCGTCGTCGTGTACACCCTGGTTCCGTTTGCGTTCCAGGGGTACCTGGGATTGGGCGCGCTGGTCCAACCCGCCGTGGTGGATGCCACGGGCGCGGTGACCACACCTGCGGTCTATGGCGGGATGCTTGCCCCTGAGATCTATAGCGGCATGGGTGTTGCAGCGGTGATGGCCAAGATGGTGCATGCCGGCCAGGTCGGCGGCGTGGTCGTGGTGGTCATGCTGATACTTGCCTTGGTGCTGTCGCTCATGACGTCCATGGCCGGCTCCTCGCGCACCCTCTATCAGGCGTCTGTGGATGGCTGGCTGCCCCGGTATCTCAGCAAGGTCAACGCCCACGGTGCGCCGACCAACGCCATGCTGACCAATCTGGTATTCAACTTGGTGCTGCTCCTCTTGTCCGACTCGGTGTTCGTGATCGGCGCCGCCAACATCGGTTATCTCATCTTCAATTTCCTGAACCTGAACGCGGGGTGGATCCACCGCTGCGACCGTCCCCGTCAGGAGCGGCCATGGCGCGCGCCCACGTGGATACTGGCGGCCGGCGCGGTGCTGTCCTTCGTCAATCTCGCCTTCATGGGATTCGGCGCAGACGTCTACGGATCGGGCACCCTGACCACCGGGCTGGTGTTTGCCGCGCTCATCGTGCCGGTATTCATCTATCGGCACTACATCCAGGACAAGGGAGCGTTTCCACCCCAAATGGCGGAGGATCTCGACATGGTTGACGGCGAGAAGATCATGAAGCGCGCGGGCTATTGGCCCTACGTGGTGTTGGCGCTCGGCATCGCCGTGGTGGCCATCACTCACAAGCTCGCGGTGTACTAGGAGTCTGCAGGCAATGCTGGTCACCGGAATCAAGAGCAAGCCGGTCTACGCGCCGTTGAGCGCGGATTTGGGCGGCCGCTACCATTTGATGTTGGGGAGGGGACCGGGAGCCGCCGCCTTGCTGCGCGTGCTGGCCGAGATTCGAGGCGCGGCCGTGCCCGCACTCCAAAAAACCCGGGTGCTGTTGGTTCCGGATGCCGACGCTCCGCTGACGACGGCGGCCTTCGACCATCTGGGCCTAGACCTCGTGAGCCTGTTCCCCGACACGGCGTCGCTGCTGAACGCGTTCCGGCTGGTCCTCGACGAGTCGCTGATGGGCACACGGTTGTATGTCGCTGGGCCCGAGAGCTTCATCGGTCTCGCCATGAAAATCGCCTTGGAATTCGATCTCAACAAGGACGAGATCCGTGCGGAGGAAGTGGGCACGTTGGCGCGGCGCGTGTATTGCATACACTGCCGTACGACTACCGAGAACGTGCGAACCAACGTCGTCAGCTGTACCGGATGCGCGCGCTGGCTGCTGGTCCGGGATCATTATTCGCGCCGACTGGCCGCCTACATGGGCGTGATGGTCGATGCCGAAGCACCCGGTGAGCTGCCTGCGCTCAAGGAGACGTACTTGTGAACGACGCGCAAACGCTCGCCGTCGAGGTCGCGGCCATCGACATGGTCACCCCACTCATTAAGCATTTCAAGCTGGCGTCGGCCGACGGCGGCCCGCTGCCCGCGTTCTCCGGCGGCTCGCACATCATCGTGGTCATGCGCGGCGCCGTGCGCATGCACCGCAACCCCTATTCGCTCTTGAGTTCGCCGCGCGAACTCGACCACTATGAAATCGGCGTGCGCCGCATGGAGGAGTCGCGCGGCGGATCGCATTTCATGCACGATGACGTGCGGGTGGGCAGCCGTTTGGAAATCGCGCATCCGGTCAATCTGTTCGGCCTCGATAAGATCGCGCGGAAGCATGTGCTGATTGCCGGCGGCATCGGCATCACGCCGTTTCTGGCGCAGCTCGAGGACCTGCACGACGGGGGCGTGCCGTATGAACTGCATTATTCGGTACGCTCGCCGGAACACGCCGCCTTCTTGACCCGTCTGCGGGAGCGCGAGGGCGAGAAGGTGAGCATGTATTACGACAGCGAAAACCAGGCGGTCGATTTCGACGGGCTGCTGTCGAATCAACCGCTGGGGACCCATATTTACGTGTGCGGACCGGCCGGACTCATCAGCAAGGTGGTCGCCACGGCAAAGTCCTGCGGTTGGCCCGACAGCCACGTTCATTGGGAACAGTTCAGTGCGCCTCCGGTGGGCGACGCCTTCGACGTGTTTCTGTCTCGCAGCCGCTTGACCGTCCACGTTCCGCATGATCAGAGCCTGATGGAGAGCATCGAGGCCGCGGGCGTCGAAGTACCTTACCTGTGCCGCGGCGGCGTCTGCGGCTATTGCCAGACCCGCGTCCTCGAATTGGACGGTGAACTGCTGCACAACGATCATTTCTTGTCGGATGCCGAGAAGGCAAAAGGCAACAGCATCATGCCCTGCGTGTCGCGGGCGCGTTGCAGAAGCCTCGTGCTCGACCTGTAGGAGCGTAACATGAGCGCAGTATTCAAGCCCGACGAAACGTTCAGAAACGATTTCACCTTCCGCAACAGTCCGGAGGCGATCCGGCGTTTCCCGCTGCCGTTTCACGAAGACGAATACATGTATTCGGTGAACATCGAGCCGCACCTGCCGGGGCCCAAGGGCTCGGTGACGGAATTCGCCTTCGATGTGGACGAACACTACGTCGCCGAGTGCCGCGAACGCGCCATCGTGCTGGCCGCGGAGCCGCTGCGGTTTCAGGCACTGCCCCATATGATGAGCGCGCAGTGGGACTCCCTCGAGCTTCTGCTGGACTCCCTGGCACGGGATTATCCGGCGCATTTCTCGCTCGCCAAGCAGGGCAACCGCTGGCATTGGATCAACCGGCCGTTGGGGCTGGACCACTCGTTCATCTTCGGCGACGTGGACACGCTGCCGCACCAACCGCTCGATTACGCCGCCCGGCAAGCACAAGGCGACTTCGTCGTGATGGATCAGCGCGAGGGCGACCTGTGGACCGAGGCCGGCGTGGTGACCACTCAAGCCGACTGGTCACTGGACTTCGACATGGGCATGACTTTCAAGGAGTGGCACGGACCCGTGCCGCTGGCGCATGAGTTGGGCGTGTTCGACCGGGCGCTGAAATTTCTGTTGAATCTGCGGCTGGGCCAGCCGGTGCGGCGGCTCAACTGGACCATGACCGTGCATCCGCGCCTCGATACATCGCCCGAGAATTACCCCCACTGGGGCCCGGATCGCGCCACGGTGACCGCACGGAATGCCGGCGAATTGGTGCACCTGCGCGTGGAACTCCAGGGCCTGTGGCGCCTGCCGCGCAGCAACGCCATCATCTTCGGCATCCGCTGCTATCTCATCAGCGTGCAGGAACTCGCCACCATCCCCAAATGGGCGCGTCGCGTGCACCGCGTGCTCAAGAACCTGCATCCCGCGCTGGTCGACTACAAGGGACTGACCCGTTACCGGGACGCGGTGGTCGAGTGGCTGGCACCCTTCGATGACGGCGCACCCACCACGCCCGGCAACGCACCGGAATAATTTCATCAGGATTAAACAATGCCGGTTTGACCGGCGTATGGAGACATCATGGCACTCAGTTGGCGCTACTCGGTATTGGCGGATCGGCATCGGGCTCTCGGGTCCAAACTCGAGGATTGGAACGGCATGGGCACCGCCTGGACGTATTCCAAGGACGTGGCGCAGGATCATGTTGCGATCCGCACCAAAGCGGGTTTGATGGACGTTTCGGGACTCAAGAAGCTGCACCTCGTCGGTCCGCACTCGAGCGCGGTCCTCAACTATGCCACCACGCGCGACGTCACCAAGATCTATCCCGGCAAGTCCGCCTACGCCTGCATGCTGAACGAGGCCGGGCACTTCATCGAGGATTGCATCCTGTACCGCACCGGGCCGAACGCCTGGATGGTGGTGCACGGCAGCGGCGCCGGGCACGAAACCCTGACGAGCTATGTGGTCGGGCGCAACGCGGCGCTGATCGTCGATGACGACCTGCACGATCTATCGCTGCAGGGGCCCATCGCGGTGGATTTCCTGGCGAAGCACGTACCCGGGATTCGCGACCTCAAATATTTTCACCACCTGCCCACCACCCTGTTCGGCCGGCCGGTGTTGATCTCGCGCACGGGTTACACGGGTGAACGCGGCTACGAGATTTTCTGCAAGGGCGAGGACGCGCCCCTCATCTGGGACACCATTTTGAGCGAGGGGAAGGCGATGGGGATCATTCCCGCCTGCTTCACCACACTGGATTATCTGCGGGTCGAAAGCTCGCTGCTGTTCTACCCCTACGATATGTCCCAGATGTATCCGTTCGAGAAGGACCCGCCGGGCGACAGCCTGTGGGAATTGGGGCTCGACTTCACGGTGAGCCCCGGCAAGAACGACTTCCGCGGCGCCGACGCCCACGCGCGCCTCAAGGGCAAGGAACGATTCAAGATCTTCGGGCTGCTGGTCGACGGCAAAACGCCGGCCGATATGGGCGACGCCGTGTACTCCGGCGACAAGAAGAAGAAGGTGGGTGTCGTCACCTGCGCCATGGTCTCGACGCTCACCGGCAAATCCATGGCCATCGCGCGCCTCGATGTTCCGGTCGCCGTGCACGGAACGCGATTGGACATTCACGGCAAGAACGTCAAGGGTCCCGCGACCGCCCATACCCTGCCGTTCGACGATGTGGAGAAGAAGAAGCGAACCGCCGTGGGGTGACGGACGAGATCATCGTTCGATCTCAATGATCGATCGTCGCGGCTTACCTGGTCGGTGACCGCGCCCGTCTCCCCGGTTCAACCGCCGGGGATGAGGCGAGGAACGCCTCAAATCGTTTCTTGACCACCGCGTAACATTCGCACGATGCCCTTTCGAGGCCGCCGCGATCACGGACCTGCATCGTGCCCCGCCGATAGGTGATGAGGCCCGCCGTCTGCAGTGACTGGGCGGCCAGCGTGACGGACTTGCGGTTGACGCCCAATATGCTCGCCAGAAAATCGTGAGTGTAGGTCAAGGCTTTGCCATCGGCCCGATCATGCATCATGAGAAGCCAGCGGGCCATCCTCTCCTCCATCGCGTGCAGCGCATTGCACGCCACGGTCTGCTGAATCTGCGACATCAAGGTCTCCCAATAGCCGACGAAGAGTTGCCGTACATGTTCGCTCCGCCGGAATTCTTCCTGCAGGATTTTGACCGGGCATCGGACCATGGGGCCCTCCATCTGTACGATGCATCGATTGAAGGAACGTTTGGACACGGCGCCGAACAGCCCGAATGCTCCTTCGCGCCCTATGTTCGCGGTCTCGATAGCCGAACCATTCTCCAATACCGTCAGCAATGACAGAACACCGCCATGCGGGAAGTACGCATGCTTCAGGACCGCGGCCGCTTCGCACACCACCGTGCGGAGCGGGGGCACAACCCGCTCGAGGTGTGCGTTGATCCGCCTGCGGGATGCGGGTTCCAAGGCGCTGAGCAGTAGATTGTTGTGCACCCGATCACTTTCGGCTTTTATCATTTTAATGGTTCCAAATTCCCTGCGGCTTCTCGGCGCAGCCGCTGAGGATGCCTCGATCGGCATACGTAGTCCGTGGCGTAGACCACCGACAGATCAAATAGTCATGTGCAAGATGGGCCGCAAAGGGGAATATTGCAATTTTTGGTCGCACCGATGGACCTGAAATAAATGAGCGCAGCAATGCATCTGGAGGTCACCTACGGAGGCGTCCGGGCACCGGAGCGGGCATGTACAACGACAACAAGCGCAACGGCGGACGCCGGGCTCCATGACGCCGAAGCGGCCCCACCCACCCATCAAAGACGCAGCCTCCGCGGAGGCAACCGAGGAACTGCTCCGCCGCATTGCCGAGCTATCCGAGGCCGTGGCCGCGCGTGACACGTTTATCGCCGTCGCCGCGCATGAATTGCGCAATCCGATGACCCCGATACTTGGTCAGGTCGATCTGTTGCTTTCCGCGGTCAAAGCCAATAGATATTCTCCGGAACAGCTGGAACAGAGGCTCGAGCGCATTCAACAAACAGTGCGCCAATTCATGAAGCGGGCGGTGGTGCTGTTGGACGTTTCCCGCGTCACCACCGGGAAATTCCGGCTGGAGCCCGTTGCCTGCGACCTTGCCGCCCTGCTGCGGCGGGTGGTGGATGAGTTCACGGAAGCGGCTCAGCACGCCGGCGTGACGATCCGACTCACGACTCCTAAGAACCTGCCCGGGACCTGGGATCGGCTGGCCGTCGAGCAAATCGTGGATAACCTGGTCTCGAACGCCATCAAGTATGGGGGCCGCACGCCGGTCGAGGTGCGACTTACCGCCATCGACCGGCAGGTGCAAATTCACGTTCGCGACCATGGTAAGGGCATTCCTGATCAAGCCCGCGAGCGGGTGTTTGAACGCTTCGAGCGTGCAGTCGGGCAAAATGAATACCGCAGCGGTTTCGGCGTCGGATTGTGGGTGGTGCGCCAGTTGGTCGAGGCGATGAACGGCACGATCAGCATCGATCAAGCCGTAGGTGGGGGTGCGCTGTTCATCGTGACATTGCCTGTGCAGCCTGGGGAGGTACCTTCGTGAACGACAACAACGAACTTGATCGCATGTCGAGCGGCATCGGCGGCTTGGACATCGTGCTGCAGGGGGGATTTTTCAGAGGCGGCCTTTATCTGATCCAAGGTACGCCGGGCACGGGCAAGACGACCCTTGCCAATCAGATTTGCTTCAACCATGTGGCCCGCGGCAATCGTGCCATTTATGTCACCTTGTTAGCCGAGTACCACGCCCGCATGGTGCAGTTCATCGGACGCATGTCGTTCTTCGATGAATCGAAGATCCCCGATCAACTCAGCTACTTCAGCGGATTCCGCGTCCTCCGCGAAGAAGGCCTGCCCGGACTGCTGACCCTCGTGCGACGCGAAATAATCGCCAAAAAGGTCTCCGTCCTGGTCATCGACGGCGTTATCGCGGCCCAGAGAAGCGCGGAACACGATCAGGCATTCAATGAATTCGTGCACGAATTGCAGGGCATTGCGATTGCCACTCATTGCACCCTCTTTTTGGTCACGAGCGCCGATCGGGACGCCAAGACCACGCCCGAGCACACGATGGTGGACGGCATCTTGGACCTGAGTGACCATTCAGTAGGCTGGTCCATGCCCCGCGCGCTGCACGTGGTCAAAGTCCGCGGCAGCGCCTATTTGCGGGGCAAACACGCCTATAAGATCACCGATGATGGCGTGGTGGTCTATCCGCGAATTGAAGCTCTGCTCACCGAGCCGTCCACTGCGGCTCATGGCGGACAAGAACGGGTGACCACCGGCATCGCGCAACTCGACACGATGTTGGGCGGTGGATTGCCATCGGGCTCGCCTACGCTGCTGCTGGGTCCCTCCGGCATAGGCAAAACGACATTTGGCTTGCAATTTCTTTCCCGGTGCAGCGACTCCGCTCCCGGATTGATGATGGGCTTCTATGAGACGCCGGCGCGTATCCTGGCCAAGGCACAACAAGTTTGCCGACCCTTGGTGAACCTGCTCGGCAACGGCGCCGTCGAACTGCTTTGGCAACCGCCGATCGACGATTCACTCGACGCCTACGGGGAGCGTCTTTTGACGGCGGTGCGGCGCCGAGGAGTGAAGCGATTGTTCCTCGATGGCCTGGGCGCCCTGCAAAGCGCGCCCGCTGCGGCTGAACGCATGCGGCAATACCTGCCCGCACTGACCAACGAGCTGCGCATTCAAGGCGTGACGACGCTCTACAGCCTGGAAGCGGCAAACATCGTCGGCCCGGAGACCAGAACGTCATTCGGCGATCTTTCCGTCCTCGCGGAAAACTTGGTTCTGTTGCGTTACGTCGAACTCCGTTCCCGTCTGCACCGGCTGATCTCGATTCTCAAGGTCAGAGATAGCGATTTCGACCCTTTCCTGCATGAGTTTTTTCTGACGGATCAAGGGCCGGCCGTAAACGCCTCTGCGGCATCCCCGCGCGGGGACTAGCCATGGCAACGGTCCTCGTAGTGGACGACGAATTCGGCATCGCAGAGTTGTTCGAAGCCATCTTGGAAGATGAAGGCCATCGCGTGCTGACCGCCTCGAACGGCCGGCACGGGCTTGAAGTGTTGGCGAAGGAGCGTCCCGACGTGGTGTTCCTCGACTACATGATGCCGGTCATGGATGGAGCGAACATGTTGCGTCGGATGACGGCGGACCAGAAGCTGCAGCACATCCCGGTGGTGATGATGAGTTCCATCCCGGAGGCCGCGGTCGCCGAGCGGTGTTCCGGTTACGTCAAATTCATGCGCAAGCCGTTTTACGTCAGCCAGGTGACGGACGTGGTAGATGAGCTGGTTGGGAGAAGCGCTCCGCCTGATGCTTGATGGCGGGTCGTGCCGGCAAGGCTTGCCAAGTTGAAGTGGCGCGCCGCGGCGGGCGAGTCGAGTCACGCTTCGTCGCGCAACAATTTAGCGAGATTGCTCGAGGTCTCCGGCCCAAATCGAGCGGCGAGACGCTGCAGCAGATCGAAGTCCAATGCGTCACGATCGAAATCCATGGCTTGGCGGGCGTCGGCAAGATCCTGAGGTCCGCCGGCAAAGACTTTCATGGCAATAAAGTCCTCGCGACCCACGACGGACAACGATTCACCGAAGAACGTGACATTGCGTGCGCGAGCAAAGGCTGCGGGGTCCATTCCGCGCAAACCGATGAGCAGGTCGACGCGATTGCCGAAGCCGTCGCTGATCGCCAGCAGCGCAGGGATTGGATCATCGGCATCTCCCATGCGAAGCTCGGTCGTGAGTCCCTCTCTCGAAAACCTCCCTTGCAGCGATTTCGCATCCGAGATTGTCACCGAGACAAGCGCGTCGGCGTCCAGGCTCGCTCGGACGGAGCCGTGCACGGCCGCCGCCATTGCGCCGATCACGACATACGGGATGCCCTCGGCCCTCAACCCGGCCGCCACATCCATCATCAAAAGTGCAGACTGTCCGGGGGCGCTAGCGCGCATGGCGCGATCCCGCCTGCAGCGATCCCGGCGCGATCGTTTGCCCGGCACGATTCAGCGCCATCACCAATTGGCAATGCGCCAAAAATGCATGCAAACGCTGTTCCGCAGTCATGCCACGCAATTGCGCGGTTAGATCGTCTCGGGATCGTTCGGCGAGCAGGGATTTCATGATGCAGCCATTATAGGCTACCGCAACGCTCAGCGGCCCGGGTCCTCGAGCGAAGTGATCCTCTGGGGCGAAGGATGCGTAGTCGCACCTTTTGACCCTTCCTGCGATTTTATGCACACTGCTGGGGTGCGCGACCGAACATGGACAGTGCTATCGCGATTTCGCCGACAGGGATGGATGGCGTGCATTCTGGCCGCTGCTCTGAGCGCAACCTCAGTCCACGCCGACAGCAAGTGCCACATTGCCAGGGTGGCCGAGCTGCCCATCACCATGAACAGCCTGCGGCCTATTGTCCCGGTCAAAATCAACGGCCAGGACGCCAAGTTCCTTTTGGACAGCGGCGCTTTTTACAGCATGATCAGCAGCGCCACGGCCGATCAATACAAGCTCAGGCAAGTACCGGGACCTTGGGGACTGAGGGTCACCGGGGTGGGTGGTACAACCGATGTGACAGTCACTACCGTGAAGGAATTCTCCATTATCGGCGTCACGATCAAAAACGTTGAATTCCTGGTGGGCGGCAGTGAGGTGGGGTCCGCGGGAGTGCTCGGCCAGAATCTTTTGGAAAGATTTGACGTCGAATACGACCTGTCGAATGGCGCCATTCGGCTATTTCACACCGAGGACTGCGAGCATGCGCGATTGGCGTATTGGCTGACGCCCAATCAGGATTTCTCTTTCATGCAGATCGATCGCACCGATCCGCTGCATCCGCATACCATCGGTGTCGGGTACGTCAACGGTCAGAAGATACGTGTTGAATTCGATAGCGGCGCGTATACCTCGCTGCTGTCAGTTCGAGCTGCGCAACGTGCCGGGATCAAACCGGATTCGCCAGGGGTCGTTGAGAATGGATTCACCAGCGGTATCGGCCGAGGCCGAGTGAAAGAATACCTCGGCACGTTCTCGAGTTTTCGGATCGGCGATGGCGAAGAAATAAAAAACGCCAAACTTCGGTTCGCAGATATGGGCCAGTTGGACACGGATATGCTTCTCGGCGCGGACTTCTTCGTCTCCCATCGAATATTTGTAGCCAACAAAGAACACAAGCTGTTTCTATCGTACAACGGCGGTGCCGTCTTCAACCTGTCCAAAGGTGCGGCGAGCGCGGGCGCAGCGCCGGAGTCCGGCGGCGTCGATCAACCGGTAACCGCTCAGCAGCCCAGCAGTACGCAGCAGAGCGAGGCCAAAGCCCCGGCTGATGCCGCAGAGATTGCCCGCCATGGGTCGGCTCTGGCGGCGCGGCGCGACTTCGTACCCGCTCTCGCGGAGCTTTCAAGGGCCATCGAACTCAGCCCGAACGAGCCGGAGTATTACTTTCAGCGCGCGAATGCCTATTGGGCCAACAGTCAGCCGGATCTCGCACTGGTCGACCTCGACCACGTCATTTCCTTAAAGCAGGATTTTCTGCCGGCATATTTGCCGCGCGCCGAAATAAAGCTCTGGAAGAAGGACCTAACAGGAGCCGTCGCGGATCTGGAAGCCGTGGATAAGTTGGCACCCAAGCAAGCCGACCTGCGATTCCAATTGGCACAAACCTATGAGCGGATCGACCGGTTGCCGGCCGCCATCGAGCAATTTGGACTATGGATTCAAAGCCATCCCGATGACTATCGCATGTGGCAAGCGTTCGCGAGCCGCTGTTATAGCCGTGCTCTGCAAAACCAAGACCTGGGCGGCGCGTTGAGCGACTGCAATTCTTCCCTGCACCGTGTCGACAAGGCCGATAAGAACTATTCGTTTATCTATGTCGATCGCGGCATGGTGCGGTTGCGGCAGGGAGACTTCGTCAAGGCGATCTCCGACTGTGACGATGCCTTAAAAATAATGCCGAAAAACGCGCGCGCCCTGTACGTCCGTGCGGTTGCGGAATCTCATCAGAACAAGAAGGGTGAAAGCGCTGCCGATTTGAAGTCCGCGGAAGAGATAGCGCCCAAGATCGCGGAGCGCTTCGAGCGTTACGGCATCGCGCCTTGAGCTGGCATAGAAATACCTAGCCTAGCCGCCCATCGCGGCCAGCTTCGCCTCCATCTCCGCGCCGAAATAGGCCTGCGGATTCGACGGCGTCTCATGTTCGCTCTGCTCACGCGCCGCGATGGCCTTCTTCGCCGCCTCGAAGGCCTCGCGCAGCGACTTGGCCCCCGGCAGCGCATCCCGATAGAAGGCCTCGCCGAAATAAGTGAGATCGCTGTCGTTGGAACAGCCGAAGGAGGTTCGATCCTTGGCCGCCGCGGTGAGGATGATGGTCTTCGGATTGCGCAAGGCGTCGATGAATCCGCCGGCATAACACGCGGAAATCACGATGACGCGCCACTGAATTCCCGACTCGCGCAGCGCCTCCGCGAGATCCTCGGCGGTGAGGCTGGCGAGCGGAAACCCGGAATTGGACACCGCGATGCTGGGTTCTTCGGAACCATGCGAGGAGATGGAAAGAAACAGCACGTCCTTCCCGGTATCCATGCGTTCGGCCATGCCCTGCAGCGCGTAATTCAGCGCCGTCACGCTCGCCAGCGGCGCACGCTCGAGATCCCGCTGGTCGTTGATCAGCGAAAGGCGCCTGTCCCCGACATGGAACCGCTCCCCCAGCACGCGGGAAGCAAGACCGATTTCCTGCGCGAATACTTTCTGGTCGCCGACGCCGGCGAAGCCCAAGAAAAACGCCTGCGGGGCCGCCGTGTCGTCGCGTTGCACGGTTTCGAGCGCGGCATCGATCCGATCCGCTTGCTCGAACAGTGCCGCCTCCCGGTCGGCCAGTACATCCTCCGAGGCCACACCCATGACCGTCCCGTCGCGCGGGTTCCACACGTCGGGAATGGCGTCGGCCGCATCGCTCGACCACATGAAGGCGGCGATGAACAGGACGGCGACGAGAGCCGTGGAGCGCTGCGGCCCGCCGCTAACCGCTTGCAACCCGCGCATGAAGAAGACACACAGGTAAAGGGCGGCGACGCCGGCCCACCAAAGCCACGGCTGTTCCAAATAGAAGGCGACCACCCCGATGAGCAGCAGCGGCACCGGTACGGCACCGAGCGCGAGGATCAGCATCGCTCCGAAGGCAGGTCGCGGCCGGACTCTCCACCGCAACAGTCCGGCCAAGACCAATACAGCGAGCACGTACCACGCGAGCAGCGGAATCCCGTCGATGGAGAATTCGGGATCGGGTTGGCGTTGCCACCAGTCGACCGCCATCCATGCGGCCAAGCAAGAGACGCTCAATACGATGATTGCGGCCAAGGCGCTGCCGCACGATTCCGCATCGGCGGATTTCAGACACCATAACCGCAACAGCACCCTGAACCAGGAACTCCGCGGAGTGTTGCCCGCGGCGGGGGGACCAAACGCCGGCGACTCGTCGTCCGGCGCTCCCGTGGTTGGCGCTCCGGGCGTTTCGCCCTCGATCATCGATTACGTGCCCGGAGGACCTGCCTCCGAGCACGCCCCTGCCGGTTACTTCGCTTCAACGATCTTCTTGAGATTATCCAAGCCCGCTTTGAACACGCCCTCGATCGTATCGGTGGCGGTCTTGTCGTTCTCATTGTCCGGCGGAGTATCGCTCAAGTTCTTGCGTTTGAACTTGGCAGACCAGGTGACCAACGTCTTGTTGGCTCCCAGTGAAGTGACCACGAAATTGGCCGAGTAATGACTGACGGGAAGCACGCTTTCGATGATGGCGTAGCGATATCGATGGCCGCTCTCGTCGAACTGGAGCAGTTTTTCCTTGATCGTTCCGCCGCCCTTGAGCGTCAGCAGACGTACCGCGCCCACCGTGTTGTTCGTGCCGCTCTGCAGCTCGTCGCTCGCCAGGGCCGGATGCCAGGTGTTCAAGCCGTTGAAATCCTTGGAGGCATCCCAGACTTTGTCGGCCGGCGCCGCAATGGTCATGGTCTTCTTGACGTGCAGCTCGGGAGCCGCGGCCGCGCTGAAACCGGATGCCAGCAGCGACATCGTAAACGCCATCGCCGTCAACATTTTGGTGGCCGTCATCTTTTTCATGCTATCGATCCTCATAGTCTCCCCTTAATCTTTGAGCCATTCGAGGCAGGGATTGTAAGCTCCGGTGCCCGTTACGCAACCGCCGCTGCCGGGTCGCGTCATTCCGCACGCCTCGTTGCGCGACGGCCGTCATCATCCCGTGCCGGCAGCGCGGCTCGCCGCCGCCACGTTCCCCAAGCCAGGCCGCCCAGTAAGATACACGCCGCGCCGCTCAGCAAGGACTGCAAACCATGGTCCGGCCACAGGTCCATGGCGAGGCCGCCGACGCTGGGGCCGATGACGCCGCCCAGGCAGTAGACCATGACGAACACGGTGTTCGCCGTGGGAAGTTCGGCCGCCGCGTATTCCTGTCCCAGGATCGCTACCCCCTGGCTATAGAAGGCGTACAGCGTGCCGCCCCAGACGAAGATCAACGGCCATAGAAGCGCAGGCGTTGCCAACCATGGCAGCAACAGCAGCGGGCCGATACCACTAAGGAGCGCGCAAACTCCCAGCATCAAGCGCCTTCCTAGACGGTCGGCGAGCATGCCGATCGGCGCCTGCAGGACGACGTTTCCGGCCATGAATACGGTCACGAGGAGCAACGCGCCCCGCTCGGCAAAACCTGCATGCACACCGAACAATGGAAGCAGCGTCAATTCCGCGGACTCGATCAAACCCGCCACCAACGCGGCCAACATGACCACCGGCGCCCTTCGCACGGTCCCGGCAAGATTGCGCATCGGCGTGAAGGCCTGCGCGGAGCCTCTGACCCGCCGCATGACCGCGAGCGGCACCAGCGTCAGGAGCAAACAGACGGAGCCTACGGCGAACGGCAGCGAGCCGCGCGTACCGGTCCATTCCAGGAGCGCGGGACCCATCATGACCCCGGCTGAAAAAACCGTACCGTAGATTCCCATGACGGTGCCGCGGGAGTCGTCGCCGCTGACGCTGTTCAACCAGACTTCGCTCGCGATCCAACTCAATCCCAGGGCGCAACCGGTAATGAATCTCAAGACCACCCAGAACGCTACGCCCGGCCACGCCGGCATGAGGAGGAGGACCAGGGAGGCGCAGCAGACTCCCGCCACGATGCAAGCCTTGAGGCCCAGGCGCGAGATGGCTGTGGGATAGAACGGCCCGAGCAGGATCACGGCGATCAAGCTGGCTGCGGTCACCGCCCCGACGGCAAAACTCGATGAACCGGCGCGGCTCAACACCATCGCGATCAGCGGCGGCTGAAAGCCGAAGATCAAGCCGACCCCTAAGCTGCTCGAGAAAACGGCGGCGAGCGTCGCGCGACGGGATGCCTGCACGCGGTCAGTCCCGGAGCATCGAGTCAGGGGCGCGCCCCGCAATCGTGCGGTCAGCGGCGCCAGCCGTCTGCTTCCCCATCGTATCCCCTTTAGAGCGGCGCAATTTCTCTCCGCGGACCCAGGCACAAGGCATGCATTAGACACCATCGTCCGCCGCCGATTGCGGCATTTCGGCAACACGGGAGGGCTGGCTTTCCCGTGCCTCATGTGCAATAAACTTGCGTGGCAGTAAACCCTATGTTACGAATTGCGTATCACGATCACCAGGCGATCGCTAATAAGCGTGAAGGGAATGAATTAACCCGGCGATAGGCTCGGTCACCATCTGCATTGCGCTGCCGTTTTCGCTCATTTTAGGGAGATTCGGAGATGAAAAGTGTGTTGTTTGCAAGATACGTTCGTGGAGTAATCCAGGCGTGGATGGTTTTGGCACTCCCTTGCGCCATGGCCATCAGTGCGTCGGCACTTGCAGCGTCCCCGGGAGGAGAGAACGCCGGACTGGAAGAGATCGTCGTCACCGCCGAAAAGCGCGAATCGACCGTCCAGGCAACGCCGATCGCGATGACGGCCTTGAGCGCGGGCGATCTCTCCCAGGAAAACATCACATCGCTCCAGGATCTCGTCGGCGCCATCCCCGGTATCTCGCTGCGCACGGCGGGTCCGGGCCAGACCGAGTACGAAATGCGCGGCTTGGCTTCCTCCGGCGGCTCCGTGGCCACGGTGGGCTTCTATCTCGATGAGACGCCCCTGTCGGCGTCCGCAGTGGCGCTCAACGGCCGCACGGTCATCGACGCCGACCTCTTCGATCTCAATCGCACCGAGGTACTGCGCGGGCCGCAGGGCACTCTGTACGGCGCCGGTTCCATGGGCGGCACCATCAAGCTGGTCACCAATCCGCCCAAGCTCCACACCTTGGAAGGTGCAGCGGAGGTCGACGCCTCGCAAACCACCGGCGGCAGCACCAACGGCCGCGGCAGCCTGATGCTGAATATTCCGCTCGGCGACATCGCCTCGCTGCGTTTCGTCACGACGGATAAGTACATCAGCGGTTGGATCCATCGCTACGTGATCGCACCCGGGCAGTTTCCCTTTCCGACGAATTTCGGCAATTGCGGGGTTTACTACTGTAACCGCGGCGACGTCCAGGACGCGCCGATCGCCCAAGACCACGCGAACTCCAATCTGGAGCGATTCATTTCAACGCGAGCATCGCTGCTGGTTCAACCGAGCGATGCTCTGTCCATCACCGGTAACTTCATGTATCAGCGCATCGATGCGGACGGCTATGCCAATTATCAGGCCCCGCCCAACAACGAAGCGATCTATCAACCCTACAATGTCCAAGAGCCGTACTACGATTCTTTTCATATGTTTAGCCTGAAAGTCAGCTATGACATGTCGTTCGCGAACCTCACGTCCGCATCGTCGTATTGGAAGCGCGATGTGTATCAATCCACGGATTCGACCGAGGCCCTGCAGAACATCTTCAACTACACGGCATTTGTCCCCAACATCTATTCGGAGAACGATCGGACGTGGCAAATCGCCCAGGAACTGCGGCTCACGTCGCGGGGCGAGGGGGACTTCCAGTGGGTGGGCGGCCTGTACTATTCGAACCTGCACTCGGGCTACGTTACGAAGAATCAGACCGTTGGGTTCGTCACGACGCCCGTCTGTCTTCCCCCGGGGAGCAGTACTGCGTTGGGCGGTCAGTGCGCGCCGGGCACGACGTTTCTTTACGCACCGCCAAACGTTGCGGCGCCAAATCCCGAGGGCATCATGTTCAACGACAACAATCCGAACATCCTCTCGCAGAAAGCGATCTTCGGCGAGGCGAGCTACAAACTGACGCCCACCCTCAAGCTCACGACGGGATTGCGGTTCTATAAATTCAACATCAGCAACACCGCCAATCAGCGCGGCCTCGGCACGGCATCGGGAGATGCGACACCCACGATCGACAGCGCCTCGGGGAGCAACACCAGTCTGTTGCCGAAGGTCAACTTGTCGTATGAGCCCACCTCCGATCTCACGCTATACAGCACGATCTCCAAGGGTTCCCGGCCCGGCGGCGTGAATCTACCCATCCCGCTGGTCCCGTTCAGCCAGGGCGCCTTTTATTACTGCGGCGCGGGCACCGGACCGAGCTACCTCACCAGTCAGCCGGCTTACTATTCGCCGGATGACATCTGGAGCGTCGAAATGGGCGAAAAGTCCCGGTTCGCCGATCGGCGCTTCACGATCAATGCAGACGTGTTCTACGTCAAATGGCACAACATTCAGCAGTTGGTCGTGCTCTCTTGCGGCTATCCTTACAATACCAATGTGGGCGATGCCAAGACGTACGGGCCGGAACTTGAAATGGCGGCGAAAGTCACCGATGCGATCACGGCCGAGCTTTCCGCTGCGTACACCCAGGCCTACATCAGCGCTCCGAAGGACACTCCAGGGCTGCCGATCTCCCAAGGAACGCGCGTCACCAGTATTCCGAAGTACACGGGCAACCTGGCCGTGAGCTACGAATCGATGCTGGCCCAGGACTATAAATTGACGTTCCGGGTCGCCGAATCCTACGTCGGCCCGGTCGAGGATACCGCCTACTACCGCGAGACCCTGGGATCGTACGGCTTGATGGACTTCAGGATGGGTGTGGGCAAGGAGGCCTGGACGGCGTCCTTGTTCGGCACCAATTTGACCGACAAACACGCCGGACTGACCATCGACAATACGGTCTTCGCGTGGCAGCAGCCGACGATCACGCGTGTCTCGACCAATCAGCCGCGCACGATTGGACTAGCGTTCGAAACGAAGTTCTGATTCGATCGCCGTCGGGCCGACGGTAGGGCATATTGAGGGAGACCAGTGGGTGACCGACAATTCCGGCATGGGCGTAGATCAAGACGCCGACCAATTGAAAGCCTTGGGCTATGTGTCGCATTTCGATCGGACCATGTCGAAGTGGGAAAACTTCTCCTTGGGCTTCACGTACCTGTCGCCGGTGGTCGGCGTGTACACGCTGTTCGCAACCTCCTTCGTCGCCGGCGGCCCGCCCATGTGGTGGACCTATATTTTGGTCGGCGTGGGCCAGCTCATGGTGAGTTTGGTGTTCGGCGAAATCGTCTCGCAGTTTCCGATCTCGGGCGGCCTGTATCCCTGGGCACGCCGCCTCGTGGGAAAACGTTGGGCGTGGATGGCCGGATGGGTTTACGCCTGGGCCCTGTGCTGCACCATGGCCGGGGTTGCGACCGGCGTGGCGCCGTTTCTCGCGCAATTGTTCGGCGTCGACAGCACTCCCATCGCCACCACCATCATTGCGCTGGTGCTCATCGTTATCACCACGTTGCTGAATTTGAGCGGTACGCGTCTGCTCGCGCGGGTCGCGATGTTCGGCTTCGTCTGCGAACTGGTGGGCGCCATCGTGGTCGGCGTTTATCTCCTGCTGTTTGCCCGCCATCAGCCGCTCAAAGCGCTGATCGACACCACCATCGTGCACTCGAACGGCGGTTATTTGCCCGCCTTTCTCGCCTCTTCGCTCGCCGCCATGTTCTGCTACTACGGCTTCGAAGCCTGCGGCGACGTGGCCGAGGAGACGCCGGACGCGAGCCG
>Ga0209006_10000594_pt1 | contig 33655 bp, 25 predicted proteins | sample JacPin_JW_Ref_O2_FD_188567 | JGI IMG/M metagenome (GOLD analysis project Ga0209006, IMG submission 188567) | Forest soil microbial communities from Algoma, Ontario, Canada - Jack Pine, Ontario site 1_JW_Ref_O2 (SPAdes) (version 2) | ecosystem: Environmental > Terrestrial > Soil > Boreal... | reverse complement strand
ATCAGGATCGCAGGAGGTTTAACCTTGTCGCTGCTGTCTCCCGATGCGCAAAAACTTAAAGATCTCATTCCGGAATGGGAGAAGGAGTGCAAGAAGGCAGGCTTGATGGCAGGCGCGAAGGGCAGGGCATCAGAATCGAAATCGCGTTTCGAGATCTTGGGAACTCCCGACATCGAGACGCTCGCGCGCAGTCCGTTCGAGAAGGACCCCAAGGCCCCCAACGGCAGCAGCATCGCCGTGCTCGCTCAATACAAGGGCAAGAGCGTACTGCTGGCCGCGGATGCGCATGTGGATCGGCTGCTGGAGTCCCTCAACATATTGAAAGGTTCGGCGCGCCGATTACGGATCGACGCCTTCAAGGTGCCGCATCACGGCAGCCATCGCAACGCTTCAAAGGAGCTGCTCGAGCTATTGAAATGCCGTCACTATTTAGTCTCCACCAACGGATCCTACTTCGAGCATCCTTCGATGACCGCGATTGCGAGGGTGGTGAAGTTTGGCGGCAAAGGCTTGACGTTGCACTTTAATTATCGTTCAAATTTTAACAAGATGTGGGCTGCGGATGGGCTGCGAAGCCGTTATGGCTATAAAGTCCGATACCCGAACAAATCAGTTAACGGATCGTTGAAACTATCGCTCTGACGCGTGCGCTCTCAGTGATGAACTGCAGGAGCTTCTGTCATGCAGGGTGTACCTCTTTTCGTGGCGACGGTGTCGGTCATCATCGGTGCGGGGTGCTCACGCAGAAATGTGACGAGATTCTTTGGCCGGTAGTGGCACTCCGGCAGTCGCATGCGATCCAGCACCGATTGATGGACGACTTCGCCATCGGCGCCGTGCCTCCCGAGCGGCCGGGTGTAACGTCCGAACAGTCGATACATCAGCGTCATGGAGTTGTTCAAGACCGAATTGAAGCACGGTCGGAAAGGCTTCAAGTAGTCGTAGTCGACACTGAGACCCGCTTGCTCGGCTTGCTCAACCATCCAGTGCAACGCCTCATTCGCCAAGCCGTCGGGCGAATAGCCACCGCCCACGTTGGAATGAACGCCCGGAAACCAAGCTTGCATCAGCGCGCCGGTCCAGTTCGGCGGGCGCACCCAGAGGTTCGGTTTGAATGGGCGCCGATGCTCGTCGATCGCCATCGCGTGCACGGCGGTCTTCACGTTTGAATTGAGCCCGACGTCGTGATAGCGATAGCGGTTCCGGCTCAAGACTTGGCCAATGAATCCCGGCGCACCCAGCGCGCCCACGGTATCCCACACGCCAATGAACTTGATGATGGGACAGGGCCTGGCACAGCGGACATTTCTAAATGCCTTCTTCCACTCATCGGATTCGGATTTGTAGCTGCGCTCGTAACACGTATACAGCTCCGGCACGCAAAAATCGTCACCCTTGGTCACGAGACCGACCTTGTTCATGAATCCAACCAACGTTCGCACCGTGAAGGCGCCACGACTGAAGCCGAATAAGAAGATTTCGTCCTCAGGCGTGTAGTTGTAGGCAATAAAGCGGTAGATGTCGCGAATATTGCGCTCCATGCCGTGTCCAAACGCGCCACCGGTCAGTCGATCGAGCCCGCGCCGCGTTCCCACACCATCATGATAAAAGACGATTTGATCGATACCCTCTTTCGTTCTGGGTAGCACGGCGCGTGCCAGCTTGGTGACGTTGGTTGCGTGGCGTTTGCCGGTGGCTTTGTCTATTTGATCGCGAAGATTCCAAGTACCATCCGCGCAAATGATGATGCGTTTCATCGTTACAGTCCTTGTAAAGTGTTCAGCCTCAAATCGGGGGCAGATTAAAAAATGTTACCTCAAATGAGGGTCCGCTGCTGATCCGCAGAGCAGCAAACTGAGCCGGAGAGACGTATGCCGGGAAAGGTTAGCGGTACGATCACGGTTGACGCGCATGGTTCTCAGATCAGGGGTGGCTTTCACGACAGAAACGGGGTTCCGAGGCACGGATGGCAGGCTATATTCCCGATCATTCAGATGATGAGCGACACCGAGTGGCGCCCCATCGGGACCGGGTTCTTTATTTCAAACAACGGACTGTTCGCGACGGCCAAGCAAGTTCTCGTGGATCAGGCAGGACAGCCGCTTCGGTCGTTGTTTGGCTTCCAAATCTTGCGCGAAGCAAACGAGATCGTGGTGAGAGAGATTATAAAGACAGAGATTCACCCGCTGGCGGAGGTCGGAATTGGATCTCTATTTGATAAGACATTTGCTGAGCTCCGGCAGCAGACCGTGAACGAAATGCTTGGACTTACTGTGAAGATGCCGATGGGGGAGAACGAATGGTGACTTATTCCTTTCCAAATTCGGTCGCCATTGAGGATGAACGGGGCAGAGGCCTCAATTTTGCCAGTGCGGCCTCGGAAGGGGTCTTTGAGGAGTTTCACCCGGCGGGAAGGGGTCGCTCTTTTTTGCCCGGGCCGTGCATCAGAACGAACATGCCGCTGGCTTTTGGATCGAGCGGCGGCCCCGTGGCCTTCGGAAACGGGTATGTCTTCGCCATCAATAGCACCGGCTTCGATGGCTCGGAATTGAGCTATCTGTCGCCGGTCTCCTCGCTCTTGGAACTCGCGGTCCACAATGTTTGCCTTTTGGACGGCGCGGTGCGCTCGAGCGTTACCGTCGCAGCACTGCCAGAGATGGGACTCATAGTCCTCGATAAGTAATGTTGCGAGAAAAACTTGTTTAGCGAACTTCGGTAGGAGGGCGGGCGCCTTAACGTGCGGCTCGCCGTATCTTGAAGTGGCCACTTGATTATTTTCAAGGCCGCCGAGTGTGGCCGTACCGCTCCGCATGAACTCCATGCTCCACTCGCTTTTCAGCCGATGAAAGTGCGCCGCATTGCCTCCAACACACTCGCCTCATCATCGACGAACAGGATTCCGTAGCATCACGCCGCAATCTGTTCGACGCCGCAGCCAGCGGCCGGCGCACCAACCGGAAGCCGAATGAAAAACGTCGTCCCTTTGCCGCACTCGGTTTCGAAACGCAGCGTACCCTGATGCTTTTTGACGATGACGCTGTGGGCGATTGCGAGCCCCTGTCCGGTGCCCTTGCCGACTTCTTTAGTCGTAAAGAATGGATCGAAGACTTTCTCGCGCGCCGCCTCGGGAATGCCCGTGCCGGTATCGCCAATCGCAATCTCAACTTCGTTGGCGTCGAGCCGAGTACGCACGGTGAGTTTGCCCATCGCGCCACTGTCCTTGACCACATCCGAGATCGCGTGGGCGGCGTTGACCAGCAAATTCAGCACTACCTGATTGATCTCGCCTAGATAGCAGGGTACCGGCGGTAGTTCACCGAAATCCGTGTCGACCTCCGCGATATACTTGTACTCATTGTGCGCAACGACGAGCGTGCTCCGGATCGCCTGATTCAAATCGGCCGACGTCTTTTCAGCCTGGTCCGGATGCGCAAATTCTTTCATCGAGCGCACGATCGTTGCGATACGTCCGAGACCTTCCAGAGAGCTGTCAAGCGCAGGCGGTGCGTTCTCCATGATGAAGTCGAGGTCGGCAGCCTTTTCGGCCTCCGACGCGAGTTGCGCCGCCGAGGCAACATCACCGGACGACTCGACCGCGTGCCGAAGGTCCCTGTAGGCTTGAATCACTGCAGCGAAATCGGTCATTGAGGTGCGTACGAATTGCACATTGTCGGAGACGAACTGCACCGGTGTGTTGATCTCGTGAGCGACCCCCGCCGCCAGCCGTCCCACGGACTCGAGCTTTTGCGCTGCGGCGAGTTCGCGCCCGAGACGCCGAAACTCAGTGACATCGAGCATGAGACCACGTAAATATTTCATGCCCTTCACCATCTCGCAGGTTCCAGTCCAACGCACTTCGGTGCGGCGAGAATTGCCATGGGACAGTGACGCTACAAATTCAAACAAGCCGATCTTGCATTCATCGAATCGTTGCCGAATCTCCGGGTTCTTATCACGAGGAACAACGATATCTAAAGCGCCGGGCATCCTCCACTGGGATTCTGGGATACCGGAGTCGACAATGGCCTGCGCGCCGATATAGGTAAAGCAGCTGCGCGCGAGATTCAATGTGAACGGAATGGCACTGGTGCTTTCCGCCATGAGTCTGAACATCTCTCGCCGCTGTTCGAGATGCCAGCTCATCCGGCCCAATAGGCCCGTGAGCGCTACGACCACGGCGCTTGCCAAAGCCGCCCACCCCAGGTACACACGCGTTTGGGCATGCGCGGGGCCCATTTGCTCATCCACGGAAAGTCCGACGAGCACAGCCAACGGAAAGCCGTAGAGTTCGCGTGCGCTGATCCAGCGCCGCGTCCCATCCCAGGGGCTTATCGAGATCGCGGCGTCCGTTTCGGTGGCGTCGAGGTCCTGCACCGCGGCGGCATAGTCAATCTTCTCGCCCGAGAATAGGGCGTCCCCAGTGCGCCTAACTTGAGAGAGACCGTCGGTTCCGATCAGGCTCAAGACACCATGCTCGCCGAGCTTCGAAGCATCGTAGCCACTGACGAAATAAGCCGCATCGACGCTTACGATCACAACCCCATCAAAAGCGCCATTCGTTGCGTTGAGCCTCCGGCTGAACGGCAATTTCGCATCGCCCGTGGGGCCTGCAGGTAACTGACCGATGACCAATGCGTCGCTCTCGCGCTGTTTGCGAAAGATATCCTGATTGGCCACATTCTGTTTGCCGATCGGGCGTGTGCTATCCACGACGATGCCGTTAGCGTCGGCAATGCTGACGACGAACAGCAGATCCGGCGGCAACAAGCCCTTCTCTTTGAGATCCGCAAGCGTGCGTCCGGCCGTGCGCGCGGGCCAAAATCTAACGAGATTCAATGTCAAGTCGATTTCACGTAGATTGCGCACCACCTGAGCCTCGTAGGCACTCAAGAGGACGCTCGTCGATGTCGCCGCGGCGTGTGCCGCAGCGCTATCCTTGACTCTGATGACACTGAAAGTCGTGGTCCAGATTAGGGCGAGCGTGAGCACGGCGATAAAGGGGCACAAAACTTGCGGTCGAGCGGCCCGCCGCAACCCGCGACGCAATGTATCTGTCAAGGGCGTGATTTCGTTGCCGAGCATCAAGTGCAACCGGGTTGCGTCTGCAACAGCTCAGTAAACTCTCGCGCCGGTAGGGGCTTGTTGAAATAAAAGCCTTGAAATTCATCACAGGCGTGCTCACGCAACAGATCGGCCTGCTCCTTCGTTTCTACGCCCTGAGCGACCACGGTGAGACTCAGACTCTTTCCCATTGAGATAATGGCGTCTGTCAGATTGCTATTTGCACCGCCGGCGGCGAGATCTCGGATAAATGAACGATCGATCTTGATGGTATCCAAGGGAAATTTCTGCAGCGTCGATAGCGAGGAGTATCCGGTTCCAAAATCGTCGATGGCGACCCTGACCCCTATGGCTTTGAGTGCGGTCAGAATCCTTAGAGTCTTCGCGATATCATGGATCAGCAAGCCCTCATGAATTTCGATCTCGAGAAGGCATGCTTCCATGCCGGTGGAGCTTAAGACAGAAGCAATGTCGTCGAGCAGACGTTCATCGGAGAACTGCCGTGCCGTCAAGTTCACCGCGACGCTCAGACGGGGTAGGCCCTGCTTAGCCCAAGCCATGTTTTGCAGGCACGCGGTCTCGAGCACCCATTTGCCGATCGGCACGATGAGGCCGGTCTCCTCGGCTACCGGAATGAACTGCATGGGTGCCACGACGCCCAAGTCCGGGTGCCGCCAGCGCAGCAGCGCCTCCGTGCCCGATATCCGACCGCTCGCAGTATCCCGTTTGGCCTGATAATGCAGCTCGAACTCGTTGCGCTCAAGCGCGTGCCTCAAGCTCGCCTCCAAGCTAAGCCGCTCGAGCGAGTTCGCGTTGAGCTTTTCCGAATAGAATTGAAAGTTGTTCTTGCCGTTTTCTTTGGCCTGATACATCGCGATATCGGCATTTTTCGTGAGCGTCAGCTCATCCGTGCCGTCGATCGGATAGGTGCTGATGCCAATACTCGCCGTGACGCGAAATTCCTGGCCAAGCAAGATAAAAGGCTTGGCAATGGAAGTGATTATTTTCTGGGCCACCGTCGCCGCATATCTCTCTTCCTCAAGATCTGTCAAGAGCACGACGAACTCGTCGCCGCCTAGTCGCGCGACAGTATCGCTGTCACGAAGACATGCCTTGAGCCTGGTCGCGACCTGCTTCAACAGCTCATCGCCGGCTTCGTGGCCGAGCGTGTCGTTGATTTGCTTGAATCGATCGAGGTCAATGAATGCGACCGCCAGTCTTCGCTGATGACGCTGTGCTTGGCTGATGGCCTGACTAAGAAGCTTGTTGAAGAGGCTCCGGTTTGGCAGCGCCGTGAGACCGTCGTGATACGCAAGATATTCGACGCGCTGGGCGTGCTTTAACTTGGCCTCGCTTTCGCGCTCGCGGGAGCGCGCCAGCTGCCAGCTCATGTGGCCCAAAAGCGTGGTCAATAACACAAGCATGCCGCTGCCGACGATCGCCCGCCATAGATAGAGATGGGCGTTGCGATGCGCAACTGCCAACTGCTCCTCCTCGGATAGCCCGACGATGACGGCCAGCGGAAACTCGAACAGCTGTTGCGTGCCGGTATAACGAAGAACGCTATCCCAGGGATTGCTGGTGAGCGAGACCGTGGGATCTCCTTGGTCCGCATCAGGTACCGTCCGCGCGTAGTCGACGGCATCGCCCGCGCTTAAGTCTTCGCCCGTGCGTCGAGCTCGAAATATTCCATCCGTACCCAGTAAGCCGAGCGTGCCCTGTTTGCCCAGCTGTGCCGCGTCGTAGCCGCTCACAAAATAGGAGGCGTCAACTTCGATCAAGGCGGTGCCCGCAAACGAGCCATCGGGCGCGTTGAGTCGGCGGGCGAATTGCAGTGTCCAGCCCTCGGAGCCTACGTTCTTTCTCGGCTTATCAACCCACAGCGAATCGCTGCCGCGCAGCGCCGATAAGGACCCTGGATCGGCGGCCGTACGGACTTCCGCAGGGCGGGTACTTGCTACGATTGCACCGTCGCCATTCACGACCCGGACTACGAACAAGACATCCGGCGGCAGCAAAGTCCTCACTTTAAGATCCGAAAGGGCTGCCGCAGCGCCTTTGGATTCAGAGACGTATTTGACGAGTTTCAGTGTCTGGTCTATTTCGCGCAGCGCCCGCACCACCTGCGCGTCATAGGTGTTGACCAGCTCGAGAGCGGCGGCGGCCGCGGCCGTCTCGGCATTGGTGCGCTCAATTTTGATCAAATTGAACGTCGCAATCCAGATCACGGCGAGCACCAGAACAGTCAGTGCCGGAAACAGAATATGCGGTTCGGTGAGCCGGGTGAGCCAAGCTCGAAATGCTGTGCTCTCACGCCGTTGCATCGCCGCCATACGGATCGTGTCGTCAAAAGCGGGTTTTGCAGTCGTTGTCATTGCGATTCGATCACTCGATGTCCCTAAAGAACATCACGTTGGTGCTCATCGGGTCGGATTCCTAAGATCTCGCCCCGAGGTTCTGCGCGGGGCCGCTGCGGCAGTTTAAGGAGCATGAAGCGTTTGGAGGCGCCCTCACCTGTGTCACTCGATATCGGCCCAGGTCCTCGGGACTTGATGCGGTGAAAGTCATCAGACTCAGTATCGCGTCAGTGGGAACACCCGCCCACAGTTGGAGTGTTTTTCCCTACAAACATTGGGTCAAGCCTGTCACTGCGCGGCCGATATCTGCTCCATCGATGACTGCGTGGCAGAGCGCAGAATGTTGCAACGTCATTTCCAACCAAGGATTCGAATGATTGGATTAAACGTGGCCGTTATAAAGACCGCATTGAGCCTCGCTCCTGGCGCTGGGCTTGGCCACCACCAGGACGCAGACGCCAGGGGTGAAGTGAAATGGACCGTACGGTAGAGCGCATGCCGCACGCACTCATTGCCATATCGCTCGCGGCGATGATGATGGCGTATTCTGCGTGTGCTTGCGCCGTTGAGGCGACTCTCGACGGAACGACGTTTTCGCTCAGCGGCTTTGGAACGTTGGGCGTGGTTCATTCCAGCGACGATCAAGCCGATTTCGGGACCAACGCCATGCAACCGAAGGGCCCCGGCTTCACCAGCAGTTGGAGCGCAACACCGGACAGCAGGTTAGGCGTGCAGTTGAGCGCGCAGTTCACGGACCGCCTCTCAGTCGTCCTGCAAGCCATGTCGCAATACCAATCGGACGGGACCTATAGGCCTGATTTGGAATGGGCCAACATCAAATATCAATTCACGCCTGACTTCGACATTCGCGTCGGCCGCATCGCGCTCCCGACGTTCATGTATTCCGACTCCGTCAATGTAGGTTATTCACTGCCCTACGTACGGATTCCGATGGAGATTTTTGCGCAGCTTCCGGTCACCCACAGCGACGGCATCGACAGCTCATACCGCTTTCATGTCGGTGATGCGACCGATACGGTTCAAGCGTTTGCCGGCCGCTTCGATTCCAGCATTCCGAACGGCGGTCTTTACAACGTTCGGGACCTTTACGGCATCGTCGACACCTTTGAATATCACGCGCTGACTTTGCATCTCAGCTACCAGACGTTGCGCTACACCTTCAGCGACGGGGCGCTTCTCGTAAGCAAAAACCCGCAGGCCATCGCTACCATCGGTGCGAGTTATGATCCGGGCAAATGGTTTCTCTCTGGTGAGTGGATGAGAGCGCCGGATGATGCCTACGGTCTTGCCTATGGCTGGTACGTCATTGGCGGCCGCCGTTTCGGGAGCTTCACGCCCTATATAGAGCACGCCCGCGCGAGCATGGCCTACGCCGGAACATTGGGTTTGCCACCCCTCGTCAACCAGGGAACCAACACGCTCGGTCTGCGCTGGGATTTCATGAGAAATGTCGATTTGAAAGTGCAGCTCGACCATACCGAACTGTATGGCGGGATCAATGCGATTTGGATTAATCAGCAACCGGGCTTTCGCGAGACGGGCACCGTCAACATACTCAGCCTCGCCGCGGATTTTGTTTTCTAACCGGCTGATTTTATGAATCTCGTCAAATATATCGTTACAGGGATGCTGGTATTGGGACTGAGCGCAGCTCCAGCCATGGCCGACGTCGTGGCGGTGGTCTCGGCCAAGAGCCCGATTAGGGCCTTGAGCAAGAGCGAGTTGGAGAACATCTTTTTAGGTAAGGCAAGTCGTTTCCCGGATGGAACTACGGCCGCGCCCATCGACCAAGCGGAAGGCTCGAGCGCACGCAGCCAGTTCTACGACAAGATCGTCGGGAAATCAGAAGCACAGATGAAATCTTATTGGTCGAAGATTATCTTCACGGGCCGCGGGCAACCTCCGCCGACCGTATCGAACGATAGCGAGATGAAGAAACGCATTGCCGGAAATCCAGCGGCGATCGGGTACATCGACAGAAGTGCTGTGGATGGCACGGTCAAAGTCTTGTTCTGATCTCGGGGTCCAAGATCGAGGAAGCCGCAAGCTGGTGCCGGCCGACGATCGTGGCATACGGGCGGGCTCAAGTCAGCCGAACACCCGCCTCGGCGTCCCGATCTTCTCCGAGATGACTCAGGGGTTTCCGATAAGCAAGGACTACTTCGCATAACACTCATCGATCCCCACGATGCGGGCGTTAAGCCGGAACTTTGCTATGTCGCCTTAAGCATTCCATTTCAATGTCGCGGCGTTCCATCATGAAACCGTCTGATCCTTTAATTTGATAGACGCGGGCGCCGGCGTTCAAGAGTTTGCACGCCATATTTATAGCGGCGCCGATCGAATCACATTTCACCGGGATCTGTACGTCGGTGCAGAAAATTGAATATGTCACGTCGCTGGGTGATTGCGGGCGGATGCGTCGGCAGCCGCGAGAATGCGACGGGCGTTGCGGGCGACCGCTTCATCAACCATCTGTCCTTTTATTTGGCCGACGCCTTGTTCATTCACGCTGAGTACCGCGCGAGCATTGGCCACCGCTTCGGGCGAGGGTGTAAAAGCTGCGTGGATTGGACCCACCTGGGAAGGATGAATGGCGGCCATTCCGGCAAAGCCCATATCGCCGGCTTGTTGCGCCGCGTTACGCAAGCCCGCCTCGTTGTGCAGCTCGAAATAGGGGGAGTCGATGGCCGCGATGCCGCCACCCAACGCACATGCCTCTATTATCGCCACGCGCGCGTGAGTTAGATTCGCTGCCTGGGGTTTGCAGCCCAGGTCTGCGGCAAGGTCCGCGGCCCCGAGCATCAGCGCCTCCAACCGAGAAGTCGCTGAGACAATGTCCCGCAATGCCTCTAGCGCACGGGCGCTCTCGATAATTGCAATCAGGCGCGCGTCGGAAGCACTCTCACGCAACACACGATCGAGCACGTATAGATGCGTCGCTGATTCTGTCTTTGGCAATACGATGATTTCGGGGCGTGCTTGGCTCTGTACCAAAGCCAACAGATCACTCAGGCCCGCACGCGTATCGAGCCCATTGATGCGCAGCGCCCGAGCGATGAAAGGCTTGGTGCCGGCGCCTGAGAGCGCGGTCAGCGCCGCATCTCGCGCGGTTGCCTTGTCGCGTGGCGCGACCGCATCTTCCAGGTCAATAATCAAAAGATCAGCACCCACATTGGCAGCCATGCCGAATCTCTCGGGACGCGTCCCTGGCGTGAACAGTGCGCTGCGCAGTCGTAGAGTCATGTCACCTGTCCGAGGCGCGTGTCATCAGATGCGGTACGTGATTTCTGCCGTTCTGAGCAGGAGCTGCTGTTGCTCGTCGAGGCTCAATGGGCGGATGATTTCACGGTACGCATCTACGACCGTTTGATGCGAGCCGTATAGCGAATCCACCGGCCAGTTCGTGCCAAACATGCAACGGCCCGGACCGAACGATTCGATGCAGGCCTCGACCCAGGGTCGAATGCCGGCGACCGTCCATTTGTGGTCAGTCATCCCAAGTCCGGAAATCTTGCAAATTACATTCTCGGCCGTCGCCAGAGACATGATTCCCTTTCGCCAAGCCTCAAAGTACTCCGGCGTGCGCTCGATCGGCAGGCCGGTATGTTCGAGCACGATGCGAGTGTCTGAGAATTTACTCGCGAGACTACATGCAGACGGAAAGTCTTGCAGGGTTGCCTCCAGATCGTAGACCAGGCCGCGCATCGCCAGGCGCGAAAATCCCTGCAAGAACTTGTCCTCCAGCAGAATGCCGCTGGTGCGGAGCATGCGGATACCGCGGAAATTCGCGTATTGTTGGTGTCCATCGAGGACTTCATCGACGTCATCGCCACAAAGATCGCAGAATCCGATGATCGCGTGAGGCATGCTAAATTCATCCGCGATAGCCTGAAGCCAAGCGGTCTCCTCGGCCGGGTACGGATGACCCAATGCCGCCTGAATATGGACTGCCTTGGCAACACAGCTACGACGGATATCTCTAAGGTAATCCTCGATTAGGTAGTTCCGTCGGATCGCGCTGTAGTCGCCGAGTACCGACTCTTCGGCCGGATCGACCTCTTGCAGCCACGAGTACGTGAGGCGCTCCAGATCCCAGAGGTGAATATGTGTGTCAATGATGTCCACTGACGAGTGCCGCTCCCATCGTGCTTTGAGTTTTCCTCTTTTAGCGTAGCCCACCGCTTAGTGCAAGGGCGTTATTGAAACGTTTCATAAAATTGGACAGATTCCGCTCCGGCTGCTGATCCACCTGGACCGCGGTAATTGCCGTCTAGAACGTACATTTTCACTGATTATGTGTCAGTCATCCCGGTAATATCTTGCAGCTGCGAGCGGCGCTATGGAATCCTTTCACCGCGCATGAAGATCCACTGGAACTCCTCGAAATGCCTGCTCCTGAGCTTTGCTTTGTGGCATGATGGCGGACGTTGGCCGGTTTTCATCCTACCTTCCCCGGCGTTCTCTCGGAGGCTCGGTTCAAAGCTCATCACATCGACCTAAGGCGGCGGAGCGTATGGCGATGACCGTGCGGCACCGATGCTTACCGGCGCCGCTCGTGCTAGCATTGTAGGCTGCGGAATCGAAGCTCTTTCGGTCGGGCCGCCAGCCATGCGCAAAGTGACAGTTCAAGCAAAAAAACGACCCACGATTCTGGATGTCGCGAAACTGTCGCGAACTTCGGTAGGCACGGTGTCTCGCGTTCTCAATGAGAATTCCGCTGTGCGCACCGATACTCAAAGACGCGTTCGAAGCGCTGTCGATCGGCTCGGCTATAGGCCGAATGCGATCGCGCGCAGCATGCGCACCAAGTCAACGCACGCCATTGGGTTCATCGTGCCCGACATCTGCAATCCAATTTTTGCGACCATTATGCGGGCCGCGGAAGAGATCCTCATAGAATCAGGATATTTCATGATGCTGGCGAATACGGATCTTAATCCAGCGCGGGAGGTCGAGATTATTGAAGTGTTCGCCCAGCGCCGGATCGACGCGTTGATCATGGCGGTGAGCACGGAGAATAATCCGAGCCTGATAAAGGCGACTTCCAATCTAGAAACGCCGGTGGTGATGCTGAACAGGGAACTATCAAACAAATTCGATGCGGTACTCATCGATGATTTCAACGGCGTGCGTCAGGCTACCGAGTACCTTATACAGCTGGGGCATACACGAATCGGGCTTATTACGGCCGGGGAGGAGATTAATCCCGGTCGCCAGCGAACGGCTGGCTACAGAGCGGCATATTCCAATTCGGAGCGACCCGTTGATGAGTCTCTAATACGCGCCGGTGTCTTCGAGACTGACGGCTACCGAGAGACCTTCGCTCTCCTAGACTCGAAGAAACCCCCGACCGCAATCATCTCGGGCAATCAAGTCCTTGTCGGTGTTCTGCGCGCCTTGAGGCAAAAGAAACAGCGCATCCCGGACGACATATCGCTGATCAGCTGCGACGACACCTATTTGGCTGAGCTCATGGTACCCGCTCTGACTGTTCTGGACCGAAGCCTCGTCGAAACCGGTCGCATGGCCGCACGACTTGTTCTGCAGCATTTGCAGAGCGAGAGTCCGCGCGAACCGCAGCGCATTACGCTGCCCACTCAATTGATTAGGCGAGACTCCTGCCGGTCGCCCAAAAATTGACGACTGCACCTCGAACTTACGGCCTGAGCAAATCGCCACCCGCGACCGTCAGTTCCGTGCCACTCACATAACTGGCCGATTCGCTCGCCAAGTACAGCACTGCGTGGGCGATATCTTGTGGCGCGCCCAAATGCCCAAGCGGAATATCCTCAACGTACTTCTCCAGATCACCCGGTTGGAGGCCGCCGCGCAGCATGGGCGTATCGATCTGCCCGGGGCGGATCGCATTGACGCAGATATTGTCGGCACCGTATTTTTTGGCGAGTGACTGAGTGAGCGGCATTACCCCGCCTTTGGCGACCGCGTAGTGCACGGCGCCAAATATTGAGATCAAGCCACTGCTGATATTGATGATTCGGCCCCACTTCGCGGCGCGCATATGCGGAATGACCGCTTGACACAAAAAAAACTGGCTTTTGACTACCGCGCAATACGTCGCGTCAAATTCCTCCTCGGTAACGCTCAGAAAATCCATTCGATTAAGTCGTCCAGCGACATTCGCAAGAATATCGATGCGACCGTATCGCTCGTAGCAGTCTTTGACGAGCGCAAGGCAGTCCGCGCCTCTACTGAGATCGTATCCGCATGCCATGTGATTGGAGGGGTCCGGGAGACGGCTCACGGTCTGATTCGCGGATAACTCTTTGAGATCCGTGCAGACGACTCGTACGCCGTGCCGGGCGAGAAGCTCAGCGATAGCACTCCCGATAGCTCCGCCCGCTCCCGTCACAATTGCGACGCGTCCCGTTAGACCAAGCTCGAGCTGTGAAGCCACTGTGTTTGCGTCGACGTTGTAGTCGGGATGACGTTTAAACGATCTTCCATTCGGCGAGCATTAGTATCCATCGATACTCGTTTCCATGCAAGAGTGATTTCATAGGGCGAAACTACTGCGCTGTTCTCGCTCTTATGAATCGAGGGCCAGAAAGCCCACTTGACCCCCCGCGAGTGCGGTGCTTTACTGCAAATTATCCAAGAGCGTGATTTCATAATGCGAAACGTACAAGTTACCGGAAAGATCAGGGCGCACCGCGGGACGCACATTCAGTCGGTTGATCGGGCCGCGCGTCTTCTCTTGGTGGTCGCGTCGCGTGAGACAAACGGGTCATGCAAGGCTCTCGCCTTGGCGACCGGTCTCGCGACACCTACCACTCACCATCTGTTGGGCACTCTGGTCGCCAAGGGTTTGTTGAGCCGCGACGCTGAGGCGCGCTATCTGCTCGGACCAGAAGTTGCGGTGCTGGCGGATGCGTTTCACCAGCAGCACCCCGTGCCGGAACATTTACTAATTCCGTTACGACAGCTCGCTGATACAACTGGGGAGACGACATATCTCGGCGCTTGGCGGCAAGGCAACATTCAGACTCTTGCCATGGCGGAGGGCAATCTTCCCGTGCGCGTCTCGGTGCCCTCCGCGGGGCGCTACCGCGATGCTCATGCGCGGGCTGCCGGAAAGGTACTGCTCGCCTATGCCGCCGACGGTTTGCGGGACGCATATCTCTTAGCAAATCCGCTGCGCGCGCTGACACCGCGCACGATCGTCGATGCAGACGCGCTCGAAGCTGAGTTGCGCAGAGTCCGCAAGGCGGGTTACGCAGTCGAGGAAGAGGAGTTTCTACCGGGAGTTGGATGCATCTCTGTTCCCGTGCTGCGCTCCGGGGTACTCATAGCTGCATATTCGATGCTAATTCCCCTGCAGCGTTTTTCCGCTCGACGTGATGACCTCATCCGTGCGCTCCTATCTACGGCGAGAACTGTCGAGGATGGAATCTCCGGTACCGGACTGCCCGGGAGTGTGGCTCCCATTCACGCCGGTACACGCGCAAAGAGGGCGGGGACTCATCTGCGCCTACGGTCGGACGGCTAGCTTAAGAGTTGCACGAATCGCTTTCGGGAGCTTGGGATGACAGCCGCGACCATACAAGATGGTATCGAACTCACAGTACGCGAAGCCCTCAATCGAGCGCTCGATGAGGCCTTCGAGAGTGGTGAGCCGATCATGCACTTGGGGCAGGATATTGGTCCCCACGGCGGGACGTTCGGAGTCACCCGCGGGCTGTGGGAGAAGTACGGCGAGAGTGTGATTCGCGACGGCCCGCTGTGTGAGTCAGCCACTGTGGGGTTCGCCATTGGACTTGCGATCAGTGGTGTGCGGGCGTTGGTCGAACTCGAATTCTTCGATTTCATTGGCGTTGCGATGGATCAGGTCTTCAACCACGCGGCAAAGCTGCATTACTTCAGCGGCGGCAAGCTCAAGGTGCCGCTGATCATTCGAACCCCAATCGTTGCGCGTATGGGCATGGGGCCGCAACATTCGCAGAGCCTGGAGGCGTGGCTGATGCACATTCCCGGCATCAAGATCGCACTCCCCTCGAATGCGGCTGATGCCTACGGGCTCCTGCGCAGTGCGTTGCGCGAGGACAATCCTGTGCTATTCATCGAGAATGCCCGGCTCTACGGCCGGCGAGGGATGGTAAGGATCGGATCGACTGTGCCTTTTGGCAAGGCGCGCATTGCACGCGCCGGAACCGACGTGACGATAGTGGCCATCTCCGCCATGGTAGAGGAGGCGCTGAGCGCCGCCGAAAGACTCGCCGAGCAGGGCATTGAGGCTGAGGTGATCGATCCACGCACGATCGCCCCGCTCGACATGGAGACGATTCTCAACTCGCTTCGAAAGACGATGCGGCTGGTGGTTGCGCACGATGCCCACAAGACAGGCGGCGTTGGTGCGGAGATCGCGGCCCGATGCATGGAGGAGGCTTTCGACTACCTCGATGCGCCCGTAGAGCGGGTGTGTGCACTCGATGTTCCGGTTCCGTGCGCGCCTGCGGCGATCGCCGCCGTCTATCCGAACGCCGACAGTATCGTTGCCGCAGTCAAACGGATGGGGGGAGGCACTTCGTGATTCAAGTACCCCTGCCGCAGCTTTCCTTGGCGATGGAAGAAGTCAAGGTCGCGCGTTGGCTGGTAACCGATGGCCAACTCGTACAGACCGGGCAGCCGATCGTCGAGATCGAGACAGACAAAGCAATGTCGGAGGTGGAAGCGCCCGCAGCAGGAACGATCCGGCGCCTCGTCGCTGAAGGTGAGTTTGTGTCAGCCGAGAGCGTGCTCGCCGAAATTGGTGAAGTCGGTGCCTCGCCCGTTCCCTCCGCTATGACCTCAGCTTCGGTCGCGGTGGCACCTCCTATGGTAATCAGTCAAGAACTCCAAGGCGCCGGTGTCGCAGGGTTGGTCGCCACGCCGGCGGTCGATCGCAAACATCGCGGTTCACCCGCCGCGCGGCGGATTGCGAGAGAGCGCGGAGTGGATCTGGAGCACGCGCGAGGCACTATGCCCGCAGGACGAATTACGGCGCGGGACCTGGCAGGCATGAGCGGCGATACCAAACCCTCGCTCCGTGCAGCAGTCGTCGCACACCTTGCCGCGAGTTGGCGAGAGATCCCTCATATTCACGTCGGCGGCGAACTCGACGGCACCGGCCTTGCGGCTGCAAAACGCGCCGCACCCCCCGGTGTCACCCTCACTGACTTGTTGGTTCTCGCAACCGCGCGCGCGCTGCGCGAGGCGCCCGAATTAAATGGCACGCTGGGCGCGGTATCGCATCGCGTGAACGTCGCGCTCGCAGTCGCCACACACAACGGGGTCGTCGCGCCCGTGATTCGCAAGGCGAACGAGTTGTCGCTGTTGGACATTGCACGCGAGCGCGCCCGACTGGTGGCCGCGGCCCGCGCGGGTCGACCCGACAGCCGGGACCTCGCGGGCGGAACGATCACGGTAACCAATCTTGGTGCGTGTCCCGTCGATTTCTTTGTACCAATAGTTTCCGGCCCACAAATCGCGATGCTGGCGATCGGGCGCCTAATCGAGCGGCCGTTCGCAGTCAACGGCGTAATCGGCGTCCGCCACCAGATCTGGATGAACGTGGCGATCGATCATCGAGGCGCCGACGGTGTGAGTGGCGCTCGGTTCCTGGCGGCCCTGCAGCGCAGCCTGCATGACCTTTCGCCCTAACTGATGCGTGAGATTCCAGCGATGTCAACTACCTATCCCGTTCCGGTGGAAATGGCTCCGATCGGCGAGCGTCCTGTCGCCATCGATAGCGAGCACCTACTGCGCCTGTACCAGGACATGGTCCGCGTTCGCGCATTCGAAGAGGAGGTCGTGGATGCATTTCGCGCGGGCTTAATCCCGGGTTCTACGCATCCCTGCATTGGACAGGAGGCAATCAAAGTGGGATCACTGCATGCGATCGAGCAACGCGACCTGGTTCTTGCGACTTATCGTGGCCATGCCGAGGCCTTGATCAAGGGCATCGATCCTGTCGCGGTCATGGCCGAACTCATGGGCAGACGCAACGGGATCAACGGGGGTAAGGGTGGCTCAATGCATTTGGCGGACCCTGCGCGCGGCCTGATGACGACCAACGCGATCGTTGCGGGACACATTCCTCATGCGGGGGGTGTCGCTCTGTCGTGCCAATTTCGCAAAACCGACCAGGTGGTGCTGTGTCTGTTCGGCGATGGCGCCGCATGCGAAGGAGTATTTTTCGAAACACTCAACATGGCGATGCTATGGCGGGTACCGCTGGTATTTATTTGTGAGAACAATGGCTACGCCATCTCCGTGCCGACGGCAAAAAGTCAAGCCACTCCTGACATTGCCGACCGAGCGCGCGGCTTTGGGATGCCCTCGATGATAGTCGACGGCAACGATGTGCTCGCGGTGCGCGCCGCGGTACGCGAGGGAGTCGAGCGCGCTCGCGGCGACGGCGGTCCAACCTTCATCGAGTGCAAGACTCTGCGATGGGAGTATCACTCCGGTTTTTCCAGCGGAGTATCCAAAGGCGGTGACGAACGCAGGGCCGCTCGGGAACGCGTCGATCCACTGCGCCGGTATTGGCGCTCGCTCGTTGCTTGGAGTCTCGTCTCAGCCAAAGACTGCGAGGAAATCGAATCCCAGCAGCGTAGTTGGGCAAAGCGTGTACGAGCGCTGGCCGAGGGTGGGCCGCCGACCGGCGCGGAGTCCATTTGGGACCATGTGTACGCTTAATCGAATCGGGTAGGGGGAAATTGCACTAGAACAACCTGGAGCCGCGTCATGGAGTTCCTTGTCCATATTGAGATCGGCCGGATCGACAGAGATCCGGACGCACAGCAAGCCCTGCAAAGAGAAGAGGAGCTGCGCGCCAGAGAACTGGCGGCGCAGGGTGTGCTGCGCAGCCTGTGGCGGGTGCCGGGACGTCGGGCCAACTGGGGAATCTGGGCCGCGGACGATGCCGATCAGCTTCACGCTGCAATCGCTTCGCTGCCACTGTTTCCATACCTGACTGTCACCGTTCATCCGCTCGCGCGACATCCCAACGCGCCTCAGGCAATGTCCGCCGACAAGTCGGGACTAAATCATGACCAATAGTGCGCGCACCGAGCGAACTCGTCGCGCGGTGGTCGTCGCGGGGGCAGCCTCGGGCATTGGACTTGCGACGACGCAGATGTTGACTCAAGCCAACATCTGCGTCGTCGGTGTCGACTTGGCCGAGCTACCCGACGGGCTGCGCGGCGCACATGACTTGCAATGGGTCCGCGGAAACATCGTGTCAGAGGAAACATGGACCCGGGTACTCTCGGTATTGAGGAAGCGCGAGCCGCTGGACGACATCTCGATGATCTCGTGCGCGGCCGACATTGTGGTCGCACCGTTTTTGGAAACATCGCTCGAGGACTGGCGCAACCTCTATGAGGTCAACGTGCTCGGCGTCATTCGCGGTATGCAAGCACTCATGCCGGCAATGCTCGAACGCAACCAAGGGTCAATCGCCGTGGCCTGCAGCGTCAATTCCCTTTTCGCCGAAAGCAGTCTTAGCGCCTATTCGACCTCGAAGGCGGCCCTGCTGCACGTCGTTCGCTCAGCCGCCCTCGAATACGCGCAGAAGGGTCTACGCATCAATGCCGTATGCCCAGGGGCCGTGGACACTCCCTTGTTGCGGCGAGCACTCGATGTCCTGCCCGATCCGGGGGGCGCCCGTCGCTCGATCGAGCGACGCACGCCAACGGGCAAAATCCTGCAGCCCTCGGAAGTAGCCACCGTTCTATGCTTCTTAATTTCCGCCGCGGCGTCTGGAATTTCAGGCGCGGCTGTGACGGTCGATGGCGGTCTGACGACCGCTTACGACTTTGACTCATCGGCATAGCCGCTGATCTGCCCGATTCGGCCGCTGCACATCAGTGGACCGCGCCGCATAGCGCACATCCGCGTGAGAACGTTTCCACCAATACGCCAAAGCAGCACAAGACGCCGAGTGAACTAGGACAGTATGGTAGCCTTATCACCTGATCAACCGCACCGAATAGTCTATAAATTAGGCACTTCTAGTGCACATCAGGTCCTCCAGTCACGAATCGATAAACGCACTAAAGTCATCCTGCATCGCGTGAAACGTTTCATTTGTATTTGCATTTGATAATTTATTGAGGCAGTATCATCAAGCCTTGGCCGACTAAAATGCTTTCACTCGGGGAGATGTGAACGTGTCCAACGCCTGTGCCTTCCCCTACAGAATTTGCGTTCTTCTGTTTGTAGTTGTCTCTCTTGAGGCGGTTGCGCAGGAACCACCCGTGCAATCGCCGCAGCAAGATGCTCTTACGGAGATAGTCGTAACCGCCCAGAAGCGCAGCGAATCGCTGGTGCAAGTACCGATCTCGGTTACGGCGCTGTCGGAGAAGACGCTGACGGATTACAACGTTCAGCAGTTCACGGATTACGCCTCCAAAGTGCCCAATCTGGATTTTTCGGTCGGCCAGAATGCGCAGCCTGGACTGGAAATATCGCGTGAAGTCGCCATTCGCGGCATGTCCGGAACGGGCACGACCAGTCTGTACATCGACGACACACCGTTGCCCGACACGTTGGACCCGGCTGTCGTGGACTTCGAGCGAATCGAGGTGTTGAAAGGACCGCAGGGCACTTTATTTGGCGAGAGCTCCATGGGTGGGAATATCAGGATGATTTCTCACGCTCCATCGCTCACCGATGACGAGTTCAAGTACATGTTGCAAAGCGGTTGGACGCAATATGGGACGGAACCGGATTACGGTGGCAACGTCATCGGCAACATCGCAGTCGTCCCGGGTGTCCTTGGCATTCGGGCAATGGGACTGGCTAACTACGACTCGGGCTACATTACGCGCACTTACCCTTGCGCGTCTGGTTCAGTGGAGCGTTGCGACACTCGGGGCATCGGTAGTCACGAGAAGTTCGGCGGTTCCATCTCGGCGCTACTGCAGGTCTCAGAGCAGTTCAGCATCGATATGAAGCTTCTCGGGCAAATCAGCCGCTATCCGAATGGGTTTCCTGTGGTGTTTGCCGAGCCGCCCGCGTACAAGCTCAGCCTCACGGACAACCGCCTCGCCAACGAACCAGAATCGTCGGACTTTCACTGGTATATGCCGGCAGTTACATTCCGTTACCAAGGCAACGGATGGAGTGCGACTTCGGCGAGTGCCTATTTTGCGAGTCATCAGTCATTCACAGAAAACTCGGTGGAAGGCATCCAGTACTTCTCGCAATCTGCACTGGGATTTACCCCCGGTACCGACATACCTCTAGTGCCTGCGCGGTCCGAGATGGAACAGTTCGCTCAAGAAGTTCGGGTGGCATTCGAGCCGGTATACCATCTCAGTGGGATAGCCGGTGCGTTCTACAGGGACCTGCGCGATAACTTTCAGACGTCCGCGACTGTGCCCGGCCTTCAGGCTGCTACGGGACAGACCGACTTGCTGTACAACGTAATATTGGAAACGCCCCAGACCGACAAGTCAGTCTTCGGAGAGCTGTACTATGAAATGTTCGGAAAAATCACCGCGACACTTGGGGTTCGCAAGTACTGGTTGACGGACGCCTATAATACGGTCCCGCTTGGTGGATTCATCTTCACTCCGACAGCGGTTTCTGTGGCTGAGAGCGGTGTAAGCCCGAAGTACGGACTGAAATACGAAATTAGTCCCGACTCGATGGTCTATACATCGGCGGCGAAAGGTTTTCGGCCGGGCGGGGGAAATTTGCAGCCGCCACCTGAGTGCGACCCGCAGTTAGCGTCGTTGGGTATTTCGCGTGCCAGCACGCTTGATTACAAGTCTGACAATGTCTGGAGCTATGAAGTTGGCGGCAAGTCAAAGTTTGCTGATGGCAAAGTTCTCCTCACCGCCGCCGTGTTCGATATCGAGTGGAAAAACATCCAGCAGGCGGTCAACCTGGCCTCGTGCGGTTCGGTTTTTACTGCGAATTCTGGCGCCGCGCGAAACCGAGGTGGCGAACTAGAATTATCGGCCAATCCCACTTCCGATCTGTCTTTGCGTGCTGGTTTGGGATATGTCAATGCCGTCATCATTGAACCCGGGCCGGGCTCGCCACTGTATGCGGGCGAACCTGTGTTTAATGTTCCAAAGGTGACGGGAAGTATCGGCGCAATCTTCACCGTCCGTCGGTGGGGGGATAAAGAATGGCTGGTAACCACCGATGCGTCCTACGTCGGAAGTAATTTCTCCGGCAATACCAGCGCAACCACGCCCATCGAACGCCCAGGGTTTACGATTTGGAATGCTAGCACGTCGCTTAAGTGGGGCACGCAGCCGCGGCAAATGACGATGTATTTCAAGAATCTGACGGACACAAGAGCGTTTTATGGAGACCTGCAGCCACTCACATTCGGCGCCGAAACTGTATTGAATGGTGTTACCTACCCAATTGCGCGAGCACAAGTCTCTCCGCCTCTGCAAATAGGCCTGCAATTTCGGCAAGGCTTTTGACTTTCGTGCCAAAAAGTCGCATCAGGCCCGTTGCGCTCGCCACGCCAGCCGTGTCGGGGCAGGCAAGTGCACACGAGATTTACCGACACACTTTGCCGGTGCGGCTCTTTCATTGGATCAACGTCGTTTGCTTTGTACTCTTGTTGGCAAGCGGATTGGCGATCTTCAACCTGTACCCACGTCTGAATTGGGGAGCTGCAGGATTCACCGTGTCTGTGGCAATAAACCCCAGCTTGAGATCTGATTTGGATACGCCAGCCATATTTGAGATCGGGGGACTGCCCGACATCAAACGTCATCAGAGCTGGATGCGAATCGGTTCGCATCAGATCGACACGAGCGGCCTGTTGGGCGTCGCGGCGGACGAGCCTCCTTTCGGGGTGCAGAACATCGCCTTTCCACCTTGGATGACGCTAAATCTCGGCTTCTTAGGCGCCCGTGGCTTGCATTTACTGATCAACTTGTTTTTCCTATGCAATTTCGCATTCTACGCACTCTACGGAGTCGCTAGTGGACGGTTTCGTCGAACTTTGCTTCCCAACCGCGATCAGCTGCGGCCCAAGGCCATCGCGCGTGACCTCTGGATGCATCTTAGGCTCAAGCACAGTGTCGGACTCGATGCCGCCCGTTATAACCTCCTGCAGAAAATTTCCTACCTGGCGGTACTCGTTGTTCTCATGCCCGCGTCCATACTAAGTGGGTTAACGATGTCGCCCTCCGCCCTTGCGGCGTTTCCGTGGTTGCTAGAACTGTTCGACGGCCGGCAGAGCGCGCGGACGATTCATTTCATCTGCGCCATGCTTCTCCTCCTTTTCGCGTTCGTGCATATCTTTCAGGTGGTTGTTGCCGGCTTCGCTAACGAAATGCGCTCCATGATCACTGGGCGCTTCCGGATTCAGAAGGAGTGAGCACTATGATTCGCGGCGTATCGAGACGAACTATACTTCTGGGCGCCAGCGGGCTGCTGACGAGCGGCATCATTGTTGCGAACTGGCCGCGGATAGCGAACCCGGATGGCGGCTCACCGCTGCTGCGTTTCGGGGACGGATTGGGCAGACGAGCCCTGCGCTTGGCGCTTGGCAATCGTCCGCTGGTCCCCGAGTACCGCCTGGATCAGGTGACAGCCTTTCCGGTCGACGGCGGTTTCGGCTCGCCGTGGGCCGATGACGACCGCAGCTTCGAGACGATGATTGCGAACCGCTTCCGCGACTGGCAGCTGACGGTCGAGGGGTTGGTAGCGAAGCCCACGCGTTTTACGCTTGATGAGATTCGCGCCATGCCTTCGCGCACGCAGGTCACGATGCACTGCTGCGACATGGGCTGGAGCGCCATTGGTCAATGGACGGGCGTCCCATTGCGTTGGCTGCTGGAATTCGTCGGGATCCAGCCCAAGGCTCGCTATATCGTATTTCACTGCTTGGACCGATTTCGCGGTCAGCTGCATTACGGCAGTATCGACGTGCTCGACGCTTTACATCCTCAGACGATCCTTGCGCACTCTATGAACGGTCAGCCGCTCCCGCGAGGACATGGCGCGCCGTTGCGGCTAAGAGTAGAACTTCAGTTGGGCTATAAGAACAGCAAACACATCGACCGTATTTCCGTGGTCGAGAGTCTCGCCGGCATAGGTCTCGGTCAGGGCGGCTCGTTTGAGGATGCCGGCAGCCTGTGGTACGGCGGATGGTAGTCGCATGACCGAACACACAGGCATCCGTATCTCACCCATCGCCCGTTTTCGCGGCCTGCTACGATGCCACCAATTTCGCAGCGGTTTCTGAACCCATGCCGATAAGTCGCGTCGAGGCTTTTGCACTTGCCTACAAGGAGCCGCATTATCGTGATTTGGAGCGGTGCGTGACGCTCGTGAGGATCGAGACCGACGATGGGGTGGTCGGTTGGGGAGAGGGAGTTTCTCAATTCCGCGAAGCGGCGCTGGCAACAAGAATTCTCATCACGGACGGATTTGCGCCATTGCTAATGCGGCAAGATCCCCTCGATGTTGAAGTGCTCTGGCGCAAAATGTGCCGGCATGCGTATTGGTACGGGGTGGAGGGCATCGCGGCCTTCGCGATCAGCGCGATCGACATGGCGCTTTGGGACACAAAGGGCAAGCTGCTTGGGCAACCGGTTGCCAAGTTGCTGGGCGGCCAGCTGCGGGATTCAGTCCCCGCGATGGCGTCGATCATATTCGACATGGATTCGCTTGACTGGACATTGAGCGAGTTTCAATCCTTCAAGGAAGCCGGATACCGGATTGTAAAGGCGGGTTGGGGTATGCGGCCCGATGCGGTCTTCGGACAAGATCGCCGGCGCGACCTTAAGTACGTGAGCGAGGTGCGGCGAACGATTGGAGCGGACATTTCCCTGGTAGTCGATGTCCCTGGAGCGAGCGGAATTTGGGACGTGTCGACAGCCATTAGGCGGTTCCGCGAATGGGAGCCGTTCGATTTGCGGTGGATCGAGCAGCCCCTGCCGCCCGCCGACCTCGCAGCTCATGCGCGCTTGCGCGCGGCGATCGTCACTCCGATTGGAACTGGGGAAGACGAATGGAGCCCAGAAACTTATCGCCGACTCATCGAATCAAACGGAGTCGACGTCGTGCAACTAGACCCGGGCCGCTGTCTCGGCATCACGGGATGCCGAGACGTGGTGAAAATGATCGAGGCGGCGGGGCTCAAGTACAGCGCTCACAGCTGGAGCAGCGCACTCAACACGGCCGCCAGTCTGCATGTGTTGGCAATCTCGGCCCAAGGCGACACGTTGGACTTCAAACCACATGAATCACCCATGCAGCATGATCTCGTTGAGGATCCATGGATTCAGAAAGGCGGTTTGTTGACGCTGCGACAGGAGCCGGGACTGGGTGTGCATGTGCGGCCGCAGGCGGTGAATAAGTACTTGATCGCCTAGGAACTGCGCAAGGTGCGCAGTTCCTGTTCGAAGAGCGTCGGTTGCTCGAATGCCGCGAAATGTCCGCCGCGATCGAGTCCGTTCCAGTAGATAGGGTTGGGGTAGACCCGCTCGGCCTAGCTGCGCGGAGCGCCGTAGACCTCGCGAGTCAGTGCATCCTCCGGATTGCCCCTGTTATCGGTAACAGCGCGGAAGATCTCGTAGATCCTGGCAGCCTGGCCAACGGGTGAATCCGCAAGCGCGTAGCCGATCGTTTGCGGCCGGGTCGCCTGCTCGATGAATACCCGAAGCCGTCTTCCTGCCTACCTGGGCCGAGCTCATGCGTCGACTTCTGTGGCAACCTCAGTCCGCCTCAATGGGAGCTTCCCCCTGCAGCCGCCGCGGCGATTTTATGGCGACAAGAGCAACGTTGAGGACAAAAAGCAGGAAAAGCGCAACGCAGAACACGACGACGCTGCGGCTGGCAGCTCCTCCGTTCCATAAAGCGACAAAGAATGACTCGTACAGGGCGTACAGCGTGAGGGCGGCGCCCAAGACCGGGGCGACGCCATTGGTCAGTAGCTTGAATCGGTGCCGTGCGATGCGGCGAAAGTAAACCAGATTCGCAATGTTAACCGCCGCAAAAGTGACGCAGGCGAAGAACACGACGGAATTGGACGACCAGGTGAAAGCGGCGAGCCCGTTTCGCAAGACCAGGAGCATGGTCACATCCGCGATCACGGCCACGCCGAACACGGCGTGCAATGCCCGCGTGGGAACTCGTCTCGGACCTTCGAGCACGGCGAATGCACCCGGTAGCAGGCCGTGGCGCGCCAGAGCGAACATGATACGCGACGTACCCAGGGCCGCGGTGATATAGACTGCGAATATTCCGGTGAACGCGCTCAGAATGACGAAGATCCTGCCGCGACCCCAATATTCCAGTGCCAGCGGAGTGACCGCCGACAGCCCCTGCGCGGAGTACTCGACGACTTTCTCATACGGCATCCCGAGCGTGAACGCCCACGTGTTCAGCACCCAGAAAACAGTGACTCCCGCGATCGTCAGCATGATGGCTTTCGGAACTTGCTCGCGCGGCGCATTCGCTTCCTCGGCGGCGGTTGAAACGACGTCGAACCCGGCGTAAGCGAGTATCCCCAGCAGCATCGCGGTCCAATAACCGATGAAACCGTGGGTGGCGGAGAGTGGGTTTAAAGGCGCGATCTGCAGTCCTCCGGGGACGCCCGCCCTCACGTAGACGATTGTAAGAGAGAGCGCAATGACGACTGCCGATTCGATCGACATGAGCGTGACCGCCGCACGGGTTGAAACCTCGGCGCCACGATACGCCAACCACATCACCGGGAGCGTTACGATCGGAACCGCGAGGATCAGTGTGACGAGCCCAAAATCCGGCACGCCAAGGAACTCCATGAGATCGCGGAAAAACACGCTGAACAGCACAGGCATGGTGCATACCACGAGCATGAAATACGTCATCATCATGAGTCCCACCAAATAGCCGGCAGGCCCCGACACCGCTCGCCAAAGCCAAGTCGAGGCGGCGCCCGCCGACGGAGCTTCTCGGTTCAGTGCCGCGTACGAAATAGCCGTGGGGAGGGCCAGTAGCGCAGCCCCTGCAAATACCAACGGTGAAATGGGCCCGGCAGCGGCTTCCATCGGTCCCCAGAGAGCAAACAGTCCGAGAGCGGGCGACACGACACCGATGGCCAGGGCCGTCAATCCGAATAGTCCGATCTGTCCGGTTTTAAGTCGGGTTGGGTCGCGGACATCTTCTTCATCACCGGCAATTTTTTTCAGCATCCGGCTCTGCCGCGCCTTCCCGCCATGTGCTGCCAGCAATGCTGAACCGTGTCACGCACGTCATCGGCCGTCATAGTCGTGCCCTCATGCTAATCGGAACCGGAAACTCCAGCGTGACCGGACCCAACAGTCCGGAGGTTGTCTGCCCTTCCAGGACCCACTTGGTGGGATAGGAACTCATATGGTTAGCCAGAGTGTTCGCTACTTTCACCTCGAGTCGGTTGAAACCTACTTTCACGAAGTCAGTAATGTCGAAGCGAAACGGTCGGGCCATGCCTATTCCCGCAGAATGTCCATTGATAAGCACTTCAGCGACGCTCCTTGCATCACCCAGATTAAGAATCACTTTCCCCTTCAGATGCGTATTCTCAAGATCGATGTCCTTGGTGTACACGCCGATGCCTGAATAGGTGGACAGCCCAAATTTACTCCAGTCACCCAAGGCAACTTGTCCGACTTCGCACTCGAACGCGACGGGTTCCTGGAAAACCGCGCCGGCGTAGCTCCCGCGCTCTTGCTCAACTCGCAACGCCACTTGCGACACATCGCGTCGCGGCGTACTCAGTAAAATCTTCCCGCCCTCAATGCTAGCAGGCTCTCCGTCGATCCAAGCGTGCATCGCCTTCGCCTGACTTTGCAAATGGATCGCCCTGACACCCGGCGGCGCCAAAAAGCGATACCACCCGACTCGCTTAGCCTGAGGCGGCATCACGTCGAAGACCAGTCGCTGCGGCTCTTTGAACCACCTCAACAAGGGCACGTAGCGATCTTCCTCCGGAGGCTCCGAATGCAAGAATACCGCATAGAGGGCAACGGGGCCTTCCTCAGGCCGCACGACTTCCAACAGCACCGCGTTGCTCCCCTTGCGTAGGCGGATACCCGTGCGAAACTCAAAGAGATCCTTTTTTTCCAGCTGGAGCGGCACTTCACTCGCGTTGATCCAGATGCGCGTGCTGGTCGGTGTCCGCTTCGCCGACGGTGGGAGCGAGCTAAACGCGGGCTTCTCTGCGGCCACTCCTACACATAGGATGTAGGCTCCGTCCTCGGGCGCAAGAACGTTCGAATACAAATAGTGGGTGTCATTCCCAGGTGAAGGTTGCTCGAGAACGAGAAAGTTCTCACGCACTCCAAGCAAGTCGCTGTCCAACCAATTATCATCGCCGTCGAGCGTGGGCTTCCTATCCGCAAAGTAGCCGAACTTCTTCGAAAAGCTGAGTCTTTCCCAACGCATCCTTCCTTCGGCCAACCTTAAGGGCCGGTCCAGATCGATCACACCGCGTCGCGCCTGTTCGATTACATCTTTTGGAACCAGACCGCGCTGAAACGGTCCGAGGCGCAGCCAGTAGGGACCGTAGGAATAGGTGACTTCCTTCCACTGCGAATCATCAAATGACCGCGTGTGATAGCCGAGGTCGGTCCCGAGTACCTCGGTCTCCTCCAAATAGCGAAATCGACGGGCTTCGGCGCCGATGGTGCGTGACGAGGACGGGTAGCGAAAGTCTCCCCAACGATTATCCATCGTTGGCTCCAGGCGGAAGGAAAACGGCCCCGTAAGCTCGATCTTCCGGGGAGCTGCGTCCACCTGTGCATGCATCGCATATTCGCGCCCGCGGTACTCGATGCGCACAGTTTTGTATCCGCCGGTCGCATCGAATCCTTGCAGCGCAAGTCTGTCGCGCACGTCGATGCTCACCAGGTCGGTAATGTCGTCCTCGACGACACTTGGACCGGGCGTGTCCGGCGAAAAGACCAGTAGAACTCCCTCATTAGGTCCCATGCGCAGACGGACGTCAGTGCTGCCGCGATTGCGCCTCAAGCGGTGCAGTCGCCTCGATTCTCCGGTGAAAGCATTCCAAATTTCAGCCTCACCTTCTACCCGGAAGCGAATCGACAAGTCGCGCTGCGCATCCCGCACATTGAACAGGAAATATACGTCCATTTTTCCCAATTTCTGGTGGGTGTGGAACAAACCTTTCTCTGCTGTCGCGACGTCGCGCACAATCGCTTCCGAAATCACATCCGGAACGTGCTTAGCATCATGCGGAACGAAGTAACTCTTGCCGCCGCGTCCACTCGCCTGTTTGCCCGATACGGGCACTCCGTCCTCGCCGATCGCGCCGAAAACGGTCTCGACGATTGAGCGCAGTTCGGGATCACCGCGCCCATTCTCGGCAGAGGCGGTCGGTACGCGTCCAAAGGCCACTACCATGCCGCCGTCGTTGTAGAAGTCGCGGATTTTTGCCATCGAGGCCAACCGGATCGTCGTAATTCGTGGCAGTACGACACAACGGAACTCCACGCCGGCGACTTTGAGCACATCGGCCTTTACGATTGCACCCTCTAGAGAAGAGTTGTCGATAAAGTCGAAGTCGATGCCGTCGTGGAAGATGGCTCCGGCTAAATCTCGCAAGCTCGTCGCAGCGTCGATCGCAGTCTGATCGAATGGCGGCGTCCCTGCGTCATAGGTGCCTTTGCGCTCGAATTCGTCATTTTTAAACGACCAATCCTTCCGGTCCGCCGTCCAGCCCGCGTGTATGGTGGTCAGCGGATAGAGCAGGGCTACGTCGGCTCGATGTTTACCCTGACTCAGGATGAAAGAAAGCCTTCTTACGTAGTCTGTAAAGGCTCGCCAATAACGCCACGATGGCTGATAGAACGGATTGGTTGGCGGCACCCACTCGTACCAGCCGCCCATGAGTGTATAAAGAGCGCTGTGGGTTAGGTACCAGTTCATGCCCTTGGTAAAGTTCTCGTTCGTCCACGCCAGATTGTCTTGCTGCGTCATGCCCCAACCGGCCGAGTAGTAGGCAAGCACAACGACGCGCTGACGCCCATACAGATGAGCGACGGAGCTCGAGAGCTTGGTCGCCATCAATCGACGTTCGCCCATCTTTGCTCGATTCGGATCTTCGTTTCCCGTCATGTGATACGTGCGCATGTACCGAAAGTGGTCGCCGACTTGATAGGTCTGCAGCAGCGGATCACCGGGGCCAATTTGCGAGACGGTGCCGTACTTCATTCCGTGCTGTTCCAACCAATTCCTCGACGGCTTGTAGAAATTCTCCTCCAACAGCGCGCACATCGCATCGTAGTAGTCACATCGAATCTGATCGGTCTTCTGCCCGATATCGTGGAACAGGCCGATCAGAAGGGCAGTGGGATCATAACCACGCTCAGCTTTAACCTTGCTCAACAGCGTGTGCGAGAACAGAATATGACCCTTCAGCAAAAGTATTTCGTCGTCGCCGAATCCTTCCAACGTATTTCCGAGGAATTCCGGTAGTCGTTTTGCGTACTCGCCGAGAAACGCTCCGCTGAATCGCTCTCCGACGTCTTTGCTCAGGTAATCCAGATCCCAAGGCCGCGCCACGATGACCGTCAATAGCCAATCAGGGCCGTCGGCTCTCCAGCTGAGTCTGTGGTTACGAATTGAATCGGTGAGCACCGTGCGGCTCGAGTAGTCGAGGCAGCTTCCGATCTTCCGATACGAAGCAGCTTCCAAAATCTCGTCTTCGGGGCCAATCTCCAGCACGGCGTCTGATTCCAAGCGGTAAATCGCAAGACTTTTCCCGTCGAGCGCCCGATTGTGCGTCTTTTCTGCTCGAACCAGGTTTTGCTGGAACGCCATTTGCGTCCAATTGGAACACCAACTCGCGAGCCCGAGTCTCTTGTGCTCCTCTGCCGCGAAGCGAGTGAAATCCCACCACTGCTGCGACCAATAAGGCGGATCGGAACTAAGCGACTCCCCATAGACCCAGCGAGGATAGAACCACGTACCGGCACTGCCCTTGTCCTTGAACTCTTGGAGCTGCCAAGTAATCTTTTTGTTGTCCAGATGGCCCGCCTCCCACCACCAGTTGTCGATGGGTGCGTACTCCCGGGGCGGGTCCTTGAATATTCGGGCCAGCGCCTCCTTCGAAGGCGTTGCGTCTGGGGAGTCGTCAACCGCGAAGACGGGGTCGACCGCGGCGGCAATCCCGATTGCGAGGCCGCCCGCCACCACCTCGCGCCGAGTAAGAAGATCGAGCTGCAGGATTGATTTGCCTTGCAACTTCGTGGAGTCTGTCATGTTGTATCTGGCTAGCCTGACGTGTTTGGCGATGCACACTGAGAGTTGGCGACTCCGTCCCCCAGCGACCAGATGTGCCGGAGCCGCTCGGGCCAACCGGTCACCGGATCAGCGTTCGGATATTCGATGAGATCCTTGAATGCAGCCTCCCAAAGGAGCGCGACCCGCTCACTGCTGAAGCGGCTCGTTAGATGACCATAGTCCTCAACCTCCATATGGCTGAAGACGATCTCGCCCCAGCGATAGATATGGAAGCTCCGAACACCGGCCTCGTGTAGCAGTACTTCCAGCTCTGGCCAGACGCGCGAGTGCCGACTCTCATAGTTAAGCGCCTGACCGGGGCGAATCTTCCATACGTGACCGATGTGCTGCATTAGGCGCCTCGTCCTGCCGCTGCTCAGAACCTCCGTCGGTACTTAGCGCGCGGTCAGCAGAATTGGGAGGGACTCGTACACTTCTTCCGCTGTTGGCGCGAATCGGGGCGGCCTCTCCGGGTCGAGTTCGACTCCTGACTCGAGCAGAGCCTGCAGAATCTTGAATAGGGCGCGATCAGCGCCGCCTGTTACCGGAGTCACCAGCGGAAAACCCATGCAGAGGTGACGCCCTGCGCCGAATGCCAACCCGTAAGGCCGAACGTTTGAGGGGACTTTCCGCCACGGATTGAACCTGTCCGCATCGTCGCCGAAGATGTTGCGGTCGCGATTCGCCTGGATGAAGTCCAGCGCCACGAACTGGTTCGATGAAATGACGCGACCGGTCGACAGAGCAATGTCTCGCGTAGCGCGACGTACCAGGGCCGTGACATTCAGCTTCAACCGCAGCGTTTCATTGCAAACGCCGCGCAGAAACACGCGGTCGTAAAGGTGTGCCCGGTCGTCAGGTTGTCCGATGAGCCACTTAAGAAGCTCCGCTACAGAGTGATTGACGGCGTTCGATGTGGTGTCGGTTGCCCCGGCCAAATAGAGCAGGGTCTCGCGTACCGGCAGATCCGCGTCCCAGTCATCGCGATGGTGTCGAAGCATGATCATCAGCAGATCCGCAGGCAGCTCGCCTTCAGCGATTTCTCCCTTCGCAAATCCCGCGAGCAGACTCTCCCGGCGCTGCATCGAAGGCCGATAGAAGTGCTCGACAAAAGACCCCTTCGCCGTGAGTCCTTCCCTGATAACCTCGCCGTGATCCCGAGTCGAGTACTTGACATCGAAGGCGGCGTTCAGCGCATACATGCACTGTTCCAGCAACTCGGTTCGTTCGGGCGTGTCGACGCCATCCAGGCCAATCACAGCCGCGGCAATTTGCAGGAACATCGTATGGCTCAGACGAGCGAGATCTGCGCGGACATATCCATTGGGCCCTCGTCCTGCATCGGCATCCCTGAGGCATCGCTCGATCGCCGGCGCAAGGACCTCCGACTCATAGCGATCCAGCATCGTCTTGCCGAAAAGACTAGTCTCGAGCTTGCGTCGATCCCGGTGCTCTTCCCCATCCAGCTCCAGTAGCGTCCGACCTCGAAACGGCAGACTTTCCATCTCCGTTCTGCCCGCGGCGAAGTCCGGATTTCGCAGAATCTCGTCCACTTCGACAAACGATGTGATCCGTAGCTTATCGGCAAGGTAAGTGCATAACCGCTGCTGGCTCATAGCATCCCCGCGAGGTGGCAACCGGAACCTGATCGAAAAGCGTGTCCTTGGCCGGCATTGTAGCGGCATCAGGCCAGAATGCAAGATGGCGGAAACGATTCCACGCAGCACCCCAGTTATCGGTTGCGTTCCACCTGTTAAGCATTTAGCTCATCTGTTAGAGTATGTACCTATAAACATAGGGTATGCGAGAGATCGCTGGGCGCAAACGCAAGACCGTCATTAGTTGCCTAGGGAGATTGACCGCAGAGTCAAACAACTGCACGATGGAATCGTTTTTGTGTTTTCCTATATCGAGAAACTCGAGTGTTTTGGTCGGACAAGCCGCGATTTGCCGGCTTCTGTGCCAGCCGCGGACACGGCGTACGAATGGTCTCGCTGTTTAGGATTCAAAATGGATGAACAATATTCTGAAATTCGAGAAGCGGTGCGGCGAGTATGCGCAGACTTTCCCGGCAGCTACTGGCAAAAACTCGATTCGGAGCGCACTTATCCGACAACGTTCGTTCGGGCACTAACTGACAACGGATTCCTTGGGGTTCTAATTCCAACCGAATTCGGTGGGTCGGGTCTCGGACTCGGAGCGGCGACCGCAATTCTGGAGGAGGTTCACCGCTCTGGCGGAAACGCCGCGGCATGTCATGCACAGATGTACACCATGGGTACGGTGCTGCGCCACGGCAGCATCGCGCAGAAGCAGCGCTATTTGCCGGGCATCGCCGCGGGCGAACTGCGCTTGCAGGCTTTCGCGATAACGGAGCCCGCCAGCGGCACTGATACGAGCCGAATTCGCACATTTGCGCGACGCGACGGCGATCATTTCATTGTGAACGGCCATAAGATATGGATTAGTCGGGCGGAGCATTCGGATCTGCTCGTGCTGCTCGCTCGGACGACCCCGCGCGAGGCCGTCCATAAGTCCACGGAGGGAATGAGCGTATTACTGGTCGATTTACGAGAGGCTGTTGGTCACGGACTGACCATTTGCCCGATCAGAACGATGCTGAATCACGCCTCGACGGAGCTTTTCTTCAACGATTTGGCCGTTCCCGCGGAAAATCTGATTGGTCTCGAGGGTAGTGGATTTCGCTACGTTTTGGACGGCATGAATGCGGAGCGAATTTTGATCGCCTCGGAATGCATCGGTGACGGCCGATTTTTCGTCGATCGTGCAACTGCGTACGCAAAGGAGCGCGTCGTGTTTGGACGTCGAATCGGTGAAAACCAAGGTATACAGTTTCCCATTGCGCGCGCACACATCGCGATCGAGGCTGCCGCGGGGATGGTGGAACGCGCGCACCGTTTGTTCGATAGCGGAAAGCCATGTGGCAACGACGCGAATATGGC
>Ga0209006_10000593_pt1 | contig 33667 bp, 27 predicted proteins | sample JacPin_JW_Ref_O2_FD_188567 | JGI IMG/M metagenome (GOLD analysis project Ga0209006, IMG submission 188567) | Forest soil microbial communities from Algoma, Ontario, Canada - Jack Pine, Ontario site 1_JW_Ref_O2 (SPAdes) (version 2) | ecosystem: Environmental > Terrestrial > Soil > Boreal... | reverse complement strand
GGGCATCGAGTTGTCGGAGGAGCAGCATCGCCCAGTCTGCGATCCGGTATCGCTCGAAAGCAATGTTCACGGAATTTATGTCGCGGGTGTGATTGTTGCAGGATCGCGCACGAACGAAATCTTCATCGAAAACGGCCGATTCCACGGCAAGCAGATTGCGGCTGATCTGAAATCGAAGCTGAGACCTTAGCGCCACGACTGCGCTACTTCAGTAAGTACTCCTTCACGAACTCCACGGTCGCGTAGAACTGATAATCGCGATTCTTCTTCTTGGCGAAGCCGTGGCCTTCATCTTTTGCCAGCAGCCACCAGACCGGAGTGCCGTTCTTGCGCACCACTTCGACCATCTGTGCGGACTCGCTGGCCGGGACGCGTGGATCGTTCGCCCCCGCGATCACGAACAGCGGCTTGGTAATATTCTTCGCTTTGTTGGCAGGAGCGATCGATTCGAGAAACTCGCGCATTTTCGGGTCCCGCTCGTCGCCGTATTCCACGCGCCGCAGATCCTGGCGATATCCCGAGGTGTGTTCGAGAAAAGTGACCAGATTCGACGGGCCGACTATGTCGACGGAGCAGCAGATGCGGTCGTTGTAGCTGGTTGCGACCGCGAGCGTCATAAAGCCGCCGTAGCTACCGCCGGTGATCATGATCTTGCCGGCGTCGAGATCGGGCTGGGTTTGAATCCAGTCGATTAACGTGCTGATGTCTTTGTAGGAGCCCTCGCGCAGGAAACCGTTGTCGAGTTTCTGAAATGTCTTGCCGTATCCGAGCGATCCGCGCACGTTGGGAAAGATCATGGCAATGCCAAGTTCGTTGATGTAGTAGTTATCCTGGCCCATAAAATAAGGGCGCACCTGGCCCTCCGGCCCACCGTGAATGTCGATGATCACCGGATGCTTGCCGGTAAACTTCGCGGGGGGCTTATAGAGAAACGCGGAGATCGAGTGCTCATCCCATGACTTCCAATGAATCAGTTGGGGTTCGGAAAATCCTGACGTATTGAGGCCGCCGGTTTCGCTGAAGGTCCAGCGCTCGATCTTGTTCAGCGACAAATCGAGCGAGTAGGTGTCGGGGGGTTGCCTCGCCATGCTAAGGGTGAAGCCGAGTTCGCGGCTGTTCCTGCGCCACTGCAGGCCGCTGATCACGCCGACCGGCAGCCGCGGCATGGGACTCTCAAGTTTCATCTTCGTGTCATAGACATGCAGCTTGCTGATGCCGTCTTCGTTGGCGTCGAAGGCGATCCAGCGGCCGTCCAGCGAAAGATCGAACTGGTCTACGTCCCATTGCAGCGCCGGAGTCAACACTTTCGTCTGGCGAGTGCTCAGGTCGAGATAGACGAGGCGCTGGAATTCCGCGCCCGCATCGCTGGTCATGTAGACGCCTTTACCGTCTTTCGAAAATCTGGCGTTGCCGTAAACGGCGGTGTCAGAGGCGGGTTTCGGGGTCAGCAATTGCTTCTTGCCCGATTCGATATCCAGCAGCCACACGTAGCTTTCGGCCGCTGAAATTCCGTTGTTGAGCAACAATTGCTTGCCGTCGGGAGACCAGTCGGAAACTTCCCAACCGCCACCTTCCGTCTGCGAGACCATGTGCGCGCTCGCGGGATCGCTGGGATTGACCACCCAGATATCGACGTCGCTGCCGGTGCGTTTGGTCGAGCCGTAGGCGATGCGATCGCCTTGATACGACCAGAGGGCGCTGGTGTTGCGCGATTTGCCGTCGGTGAGCAGCGTGACATTGCCGGTCTTCAGATCGTAGAGATACAGCTGAAAGAACTCTGCTCCGCCGATGTCTTTGACGAACAGGAAGGAGTCGCCGTGGACGGGTTCGTACGCCGCGCTGGCGATGCGGTCGGGGAAGAACGTGAGCTGCGCGCGCGCGCCGCCGGGAAACTTGACCTGATGAACCTGGTTCGTATCGCCGAAGCGAGTTTCCACGAGCATCTCGCGACGCACCGGATGCCAACTGGCGAAAACGCCGTAGCGAAAGTCACTGTAGCGTCCCACCGATTCGGCGAGCGAAGCCGGAATCTTAGGAATGCCTTCGGCGACGAGGTTCTCGTTGGGGGCGACGGTGTCGCTTTGCGCGAAAGCGATTGCACTCAGGAACATGATGATGACGAGACGGCAAAGTCGCTTCATAGATTCCTCCAGATGCGGATGACGATTTGACGATCACGCAGTACGAACGTCAGCCAGGTTAGGAAATAGCGGCGCGGGAATCGTAGGGCAGGGTGCGAGTGGAAGTCAATGCAGTCCGATACAGTTTGGGAAGAAGGGGCGGTGTCAGGCAGTAGTTTTAGTGGACTGAATTCACTACTACCTTTGTCGCAACGCGCCACAAACAGTTACCCTAACCATTCCCGAGTCAGCCAACATGGAATTGCAACCGGAACACGGCGCAGCCACAATCACGATTCCGTCTTATGCGCGGCTGGTGCGCAGGAATGCCAACTTCCGGCGGCTTTGGCTGGCGCAGATCGTTAGCGAGATCGGGGACTGGTTCTACACGCTTGCCATCTACACCCTGCTGTTGCAGTTGACCGGACGCGCGAGTTCCGTGGCCTGGGCGCTGATGCTGCAGGTGCTACCACAAACGCTGGTCGGGCCGATGGCTGGTGTTGTGAACGACCGATTGCGGCGCAAGCATGTCATGATTGCCGCCGATTTGATTCGTTGCGTTGTGGTGCTGGCGATGTTGCTGGTTCGATCGCCTTCGATGGTGTGGCTGGTGTATCTGCTGCTGGTCACGGAGACCACGATGACCGCGTTCTTCGAGCCGGCGCGCAGCGCGGTCATTCCTAACGTGACAACGGAGGATGAAGTTCTCGTCGCCAACACGTTGTCGTCGGCAACCTGGTCGGTGAACCTGCTGATTGGCGCATCGATCGGTGGAGTGGTTGCGGCGTTCTTCGGGCGCGATGCCGTATTCATCCTGAATGCGCTTTCATTTCTGGTGTCGGCGTGGCTGATTCGCAGCATGCGCTTCGAAGAGCCGCATGCGGCGTCCTCCGCGCCGCTGCGGCCGCGCGATCTGATCGACTTCACGCCCGTGCTGGAGGGCTTCCGCTACATTCGCAATCATCCAACGCTTTTGCCCGCGGTGTGCGCCAAAGCCGGCGAGTTGATGGTCGGGCCGAGTTGGGTGATCTTTACCGTGATGGGCGCGCACGAATTTGCCTGGCACGGGCACGGCATCAACGATGCAGGCGGTGCGATGCTAGGGATGAGCATCCTGCTCGGAGGCCGCGGAGTGGGAGCGCTGGTTGGACCTTTGATTTCGGCGCGATGGGCTGGGCGAAGTGATCGTCGATTGCAACTCGGCATTTTGTTTGGCTATCTCACAATTGGCGCCGGCTACAGTCTGCTCGGTGCGAGCCGTAGCATATGGATGGCCGCAGCGTGCGCGTTGCTCGCCCATGCCGGAGGCTCGACGGTTTGGGTCTTCTCAACAACGCTGCTGCAACTGCACTCCGAAGATCGCTTTCGCGGGCGCGTCTTCTCGGCGGACCTTGGACTTGCCAGCCTCTCATTCGCGGTCACTGCCTTCGTCTGCGGGCGTTTCCTGGATGCGGGCTTCTCGGCACGACTAGTGGCGACGGGAACCGGAGTATTGATGCTGGTGCCGGCGACGATCCTGTTCCTGGTGCTTCGCGGCATGAGAGCGAGTACGGTGCCACCTTTTCCATGATTGCCGGGGTGCATAGTTTTCCCTACACTGTTCTCCCCTGCACTAATTTCCCCTACTACCGGGGTTGCGAGGGAGTCGCGTGCCTATTCCGCGGCGGCTGGAGCTATGGAGTCGTTTGAATTCCGAGTCGTGATCGATTGTCCTCGGGAGACAGTGTTCGCCATTTATGCGGATATCGAACGCTGGCAGAACCGCAACGTGTTTGGCGAGATTCACTGGGTGCAGGGTAAACCGTGGGAGGCGGAAAGCCGGCTGCGCATCGAGACGCTGCATCCTGTCCGCGCTGTGGTGGATCAGGTGGTACAGCAATTTCAGAAGAATGAACGGGTCAGTTATATCAGCCACGTTTTTGGCATTACATGCGAGACGCATGTGATCTTCGTGCCCGTTTCCGCAGGGGAAACAGCGGTTACGGTGAGAATGCATTTGCTGGGGACGGTTTCGCGCGTGCTCGGTTTTGCGGTCGAGCCAGCGATTGAAAAAGCCACGAAAGGATTTTTTGAGGAACTGCGCCGCGAATGTGAAGCGGCTCCGCGAAGCGGCGCGGCGGGCTCTACGATGTAGTTGGCGCTTCGCTCATTTTCTTCTTCTCCGCCGTTCCAATAATTATGCGGTCAAGCGGTCGATCTTGGCGGCCATGATGAAGTCGCTTTCGGTAAGGCCGTCGACTTTGTGCGTCCACAAAGTGACTTCGGCTTTGCCCCAGACGAGCAGGATGTCGGGATGGTGCCCTTGCTCTTCGGCGAGCGCTCCGACCTTATTGACGAAGTCAAGCGCCTGCTTGAAATCAGGAAACTTGAACTCGCGGTGAAGGTGATGCTGGTGGGTGACATCCCACTGAGGGATGCTTTGGTGCAGATTTTCAATCTGTTCACCTTTGAGGGCGGGAACGCCTCCACGGCAGGGGACACATTGCTTGTCGGCGAGTTGTTCGGGCGTCTGTTCGATCATGGGACATTCCTCACAATAAGCGGATTGTAACAAAGCTGGTTGGTGAACTGGTTCGGTTACTGAAAGCAGGATTGGACACACTTCGGTTACTTCGTCTTATAGGTTAAATCTCAATTCTCCCGGGCGCTCAACCGATGAAGTATCGAACATGGTTGAGTGTTCCGATTTGTATCTGCACTCTACGCTCCGCCGCGCGCTTGCGATCATTTTATTGATCGTGACCGGCAGCGCCTTGGGTCCGCGACCAGCTTATGCGGGGGCGTGGACGCAGGATGCGAAGCATGGGCAGATCATCTTCAGTGCTTCTTACTTCGAAACCTCCCATGTTTTTTCCAGCAACGGCCAGATACAACCCTTTGGCTACCGCGGGAGATTCCAGCAAATTCAGCTCAACCCTTATCTCGAATATGGCCTGACTTCGCGAAATACGCTGGTGGTGAATTTCTGGGCGCAGCATCTGCACTATGCGGACCAATACCACGACCTCAACAGCATTGGCGTGGGCGATGTGGAGGTCGCATTGCGGCGGAGGTTGAATTCCTTCGCTTCGCCCTGGGTGGTGAGCGGACAGGCGCTGATTCTGTTTCCGGCGTACTCGGCAACCACTACGCCTGCGCCGGGAAATCATCAAGAGGATTTCGAAGGACGCGTGCTGATCGGCCGGAACCTCACCTGGCGCAAGGCTTATTTGGATGCGGAAGCGGCCTATCGATATCGCAACGGGGCCCCGGCCGATGAGTTTCGCGCGGAGGGAGCCGCGGGCGTCAACGTTTTCGCGCGCACTCAGTTCATCGGACAGTTTTATGCCATCAAGAGCATGCGGAATGGCACGCCGCTAACACCCAACGATAATCCCAACGCGCAATCGGATTTCGATTTGTACAAGAGCGAAATTTCACTGGTCTATCAAGTGCATCCGCGAACCCGGGTACAAGCGGGGTGGGTCGACGCGTTTTCCGGACGTAATACGGGACACGGCAGTGCGGCCGTGATCGCTCTGTGGAGAAGCTTCTGATGCAAAGTTTTCGATCGATGTCTGGAATCGAGCGGTGCTGATTCGTTCATGAGTCCCTTCCCTCAACCCGATGAAGAATTGAAAACCAGGGCTGCAGCCGCTGCGGCTGGCGCAGGCTCTTATGAAGCGCGAGGTGATCGAGTGTCTGTATATCAGCACTCCGAAACAGCGGAAGAGCCGCGATTTCGCATTGGCGAGTTGCTGGTGGAAGCCGGGTTGATTACAGCCGAGCAACGCGATGAGGCGTTGCGCCTGCAAAAATCCTGGGGATCGCGGCTCGGCGACATCGTTTTAGCCATGGGTTGGGTGAAGCCTCTGCGGTTTTATGAAACGCTTGCCGCGCACTTTGGCTTGGACTTCGTCAACTTAATTGAACAACCTCCCGACGAAACGTTATTCATGCCGGCGGATTATGGGACTTATGCGCAGCATTTGTTTCTGCCTTGGCGGAAGAGCGCGGGCGTGCTGTCAGTAGCGACGGCGGAACCGGACTCGCAGGATTTGCGCAATTATTGGCGCGGGCGCACGGATGTGTGCTTCGTGATGACCTCAAAGTTTGACATTCTCTGGGAATTGCAGCGCGTGGCGGGCCCAGAGTTCAGCAAGCAGGCTGTCTTCCATCTAGCGCATTCCAATCCGCAGCATTCTGCTCAGCAGGTCGTCACTCGTCCGCAAAAAATCGTCGGTCTGGTGGGTGCGATTGCTCTCGCGCTGACTTTTTACTGGCAGCCCTTGTGGTCGGCGATTGTGCTAAACGCCGCCTTGAATTCAACACTCCTGATCTGCTTCCTGTTCAGAGCTTTTCTGTGCTGGCTGAGCTGCTCCGAGAATACTGGAATGAAGATCACGCACGAAGAGGTGCAGGCTCTCTCGAACGCGGATCTGCCGATTTATTCCGTGCTTGTCCCGATGTTTAAAGAGCCAGACGTACTCCCGATCTTGGCCGGAGCGCTGCGACGTATGGATTATCCGCGCTCCAAGCTCGATATCAAGCTGGTGCTGGAGGATGGCGATTACGAAACCATTCAGGCCGCCAAGGATCTGGCGCTGGATGCGACGTTCGAGATTATCCGCGTCCCGCGATCGCAGCCGCAGACCAAGCCCAAGGCCTGCAATTACGCGTTGCGCCTGGCACGCGGGAAATATCTTACGATCTACGACGCCGAGGACAAGCCCGAACCTGACCAGTTGAAGAAAGCGGTCGCCGCATTCAATCGCCTGGGAGAACTGACGGCTTGTGTGCAATCCCGCTTGAATTATTTCAACCCGGAAGAGAACTGGCTGACTCGCATGTTCACTCTGGAGTACAGCCTGTGGTTTGAGATGTTCCTGCCGGCGCTCGACCGGATGCAGATGCCGATTCCCTTGGGAGGAACATCCAATCATTTCGACATCGCAAAGCTGCGCGAAGTCGGCGGCTGGGATCCTTTTAACGTGACCGAAGATGCCGACCTGGGCATGCGCTTCGCGGCGCTGGGTTATCGCGTGGGCATGGTGAACTCCGTCACTTATGAAGAAGCGAATACGCGCCTGGGAAACTGGATCCGTCAGCGTTCGCGCTGGCTCAAGGGCTATATGCAGACGTGGCTGGTCAACATGCGGCATCCCTTAAAGTTTTTTCGCGAGGTGAAAAGCCGCGGGTTGGTCTGCCTGCACTTGTTTGTTGGGGGTGCGGTGTTATCTGGCCTCGCGTATCCATTCATGATGATTCCGTTCATCATCTGGGTAATCACCGGGACCAGCGCTCTCAAGCCGTTCTATCCGTATCCCGTATTTCTAATTGGCATCACCAATCTGACGGTCGGCATTGGCTGCTTAGTTTATCTATCGATGCTCGCAGCTGCGAAACGCAAGCACTGGAAACTCGTCTGGTATGCCCTCACTACGCCCGTTTATTGGTTCCTGCACTCGGTGGCGGCGTACAAGGGGTTGTGGCAATTGGCGACCAATCCGTTCTATTGGGAAAAAACCGTTCATGGACTTAGCAAACTCACCACCGTGGAGATTGCCCAAGCCGCTTCTCAAAACTGAAGACGGGCCCGCGCTGCCGATTGCGTTAAACCTGCTCTTCGTGTTGGCTCTGGCCGCGGTTGGCAACTGGCAGACGACGCTTGCACCAGATAGTTTGTTGCTGGCGTCTGGGCTGTGCGGGTTATGGCGCATTCATCTCCAGAGTGAGGGCCGGTCCTGGGCGTGGAGCAGCGTTTTGGCGAGCGCTGGATTTTTTGGACTTCTGTTACCGATCTCGAGCACCCCCGACCTCCACGCGCTGCAATTTTTCGGCGGCGCGGCGATCGTCTACGGCATGACCTGGTCGTTTGCGGTGTTTGGAAGAGACGAAATATTGCGCCCACTGGCAAACATCGCCTTTCTTCTCGGGGTTGCTGTGTTTGCGCCAGCAGCCGCAATTCTTTCCGCAGTGCTGATCAGCGTCTTGTTTTTTGTAGTGTGCCGATGGAAATTTGAGACCGGCCGCTGGTGGGATACGGCCTTGTTGATCTTCACTCCCGCCGTGTTCGCGGCTCTGGCGATCTATGGATTGCGCTGGCTGGGCCTGCGCTCGGTATATTCTCCGGAAATTTCGGCTTTGTTACCGAATCACTATGTTGTTTCCGTCGGAAGCTTTCCGGCGATTATCACTCAGCTTTACGCGAGCTTTGTATTCTTTGCCGCCGTCGTGTTGCTGCGCTTGATCAAGAGCGAAATAGGGAGAGCTGACCTGGCTCTGATGATCATCATCGGGTTGCTTATGCTGGGGGCGGTTTCCGGAAAATCTACTGGAGTGGGGATTCGAGATGTCGCGCTGTGCCTGGCAGTTGGTGGCGCGGCACTGTTGAGTGCCTTGCCAGCAAAGCCGAAGCATGAGGCTGCGCTGTAGACGAAGATATTGTGCCGTCACTGGCGGGGCCCGGTTCTGTTGTTTGGTCCTGGGTTAACGTCTGTTGCCCCTACGGGGCTTTTTCGCCTTGCATTTGAGACCCACGGCTTGTGCCGCGGGCTGCATTCATTCGCCGCTTCAGGGCTGACGCGTTTCTGCTTTCCGCCTTTACAAATTTTCCACTGCATCTGCCTACCCTTGCAAAAGACGCAAGGATGGGGCACCCTCGATGAATCGATCCCATAGCGCGTCGAACTGATTCAGAGATTCGGGACAATCGACACTGAGTTGGGTTGGCCGATCGTGAATCGAGGGTTGGTTATCTGCCGAGAAAGGAGTTTGCATGGTCGTTCTGGTTGTCGGCGGGGCGGGATACATTGGCAGCCATGCCTGCCGCGCGCTGAAGCGTGCCGGGCATCAGGTGATCGTGTTCGACAATCTCTCGACCGGGTATGAATTTCTGGCAGCGGGTTTCGAGTTCATCAAGGGCGATATGCTGGACGCTGCAGCGTTGGGGCGCGTGTTGCCCCGCGTGGACGCAATTATGCACTTTGCCGCGCATGCATACGTCGGCGAGTCGGGGACGAATCCGCGCAAGTATTTTCGCAATAATGTAGAGGGCGGGCTCTCACTGTTGAATGCTGCGCTGGATGCGGGCGTGAAGAAGATCATTTATTCGTCATCGTGCGCGGTGTATGGCGTGCCCGTGAAGGTGCCGATTGTGGAGGAGAATCCGCGGCAGCCGGTGAATCCGTATGGAGTTACGAAATTGATTTTCGAGGAGGCGCTGGAGGCGTACGACCCGGCGTACGGAATCCGGTATGCCAGCCTGCGCTATTTCAACGCGTCGGGGGCGGATGAGAGTGGAGAGATTGGCGAGTCGCACGATCCGGAGACGCACTTGATTCCGCTGGCGTTGCGCGCGGCTGCGGGAACTGGGCCGGAGTTGCAGGTGTTTGGCACGGATTATCCGACGCCGGATGGGACTTGTATTCGCGACTACATTCACGTGAATGATTTGGCGACGGCGCATGTGAAAGCTTTGGAACGGTTGGCGGGCGGTAGCGAAAGTTTTGCAGTGAATCTGGGCACGGGAACCGGTTGCTCCGTGCAGCAAGTGATTTCTGCGATCGAGCAGGCGACCGGCAAAAAAGTGCAGCGGAAGCTGGGACCGAGGCGGGCGGGAGATCCCCCGGAGTTGGTGGCTGATCCGCGGAAGGCTGAGAAATTTCTGCAATGGAAGGCGGAGCGCGGGCTGCGGGAGGTGGTGCAGACGGCTTGGAACTGGATGCAGCGGCAGAGTGCGGTTGAGAGGTAGGGAAGAGCATTTACCACAGAGGCACAGAGGACACAAAGGAAGCGAAAAACAGCATGAGCAATGATTTGGCGGGGAAGAAGGTTGCGTTTCTGGGCGCGGGGAAGATGGGCAGCATTATTTTGCAGGCGCTGCTGAAAAAGGGATTACTGACCGCAAAGACGACTTGCGCGACCGTGGCGCATGAGGAGCGCGCGGCGGCGCTGGCGGAAAAGCTTAAGATCAAGGTGGGAACGAAGAATGCCGATGCGGTGAAGGGTGCGGACATTATTGTCATCGCGGTGAAGCCGCAGGTTGTGCAAGAGGTAGTGCGGGAGATCAGCGGACAGGTGACGGCAAAGCAGATCATTGTTTCGGTGGCGGCGTCGGTGCCGACGGCGATGATTGAGAAAAATCTGAAGGCGAAGGTTCCGGTGATTCGCGCGATGCCGAATACGCCTTGCATTCGAGGCGTGGGGATGACGGCGATCTGCAAAGGGATGCATGCGAGTGCCGACGACGTGGAGCTGACCTGCAATATGTTTGATGTGGTAGGAAGAACCGTCGTGGTGGATGAAAAGCACATGGACGCGGTGACGGCGCTTTCGGCGAGCGGGCCGGCATATATCTACATTATTTTGGAGTCTCTGGCGGAGGCTGGTGTGAAAGTTGGGCTGCCTCGCGACATCGCGACGCTGCTGGCGGCGCAGACCACGCTGGGCGCGGCGACGGTGGTGCTGGAGACCGGGGATCACCCCGCGCTGCTGAAGGATGCAGTGACCACTCCGGCGGGATGCACGATCGACGGCATCATGGAACTGGAAGAAGGGAAGCTGCGCGTGACTCTGATCAAGGCGGTGGTGAAGGCGGCGCAGCGCGCGAAGGAGTTGGCGTTCGGGTAGCGACTACCTTTCTTTGGCGTAGCTTATTTCGATGCTTAGTCCTTTTTGTTTAATCCGCGACAGCCGGCGTGGGCTGAGGCGGCGAGTTTATGGATTGGCCTCGGCTGAAGCAGGACGACGGTGATCCTTCCGCGAGAGATTTGACCGCGCCTGATTCATCGGCACAAAACGTTTTTGTAGAGGCATCTGGATCAGAAGGGGTAGCGAGTAGGCGGTATTTAGAGGCCGGATGGCCATCGCAGCCGGACAGCGTGAAACGATATCCGTTGGAGTCTTCGTTGCCCTGACCGGGGTCGAACGCTTGCGATGACGGCGGCAGTTGCCCGGACGAATCTTGAACGGCAGGATTCGGAATGGATATAGCTGAAAGCGTGCATGTATATCCCGCATCCGGATGCTTGCCGGCGTAGGCAGTCTCAGAGCCAGCAATCATCATGACTCGCATCTGTGCCGCATTTTCGTTGGTTTCGTTCTGTTCACGACGGAGCTCTTTCAGATAGTCGGGGTCGGTGAGCGGGATATGAGCAGCGATGGTGACTTCGGTCAGGCGCCAGACTTCCTTTTCCGGTTTTAAAGTAAAAATCAGTCGCGGGATGACGGGGAGAGACTGCGGTTGTCCATTCTTGTAAACGCGGAAAGAGAGTTCGATTTCATCTTCTTCGCCGAGCAGGCTGTCATGCTCGACGGCGACCTCGACTGTTTGCTGACTTTCTTTTTCGTGGATCACAAAAAGGTTCGGGCCGACGTCGAAGGTTTCCGCTCCCTGCGCGGCGCGACCGACACTGGCAAGCTTCAATACCGTGGAATATTCAGCCGTTTCACCTTTATGGATGAGAACCTGTCGTGCTTCTTCTGGGAGATGTTTGATGAAATCGTTGTCGCCTTTTCCCATGAACATTTCGATTAAGGCCTGACGCGCAGTTTGTGGAGCAGTCTGCGCGGGTAGCATAAATGTGGGGTTCTGGGCAAAAATTGATAGGCGTGCGGCGAAGGCGAAGAGCAAGGTGAAGCGGAAGTGGCGCATGTATCCCCCGCGAAGCGGCACATGGGTTACCGCTTGCATCCATTCTACGATCTAAGACTCCGATAAGTTCGGGGAAGTTCCAGATTCTCTCAGAATGTTGCGAGTGGCGTCTTCGACCTATTCAGCTTCTTCAATCAGCTCTGTTAGTCGTTAAGATCTGAAAGTTATGAAACTGCTGATCGTTGTCCAGCACAAGTTTGAGTTGTGGAATGTGCCGACCTGGTTTGGCGAGCGGCTGGTGGCGGAGTTCACGCCGCTGAACATTGTGCAGCGCGACAGTTATGAGGGAGTGGAAGAGCACCTGCGGGATGCGGAGATTCTTTTTACGATTTCATTGCGGGCGGAGCAGTTTGCCTTTGCAAAAAAGTTGCGATGGATTCATGCGCCTTCGGCGGCAGTGCACCAATTGTTGTTTCCGGAGCTGGTGAAGAGCGATGTGATCGTGACAAATTCGCGGGAGGTGCATGGTCCGGTGGTCGCGGAGCATGTGATGGCGCTGATGTTCGCGCTGGCGAAGAATATCCCCCTGGCGGTGAGATTGCAGGGGAAACGCGTTTGGGGACAGCGGTGGATTTGGAATGAAGGTGCGCATCCGCGAGAGATTTCAGGCGCAACGCTGGGGCTGATTGGCGTGGGGAGTATTGGCGGGCGCGTGGCGAAGATGGCTTCCGCGCTCGGCATGCGCGTGATTGCGGTGCGCGAGCATGTGGAGAAGGGAAGGCCTGCCGGGGTCGAGAGAGTGTGTTCGCCGTCGGCAATGGATGAGTTGCTGAAGGAATCGGACTTCGTCGTGCTGGCGGCGCCACTCGTCGAAGACACGCGGGGACTGATCAATGCCGCGCGTCTCGGGGCGATGAAGCCGGGTGCGTACCTTATCAATGTAGGGCGCGGGCCGCAGGTGGATGAGAAGGCGCTGGTCGAGGCGTTGCAGTCACGACGCATTGCTGGAGCCGCTTTGGATGTGTTTGAACAGGAGCCGTTGCCCGAAGATTCTCCGCTGTGGGACCTGGAAAATTTGCTGATTACGCCGCATACCGCCGGGTTGACGGAGAAGATCTGGCATCGGCATTACGAATTGTTTTCGAACAATTTGCGGCGATATTTTGCGAGGCAGGAATTGCGGTTTATGGTGGATAAGAGGAAGGGATATTGAGATAGTGTAGTTCTGGAAGAGACCACTCATGGAACCGCGGCTCATCCTTATTCATTTGCTCTTGAAGCTGGGAGTGGCGACGACCATCTCCAGCACGCTGGTGCGGTCGCTCGAGTTCAAGTCGCTGCTGTTTCGTGAAGAGCGCACGCTGCGGCAGAAGATTTATCTGGTGCTGTGGTTTGGGCTGCCGGTGATGCTGGGAGTGTGGATCCGGCTTGCGCAGAAGAGTTTTCTGGCCGGCGATCTGAGTTTTGAGACGACACTTCTCCTCGGCGTGATTGGCGGACGATGGGCAGGATCGTTGGGCGGGATGCTGATGGCGATCCCGGCGGTATTGTATGGCGAGTGGGCGACGCTGCCGTTTCTCTTGTTGTGCGGGCTGCTTTCCGGGCAGTTGCGCACGATGGCGCTCGACAAGGATGACATCTGGTCGTTCTCTCCGTTTATTGATCTGAGTATCTACCGGCTGATTCGACGCAATCTGCCCAGGCCGAGATTGTTTGATTGGCAGATCATGTTTTTTTCTACGGTTGTCGTGATGCGATTCGCCCAGGTGCAGCTTGCCCGGGCATTTCCACAATCGATTTTTGTTTTGCAGAGTCCGGGGAATATCTGGGTTGAGGTCGCGATTTATGCGGCGTCGATCATTGCCATCGGAATCGAGCTGAAGATCTTCAACAGCGTACGCATCCAGATCAAGCTGGAGGAGCAGGAGCGCCTGCTGCTGCACGCGCGCATGGAGGCGCTGCAGAACCAGATCAACCCGCACTTTTTGTTTAACACGCTGAATTCGATTTCGTCGCTGGTGCGGTTCGATCCGGAGATGGCTCGAGAAGTGATTTCTAAGCTGGCAACGATTTTGCGTCGGCTGCTGAATACGACCGAGACGTTTTTGCCGCTGCGAGATGAGTTTGAGTTCATCGATAACTATCTCGATATCGAGGTGGTGCGCTTTGGGCGCGACAAGTTGCGCGTGGTGAAAGAGTTGGAGCCCGCGTCACTCGATGTCGTGGTGCCGAGCATGCTATTACAGCCGCTGGTGGAGAACTCGATCAAGCACGGGCTGGCAACGAAGGTGGAGGGTGGGAGTATTTACCTGCGCAGCCGCATATCGAAATCCCGTTTGATTATCGAAGTAGAAGATGATGGCGTGGGTATGGGCGCGGCGCCGCTGCAGGAGAGCAGCAGCTGGGCCGGGATGGGAATTGGGATGGCGAATATTTCCGAGCGCCTGCACGTGCTGTATGGAAATACGGCGCGGATGACGATCGACAGCCAGCAAGGGAAGGGAACTCTTATCCGAATTCGGCTGCCGCTGGTGGAGGCGGCGAGTTCTGTGCCCGAGGGATTCTATGCCGAGCGTTCCAGCACACGGCGGTAGAAGTCTTCGTATTGCTTGACGATTTTTGTAGCGCAGAAACGGTCCATTGCCACGGCGCGTCCCTGTTTCCCCATCTCTCTCAACTTCGGTTCATCGCGCAATAACTCAATGGCGTAGTTCGCCATGGTCTCGACGTCGCCGACATCGGCGAGGTATCCGGACTTACCATGATCGATAACTTCGGGTACGCCGCCGGCCCGAGTGGCGATGGGGACGACTTCGCAAGCCATGGCTTCGAGCGCGGCCAATCCGAAGGACTCAAGTTCGCTTGGCATCAGCATGATGTCGGCGATGCCGACTTTGTCCTGGATTTCATCCTGCTTGCCGAGGAAAAGCACGTCGTTGTGAATACCTTTTTGTACCGCGAGCCATTCGGCAACAGAGCGGTCAGGGCCGTCGCCGATAAGGAGAAGGCGGGACGGGATTTGCTTGTGAACGCGGTCGAAGATTTCGATGACGTCAGTGAGGCGCTTGACCGGACGGAAATTCGATAGATGCACGAGCAGGCGCTCGCCGTTGGGCGCGTACTCAGGACGCATCTCGGCAATCAGCTTGGGGTTACGCGCGTAGACGTCGCAATTGACCGAGTTGTAGATGACTTCGATGTGATTCTTGACGTCGAAGACGCGCAGAGTGCGATCGCGAAGGTAGTTCGAGATGGCGGTGACGCCGTCACTCTGTTCGATGGAGTAACGCGTGATAGGAAGGTAAGAGCGGTCGAGGCCGACGAGGGTGATGTCGGTGCCATGGAGCGTGGTCACGAAGGGCAGGCGGCGGCCCCGCGGTCCGACGGCCATCATTTGCCGGGCGAGCAGCGCGCTGACCGAATGAGGAATCGCGTAGTGAACGTGGAGAAGATCAAGATCGTAAAGCTGCGCGACCTCGGCCATACGGGTGGCGAGCGCGAGATCGTACGGAGGGTAGTCGAAGAGCGGATAACGAGTGACTTCGACTTCGTGATAATGGATGTTGTGCTCAGAGCCGCGCAGGCGAATGGGCTGAGCGTAGGAGATGAAGTGAATTTCGTGGCCGCGCTGCGCCAGTTCCAGGCCGAGTTCGGTGGCGACGATGCCGCTGCCGCCGTAGGTGGGATATCCGGTAATTCCAATCTTCATGAGGAGTGCCGCTCAGGTGCTCGGTGATTCGATGGCTGGAATAAGCTGTGGTTGCAGATTTTACACGAATTAGGATGAGGATCCGCGCGTGCGGGTTGTGATGATCTGTTGTGAGGTTAAAACAGAGTGGCAAAAACTCTTCGGAGCGGGCTTCTGCGCTATTGAGTGATTTCTGAGCTACCAGATCCAGCCAGGCTGATGCCGGGGTCCTGTTTGTCGAGGTGGGCCTGAAAGCGTTTCTTCGTTTCTTCGGGCATGCCCGTGAATTCAATGCCCATGCCGACGCCGGGATCGCGGGTGCGGACAATCGCGCTTGGTGAAATGCGCTCCTCGCCCATCCAGAGATCGACGCGCAGGGATGTGCCAACGGGCAGAGGCATCACGGTTTCAACATAACAGCCATTGCCGCTGATGTCGGTGGCATTCACGCGCAATGGAGTGTTGACGCGCTCGTCACGAAGTTCCAAAGGAAATGAGATCCGGTGACGCGCGAATTTGCGCCGATTGTCCTGGCTGATCATGCGATCGCCTGGCTGCATGTCTTTCGGAAGCACCGCAGCCCACGGACAATCCTGATCCGCTACTAACTGAACCCCGACTTGCGTTTTCTTGAGCGCTCCCGCGTCCACCACCCAGATCACTTTACAGCGGGCTTTCTTGCCTTCGTACTGGACCCCGATTACATCCCCGACTTTTAATTCAGGTTCAATGCCGTATATGCAGGCGCCGGTCGCGCTCACATTCTGCGCCATTGCGTTCTGAAAAAACGGTTGATTGTTGGAGCCCATGCCCCAAACCCGGACTTTGAGGTCCAGTGTGGCGCGCGGAGCTGCTCCTTGAGCCGACATCGACAAAATCCTCCAGCAATCACGAAAACAGTGAGATGTAATTCATGATACTACTTGCAGATAAGTTGGCAGGTTACGAGAGTACTCGCGCTTTCGGGATGGAAGCGAGTGGGATGAGTAGTTTGTGCGGGCGATAAGTGATTTCTGAACTTATGCGGTGCGGGCCAAGTCATGGTATGAGATCAACTCAATCCCTTCGCGCGCGAGCACTTCGCGGGCGGCGGGCAAGGTGAGAACGCGCAATTCGATTTCACGCGAAGCTCGCAATCGGGTGTGAGCCGATCGCAGGTCGTGATCGTTGTAGCCAGGATGGCAAACGAATTCCCATGTGCCTTCCGGAAGGCTGCCGGCAATGGCGTGGAAGAGGGTTTCGTCGAGCGAGCCGGTGACTTCGATGCCGAGAGTTCCATCGGGCGTGGTGAAGCCTTCGTGGTCAACTGCAGCGCGGAATTTGCCGGCGAAGGTGCGCAGGATGCGGACTTCGGCGAGGCGCGTCCACAGATTCGGACGGGTCAGCAATTCGCCGGAGCGCAGCGGCAGCCGCGGGCCAAAGGGATTGCGCAAGGCACGCACTCCGCAGCCGGCAGCAGCGCGCAGCAGCGGACGCAGAACTTTCGGAAACAGATGCGTGTGTTTGTGCGTGTCGATGTGCGAGACGGTGATTCCAGCCGACTGAAGTTTGCGAATCTGCGCCGTAGCTTCGGCTGCGATCTGTTCCGGGTCGATGCGGCCGGCGATGGCGCGGGCCGCAAAACTTTTTAGTCCGTCGCGGAAGCGGGAGTTGGTGGTCAGCGAGGGAAGTTGCTTTGCGTCGAGGACGGGTTCGCCGTCAATCAAAACCACATGGCAGCCGATGCTGAGTTGTGGCGTGGTCTGCGCCAAAGGAACGGCCTCAGCGAAGGCGCGACCGTTGGCCATGAGCGTCGACGAAGTAACGATGCCACTGGTGTGGGCTTCGACAATGGCGCGGTTCACGCCGGAGGTGTAGCCGAAATCATCGGCGTTGACGATCAGGCGACGCACCCAGCCAGTGTAGCAGCGCGAGCCGGCGGCACCCTTCGCCGGATTTCACGATGCTAGAATAGTGGAGTCCCGCCAGATGTTTCGCGACGGGCGGTTAGCTCAGCTGGTTAGAGCGCCTGCCTTACAAGCAGGAGGTCGCAGGTTCGAGCCCTGCACTGCCCACCAATTTTCAATGAGTCGGCTAGCCTTGCAATCCGCTGGCAATCTGTTACTTGCGAATCGTGCAAGCTTGCTCCACTTCCGCGCGGCCTGTGGGCGCTGGACCGGGCTCCCTCTCATATAGCGTCAGGCTTCAGACTTGGCGGGAGTTCTGAGCATGATGATGCTGGCTATGATGATCCACCAGATGACGAGGACGGGAGCCGTCGCCGTCGTACCCCATCCGACAGCGCTGTAAAACTGAGCCGCGTCGTAACCGAAGAACATCGCTGGGACAAATGCGAGGTTGATGAAAGCGACGAGGAAGGCCAGCCAGGCAAGCCACGCTGGCATGAACCGTCCCCGCAATATCGCGAACCCCGAGGCGGACAGAAACAGGGTGGTCATGAGCCGGCCAATCGAGCCCCACAGCAGGAATTGACCGGGGGCGAGGGCGCCATCCACAGTCGGGTCGATCGGAATTTTGGACACAATAGCCGTTCCAGCCTCCATGGATTGGGCCACCATGCCGAACGTCAGCCACATTAGCCCGGAGACGAGAACGAGGGGCGCGGCCGTCTCCAGTTGTGGCCTTCCTTGGCAAATAACCAGCCGAAATCCGACTAGAAAAACAATGAGAAGCGTACTGCTGACAATTCCTACCAGAACGCGCGTGAGAATGTCCCACTGCGGAGGCGCACCGTCATACATGAAATAGAGCGGAATGTCTGCCAGCGAAATAAGAGTGGCAACCAGGCCGAAAATGCCCGTGTGGCGCCTTAAGCTTGACTCCGTCATGCAAACCACCTCCTCAAGTGGTTCTACCCACGGACTACGAGGACGAGGAGCAGGATGTTCCACGGGAATTGGGCAAATCTTTCCAGTGTCACACGGGGGCACGCGTACAAGGGCGCAAAAACCCATTTCATGAGTTGCGTGGCAGGAATCGTTGGTTCTTTGTCTTTCCCCGCTCTTCAAGTCACCTTCGCCGCGATCGACAATCGGCTTAGGGAGAATCAACATGAATTATTTTGACTCCGTGTTGCAACGTAATAAAGACTTTGCCGCCACACAATCTGCGGGGGGCGCACTGATGCCTTCGCTTCCGCGGGCGCTGCCGAATGTAAAGGCGATCATCATTGGATGCGCCGATATGCGAGTGGACCCGGCTCATCTCTTTGGAATGAAAGCCGGCGAGGCCGTCGTAATCCGTAATATTGGAGGTCGAATCACTCCGGGATTGTTGGAGCAGTTGGGTCTGCTCGGGCGAATCGGTGAAGTTGCTGGAGAAACTCCTGGAGGCGGCGGAGAGTTTCACATCATCGTGCTGCACCACACCGATTGCGGCATCACTCGCCTTGCCAACGATCCGGGCATGCTGACGCGCTATTTTCAAATAAAGGAAGGCGAACTCAAAACAAAAACGGTCACTGATCCGCGTGCGGCGGTCGCCGGCGACGTCGCGGCACTCCGGGCGATTCCCGCGTTGCCGGCCGCGTGGCTTGTAGCAGGCCTTGTCTATGACGTGGCGACCGGACTGGTTGAAATTGTTGTGCCACCAGCGCCTATTCGTACTGAGTGAATATCCGAACGGCCTTGGTTGAACTCGATCTTGGACCGGTGGCATGATGTGATTGCTGAAACAAAGGCCAGCGAAGTTTGCCATGGCGATCAGGCCCCAGCCTAGAAACGAGAAGGGGTTAATCACTGGTCGCGGACGTGTTGCTATGCCGCCTCCGCGGCGGATCGCGATTGTTGCCGTACCTCCTGTGCGGACGCTCGATGTATTTGGACCGGCTGAAGTCTTCGCGGACGCCAATCATCTTCATCCCCGTGGACCGGCCTATGACGTGCAAATCGTCTCGGCAACGGAGGATCGGACCGTACCCAGCTATCTTGGAGTGCCGCTTGTGGCCGACCGGTCCTATCGCGAGATGAGAGAGGTAGTGGACACCCTGCTCGTCGCCGGAGGCGAGGGGGCGCAGCAGATGAAGTATTCGCCGAAGTTTCTGGAATGGCTGAGACGCCAGAGCAGCAAGGCGCGGCGTTACGGCTCGGTTTGCACCGGAGCACTGGTTTTGGCCGATGCCGGACTGCTGGACGGGCGGCGTGTGACCACTCATTGGAATTGGTGCCGGGAACTCGAGCAAAGGCATCCGAAGGTGAAAGTCGATCCTCGGCCGATCTATGTACGAGACAGAAATCTTTTCACTTCTGCTGGCGTGACTGCTGGAATCGATTTGTCCCTCGCACTGGTGGAGGACGATTTGGGCGGAACGCTAGCCTTACAGATCGCACAGATGATGGTCGTCTTTCTGCGGCGTCCGGGAGGGCAGTCGCAGTTCAGCGCGACATTAAAGGCGCAGGCATGCGGCCGTCGCACTCTTCGAGATCTTCTAGCCTGGGTCGCGGATAACCTCGGAGGCAAATTCTCTGTAAATGCGCTGGCGCGCCGGATGGCCATGAGTCCACGAAATTTTGCCCGCATATTCCGGGAGGAGATCGGCGAGACTCCAGCCCGGCATATCGAGAGCCTGCGGATCGAAGCGGCGCGCCGGCAACTCGAAACGACTCCGTCCTCTCTCGACGAAGTGGCTGACATTTGCGGTTTCGGAAGCGCAGAGATACTGCGCCGCACATTTTTCCGGAGAATCGGCACGACGCCGGGAAAATACCGCTCGTCCTTCACGCACCGGCGTTAGCCTTTCGTCACGGCAGATCGATCGACTCATACACGCTGATGCACGATTTACGCCAGGTGAATTGCGTGACGCGCCGATCCGATCTTGCCCGCCATTCTCACCAGGTCGGCCAAGGAATTCGCCTTCATCTTTTGCATCACCTGGCCGCGGTGCGCTTTTACCGTGATTTCGCTGATCCCCAACTCTCCGCCAACCTGTTTATTTAACAAACCCGCGACGACCAGTGCCATGACTTGCCGTTCGCGAGGAGTCAGGGACGCATAGCAGTTTCGAAGATCCAGCGGAGAGAATCAACACTTCCAATGATGCACGAACAGACACGTCTTCATCGACCACAAAAACGATTGGGGTAAAGTTCGGGATCGAGGGTGACCCCAGCTGAGGACCAAATACGTGCGCTAAGCTCATGTTCCGCTCCTTGGTTGTTGCATGGGCGAGTGTCAAACAATTGCAGGTGAGTCCACAACCTCAAATACGGCAGTCTGTTCTTCAATCGATCGGCTGAGCGCAAAACTATACTTTTTCAGGGGCAAGCCCCTGTCCTTTTTGAGGGGGAAAATCTGTTTAAGTTCCGATATGTTTTCGGCTGGAGACCGGTTGGTGTGCGTCATTGCGATCTGAAAATTCGATTGTGCCCATCACAGTTCCGGGATCGGACGCCCTAGAGGCAGAGGGAGCAAGCCGGAAGTGAGAGGGGGCGATCCTCCTTTTGGGGGACATCAAGCTGGATGAAATATGGTGACAGCAATTTATGACAAGAACAGCACGTTATGACAAGCAAAATACGAGAACGGCAGACACAATTCCTCCGGGTGAACGTGAAGTCCATCTTACCGTCGTTTCGAAAAGGTCCTGGACTTCCATTGCCGCTTCTTCAGCGCATCGATCGATCCGTACGAGGTCCAATAGTTTTTCTTTTGGGTTCGGGCTTAGGCGCGGCTGCGCTCGCGAAGCCAAACCAACTTCGTTGTAGTCGAGTAAATCAAGAAAATGAAAGGCAACATCGATGTCAGCGGCGATTCTTTACGAACGAAACGATACCGGGAATATCAGACCTTCATTCATAGCCAGCGAAGAGGCAATTCTTCTGGCGTCAGCCCGAGCTGGTGACCCCGCAGCATTCGAGAGCCTCGTCATGCCACACTGGAATACGCTGCTTGGGGTGACCCGGCGGATTCTTCGCAATCGAGAAGATGCCGAAGATGCAGTTCAAACCGCACTTCTGGATGCTTTCCGCAATTTAAATAGTTTTCGTGGGCATTCGCGCTTCTCCTCTTGGTTGGGTCGAATCGCTACAAATGCTGCCCTGATGCGTTTGCGCATGTGCCGGCGAAAAAGCGAAATTTCGCTGGACGAAGCAACTGAACCTGGGGAGGCGCAGGTACGCTTGCACCTGATGGAAACGCGGCCAAACCCCGAGCAGGAGTACTTGTCGGAGGAGGGCCGAGCGCTGCTCCAAAAAGGACTCAAGAGATTGGGGCCGCTCTATGCTGAGGTTCTGTATCTCCGCATCGTGCAGGAGTTGCCGGCCAAAGAAGCAGCGAGAATTCTGAACGTGCCTGTGGGAACGGTAAAAGCGAGGCTGCATCGGGCACGCGGCAAGTTGTTTCGTTACACTCAGTCGATATGCCACGCCGGTCGAGGCCGTCGTCAGTGAGAGCGCAACGCGCACGCACCCCATGAATCTCAGAACCCGAGACCCCGTGTTCAGTCTCGGCCTCTAGCCTGAATCTGATCAAATGTGATACACCGTTGTAGATTTCAATTCACATCTGTGGCGTAAACGTATCAATGTCGCTAATCTGCGGCATCAGCAGTTTTCATACGCTGGTTTCGACATTGAAGGCAGCAGATGCGCTGTTTGGCAGTGTCCTTGAATCCTAAAGCCGGGATGTGCGATTCCTAGTCCGAGGCTTGGGCAATATCGCGGGAGACAACATGAGCAAGGTCCAGAAACGCTATTCGTTGATCGGCGGAGTTGTTAGCTTGATCGTGGCCGCTCTGATTGTTTCATCCTCATGTTCATCGAAGTCAGCCCAGGGAGCACAGCAGAACGCAGCTGACGTCGAAGTGGTGCAAGTTGCGAAAGAAGACATTCCAATTTATTCGGAATGGATTGGCACTTTTGATGGGCTGGTGAATGCCGACGTCCGCGCCCAGGTTACTGGCTACCTGCTCAAGCAGGGCTATCAGGAAGGCTCGTTTGTCAAAGCCGGGCAGCTTCTTTTCGAGATCGACCCGCGGCCTTTTCAGGCAGCGCTCGATCAGGCGAATGGCCAACTTGCCCAGGCACAAGCCGCTCTGGCCAACGCGAAGGCAGTACAGCGCCGCACCGAGCTTGATGTCGAGCGCTACAAGCCACTGGCGGAACAACAGGCCGCCAGCCAACAGGACCTCGATAATTCGGTTCAGAACAATCTCGCCGCCATCGCAACCATAGAAACTGCCAAGGCACAGATCAAAACCTACGAAGCCGCGGTAGAAACGGCAAAGATCAATCTCGATTTCACTCGACTCATCGCGCCCATTGACGGGATTGCTGGCCAGGCGCAGTTGCAAGTAGGCGCGCTGGTGACGCCGGGGAGCGGCATTGTTACATCCGTCTCGACCGTCAACCCCATCAAAGTTTATTTCACCGTCGGCGAGCCTCAATATCTGGCCTGGCGTAAGCGCTTTCCAACTGAGTCCAGCCGCGCAGAGGCCGATAAGGGATTGAAACTGCAACTGATTTTGGCGGATGGATCAACCTATCCGGAGCCGGGCAAGTTTTATTTTGCCGACCGGCAAGTCAACGAGAGCACCGGTTCGATACGAATCGCAGGGCTTTTTCCGAATCCTAACAATGTTTTGCGACCGGGCGGTTACGCCAAAGTCCGTGCCGTAATCCGAACCCAACCCGGGGCGCTGCTGGTTCCTCAGCGCGCGGTATCGGAGCTGCAAGGCGGATATCAGGTCGCCGTGGTCGACGCCGGCAATAAAGTCGACGTTCGAACCGTCGCTGTGGGAGATCGCGTCGATAACCGATGGATTATCACCAGCGGACTCAATGCGGGGGACCGGGTCGTAGTGGAAGGGGTTCAAAGAATGCGCACAGGAGCGCACGTGAACCCGAAACCTTTCGTGGCGGAAAACCAGGCACCAGCGAATCGATAAGGACAGCTAACCCATGTCGAAATTCTTCATCAACCGTCCCATCGTCGCCATGGTGATTTCCATTGTCATGGTGCTGGTTGGTGCGCTCACCGTGCTGACCTTGCCCGTCGCGCAGTTTCCCAACATCACCCCTCCCGAAATTCAAGTCATCGGCACCTACGTCGGAGCAGACGCGCAGACTCTGGAGCAGGCGGTTGCCACTCCCATCGAGCAGCAGATGAACGGAGTGGACAACGAGAACTATATGTACTCGTTGAACGCCACGGGGAACAACACCACCAGCCTGATCGTGGATTTTGACGTCAAGACCGATCCGAATACCGATTTCATTCTTACTCAATCTCGCGAAACGCAGGCAGCATCGCAGCTTCCCGCGGATGTGAATAACTACGGCATCACGGTTCGAAAATCGGTAACAGCCCCGCTGATGTGGGTTGCCCTTTATTCTCCGCATGGAACGTATGACGCCAAGTTTCTGGCCAACTACGCATATATCAACATCGTCGATCCGATTCTTCGTTCCTATGGCATTGGCAACGTTCAGGTCTTCGGCGCCGGCCAGTACGCGATGCGGCTTTGGGTAAAGCCGGACACGCTGGCGAAACTTGGTATCACAGTGCCAGAGATCGTCAGCGCGATTCAGGCACAAAATACGGTGAATCCCGCCGGAAAGGCCGGAGGCGAGCCTGCTCCCAAGGGGCAGGAATATACCTACACTGTTCTCTCGCAAGGGCGTCTGGTTTCGCCGGAAGAGTTCGGCAACATTGTTGTCCGCGAAACACCCGACGGCGCGACGGTGCGAGTACGCGACGTGGCTCGAATGGAGCTTGGCGCGCAGGACTACAGCATCACGGGTCGCTTTAACGGCAAGCCCGGCGCCATTATTGCCGCCTACCAATTGCCCGGATCGAACGCGGTCGACGCCGCAGCCGGGGTCAAGAAGTTGATGGCGCAAATGAAGGAGCGTTTTCCCGAGGACATGGATTTCGCCGTCTCCCTCGATACGACGCTTTCGGTGACGCAGGGAATTAAGGAAATTGTCGAGACTCTTGTGATTGCGCTCGTCCTGGTCATCATTGTTGTTTACCTTTTTCTTCAGGGCTGGCGCTCCACATTGATTCCGCTGTTGGCCGTGCCGGTTTCACTGGTCGGCACTTTCGTCCTGTTTCCGCTGTTCGGCTTCTCCATCAACACACTTTCTCTATTTGGTTTAGTGCTTGCAATCGGGCTCGTGGTGGATGATGCAATCGTCGTTGTTGAAGGCGTCGAGCGCCATATCGAAGAGGGCATGACTCCGAAGAATGCGGCGCTGAAAGCGATGGAAGAGCTTTCGGGTCCAGTGGTTGGCATTGCCCTGGTTCTATCCGCTGTCTTCGTGCCTACTGCGTTCATCCCGGGAATCACCGGCAGGCTCTACCAGCAGTTTGCGGTTACGATTGCGATTTCGGTAATTCTCTCTGCATTCAACGCACTCACGCTGAGTCCTGCGCTCGCCGCACTGCTGCTTAAACCCCGCGAAGAGAGTCACGGATTACTGCGAAGATTCTTCGATTGGTTTAACCGCGTTTTCGAGAAGGCCACTGACGGCTATGTGGGATGGAGCGGTGTCCTGCTCAAAAAGACGGCCGTGCTGGTTACGCTTCTTTTGGCTTTCAGCGTTGCCGCAGGATTCTTTGCCAATCGCGTGCCGTCGAGTTTTCTTCCCGATGAGGATCAAGGTTTCCTGTATGTGAACATGCAATTGCCTAACAGCGCTTCGCTCGAGCGAACATCTCAAGCCGCGACCCAGATCGAAAACATTCTCTCCAGCACGCCCGGTGTGAAATATACGACCAGCGTCATCGGTTTCAGCTTGCTGAGTTTTGTTCGCACCAGCTACAACGCTTTCTTCGTAGTCACGCTCAAGCCGTGGGATGAGCGCACGACCAGGGCTGAGCAGTTCCAGGCCATCAAGGCGCATTTGAATCAGCAGCTTTCAAAGTTGCCCTCAGGGATTGCTTTCAGTTTTTCGCCGCCTGCTATTCCTGGCGTCGGTACCGCTGGCGGATTTACCTACATCCTCGAAGACCGCTCCGGAGGAAGTATTGAGTTTCTTGCCAAGAATGTAAGCGCGTTTCTTGACGCAGCGCGCAAGCGGCCCGAGATCGCCAGCCTGAGCACCACGTTTCTGCCCAGCGTTCCCCAAAAATTCGTCGAGGTCGATCGCGACAAAGTATTGAAACAGGGCGTCAATCTTCCCGATGTCTACCGCACGATCCAGGCCTTTATGGGCGGCTATTTCATCAACTATTTCAACCGCTTTGGCCGCCAGTGGCAGGTCTACATTGAGGCCGAAAGCGACGATCGAGCCAGTCCCGATAACGTCGGGCGATTTTATGTTCGTAACAACAAGGGAGAAAATGTTCCCCTCTCTACGCTGACCACGGTTAAATCGCAGTTCGGACCCGAATTCACCATGCGTTTTAATGAGTACCGCTGCGCGCAGATCAACGGCAGCGCCGCGCCCGGGTTCAGCGCCGATCAAGCCACTGCAGCCCTCGAAGATGTTTTCAAACAAACCATGCCGCGAGAGATGGGATTCGACTACTCTGGCATCTCGTATCTGGAGCAGAAGGCGCGCCAGGGAGTGCCACCGGCGGCCATCTTTGGATTGTCGCTGCTCTTTGTATTCCTGATTCTTGCGGCCCTTTACGAAAGCTGGACGCTGCCTTTCAGCGTATTGCTCAGCACGCCGGTCGCGATCTTTGGAGCGTTTCTTGTGCTGTGGTTGCGGCGCACGCTGCTCGGCATTTTCCTGCCGCCCTACATGGTCCAGATTGAAAGCGATGTTTACTCGCAGATCGGCCTGATCATGCTGATTGGCTTGGCCGCAAAGAATGCAATCTTGATCGTCGAGTTCGCCAAGGACCAGTACGAACAGGGAAAACCACTGGCCGACGCGGCTCTTGAAGGTGCGAAGTTGCGGCTGCGCCCCATCCTGATGACATCGTTCGCATTTATCCTGGGCTGCGTTCCACTGTGGACGGCGAGCGGCGCTGGCTCAGTGGCGCGCCAGATTATGGGAACGGCGGTCATTGGTGGAATGGCGGCTGCCAGCGCCATTGGGATCTTTTTCATCCCCGGTATCTTTTATTTGATCGAGAAATGGTCGGGTGCCGGCAAAGAGCCTGCATCGGGCATCGTGCCGGCGACACCTTCTCCGGCACCGGGAGATTGAGATTGTTTGGCGGGGTGGTGATCGGAGTAATGATCGGTACAGATTCCAAGCGGAGTTTCGCGTTCATGAAAATCGCCAAAACGCTCGGCGCGACATTGCTCTCCAGCTTGCTTGTGGGGTGCATGGTTGGCCCCAAGTACCAGCGGCCCGCTGTTCAGACTCCTGCTGCGTACCGTGACCTGGCAGAGAATTCTCAGCTTCAGGCGCAGACTGCCTCGTATGCCGATCTTCCGTGGTGGCAGGTATTTCAGGACCCGAAGCTGCAAGAACTGATTCGTACCGCGCTCAAACAAAACTATGATCTGCAACTTGCGACCGAACGCATCAATGCGTCCCGCGCTCAAGTTGCGGTCACTCGTTCCAGCCTGTTTCCGCAGGTCTCGGGCAATGGCAACTTCAGTGGCGGCAAGGAAAATCTCCAACAATCCAAGTACAACTTTCTGACGCTCACTGCCGACGCAGCTTTTCAGCTCGATTTCTTCGGAAAGCTGCGCCGCGCCACGCAAGCTGCCCGCGCCGAGCTTCTGGCGACGGAAGACGCGCGCCAAGTTGTCATACTCACTCTCGTCAGCGATGTCGCCAATGACTATTTCACGCTGCTACAACTCGACCTGCAACTCGCGATCACGCAAGATACGGTCAAGACTCAGACCGATTCGGTCAAACTTACGCAGCTGAGGCTTGATCACGGCGTCGCCACAAAGCTGGATGTGCTTCAGGCGCAGCAAGTCCTCGACACGGCGAACGCACAGATTCCTGACCTGGAGCGAGCAATTGCTCAGGAAGAAGATGCGCTCAGCATCCTCCTCGGCAACTATCCTCAAAATATTGTGCGTGGAACTCCGCTCGTAGAACAATCCCTTCCGCCTGAAGTTCCCGCCGGACTTCCCTCGACCATCATCGAGCGCAGGCCCGATATTCGAGAGGCGGAACAGATTTTAATCGCGGCGAATGCCGACATCGGAGTCGCCAAAGCTCAGTTTTTCCCGCAGATTTCATTGACCGGAGCGGGCGGCGGTTCGTTCGGCCGCAGCTCTGCTTTTTCAAGCCTCATGACCACCCAGCTTGGCATCTGGTCTTATGGCGCGCAGGTGAACCAGCCGATTTTCACCGGAGGCGCGCTGAAAGGGAATTTGCATCTGGCCGAGTCGCAACACCAGCAAGCTCTGATCAGTTACCGCGAGGCGATTCAGCACGCTTTCGGGGAAGTCTCCGATGCGCTCATCGGATACGAGAAACTTCATCAGGTGCGAACGCGCCAGCAGGATAGCGTTGCTGATCTGCAGGAAACCGTCCGAATTTCCACGCTGCGCTATAAGGGCGGCACCACGACCTATCTTGAAGTACTAGACGGCCAGCGCTCTCTTTACGGCGCTGAATTGACACTCGCAGCCGCGCGCGGCGATGAATACCGCAGTCTGGTCCAACTCTACAAAGCGCTGGGCGGAGGCTGGCAACAGTAAATCGTTGCCAGTCGCGGTCTAAAAAGAGTAGCCCTCGGCACTCAGAGCTCTTTTGAATTCGTCGAGGAAGAATTTCACCTTCTCTTCGGTGGCGAGCGGCCCCATTAAGCCGATGCGGAAAATCTTGCCGGCAAGTGGGCCGAATCCGCCGGCGATCTCAATGCCCGGACCCTGGAGCAGGCGTTTGCGCACTTTGGCATCGTCGACTCCCTTCGGCACGAGAACGGTATTGAGCGTCGGAATTCGATGAGCCGCAGGGACGTGGAAGCCAAGTCCCATGCCTTCGATCTGCTCCGCGAAGAGTTTGTTGATGCGGCGATGACGCTCCCAGCGATTTTCGATTCCTTCTTCGGCGATCACCAGCAGCGCCTCGCGCAAGGCATAGAACATGGAGATGGGCACGGTGTGGTGGTAGCGGTGCGAGACCGTGGAGTAATCGTGAATGAGTTTGAGATCGAGGTACCAACTGCGCGAGGGCGTGGTGCGCTGGTTGAGCCAATCAGTGGCGCGCTGCGAAAGAGCGAAGGGAGACAGCCCCGGCGGGCAGCTTAATCCTTTTTGCGAGCAGCTGTAGGCGATGTCGATGCCCGTTTTGTCGAACTCGACGGGCAATCCGCCGAGAGATGTAACGCAGTCGCCGATCACGAGCGCGCCGGCTTCATGCGCCGCTGCGCAAATCGCGTGGCCCGGTTGTAGCGCGCCAGTGGATGTTTCGGCGTGAACGTACCCAACCACGTTCGGTTTTTCGCGGTGAATGAATTCCGCAGCTTCCGCGTCGGTGAAAGTTTCCCCCCAGGCTTTTTCGGAGCGCACAACGATCGCGCCGTTGCGCTTGGCCATTTCAGTGAGACGGTCGGAAAAATATCCGTTGGCGAACACGGCGAACTTTGATCCGGGATCGACAAAGTTGGCGATGGCGGCTTCCATGCCCGCGCTACCGGTGCCGGAGATCACCAGAGTCGATCCGTTCTCGGCGCCGTAGACGGGTTTGAGCAACTCCTGCACGTCTTGCATGACCTGAATGAAATAAGGATCGAGGTGCCCGACGATGGGTTTGGAGATCGCCTGATAGACCCGGGGGTCGACCATCGTAGGGCCAGGTCCGAAAAGATAACGAGTGGGCGGTTGCAGCGGAGCGACGGTGGGATGCGTGGGAGCCGATTGCGTAGTGCTCATGGAAACCTCTTTATCAGTCATCGCGGGCGTCAGCGTCGATTTTACGAAATCAGCTTCATAAAAGCGATGCGGGCGGAACGCTGCTGCGCTCCACCCGCGATTTTAGACACGCCGAATACGCAAGAACTTACTTCGTCCTTCCGCCCTCGACTTTTAACGACTCGGACGCCGCTGCCTGCGCCGCCGCCAGACGTGCCGTCAGCACACGGAATGGTGAACAGGAAACATAGTTCAGTCCCGTGCGGTAACAGAACTCCACCGACGACGGTTCGCCACCGTGCTCGCCGCAGATTCCGACCTTTAAGTTCGAGCGCGTCTTCCGCCCGCGCTCCGTCGCCATCTTGACGAGTTGTCCGACGCCTTCCTGATCGAGCGCCTCAAACGGATCTTTCTTGAGAATGCCTTCCGCGAGGTAGGTCGGCAGAACCTTGTTGACGTCGTCGCGCGAGAAGCCGAACGTCGTCTGCGTGAGATCGTTGGTGCCGAAGGAGAAGAATTCCGCTTCCTTCGCGATCTCATCGGCCACTAGGGCGGCGCGCGGCAACTCGATCATCGTGCCGACCATGTAGTCGACCTTCATACCTTTTTCTTTGAATACTTCGTCGGCTACGCGCCGCACGATCGCGCCCTGGTTCGACATTTCCTTCACCGTCGCGACCAGAGGAATCATGACCTCGGGGAACACCTTGATTCCTTTTTTTGTGCAATCGACGGCGGCCTCGAAGATGGCCCGTGCCTGCATCTCAGTGATCTCGGGGTAGGTAATGCCAAGGCGGCAGCCACGATGCCCGAGCATGGGATTGAACTCGTGCAGCTGCTCGACACGCGCGAGAAGTGGCGGCAGTCCCTTCTTGAGATCGCCGATGCCCTTGATGCCGTAATCCTTATATTTCGCGACCAGTTCCTTTTTCTGTTTTGCACCGTAGGAGGACAGCAACGCGATATCGACCATCAACTCTTCACGGCGCGGCAGGAACTCGTGCAGCGGAGGATCGAGAGTGCGGATCGTGACCGGCAGACCGTCCATCGCTTTGAAGACGCCGACGAAGTCGGCGCGCTGCAACGGCAACAGTTTCTTCAATGCGGCGCGTCGGCCTTTCTCGTCGTTGGCGAGAATCATCTCGCGCATTGGCCCGATCTTTTTCTCGCCGAAGAACATGTGCTCGGTGCGGCAGAGGCCGATGCCTTCCGCGCCGAATGCGCGCGCCTGGATGGCATCGCGAGGAATGTCGGCGTTGGCGCGGACTTTCATGGTGCGATGCGGATCGGCCCACTCCATGAACTTCTGCAATTCGGGATCGTCTGGAGACGGATCGAGCGTGTTCAACTTTCCTTTGATCACGCGTCCGGTCGTGCCGTCGAGCGAAATCCAGTCGCCCTCTTTGAATACCTGGCCTTTCACGCGCATCTCGCGTGTTTTTTCATTTACGTCAATGTCGCCGGCTCCGGCCACACAGCACTTGCCCATGCCGCGAGTGACGACGGCCGCGTGGCTGGTCATGCCGCCGCGGGAAGTGAGAATGCCCTTCGCCACTTCCATGCCGTGGATGTCTTCGGGAGTTGTCTCGGCGCGAACCAGAATTACGGGCACATTCTTTCCGTGTCCGACTTTTTCGACGGCGGCGTCAGCAGTGAAAACAATCTGGCCGACGGCTGCGCCCGGTGAAGCGGGCAAACCGGTTGCGAGCACTTCCACTTTCGTACTCTTCTCGTCGAGACGCGGGACCAGAAAATCGTAAAGCTGGTTGGGTTCAACGCGGAAGATCGCTTCTTCTTTCGTGATTAGACCTTCTTCCACCATCTGGATCGCGACGCGGACGGCAGCAAGGCCGGTGCGCTTGCCGTTGCGCGTCTGCAGCATGTAGAGCTTGCCATCCTGAATGGTGAACTCAAAATCCTGCATGTCTTTGTAATGCTTCTCGAGACGTGTCGTGGTATCGCGCAACTGGTTGTACACGTCGGGCATGATTTTGTGCAGCTCGAGAATCGGCACGGGTGTACGCACGCCGGAAACGACGTCTTCGCCCTGTGCATTCAGCAGGAACTCTCCATAGAACTCTTTGGTACCGATAGCAGGATTGCGCGTGAAGCCTACGCCGGTGCCGCTGGTTTCGCCGAGATTGCCGTAGACCATGGCTTGCACGTTAACGGCGGTGCCCAGCATGTCGTCGATGTTGTTGATACGGCGATAGTGCTTGGCGCGATCGTTCTGCCACGAACGAAAAACGGCGTCGCGAGCCATCACGAGTTGCTCGTGCGGATCCTGTGGGAAGTCGCGCTTGGCATGCTTCTTGACGACTTTTTTATATTCGGCGATTACTTCCTGCAGGGCCTTGGCATCGAGATCGGTGTCGAGCTTAACTTTTTTGTGTTTCTTCTTTGCGTCGAATACTTCGTCGAACACGTGCTTTTCGATATCGAGGACGACGTTGCCGAACATCTGAATCAGACGGCGATAGGAGTCGGCGGCAAAGCGCGGATTGTTGCTCAGCTTCGCCAGCGACTCAACGCTCTTGTCGTTGAGGCCAAGATTCAAAATTGTGTCCATCATGCCGGGCATGGAAAATTTCGCGCCCGAGCGCACGCTAACCAGCAGAGGATTTTCGCCGGTTCCGAGCTTCTGTCCCTGCAGCGCTTCAAGCTTGGCCAGAGCTTCGTCCATCTGGCGATCGACATTGGCGGACAGTCCACCGCGCATATATTCACGGCAGGCTTCGGTTTGGATGGTGAATCCAGGAGGAACGGGCAATCCGGCGTTCGTCATTTCCGCCAGGCCGGCGCCTTTGCCGCCCAGCACATCTTTCATTTTGCCGTTGCCATCAGCCTTACCGCCGCCAAAGGAATAAACATATTTCGTGGCGCTGCCGTTGCCGCGCTTGTCTTTATCTTGGTTTTTTGGCGCTTGGGTTTCGGGGAGTGTAGCAGTACTCATTACTTTGGCCTCTTTTCCATGATGAGTTGGAATTCACAAAAGAATTTCAGTTGTTACAAATGACGGGCCGCAAAATGACGGAGCGTATGGACGACAGACAATCACAGCGTTGGTAGCGACACGCTTGTTCCTGGAAATCTACCAAGCGAATGTTTAGTTTAACTGATTTTCGAGCTGCGCTCCTAGAGGTAAGGCCAAATTCGCAGAAGGAAATTCGCGTAAAATCCGTGATAGACAAGGCTTTCGCCGATTAGCGAAGTTTGATGAAAAAATATGCGCTCAACAGGACGCCTACTCCGATGACAAAATAGCGCATTTTCTGCGGATCGGTCCTTTGCGCAAAGTGCGCTCCGAACCATCCCCCGAGGAGTGTTCCCGCGACCATCACGCCAAACTGCGGCCACAGGACAGCTCCAGCCACAATGAATGTGACGACCGCTGCCGCATTGATGGCGGCGGCAAGGAGAGTACGAATCGCCGCCATGGCGTGAATGTCGTGCATGCCGAGCGCAGCCAGCATGCCCATCAGGATAAAGCCGAGGCCGGCGCCGAAGTATCCACCATAGATGGCGACGAGAAATTCGAGAAATGCAATCACAGCGATCGATTGCCACGAGACGTGGTTGAGATCGGAGCCGGAGGCTTTGCCGGCGAGAGTGCGAATTTTATTGCCGAAGGTGAATAATAAGGTCCCGCCGAGCAGCAGCCAGGGCACGAGATGCAGAAAAGTATGCTGCGGAGTTTTCAAAAGCAGTTCGGCCCCGGCCCATCCTCCGGTGACGCTGGTGATGAGCAATGGCAGCAACAGCCGCATCGGGGAGTCGAGCCGCTTCAGGTAAGCGACGGTGCTCGCTGCCAAGCCCGGCCACAGGGCGACGGTATTGGTGGCATTGGCCTCTACCGGCGGGACGCCGGTGAACAGCAAAACTGGGAATGAAACGAAGCTGCCGCCCCCGGCAACGGCGTTGAGCGTGCCAGCGATCATGCCGGCAAAGAAAAGCAGGATGGCCTGAGTGAGGTGCAAGTTATTGTGTATCAGAAAATCGACGTGAGCGAAAAGCTCAGAGCCATGTGGGTCGACGCCGCTGTGCTAATATAAATGCTGCAAAGGAGAGTTGACCTTCTGGTCGTGCCCGACCAGAACCTTCCTTGCAAGCGACAGACACCGGCATCCAAGCCTATTTTCTGGCGCGCATTCCACTGATTTGGCAAGTGGGGACGTAGTTCAGTTGGTTAGAACGCTGCCTTCTCCTCGGTTTGGTTTGTTTTCATCTCTCTAGATCACTTCCTGTCGTTCTTCCTGTCGGTCGAATCTCCGCCAACGCCATCAACTCCTTCCACTCCCTCCATCCGGTTTCCGCGTTTGCCCGAATTCGCGATCCGGCTTAACTTCCATCCCCTCCACCGGGAGGTGGAATATGCCGGGAAGGGCAAAGCCTTACACCCATCGGGTCAAGATTCTCAAGTATGTCAAAGCGGGAGACGCGTGGCGCTTCGCCAATGTCGTCGAGCGCAGCGGCAGGATCCTGCGCGACCGCGTCCTGATTGCCGGATGCGACGAACACCATCGCGAGGGCAGCTATTACCTCGAGTGGTATGAGCACGGCAAGCG
>Ga0209006_10000592_pt1 | contig 33763 bp, 22 predicted proteins | sample JacPin_JW_Ref_O2_FD_188567 | JGI IMG/M metagenome (GOLD analysis project Ga0209006, IMG submission 188567) | Forest soil microbial communities from Algoma, Ontario, Canada - Jack Pine, Ontario site 1_JW_Ref_O2 (SPAdes) (version 2) | ecosystem: Environmental > Terrestrial > Soil > Boreal... | reverse complement strand
GCAAAGGGATGATCACGTCCTGGGATCAGTATTTCCGGAATTTGTCATCCTGACCGGAGCCGTTTTTCAGGCGGAGCGAAGAGCTTGCCCTGAGCAAGCGAAGCGTGCCGAACGGGATCTCCCGGCTTATCGCGTAAGCCAAACTGCCTCTTTCTTTTTGGCTCCAGCATTATCCCTCTCGAGTTCCGCCCCAAAAAGAGAAGAGCTCCCGTAAGGGAGGTCTCTAGAATAATCCTCGAAGACTAAATCTAGGCTCGCTTCAAGCCAAAGAATCTGCGAAGCTGCGTCAATGACAGAGCAGCTACGCCCGCGCCCAAAAGATATACGGAAGAGGGTTCAGGAACCGCCGTGCTGTTCGAACCAATGGTTATGTCAGAGAGTCCAAGTTCATTGGCAGGGCCGCTGAAGGTCACCGATTTTGCCGTTCCCGTAAAGCTGGTTCCAGCGCTCGACCAGACACAATAAGTAGGATATCCATTGCACGAGCCGTTGTTATTGCTCAGGTTGATCGTCGCCAGAACCGTGCCCGTGCCGTTCGCTCCGCTCCAGATCTGCACAGTTTCCGATTGTCCGGGCGCAAAACCTGCCGAGAAATAGAAATTCAACCCGCTCGAAAATCCCGCCGTCACATTCATCACGCCCATAACCGCGGAACCGGTCGTTGCGCCATTCATGAAGATGGCCGGCGTGGTGGTCGGAGTCGGCGAGAAAGCGCCAGCGCCCCCATTATAAAAAGACGTCAGCCCATAGAAATTGGAGGAAAACGTAACCCCATAATTCGGAGTGCTGGTCAGCCCGCCGCCGTTATAAAAATTGCCCACCGGCTGGTTGTCGCCGAGTCCGGAAAAAGTGAGGATCTCGGTAGAATCCGCCAATGCCGCGGCGGATGCGAGTAGAACCACGGCGGTCAGCGACAAAGCTTTCAGCGTCGAGCGAATCATGGAATCTCCTTACATGCCAGCAAGAGGTTGAACCAGGGTTGAAGGAAACAATCGAAGATAGTATCGTCCGGAGGCTATTACAGCGGGATCACGTGAAGGTTAACCGTATGTTAATTTTTGCGGGCGTGCCTCTGTGGAAAATGAATGTTCGTTAGCGTTCTTCGATCATCGTCTTCATTCCATATTTCGGGCGCAGCGTGATCAGCGGCTCCGGTTCCACACGATGTCCCGGCACCAGACTCAGCTTCCACTTCTGCGCCAGCGTCGCCAGAAGAAGAATCGACTCCATCCATGCGAACGATTCGCCAATGCACTGCCGCACTCCCGCGCCAAACGGGAAATAGGTGAACTTCACTCGCCGCGCTTTTTCCTCCGGCGTGAAGTGCTCCGGATTGAACTGCAATGGATCGGCGAAGAACCGTGGATCGCGATGCGTGACGAACTGGCTCATCAGAACTGTCGTTCCCGCCGGGAGAAAAAATTCTCCTAACTGAAAATCCGCCAGCGCGCGGCGTCCCATGGCCCAGGCGGGTGGATAAAGCCGCATCGACTCGGCTAAAACCATTTCCGCGTAACGAAGCCGGGGTATGTCGTCAAACGTCGGCAACCGTCCCGCCAATTCGCGGTCAATCTCGCCGTGCAGGCGTTTCTCGCATTCCGGATTCTGTGACAGCAGATACCAGGTCCATGCCAATGCATTGGCCACAGTTTCAGAGCCGGCAAGAAAAATCGTGATCACCTGATCGCGCAAGCGTTGCTCCGACTCGGCACTTTGATCGGGCGATGCCGCCAGCATCATATCCAGCAGACTTCCGCTCCCGCCGCGTCTGCGATGTGCCTCGATCATGCGATAGACTACGGCGTCAATTCTCTTTCGCGCCCGCACAAACCCGGCTAGCCCGGGCGGGCGGACATGCACCAGCCACTCCGCCGCCGGCAGCATCACAAGAAAGTTATAGAGGCCCATGATGCGGTTGATCGCGTCAGCCAGTTCGTCGACTTCATCGCGCAGGTCGGTGGCAAAAAGCGTCTGCGACACGACGTTGAGGGTAAGGTGCATCATGTCCCGCGAGATGTCGCGCTCCTCGCCCGCACGCCACGTCTCGCGCATACGCGCCGCTTCGGCCACCATCAGGCTCGCGTATTCAGGAATGCGTTGCCGGTGAAACGCCGGTTGCGCCACCTGCCGCTGCGTCCGGTGCTCGGCGCCCTCGCTGGTAATCATGCCCTCGCCCAACAGCATCTTCGAGCGCCGCACCGTGCGCTCTTTGACGAAGTTATCGTTCTGCACCACCAGAATTTCGCGGATGTAGTCCGGATGGTTCAGGAAAACAATGTGATTCCAGCCGATCTTGTAGTGCGCGATGTCACCGTAGGCTTCGACCAGATGCTGAAACAGCACAATGGGATTGGCCGGACGAAACCTGCGCCAGGCAAACCACAGCAGATTCCTCTGAAACCCAGGCGGGAACCGATATGCGGCCTTCCCCGCCGAACCGCCAACTCCATTTCGCGCCGCCGTCGCCATTTAATTAGTTTACGTCGTTAGCTTCTGTGGCGCGGGCACTCCTGCCCGCGAAGTCTAACCATGAGCAAGAAATTAAGAAGAGTTCACCACAGACAAGCGCGAGATTCTTTCCACCGCTGGCGGCCGCGCGGGCAGGAGTGCCCGCCCCACACTCGCAAAGCCCACTAGCAATTACCGCACGGCTTTCTGTACTTCATCCAGCCCCGCCAGCACTTCCCCGCTATGGTTAAAGGGATTCACGCTGCTATAAACCTTCGCGACCTTCCCGCCCGGATCGATCACAAACGTATGCCGCGCCGAAAATTTCACTACACCGAGATTCGTCAACGAACCATACATCGCACTGACTTTACTGTCGGAGTCGGCGAGCAGCTTGAAATTCAATCCCTCTTTCGCACAAAACTGCTTATGCGAATCGATGCTGTCCACGCTCACGCCCAGCACCACCGCATTTCTCTCGGCATACTTCGCTTGATCCACCTGAAAATTGTGGGCCTCGCGTGAGCAGCCGGCGGTCATATCCTTGGGATAGAAATAAAGAACCACCCACTTCCCGCGATAATCCTTCAAACTTACCGGCGCTTCCTCCTGCGAAGGAAGCGTGAAGTCGGGAGCGGCACTCCCCACTGGCGGCGCCGCCGTGTGCGACAACAACCGCGGAACCACGAGCACGGCAACGATCACTACCAGCGCGATCAGCAAGAGTCGCAGCACGGAACCTCCTTATATGGGACGCCCAGCAGAACGGTGCATCCAGACCAAAATCGAGACGATTCTAAACTACTTACTCCAGACAAAACCCGCGCAATTGAATATGATGGAGTGTTGCGTATTTCGCTACGGAGAATCCAGAAGTGTCCCCAACGGAAACTGACGGTCTAGATGTATTAGAAACCCGGGAGTGGGTCGATTCGCTCGACTATGTTCTCGACAAGGGCGGCCCTGAGCGCGCCGGACGCCTGCTGCAGCAACTGGCTTTGCATGCGCGCCGTGAAGCCGGCGTCAACCTGCCTTTCACCGCGACCACGCCCTACCAGAACACGATTCCCTCGATCCAGCAGCCGCCGTTTCCCGGCAGCCAGGAAATGGAGCGCCGCATCAAGAGCCTGGTCCGCTGGAATGCGCTGGCCATGGTCGTGCGCGCCAACAAAATCCAGGAGGGCATCGGCGGACACATCTCGACCTTCGCCTCGGCCGCCACGCTCTATGAAGTCGCCTTCAATCATTTCTTTCGCGCGCAAACCGAAAACGGCGACCGCGACATCGTTTATTTTCAGGGACACGCTGCGCCCGGCATCTACTCGCGCGCCTTCCTCGAGGGCCGCCTTTCCAACGAGAAGCTGCAGAATTTCCGGCGCGAACTCAAGCCGGGCGGCGGATTAAGTTCGTATCCCCATCCCTGGCTGATGCCCGATTTCTGGGAGTTCCCCACCGTCTCAATGGGACTCGGCCCCATTCAGGCGATCTACCACGCGCGCTTCATCAAATATTTAGAGAACCGCGGCCTGAAGCAATCGACCGGCGGCAAAGTTTGGGCCTTCCTCGGCGACGGCGAAATGGACGAACCGGAATCGCTCGGCTCCATCACGCTGGCCTCGCGAGAAAAGCTCGACAACCTGATTTTCGTCGTCAACTGCAACTTGCAGCGCCTCGACGGCCCGGTTCGCGGCAACGGAAAAATTATTCAGGAACTGGAAGCCATTTTCCGTGGCGCTGGCTGGAACGTGATCAAGTGCATCTGGGGATCCGACTGGGACAACCTGATTCACAACGACCGCGATGGGCTGCTGGTGAAGCGGCTCGGCGAAATCAGCGACGGCCAATACCAGAAATATTTCGTCGAGAGCGGCGCCTACTTCCGCCAGAATTTATTCGGCAGCGATCCGCGCCTGTTGAAAATGGTCGAACATCTCTCCGACGATCAGCTGGCGAAGTTGCGGCTCGGCGGACACGATCCCATTAAAGTTCACGCCGCCTTCCGCGCCGCCTCCGATCACACCGGCGCGCCCTCCATTGTTCTGGCAAAAACCATTAAAGGTTACGGACTCGGCGAAGCGGGCGAAGGCAAAAACATTACCCACCAGCAGAAAAAGCTGAACGAAGACGAATTACGCATCTTCCGCTCGCGCTTCGGTATTCCCATCCCCGACGACGAATTGCACAACGCTCCCTTCTATCGTCCGGCCGACGAGAGCCCGGAAATCAAGTACATGAAGGCGCGCCGCGAACAGCTTGGCGGCTACATGCCGCAACGCAAAGTTCGCGCCACGCCGATGAAGCCCTTCCCCGACTCGAACTTCGAGGAATTCAACAAAGGCACCGACGGCCGCGAAGTTTCCACCACCATGGTCTTCGTACGCCTGCTGGCCAAATTGTTGCGCGATCCTGAACTCGGCAAGTTCATCGTTCCCATCGTTCCCGACGAAGCCCGCACCTTCGGCATGGAAGCCTTGTTCCGACAGGTCGGCATCTACTCCAGCGTCGGCCAGAACTACGAACCCGTCGACATGGATACGCTCCTTTATTACAAGGAAGCGAAAAACGGGCAGATTCTCGAGGAAGGCATCACCGAAGCCGGATCGATGTGCTCGCTCATCGCCGCCGGCTGCGCTTACGCGAACCACGGCATCAACACGATTCCCTTCTTTATTTATTACTCGATGTTCGGCTTCCAGCGCATCGGCGACCTCATCTGGGCCGCCGCTGATATGCGCTGCCGCGGATTTCTCGTTGGCGGTACCGCCGGTCGCACCACGCTCGCCGGCGAAGGCCTGCAGCATCAGGATGGCCACAGTCATGTGCTCGCGCTGCCCGTCCCGAACCTGCTCGCCTACGATCCCGCGTTCGCCTACGAAATCGCCATCATTATTCAGGATGGCATCAAGCGGATGTACATCGATCAGGAATCCATCTTCTATTACCTGACCGTCGGCAACGAACCGCTGGCCATGCCGCCGATGCCGGAAGGAATCGACGTCCGCGACGGCGTGTTGAAAGGACTCTACCGCTTTAACACTTCGAAGAAAACAGACGCCAAGCTGCGCGCGCAGTTATTAGGCAGCGGGGCCATCATGTTCGAAGTACTCAAAGCGCAACAAATTCTCGAAGAAAAATACGGCGTGGCTGCCGACGTTTGGAGCGTCACCAGCTACAAGGAACTCTATCGCGACGCCAACGATTGCGAGCGCTGGAACCTGCTGCATCCGGCGGAAGCGCCGAAAGTGCCCTACGTCACGCGAATGCTGAAAGACGCTGCCGGGCCATTCATCGCGGCATCCGATTACATGAAGATCCTGCCGGAAAGCCTGTCGAAGTGGATTCCCGGACAGTTCCTCTCGCTCGGGACCGATGGCTTTGGCCGCAGTGAGAATCGCGTCGCGCTTCGCGACTTCTTCGAAGTGGACGCGAAGCACATCGTGCTCGCAACTTTGAGCGCGCTGGCAAGAGAGAAAAAAATCGGCACCGACGTGGTCAGCCGTGCCGTGCAGGAACTGGACATCAACCCGGAGAAAGCAAATCCGGCCATCAGTTAATTCATATTTGTAGTATGTGGTTGTGTGGCGCGGGCACTCCTGCCCGCGGCTCTAACCAGAAACACAAAAGCATCAATCTGCACTCAACTAGAATCGAAGATGTAAAGACCGAATTGCCAAAAGATAAAGACCCAGCCCCAAGGACAAACTCGAAGTGATCGAATTCAAACTTCCTGAACTCGGAGAAAACATTTCCCAGGGCGATCTCGTGCGCCTGATGATCGCACCCGGCGCGACCGTCACCAGCGGCCAGGCCGTCATGGAACTCGAAACCGACAAGGCTGTCGTCGAAGTCCCTTCGTCGGTCAGCGGCACGGTCAAAGATGTGCGCGTGAAAGAAGGCGACAAGCTCAAAGTCGGCCAGGTAATTTTCACCGTCGAAAACGGAGCGGGATCGAAATCCGCGCCTGAGCCCGAAGCAAAAGCTGCTCCTGCTGCCGCGCCCGCGAAAACTGAAGCACCGGCTCAGGCCGCACCGCCTAAGGCCGCAACTCCCGTACCAGAATCCGCCCCAGCTCCCCGCGTCGAACGCCGTGCTCAACCTCAAGCCGCCACGGAATTCAAACTCCCCGAACTCGGAGAAAACATTTCGCAGGGCGACCTCGTTCGCCTCATGGTCGCTCCCGGCACCAAGGTTTCCGACGGCCAGCCCGTCATGGAACTTGAAACCGACAAAGCCGTCATCGAAGTTCCCTCGTCCGTCAGCGGCGTGGTCAAAGAAATAAAAGTAAAAGAGGGCGAGAAGATCAAAGTTGGCCAGCTCATCTTCACCCTCGAAGGCGGAGCCCCGCCGCAAGCCGAGCCTGCGCAGAAATCCGCGCCCGTTGAGCACGTCTCCGGACAGCACGGCGCGCGTCTCGCCTTCCAGGCCGCGATTCGCGCTGAAGGCAAAACCGAAGAGCAGGCGCTGCCGCCGGATCAGCCGCAGCACGTCGTCCCCAGCTTCAGTATGCCGGCGCAACTCGGCAAAGTTGCCGGCACCGAGCATCGCCAGCCCATTCCGGCCTCGCCGCACGTGCGCCGCCTCGCCCGCGAAATCGGAGTCGACATCTACAACGTCAAAGGCTCAGGCCCGGGCGGCCGCATCAGCGATGACGATGTAAAAGCGTTTGCCAAAGGTCTGCTCACCGCTGTCGCGTCGCAAGCGCAGCCGCGCGCCGGACATTTCGCGCAACCGCAACTGCCGGACTTCGCAAAATGGGGCAAGATCGAGCGCGTCTCCATGCGCGGCATACGCCGCAAGACCGCCGAGCACCTCGCCGAATCCTGGAACACGATTCCCCACGTCACCCAGCACGACCGCGCCGACATCACCGAACTCGAACAGCTGCGCGCCAAGTTCGCGCCCAAGGCCGAAGAAGCCGGCGGCAAGATGACCGTCACCGCCATCGCGCTGAAAGTCTGCGCTGCGGCTCTCAAAGTCTTCCCGCAATTCAACGCTTCGATTGACGTCGAGAAAGAAGAAATCGTCTACAAGCAATACATCAACATCGGTGTCGCCGCCGATACCGAGCGCGGCTTGCTCGTTCCCGTGATCCGCGACGTGGACAAGAAAAATATCGTTGAACTGGCAGTCGAGTTATCCCAGCTTTCGAAAAAAGCGCGTGATAAGAAACTTTCGCCCGACGATATGCAGGGCGGCACATTCACGATCACAAATCTGGGCGGGATCGGCGGCGTCGGTTTCACTCCAATCGTGAATCATCCCGAGGTCGCAATCCTCGGACTCTCGCGCTCGCGCATGGAGCCGGAATGGATTGAGGAAAAAAATAAGACCGGCGGCAAGTTCGAGCCGCGCCTGATCCTGCCGCTCTCACTCTCTTACGATCATCGCCTGATCGACGGAGCCGACGCCGCGCGCTTCCTGCGCTGGATCGCGGAAGCCTTCGAGCAGCCGTTCCTGTTGTCGGTGCAGGGATAGAAGATAGAGAAGGTTTCAACGTTCCAAAGTTTCAACGTTTCAAAGCTGCAGATTGGAATGCGTGGCATTAGCTCGTGACTCTGAAACTTTGAAACATCAGTCTCGAATATGTCCGAATCTACGAATCTCAACATCGCTGTCGTCGGCGCCGGCCCCGGAGGCTACGCCGCCGCATTTCTCGCCGCGGACCTCGGTATGTCCGTCACCCTCATCGACCCCGAAGTCAATCCCGGCGGCGTCTGCCTTTACCGCGGCTGCATTCCGTCGAAGTCGCTGCTGCACATCGCCAAGCTGATTGAAGAATCGCACGAGGCGACGAAGTGGGGCATCGAATTCGGCGCGCCGAAAATCGACCTCAACCGCCTGCGGTCTTTCAAGGAAAATGTAGTCAAGAAACTCACCGGCGGTCTCGGCATCCTCTCCAAGCAACGAAAAGTGAAATATGTGCAGGGCCGCGCCGCGTTTGAAAATTCGTCCACGCTGCGCGTCACGAAATCCGATGGCTCGGAAGAATCTCTCTCCTTCGACCGCATCATCCTCGCCACGGGATCGCGCCCCGCCGTCATCCCAACCTTCAAACTCGACACGCCGCGCATCATGGACTCCACCGGCGCGCTCAACCTCGAAGATATTCCCAGCACCTTATTAGTTGTCGGCGGCGGCTACATCGGCGTTGAACTCGGCTCGGTTTACGCCGCGCTCGGCACGCGCGTCACGGTCGTCGAAATGCTACCCGGCTTGCTCCCTGGGGCCGACCGCGACCTCGTTCTCCCGCTGCACAAGCGCCTCGAAAAAATGTTCGACGCGATCCTGCTGAACACCACCGTCGCCGCCGTAACAGATGAAGGCAGCGCCATTCGCGCCACGTTGAAAGCGCAAGATGGCAGCACCCAGGAAAAACTTTTCGACCGCGTACTCGTCTCCGTCGGCCGCAAACCGAATTCCGAAATCCCCGGCCTCGACAAGACTCAAGTCAAAGTCGGACCGAAAGGATTCATTCAGGTCAACCAGCAGCTGCAAACCGGCGATCCTTCCATCTCCGCCATCGGAGATGTGGTCGGCGAGCCCATGCTCGCGCACAAGGCTATGCACGAAGGCCGCACCGCCGTCGAAGCCATCGCGGGACACAAAGTTGCCTTCGAACCCGCAGCGATTCCTGCCGTCGTCTTCACCGATCCCGAAGTCGCTTGGGCCGGCCTGACGGAGACGCAGGCGCAAAACGAAAACCGCGAAGTTAAAGTTGCGAAATTTCCCTGGGCCGCTTCCGGCCGCGCCGCCACCATCGACCGCACCGAAGGGATGACCAAGATCATCTTCGATCCGCACACCGAACGCGTTCTCGGCGTCGGCATCGTCGGCGTCAGCGCGGGCGAAATGATTGCGGAAGGCGTGCTCGCCATCGAGATGGCTGCCCTCGCGCACGATGTCGCTAAGACCATTCATCCGCACCCAACACTTTCAGAAACCGTGATGAATGCCGCGGAAGTCTTCTTCGGCACCGCAACCGACATCTACCGCCCAAAACGCGGATGAAGCGTCGACAGGATTTCTCATCGTATAAAGTGCGTCATCCCGAGCAGAGCCGGGGTTCAGGCGGCGAGAGGGATCTCCCGCTTACCCGGCCTAACGCGCAAGCGAACCTGCATCGCGACCAAAAGACCTGGCGCGGGCCAACTCAACTCTGACTTCGATAGAATAATTTCTTAGCCATCCGGCGCTCACGCCGCTTCGTGCCCGCACAAAATCCGGGCGGGAGAAAACATGCATTCTTTCTCGCAACGAGTCTTCTTACAACTTTCTCTCGTTCGGCAATTCGTTTCCCAGCCCGCTCGCGCCGCAATTTGCCTCTCGCTTCTTAGCCTCACAATCTGCCTGCCCACGCGCGCGCAATCCCTTTCGAATCTTTTACAGCCGGCATCCGCAGCCTCAACCACGGCTGCTCCCACCGATCCTCTGAACCGCAGCACGCCCTCGAGCAGTATTCTCGCTTTCCTGCAAGCCGCGCAGTCGGGAAACTACACCACTGCCGCGCAGTATCTGCAGATGAGCGCGGCGCGCCGCCAGACTGAGGGCGAGCAACTGGCGCAACAATTAAAAGATGTGTTGGACCAGTCCGCATTCACCGGACGCGTCGGAACCTTCACCCAGCCCGAAGGCACTCCGCAGGAAGGCGTGCCGCTTGGCCGTCAACGCATCGGCACTATGTCTGCCGGCGACGTGGAAGTCGACCTCGACATGGTCCGCATCTCCGATCCCGCCAACGGAAAAATCTGGCTCGTCTCCGCCGACACGCTGGCTAAAATTCCCGAACTTTACGATCAAGTCGGAGCGCGCAAAGTCGAGCATCGTCTTCCCGCCGTGCTGGTCAAACACGAACTCGGCGGAATGCCGCTGTGGCAATGGCTCGCTCTGATCGTTGCATTGCCCTTCGCCGCCGGCATTGCTTGGTTCGTACTCGCGCTGCTCGGAATTCCCATGCGCTGGTGGGCGCGCCGCCGCGGCCAAGTAGAGGTCGCCAACTGGCGCTCCGTCTCCGGTCCGGTATGGCTGCTCGGCGGCACCGTGATTCACCAGTTTTTCGCGCGTTACATCGGCATGCCGCTGCTGCCGCGCCACTACTATTTTCAACTCACATCGGTCGCGCTCATCATCAGCATGGCATGGATTATCTGGCGCGCCGTGCAATGGTCGCTGCGCCGCGTACGCAATCGCGCTCTCGCCCGAGGACACGCTGGCACCGGCTCGCTCATGCTCCTGGGCGAGCGCGTCATCAAAGCTGTCATTGTTGTCTTCGGACTTCTCGCCGTCTTCGGCGCTCTCGGCTTCAACATGAGCACCGCGCTTGCCGGCCTCGGCATCGGCGGCCTCGCTATCGGCTTCGGCGCGCAGCAGACCATCGCCAATCTTTTCGGAGGCGTTTCCGTCCTCGGCGATGAGGTCTTCCGTGTCGGCGACACCTGCAAATTCGGCGACCGCACCGGCACCATCGAAGATATCGGCCTGCGCTCCACCCGCATCCGCACCGAAGAACGCACGCTCGTCGCGATTCCCAACGGCACAGTCGCCACCATCAATCTCGAAAACCTCAGCCGTCGCGACAAAATTCTTTTCAAGACAACGCTCGGTATGCGCCCCGAAACCAAGGCCGACCACCTGCGTTATGTGCTCGCCGAACTTCGCCGCCTGCTCTACAGTCACCCGAAAATTGAAACCCAGACGGTACGCGTGCGCCTCACCGACATTGCCGGAACCCAGCTCAGCATTGAAGTCGTCTCCTACGTTCTGACCCGCGACTACAGCGAATACGCGGCTGTAAAAGAAGACCTGCTCCTGCGCATGCTGGACATCCTGGAAGACGCCGGCAGCGGTCTGGCCCTCCCCGCGCAAACGCTCTATCTGAGCCGCGACTCCGGTGTCGAAGCGGAAAAGGCCGACGCCGCCGTTAAAAAAATCGCAGACTTGCGCGACGGAAAAAAGCTGCCCTTTCCAGACCACCACCAGAGCGACATCGCCTCGTTCCAGGGATCGATCCAGTATCCGCAGCCGGAATCGGCGGTCAACAACGATCCAAACAACCCGAAAAAATAATTGGCAACTCTAATCCCGCCGCTCAAGATGACAATCGCAATGCTTTGCGCTTCACCATCCACGCCAGAAATAAATGCGTCGGCCAATACACGAACAACGGCACCAGAATCAGATACCCCAGCAGATAAGCCCAACCCGGCATCACATGCTGTTCATGTAAGAACGGCCCGCGCGCCCAGTTCACATCGAACTCCGGACGCCAGAAATAATTGATCGGCACCACAACCCACGTCATCAACGTCTGCAACTTCCATCCGCGCGCGTCATAGCCCAGCCGCCAAATCGCCCACAGCAGCAGCGGCGGCGTGATGACATGAAACAAACTCAGCAGCCGAACGAATAACGGCAGGTTCGGATCGAACATGTACTCCGTGCCGCCGATGAAATGCCGGCTCGCCAGCAACGCTCCCACAAGATCAATTGTGTAGAGACTTTGAAAAATCAGCAGTCCGCAAGCAGCCCAGGAAAAAACCAGCGCGCTCTCCAGCCACAAAGCCGACTCCGATCAGAACATTCCCGATGTCGCAGAAATAAAGAAAGTTCTGCGCCCCATACTGCCGCCAGTAAACCGGCGCCCAGACGATCAGCCAGATCGTCCACGTAATCTTCAGCCAGAACGGCACGCGCATGGAGGGCATTGTAGTACCTGGCCTAGCGGTCGTCGGCCCTGCGCCGGCAGTCGGTTCTCAGGACTCCCGACTCAAGACTCGCGACTCGCCGAATTACTCCGGTAACTTGCCGCTGCTTACGCCTGTTACCTACGATGAATGTAATCATGAGTTATCAAGCTCTTCTCTTCTGCCCGGATGACAAGACTGCCCGCACGGTGACGCAGGTCCTGAGCGAGTTGGAGTTCAACGTCGAACCTTGCGTTGAAACCTTCGCAGCGGTGAAGAAGCTGATGAACACGCATTTCGACGCCGTGGTGGTGGACTGCGATAACGAGCAGAACGCCGCACTGCTTTTCAAAAGCGCGCGCAATTCGACGTCCAACCAGGCGTCGCTTGCCGTCGCTGTTGTCGAGGGTCAGGCCGGGGTGGCCAAAGCGTTTCGTATCGGCGCCAACCTCGTCCTGACCAAACCCATCAACATTGAACAAGCCAAGGGAACGCTGCGCGTGGCTCGAGGACTGCTCCGGAAAGGTGAACCAGCCAAACCCGGAGCTTCCACTGCCGCTCCGGCCGCGCCAGCAACACCCGTTGCGCCCACTTCAGCACCAAAACCAGTTGCCGCGAAGCCTGCGGCGCCGGCAAAGCCTGCCGCTCCAGTCGTAACAACTCCGCGTCCGACTGCGCCTCCGGCACAAACTCCGGCATGGCCGGCAAAAGCCGCGGTCGCAAGCACGCCCGTCGCTCCGCAGGCGGTCTCCAGTAACGAGCCAGAAAACGACCGGCCCGAAATTAGTTTGGATGTAGAGATTCCATCGCCCGCGGCATCCATGCCCGCAGGACAACATGCGGCGCTGCACATTCCGGCGGCGACTCCTCTGGCGGGAAGGTCCGCATCGCTTCCGCCAGTGCCGGTTTCCGCAAAGACCGTAGCCAAACCGGCGACACCAGCTTTTTCCTCCGCCATGACCAGCGGCGGAGCGGCCAGCGCGCCTGCGCCCGCTCGCGAGATACCGGCAGTTCAACCCGCAGCGCCCACTGTTCAACCCGCGACTAAGCCCGCGGCTCACCCCGCAGAAGTTGCGCCTGAAGCGCACGTGGAAACGGAAGCACCGAAATCCTCGGCCCCTGCCGCCGACTTGCCGCCGCCAACATTTACCTTTGGCGGTGCGAATGCGCCCGAGAGCAGCGGGGGCAGCAAAAAGATTCTTTTGATCGTCGCGGCCATCGTGGTCGTCGCCGCCTTGGCCTACGCAGGCTTCAGCTATTTCGAGGGACGCACATCGCAAACCGCGTCGGCTCCCATCGCTACGCCAGCCGCGAAGCCACTCGTCCCCGCGCCGAAAACATCGAATACCAATCAAACGGCGGCACAACCCGTTGCGGCAACGTCGTCTCTTGCTCCTGCAGCGACAACCAGGAACGCGCCTGACACGGTTGAAACTGCGGAGAACGAAACTCCAGCTCCGGCGAAAACTTCTTCGAAGCCATCAGCATCACCAGCGTCATCGACGTCATCGAAGACGGCCGCAGCCGAAGAACCCGCCCCGCTTGTCGTGAAAGGCGGCGCTGTTCCCAAGACTCAACCAAAAGCCGACGCCGCGGACGCAGCCGCTCCCAGCATGATCGGGATCGCCACCAACCCAAGTGCATCGCTGCCGAATCTTGGCACAACAGCCTCAGGTCCAGCGCCTGTTCTATCGTCCGTACATATTTCGCAAGGGGTGTCGCAGGGACTGCTCGTCAAGAAGGTTACGCCGATTTATCCCAAGACCGCGATGACCATGCACATTGAAGGCGAAGTCCAGTTGCTGGCGACTATCTCCAAGAGCGGTAACATCTCTTCGCTAAAAGTTTTGAAGGGTGACATGCGGTTGGCCGAAGCGGCCCTGCAAGCCGTAAAACAATGGAAGTACAAACCGTACCTGCTCGATGGCGCTCCGGTCGAGGTTCAGACCACCATCACGCTGAACTTCAAATCACCCAACTAATTCCTACCCGCGCTGCCGCTTAAGTTCCTTCCGTTAACGCACCGCGTCAAAATACTTCCCCGCAATCACGTCAAACGGTCGCATCATCTCGTTGTCTTCGTGCTCCAAGATGTGGCAGTGCCACACGTAGCGCCCGGGGAATCCTTCGAAGCGCGCGATGATGCGCGTCACCATCCCCGGATCGGCGCGCACCGTATCTTTCCATCCCGCTTCAGTCGGCTCAGGAGGAACAACGGGCCCGATATATCTCACCGCTTGATTCACCCAATACGCCGACACGTCAAAATTACGCCGGTCAAGAATCTGAAAGCGCACCAGGTGCAGATGAATGGGATGCGCGTCGTCCGTTGTGTTGATCAGCTCCCAAATCTCCGTCGAATCCAGCGTCGGATTCTCCGTCACCGGCATATTCCAGTGAGCGTTGTTGAGCAGCATCGTCACTGGCCGTTGCACCAGATCATCGACCTCGACCAGGCTCAGCTTGCGGGTCTTGATCGCCGCGGCCTCGGCGATCTTAGGCATCGGCCGCAAAGTTTGCGGAATCGGACCGGAATCGCGCGCGCCAGTTTTCGCCACGCGAAACTGCATCACCGGATTGGCGAAATCGTTCGTCATCACAACATTGTTCCCCGCCTGCGGGGTGAAGTCGACGATCACATCCGTGCGCTCTCCCGGCGAGAGCTGTACTCGATCGAGTTGCACCGGAGCCGAAAGCAATCCCTGATCAGTGCCGATCTGAGCGAAGCCCAGCTTATTCGCCAGCGAAAGGTGAAAGAAGCGCCCGTTGGCGCCATTCAAAATCCGAAAGCGATATTTCCTCGGCTCGACTTCCAGGTACGGAAACAGTTTTCCATTCACCAGAATCGCATCGCCAAATACTTCCGGCGTCCACGGCTTCCTCTCGTCGCCCGACACCGGATAGTTCAATTGACTCTCGAGATCGAACAGGCGGTCATACAGCAGCAAAGGAATTTCATACTTCCCGCGCGGCAGGTCGAGCGCATCCTCAAACTCGTCGCGAACAATAAATGCGCCCAGCAATCCGGCGAACACATTGAGCCGGTTAATTCCCAACGCATGGTCGTGATACCACAGCGTCGCCGCATCCTGCCGGTTCGGATAATGGCTCACCGTCGACTTCCCTGGCGCAAACCAGTTCTCCGGATATCCGTCGCTTTCAGGCGGAGCCTTCGCGCCGTGTACATGCACCACTGTCCGCACATCCGGCTTCTCGGCCTCCGCGCCATGGATGCTGTGATCGATCGGCAGAAAATGCGCCGACGGCAATTCGTTCGCCCACTCCACCAGCAATCCTTGCCCGCTGCGCGTTTCAAACGTCGGCCCGGGCGAACTCACATTCGCGGGCGACGTGCCAAATCCCCACATGCGCGTGGGCTTCATATCCCGATGAACCTTGCTCTCGAACGGCCGCATGGCGACTCGGTAATAAGGCAGCTTGACCGACGAATCCACCGGACTCGGCCGAAGCTCGCTCGACTTCGCGATCTCTGGAATCGGGAGGGGATCGACAAACTGCGCCAGCGCTCTCGTATTCAGTTGAGTGCGAAATTTCGGCGGGACCTTGTGCGATCCCTGATGCAGCGCCGCCGACACCGCCAGCGCTCCGCTGCCATGAAGAAATTCTCGTCGTGTCACGCGCAAGGCGCAATCATCTCCAGAGTGAAATCAGTCCTATGAACCAGTGGCGTCCATCACATTCGCAGAAATATGTTCGCAGAAAATCCGCCCCAACACGAGAAGCGGACATGCGACTTGCCATCGCATGCCCGCTTAATTTAAAGCTGGAAAGCGGAGACTACGGTACCCGCTCGCCGGTGTTGGGATTCAGGAACAACGTTCCATTCGTCCGGATTTTGTTGAAGTTGAACATGCCCGCGATCGAGTTGGCCACTCCGTCAAACGATCCCTGGCCAATGCGTTGCCCATTCAGCCAGTTGTCTTCGATGAAACGCATAATCGAAGTCTGATCGGTGACCACATGGTCGACATAGTTCGCTTTCGCCCACGGCGAGATCACCTGCATCGGCAGTCTCGGGCCGTAGCCGCAGCGGCCCAGCGCATGCGGATTCGCCGTTCCATTCACGCCAGGCAGCGAAGTCTGCGCGGTACCGCAGGCTCCCGGTCCGGTCAGAGCGTCCATCGGTCCGGTCGACTGGTTCACAATCGGCCCCATATCGTGGTCATACCATCCGTCGGAGTCGTCATAGGCGAGAACGACGGCGGTGCTGCTCCACGTGGGCAGGCTTTCCAGCAGGTTGATCACGTTCACGACAAACGTCTGCTCGTCCAGCGGATCGGAGTATCCGGCGTGCGCATCCTGGAACGAAGGCGCCTTCAGGAAGCTGACCGCGGGCAGATAGCCGCCCGCCGCAGCCGCATAGAAGTCTTCAACGTCGTAGTCGTGGTTGGCCGGGCCGTCGAAACCAATCTCCGCCAGCGACACGGGGCGCGTGTGCTGCGGATTGGCAATCGAAGGCCAATAAGAAGAGAGCGAGTGATGCGGCGTGTAATCGCCTTCGGTCACTCCAGTGACGGGCGAGGTCGTGCTGCGGTTGCAGCCCGTGGTTCCGTTCGCGTTCACCAGCGAAAGGTTGAACCCGCCCATAAACGTTCCGTAGCTCACGCCCGCCGTGTGGAGCAAATCGAAAATCGTGTTGCTCGACATGTTGCCTTGCGCGCGCGATGGCGAAGAGCAGACATCGCCGGTCGGATCGGCATCGCCAATCATGGTCAGCGATCCATCCGGCCCACCCGAGACTTCATCGCCGGTTCCGTTGAGAACGTTGATGACGCCATTGGTCTGTCCGGAAACCAGATTCACGACGCCCGGAGTCGAAGGCCCGAAGGTCGATCCGTGCGAGTTGTCGTTCAGCGCGTAGAACTGCGCATAGTTCCATAGCGCGGTGACGGTGTTGCCGTCAAAGTATCCCATCACCAGCCCATTGGTCTGGGTGACGCCCGAACCCGAAGGCGGCGGACCGGCCGTGCCCGTATACAGGGGGAAGAGGTCCATCAAACCATTGTCGAAGGCCTGCTGCTCAGGAGTGTAGGAGTGATCCTGATCGGCCGTGTAAGCCTGCGAACGGTCGAGCCGGAACGGATTCGCAGCGCCGCTGCCGTTGGCAGGATTCAGGTTCGGGTTGTTGTTCAACAGCGCATTGCCGAGGCCGTTCACCGTGGGCGTATTCGGCTGCGCTACAAATCTTGGTTCTCCCGAAGGATTGGTCGCCGTGGGATAGGTTCCGAAATAGTGATCGAACGAAACGTTTTCACCGAAGATCACAACAATGTGCTGGATGGGTGTGGTCGTTGCAAAAACTCTGGCGGGAGCCTTCTGCCCTGGCTTGGAAGCCGCAAATGCGGGCATGGCGGTCGGTCCCAGAGCAATAGTCAGCGCGAGCAGCGCAGCCATCGCCTTCCTGGGGGCTTCAAGTATCAGTTTTTCCGTCATATTCCTCCTGTATCCCCACCCGGCCAGTTCCCCATCGCGTAACGCACACGTACACGCACGGACGCGTGCCTGGTTTGGGTGCGCAGCAACGATAGCGGCCCAATATTTCTAAACGGTTGCAGCAATGTGAAAGGAGTGTGAATTATCCGTAAAGTTTCTTACCGCAAGCGAGGATTTTCCACAGCCAAACGGCGCGCGGGACAAGGGGTTCAACGCAAAGCGAAAAGCTTAGAATTCACGACGAACGGGAAGGGCACGAGTTCCACTCGTGCCGTTTAATCCATTGGAGAGTGGACCGCGCTTTAGCGCCTGAGGGAGGGCTGCCCTAGCTTTGTTCGAAACCTTCTCGCAGCTTGCCATCGAGATCAGAAGAGCGCTTACCCGCAGGGGCTGAAGCCCGCCTTTTTTGGTGGCCTTGGGGGGAAGCTAAGGCCGTACCCTTCCCAAACCGAGCGCAGAAAGTTTTCCACAGAAATATATTTGAAAGTTGTGACGGATGACCGTGACTGAGAAATTGTAATTGCATATCTTCGAAGATGCAGGGCCCGGATGGTCGACGCGCAGTCCTAGGAAACCCGCGACCCCCGCAACCTCCCCACGCGAGTGAGGGACAGATAGGGACATCCGAAAGCCAGGGTAGGCCGATACGAAACCCGAATTCGTCGGGATCCGCCACCCGCAGTGGGAGTGATCACTCCTAACGTTTTTACGAGTTGCGAATGAGCTGCGAGCTATGAGCTATGAGCAATGAGCGACGAGCGGCGAGTTGAAAGCCGCTAAGCCAGACCGAACCAGCCGCAAAGCGGCGAAAGAGGATAGGAGCGAAGCGAGCCCCGGAGGGGCGAAAGAAGCACAATCAAGAGAAAACGAAAGAATTACGATTGCCGATTGACGAAAAGTGCAGAGTCGGCAGCGAAAGTGTGTTCATTCTGCCTTCTGACTTCTTCCTTCCGCATTCGAAAATCGCCAATCGTAAATCGGCAATCTCCTGCCCTACTGCTTCTGCATCGTCTCGTCTACGACGAACTTGCCGCCTTTTTCCACGGTGACGACTTTGTGGATCGACTGAAATCCCGTCAGCGTCAGGTCGATGACGTAATTGCCCGGATCGAGCGCCACATCGAGCGGAGAGTTTTTCTCCATGATGTGTTGGTTGATTGCAATCTGCGCACCTTTGGGCAGCGTGTGAATGCTGACCACGGCCTGCCCGGCCTGCACGCCTTTTCCGCCAAAGAGCTTCGACATCTTGCCGACCGCCTTGATGCTGTCCGCGTTGCCCAGCGGCTTCAGCGAGGGCGAGAAGTTAAACGTCTGCCCCAGCACGAACTGGCTGTTCATGGTCTCGTCGAGATAACCCATCATGCGCACCAGCACCACATGCTGGCCTTTATCCACATTGACTTGAGCCGGAGTCTTCGTGCCTACGTCGCGGCCATCCACATAAATGTTCGCGCCGGGCGGATCGGACTTTACCACCAGCGTCGCCATCAACTGCGCCAGATGGATCAGCGCCGTCGCGCGATTGCCGGAGATAACTTCCACCGTGCGTGAGTCGGTCGAGTATCCGGCCTTGCTCACGCTGATCGAGTGCGCGCCGGGCTGCAGGTTCGTAAGCGCGAACGGCGTCACCCAGCTTGGATCGCTGCGGCCATCGATCTGCACCTGCGCGCCCTGCGGCGTGGAATCGATCGCCATTTGTCCCGGAATAATTGCCGGAGCCACAACTGCTGCCTTCTTGTTGTGTGCGTTGCGAGCCTTGGGGTTGGCAGCTGCGTGCGCCGGAGCTTCGGGCTCGGAGGTATCATCCGATTGCCCCTGGTCGGCAGCCGGTGCAGGCGCCGTATTCGCCGGAGCCGTTTGCGCTGCAGGCTGGCTGGCCTGCGGCTGAGTTTCGGCTACCGGCGCGGGTTTGGCCGCTCCGGCATCGTCGTCACTGCTGAGGCCGTGAATATAAATCGTCACGCCAATCGCGATCGCCAGAATTAGCGCGCCCGCTCCGGCCAGCGAATACATCATCAGCTTCGGCGGAACGGTCTTAATCTCTTTGATCGCCTTCTGGGCGACTTCGCGGGGCTGAACTTTGGGCTTCTCTTCTTCCTTCGCCTGGAAGTTGCCATCGAACATCGTGGCTTTGGGTGCATCCTGCGGAACCGCTTCAATCACCGGACTCGGCGGCGGAGGCGGCGCAACATAAACTTCTTTGAGCGGAGGCAATTCGGCAATCTCCGAAAAACTCGCGCCCGCGGCCTTCTTCGGCCCCTCGGCCATCATGGGATCGACCGCAATCTTCGGCGAACTGGCCTGCTCTTCGAACGTATCAGCAGGCTCGTCAACCACCGCCGAAGACATCTTCGCGGCAGGTCTGCGGGAAGAAGCCTGCTCCGCCGCTGCCAGCGTAGCTTTCACGCTGGCGGTGATGAACTGATTCGAAAGGTCGAGCTCCGGAGTCTCCTCATCCTGCGCCGGTGAGGCCGGCTTCGTATAAGAAATCTTCGGAATCGCCGGACTGCTGCTCACACCTGCCGCAGCCGCAGCCGCCTTCGGAGCCACTGGCTTTGCCGGCGTAGCTTTCACCTCCGTCCGCGCAATCGCTGGCGTCGCGGCCTTGGCCAAAGCAGATGCCCCAGCACTTCCAGCCGGCGCGGCAAATTTCGCCTGCACTGCAGCTTTCGCCGCCGGTGCCGCCGCGGTGCTCTTCGCCGCTTCTTTCTTCGCGGCCGCGGGCTTCGACTCCTTGCACTTCTCCAGATCGTCAAGCAGGTCCCGGCCGCGCTGGTAGCGCTCCGCCGGATCTTTCGCCAGCGCCTTCATGATCAGGTCGCTCAGCAGCGGATGCACCTTGGGATTCACGGCAATCGGAGGAGTCGGCGTGCTTTCGACAATACTCTGCTGCAAGGACTCAATATCGTCGCGGTCAAACGCCTTCCGGTCTGTCACCATTTCGTAAAACATCGCGCCCAGGCTAAACAGATTCGAGCGCGCATCGGTGGCCTGCCCTTGCACCTGCTCCGGCGACATGTAATGCAGAATCGGCGGGAGTCCTTCGGAAACGTGTTGCGCAAACTTGCCCACGCTGGAAACGCCGTAGCTCAAAATCTTGGTCGTGCCGTCCCAGCCGCACATGATCTTCGAAGGTTCCAGGCTGTAATGGACAATATTGTGCGAAGCGGCGTGCTCCAGCCCGCTGCACAACTGCCTGCCGATGTCGAGCAGGTCCCAAATGGAAAATCCTTCTTTGCGCGCCAGCATGGTCGCGATGCTGTTGCCCTGGATGTATTCCATGGCAGCGCAAAATTGGCCGTCAACTTCGGCCGCGCCATAAACATTGGTGACGTTCGAACTGCTCAGTATCTTGGTAGCTTCCGCTTCGGCCAGCAGCGCCTGTGTCAGTTCGGCCGCGCTGTCGCCAAAGACGCTCAACTGAATCGCCTTTAGCGCGATCGTCTGCCCGCTCTCCAAATCGTTGGCCTTATACACCGTCGCGGTAGGCGACTTCGACAGTTCACTCAGAATTTCGAAATTTCCGATTTTTGTGGACATTGTTCTTTCTTCGCTCCATTCCTCGTGAATCGCGCGCGCGACAAGGCTCAGCCGGAGGAATATGGCACCCGTAGCATAGCGCTGGACCAGCGCCGATTCGAGTTACCAAGGTAAGAGAGATGAGGTTGGACTTAGGAGTTGGAAAGCGGCTTTCCGGAGCGCGAAAACCGCTCCGCCAGCTTGCGAATATGGGCGATCAGCTCTGGCGGCTCGTGGACCTCGAAATCCACGTCCAGGAGAGACAGATGGATGGTCAGCCCCTCCAACGACTGCGAGCCCGTGTGCAACATGCAGGAGCGTTCATCGATCGCCTCCAGCACTCCCGCGGCCGGCGGGATTTTCGACGCAACCGCATCCACAGGCGCTCGTAACGTTACCCGCGCACGATACGGATATGGCGCCTGCGCCAGCGACTTCGAAACGAAGGCAGCAAAATCACCGCCCGGCGGATTGCGAGGTTTGAAGCGAATGGACGTCTTCAGTTTCCCCGCAATGCGATCGATGCGAAACGTGCGCCAGTCTTTGCGTCCCACGTCCCACGCCACCAGGTACCAGCGCCGTCCGGTGTGAACCAGCCGATGCGGCTCGACTGCGCGCGTACTGGGAGCGCCGGCGCGATCCTGATAACTGAATCGAATACCTTCATAGTCTCGGCAGGCACCGGCGATAGTCGACAAAACTCCCGCATCGACCGTCGGCCCCCATTTGCCCAAAGGAACAATAAAAGAATGGAGCGCGGCCACGCGATGCCGCAGCCGCGACGGCAACACCTGCTCCAGCTTGAGCAACGCGCGCACCGAGGCTTCTTCAATTCCGGTGACGTTGCCGCTGGCGGAGGTACGCAGGCCCAGCGCCACCGCGACCGCTTCGTCATCATCCAGCAGCAGCGGCGGTAAATTCGCACCGGCTCCGAGCTGGTAACCGCCCGCCGTTCCGGATGTCGAATGCACGGGATATCCCAGGCTGCGCAAGCGGTCGACATCGCGGCGTAGCGTGCGCGCGGTGACATCCAGCCGCTGCGACAGGTCGCTCCCGGACCAGTAGCGTTGCGCCTGAAATAAAGAGAGCAGCCGAAGCAGCCGAGCCGAGGTCTGCAGCATGTTTTGTATTGTGCCAGAAATCGAGGACTGAATCTGTCCGCAATGGCTGCTACGGTTTCCCTGTTCGATTCTGCTGATTCGAAAACGAATCGCGTACGGAGATGAAATCTATGAAACTCAGCGAACTGCTATTAGCCGAACTGGAGCGCGAGGCCGTTGGCACGCGCCACGCGCTGGAGCGCGTCCCCGAAGGACATAACAACTGGAAGCCGCATCCCAAGTCGATGGAATTTGGCTACCTCGCCGCGCTGGTCGCCACCATGCCGGCATGGATCGTCTCGATGGTAAAGGACGACGAGTTTGACCTGCAGTCCGCGGCCGGGAAGCAGTACGCGCCACCGACATGGAGCAAGCGCGCGGATTTGCTAGCTGCGCACGATGCCAGCATTGCCGCCGCCCGGGAAGCGCTCGCCGGCACCACCGACGAACACCTGGAAACGAAATGGAAATATATGGTGGCCGGACATGTCATCAACAACAATCCTCGTCATCAGGCAATCCGCGATAGCGTGTTCAACCACCTGGCGCACCATCGCGGCCAGTTGACCGTTTATCTCCGGCTGAACGAAGCATCCGTACCCGCGATTTATGGGCCCTCGGCGGATGAAGGACGATTTGCCAAAGCGTCGTAAAGAAAGGCTTGTGTGGAGCGGGCGCCCGCTGCTTTTAAGATGGTGAGGGCAAACGGGAAAGAGTGCCCGCTCCACACGAGCATCGCTACAGAAGCAGTGTCCGGTTGTTTCGTTTCTTGCCGTAACTTTTGCACCACGCCAGCGGTTTCATTCCATAGTAAGAGCGTGCGGATGACATTTGTCATGCAAGCGCGGTGACGACTTCCACTTGTTTCCTGAGCCGGCGCGCGAAACTATAGATCGTGACGGTCAGGTAAGAACGCCCTGGAGTTGAGCCGATGCGCATGAGTCAAGTCGAAGCCGAATTTGTTGTCGCCGGCACGGTTTCTCATCTATTCTTACTGCACTTATTCTTGCAGCATCAGGACGCGCCTGATTCTCGCGCCCTGCTCGCGGTTTTCCCTGGGGATCTTCCATGACATTAACTCGCTTTGTCACCAAGAACGCGTTCCGCAATAAGCGCCGCAGCATCTTGACCGTGCTGAGCATCGCTTTTTCTTTGCTGCTGCTCACCTTCATGATGACCCTGTGGCACGCTTTCTCGCTCGATGAAGGCAGCGCCGAATCCGCGCAGAGGCTCGTGGTGCGGCACAGGGTCTCGCTGACGTTCGCGCTGCCCGGCTTCTATCGCGAGAAGATTCGCTCCATTCCCGGGGTCGTATCGGTCGTGCCGGTTTCCTGGTTTGGTGGAATCTATAAAGACCAGAAGCCGGAGAATTTCTTCGCGCAATTCGGCACCGATCCCGACGAATTCTTCAAAACTTTCCGCGATATAGGGATGCCCGACGATCAAATCAAGGCATGGCAGCGCGACCGCCAGGGCGCAATCGTCGATGACACCCTGGCCAACAAATATGGATGGAAGCTGGGCGACCGCATCATGCTGCAGGGGACGATCTACCCAGTGAATCTCGAACTCAATATCCGCGGCATCTTCCATTCCAGCCCCGACAACAAGTCGGTGTACTTCAACACCAAGTACGTCGAAGAATCGGTTCCATTTTTCAAAGGGCAGGCAGGAACGTTCAGCATTCTGGCCGATAATCCTGGGGACGTGAGCAAGATCGCCGGCGCCATCGACGACATGTTCCGCAACTCGCCACAGCCCACGAAATCGGAAAGCGAAAAAGCATTCGGCCTCGAATTCGTCGCCATGATGGGAAACGTGAAAGCGTTCATCCTGAGCATCTGCGGAGCCGTACTCTTCGCCACGTTACTCGTCTGTGCCACCACCATCGCAATGTCGATTCGCGAACGGACGCGTGAAGTTGCGGTGCTGAAGACCTTGGGATTCACGAGGCGCGGGATTCTGGGACTCTTCGTGAGCGAGGCAGTCGCGCTATCGCTGGTCGGGGGACTGATTGGCGCCAGCCTGGCCAAGGGCATGGTATTCGGCATCTCGCAGATGGCCCAGCTCACGTTCTTTCCTTTGAGACTGACGCCGTTGATCTTTATCTCTGCGTTGGTGATATCGGGAATCGTCGGCCTGCTGAGCGCGGCGCTGCCGTCGTATCACGCATCGCAGATCAACATTGTGGATGGTTTGCGCCACATTGGTTAAGTTGTAGCGCCGTCTCGACGGCGCTGCAAAAGAAATTTGAAAGAAAGACGATATGACGCTAGGCAGTTTCATCGTGCGCAACACCTTCCGCAACAAGCTGCGCAGCTTGCCGACGATGGTAAGTATCGGCTTCTCGCTGCTGTTGCTGACGCTGATGATCTGCATCTGGCGGTCGTTTTATGTCGATCAGGTTGCGCCCGAAGCCTCACGGCGGCTTATCGTCCGCGACCGCGTTTCACTGGCGTTCTTTCTGCCGGGGTTCTATCGCGACAAGATTCGCGCCGTGCCTGGCGTCACCGCGGTCGTGCCCATGACATGGTTCGAGGGCCGCTATATCGACAATCGGCCGGAGCACTTTTTCGCGCGCCTGGCCACCGATCCCGACGAATATTTGAAAGTTGCGTCGGACAAGATCACGCCACCCGATCAGATCAAAGCCTGGCAGCAGGATCGCGCCGGGGCGCTCGTCGATGTGACGCTCTGCGAAAAATATGGATGGAAGATCGGCGACCACGTTCACATACAGGGCACGATTTTTCCTACCGATCTCGACCTGACGGTTCGCGCCATCTATCATCGCGATCCGCCGCAGAACGCGCTTTATTTCAACGCGAAGTATCTCGAAGAGGCGGTGCCCTGGTTCAAAGGCCAGGCCGGATGGTACTCGGCGCAAGTGGATGGGGCCGATCACGTGGCCGACGCTTCGCGGCAGATTGACGGCATGTTCCGCAACTCGCCGCTGCAAACCAAGACCGAAAGCGAGCGTGCGTTTCAGCTTGGCTTCGTGGCTTCGCTGGGCAACGTGAAGGCATTCATTCTCGGCATCTGCGGCGCGGTCATGTTCACCATCATGCTGGTTTCGGCGAACACCATGGCCATGTCGATTCGCGAGCGCACTCGCGAAGTGGCAGTACTCAAGACGCTCGGATTCACCCAGGCGCGCGTGCTCTCGATTTTCGTCAGCGAGTCGGTGGCGTTGTCCGTGACCGGTGGAGTGCTGGGCGTTCTCGCCGCCATTCCGCTCATCGCAGGCATGACGCATCAATTTCTCGGCCTCGGCATTCCGCTTGACATGAAAGTGAAAGGTCCGACGGCGATGCTGGCGATTTTCGTGGCTGTGATTCTGGGCGTGATCAGCGGCTATCTTCCGGCTCGCCGCGCCTCGCGCATGAATATCGTGGAAGGGTTACGACACATTGGATAGGGTTCGAATTTAGAGGACAATTATGGCCATACCGATCAGTTACAACATCCGCAACCTGATTCTCCGCAAAGGCCTCACGCTGATGACTGCGCTCGGCATCGCGCTCACCGTGACGACGGCGATTTTTTTGATGGCGCTTGTGGCCGGCCTCGACCGCGCCTTCGTCAGCAGCGGCAACCCGCTGAACGTGCTGGTGCTGCGGAAAGGGTCGGAAGCCGAACTCTCCGGCGGATTCGACGCGTCGCTGTTTCCCACGCTGAAGACTCTTCCCGGCATCGCCAAAGACAGCCATGGCGAACCGATGGCTTCGGGGGAGTGGGTGGTCGTGATCGTGCTTCCACGCAAAGACGGCACCGGCGAAGTCAACGTGACCGTGCGCGGCATGATGCCCGATGGCCTCGAGATGCGCACACTGCCGGGCGGCAAAAACAATCAGCCCAGCGTGAAACTGGTTGAGGGACGCTGGTTTCAGACCGGCCAGCGTGAAGTCGTGGTCAGCAAGTCGGTGCAGGGACGATTCACGCATGCCAATCTCGGCGACACCATGGAGTTCGGCAAGGGGCAATGGAAAGTGGTCGGCATCTTCGATGCAGGCGGCTCGGCGTATGAATCGGAAGTGTGGGGCGATGTGAATCAGATGGCTTCCGACTTTGACCGCCAGGGTGGATACGCGTCGGCATACCTGCACGCGACCGATCCCATCGCGGCCGATGCGCTGGTCCATCGCGTGAGCGACGATCAACGCCTAAAACTTGAAGGCATGCTGGAAACCGACTACTACGCCAAGCAGACCAGTTCGGGCACGCCGATCAAAGTGATTGGATATGTCGTCGGCATCATCATGGCCGTCGGCTCGATTTTCGCTGCCATGAATACGATGTATGCGGCCGTTGCCTATCGCGGACGCGAAATTGCCACGCTGCGCGTCATTGGATTTTCCCAGCCCGCGATTCTGACTTCGTTCGTATTCGAATCTCTACTTCTCGCCTTGCTCGGGGCCATTGTTGGAATTCTGTTAATGCTTCCGTTCAACGGCATGCAGACAGGAACCTCGAATCAAGTCACCTTCAGCGAGGTCGTCTTCGCATTGCGCATCACGCCGCAGGTTGCGATCTACGCCATTATTTTCGCGCTGGTCATGGGGCTGATTGGCGGGCTTGCGCCTGCATGGCATGCGGCGCGGCAAAACATTTTGTCAGCCCTGCGCGGATAGTGTGAGCGAACTTTTCTGAAGCTTAGGACGTAAACATTCTTATGGCGATCGACACCAAACACGAAGAATTACAAAGCCTGCGCATCGACCGCTCGCAGCGCGGCGAGTCGAGCGGCGAACCGCCTGCCTGGGCCAAGCGATACATTCTGGTCGGCATTGCGGTCGTGGTTGTACTCGGCCTGATCACCCTCGCCTACCGCGCATTTTCTTCGGACGTGCCGGAGGTTGAAGTGGTTCGCGCCGCTGCGCAATCCTCTTCCGCGAGTGACGCGGGCTCGACGGTTCTCACAGCCACCGGCTACATCGTCGCGCACCACACCATCAACGTGAACTCCAAGGTCACGGGACGGCTGGAATGGATCGGCGTAGAAAAAGGCGACAGAGTGAAAGAAGGTCAGGTTCTCGTCCGCCTCGAAGATCAGGAGTTCCGCGCGTCGTATGAACAGGCCAAGGGCGCGCTGGATAACGCCCGCGCCTATCTCGAAGAGTTGCAGCACGGATCGCGTCCGGAAGAAATTCAGCAGGCCCAGCATAATCTCGATGAGGCCCGGGCCACGCTCACCAACGACAAGCTGACCCTCGACCGCACCAAGGAACTGGCCTCCTCAGGCGTCGTTTCAAAGCAGCAACTCGATGACGCGACGGCGAAGTTCGAAGCCGATCAGCAGCGCGCCAACTCGCTGGAAAAGGCGTTCCAGCTCGCGCACATCGGCCCCCGTGCCGAAGAAATTACTCGTGCGCAAGGGGGATTACTGCAGGCACAGGGCCAGCTCGACTACGCCAAGTCGCAACTCGATGCCACCGTGATTCGCGCACCTGTCACCGGGACGATTCTCGATCGCACGGCGGAAAAAGGCGAGCTCATCACGGCGCAGTTCGCCAGCGCCGCGGCGGGCGGACCGCAAGGTTCAGTCGTCTCGCTTGCCGATTTGAATGATCTGCAAGTCGAACTCGATATCGCGCAGGCCGATTTTGCGCGCCTCGGACCGGATCAGAAAGGCGTCGTCACTACCGATGCCTATCCCGACAAGCAATATGACGGCAAGATCGCGCAGATTTCTCCCGAGGCTAATCGCCAGAAGGCAACGGTTCAGGTGAAGGTGCAGGTGCTGAATCCGGGGAAATATCCGGATGTGCAGTTGCGCCCGGAGATGAATGCTACGGTACGATTTCTGGCCAACGAGGCGCCGAAGAACTCCACCGCGCCGTCGGGAGTCTTTGTGCCGTCAACCGCGATGCGCGACCGCGACGGCAAGAAGATTGTCCTGATCGCCTTCAACGGAAAAGCCGTGGCCCGCGAAGTTCATATCACCAGCGAACGCAGCGATGGCGCGCTCGTCGATGGGCTGGTCGGCGGCGAAAACGTGATCACCAACGCACCGGCAACTTTGAAAGACGGCGACAGAATCAAAATCAAAGGGCAAAGTTAAAACGCAATTTTAATAAAGAGGACACCATGAGCACAGTTGCACAAACCAATGTGGCCACGGATACCAAAGTCGTGCAGGCGCGCGGCGTCAGCAAAATCTTCAAGCGCGACGCTTTTGAAGTGCGCGCGCTCGACGACGTTTCCATCGACATCGCCAAGGGCGAGTTTCTCGCGCTGATGGGGCCGTCAGGATCGGGCAAAACGACGCTGCTGAATATGATCGCCGCCATCGACCGGCCCACGGCCGGCGAACTTCTGGTCGAGGGTAAGAACGTTTTCAAATTCGGCGACGCCGAGATCGCCCGCTGGCGCAACGAGCACATCGGCTACGTCTTTCAGACGTTCAATCTGATTCCCGTGCTCACCGCGTTTGAAAACGTGGAGCTGCCGCTGCTGCTCACCAAGCTCAACTCGCAGCAACGCAAGGATCACGTGATGACCGCTTTAAAGTTGGTGGGACTCGAAGAGCGCGTTCACCATCTGCCCAAGCAACTCTCCGGCGGACAGGAACAGCGCGTAGCCATCGCGCGCGCCATCGTCAGCGATCCCACGCTCCTGCTAGCGGACGAACCGACCGGCGATCTCGACAGTCAATCGGCGACGGATGTTCTGGAGATTTTGAAGCGGCTGAATGAAGACTTCCACAAGACCATTGTCATGGTCACCCACGATCCGCACGCGGCGTCGTACGCGCACGTCACGCGGCATTTGGAAAAGGGAATGTTGCTGCCGCCGGGATAGGGGTGGGGCTGATCAGCTTTGCGGGGACAAATTGCTGATTGTCGATTTTTGATTGTTGATTGAAAACGAGGCCGGTCCGGTTTCAATCAGCAATCAAAAATCAACAATCAGCAATCGTTTCTTACCCAACGTGCGCCAGGCTTGCGGCACTCGGCATTTGCGTGGCAGCTGGCGCATCCGCCACCCAACGCCATGCCCGGCGGCCGCTGTTCGTAAGCACGGCCTGGGCTTCGCCGTAGTCGACCAGCCGGTTCAGGACGGTCGTCACCGAAGCCATCGGATCTTTGTGGCGGGCCAGCATGGCCGGCATCTTCTGCTGGAAATAGTCGCAAATCTCGCGCGCGCTCATCGCGTGGCCAGCCTCCATCAGAATCATGCGGCAAGCTTTGGTAAAGCCGGGCTGGCGTCCATTGCTTTTGCGATCCACTAGCTCAAGCAATTCTTCGTTCAGCACGCCGTCGCCGAACAGGTTGGCCAGCCCAGCAATGGTTTGCTTCACCGTGCCAATGCGCTTCATGACCTCGGCGCGCTGCTGCAGCAACTGGCGCAACTCGTCGTGTGCCTGCCGGATCACTTCCTGCACATGGCCAACGTCATAACGTTCCGCCTTGGCCGAGCCATTTGTCTTCTGCCCGTTTTCCATACCACCCCCAAAGAAATTCACCGCACGGATTGCAAGCCTTCCGGTTCGCGGACCGCTTCCCTTACCCCACAAGGGCTTACTTGCTGGTACGCAAGGCAGCCGCGCAGGGTTCCAAAATTTCCGCCAAACCGTTTACCTGCTCTGCCTAGGTTAGACGCACAAATTGCGGATTGGTTAACAGACACGCCACCTCTGTGACCAATGCACAACAGGCAGGGATGAACGCATCCATGAATCATGTGGATCATGTGCCCAGATGTACGGGCCGGGAGAATCCAACGGGTGCCCCCACTTCTGGCCGCCTTTGCCAGAGGTAGGGATTTCCCCTCAGATTCAGAAACTCTTGATTAAAAAACTCTTTTTCGGCGTGCCAGCCGCATCCTTTCCAAATCCGGCACTGTTCTCTTTTGGACTAATCCTTCCACGATCCGGTATTTACCGGCATCTCCAGCCACGCGAGTTTCCTCACGCCTCCGATAGTTAGTTAGCAACCGAAAACTCTTGTGACTCCACCCTCCTCCCCAATTGGCTCAGCCGCGGCGCCCGCGCCATCGCCCGCTCCCTTGCGCGTTTTGCTGGTAGGTAATAAGGAAGAAGATTTCTTCCTCATCCGCGACATCCTGGAGCGTAATCGCCGCTCGCTCCCCACCGAACTCGATCATGCCCACTCCCTGAACGATGCCAAGAGCATGCTGCAGCACAATCCTTACGGCCTCGTGCTCTTCGAACGCGAAGCCGGAGATGCCAAGGCCGTGCAACTGCTCGGCGAATTTCTGCATGCCGGCGTTTCACTTCCCTTCATCCTGTTGACTGAAGATGCGGACGAGAAAACCGTCGCCGAAATTATCGAAGGCGGCAACTGGAATTGTCTGACCCGCTCGCAGCTTGACGGAGCGACGTTGATCCGCACCATCCGCAGCACCATGGCGCTGCACTCGATGCAACGCGACCATATGGCCGCCGAAGCCTCTCTGCGCAAGCTATTGCGTGCGGTCGAGCAGTCAGACGACAGCATCATGATCACCAATCGCGACGGAATCATCGAATACGTGAACCCGGCATTTGAGGCGCTTACCGGATATGGCTCCGCCGAAGCTTGCGGCAAGACGCCGCGCATCCTGAAGTCGGGCGAGCAGCCGCCTGAGTTTTATCAGGCGATGTGGAAGACGGTCCTTTCCGGCAACGTGTTCCGCGGCATTCTGGTCAATCGCAAAAAGAACGGCGAACTCTACTATGTGGAGGCCAGCATCAGTCCCGTCCGCGATGGCGAAGGCCGCATCACTCATTTCATTTCCAACGGGCGCGATCTTACCGAACGCATTCGCCTCGAGGCGCAACTCCGCCAGGCGCAAAAGATGGATGCCATCGGCCGCCTCGCCGGAGGCGTCGCTCACGACTTCAACAATCTTCTGACCATCATCACCAGCTATTCCGAACTCGCGCTCGACAGCGCTCCACGTCCCAGCCCGCTCGAATCCAAGCTGAACGAAATTCTTCTGGCCGCCCGGCGCGCTGCTGAATTGACGCGCCAGTTGCTGGGTTTCAGCCGCAAGCAGCCGCAAGCCCTGCGCGTCGCCGATCTCAATCAGGTCATCGCCGATATCGCCAAGACGCTGCCTCGCCTCATCGGTGAAGACATTGAATTCAGCTTCCAGGCCGGGCAAGGCCTTGGACGCGTGCGCGTCGATCCGGTACAAATTGAGCAGATTCTGATGAACCTAGCCGCCAACGCGCGCGATGCCATGCCGGAAGGCGGACACTTCCGCGTCGAGACGTCCGATGTGACGCTTGACGAGGAATATGCGGACCGCAAGAACGCCATGATTCCCACTGGCCGCTACACATCGATTACAGTCAGCGACGATGGCATTGGAGTTCCTCCCGAATATCTGGCGCATATCTTCGAGCCGTTTTTTACCACCAAGCCGCTGGGCGAGGGTACGGGACTCGGCCTCGCGACGGTCTACGGCATCGTGAAGCAAAATCGCGGCTTCATCTGGGCGTACAGCGAACTGCAGATGGGAACCATCTTCAAGATTTATTTGCCCTGCATCGCCGATCAACAGCACGCCGAAGAAATCGAGGCGCCCAAAGCGGAGCCTGTGGCCCGCGGCTCGGAGACGATTCTTCTGGTCGAAGACGAACAGGCGGTGCGCCGCGCCGCCGCCGAATTCCTAAGCCTGCGCGGGTATACCATCCTCGAAGCGAAAGATGGACTGGAAGCGCTGGAACGCGTTAAAAAACACAAGGCGATCATTCACCTCGTCGTCACCGATGTCGTAATGCCCAACATGAGCGGAGGCCAGCTTGCCACCGAACTCAGCACCCTGCGGCCAAATACGCTTCTTCTGTTCGTCTCCGGCTACGCGGGCAAGACCGTGCTCGACCACAAGGTGATCGATCTCGAAACCAACTTCCTGCAGAAGCCCTACACGCTGAAGCAACTGGCCGCCAAGGTTCGCGCCGCACTCGATCAGAAGCGCGATTCGGGAGTATCTTAAGCCCGAGGATGCCCCACCCAACGCGCTTTTCGTTGGGCGGGATTCTGCGATGAACTGCCGACTGCCGCCGCGTATAATGCTGGCTTGTTGCCGTCCATTCTGCGAGCCATGCCTGCAAGCGCAAGCTGTGCGCTGTTCCTCTTCGCGAACCCTGCGGGCATCCTCTTCATTCCGCTACTGCTCATTTTGTGCGGAGCCATTGTCTACTCGTTGATGCAGATTGTCGCGGCGTTGCGCTATCTCGCGGTGCATCCGTCGGCCATTCAATCGGTTGAACCGATCAGCATTCTCAAGCCGCTCGCCGGACTCGATCTCGACCTCGAATCCAATCTGCGCACATTTTTTGAGCAGGACTATCCTTCGTTTGAAATTCTCTTTGCTGTGCGTAACACAAACGATGCCGCCGCCGAAGTCGTCGCGCGGCTGCAGCGGGAGTATCCACAAATCTCTTCGCAACTCCTGATCACCGGCGAGCCTCCGTATCCCAATGCCAAGGTTTACAGCCTCGACCGCATGCTGGCCGCTGCGGCCAACGATCTGGTCGTGATGAGCGACAGCGACATTCGCGTCACGCCAAATCTTCTCCGCACTATCGCCGCCGAATTTCAGGACGATCATGTCGGCGTCGCGACCTGCCCCTACCGCGCGGTTCCCGGCCACAGTTTCTGGTCGCGCCTCGAAGCCACCGGCATGAACACAGATTTCTGGGGCGGCGCTCTGGTCGCGCGCATGCTCGAAGGTATGCGCTTCGCCGTAGGCCCGACGATTGCCGCGCGGCGGCGCGTGCTGCACTCCATTGGCGGATTCGAACGCGTAAAAGACTATCTCGCGGAAGACTTCGTGATCGGCAAGTTCGCGGCCGAAGCCGGACACGGCGTGATTCTTTCTTCGTATGTCGTCGAACACCATATCGGCAGCGCTACACGACAGGACAATTTCGCGCATCGCCTGCGCTGGGCGCGCAGTACGCGGCGTTCGCGCCCCGCGGGATATATCGGGCAGCTTTTCACCATGCCGTTTGCCTTGTCCCTGCTGGTGTTTGCGGTCGCGCCCGCGTGGTGGCCGGCAGTGCCGCTAACGTTTCTCGTTCGCGTTCTCGCGGCTCACGCCGTCGGTGAACTTGTTTTGCGCGGACGAATCAACTGGCTGCTCTTGCCGCTCGAAGATCTGCTTGGTTTCGGATTCTGGATCGCCGGCTTTTTCGGCAACACGATCGCGTGGCGGGGACGTCACTATCGCCTTTTTGCCGACGGCCGCTTCGAACTGATCTCGTCGTCTGAGCGCAAGTGATCCGGCGCAAGGCCCCTAGCGCTCGACGCGCACGAGTTTCCCATTCTTCAACTGAAAAGTATCTCCGCGCCAGGTCACTGTGTGCCCGGCAAAGCTTGCCAGCCATACCAAGACTGCGAACGCATCGCGTAGAGGCAGCGACCATAAATGCTTCATTAGTTGCGGATCTTGCAAGACAAACTTCCCTGCCACCGATACGACAGCAAAACGCAACAGAACAACCGCGCCGAGTACCATCCACGACCATGGGGCCGCATGCGTAGCGATTAAATTAAGTAACGCCCACATCAATCCGAAGGTCGCAATCAGGCCGAAGTAGCCGCCAGC
>Ga0209006_10000591_pt1 | contig 33848 bp, 20 predicted proteins | sample JacPin_JW_Ref_O2_FD_188567 | JGI IMG/M metagenome (GOLD analysis project Ga0209006, IMG submission 188567) | Forest soil microbial communities from Algoma, Ontario, Canada - Jack Pine, Ontario site 1_JW_Ref_O2 (SPAdes) (version 2) | ecosystem: Environmental > Terrestrial > Soil > Boreal... | reverse complement strand
TCGGGCCGCGATCCTTTCGAGCAAGACCAGCTTTAAGGCCGGCACCAAAGAGCCAACCTCATGAAATTCGAGAGGCGCGGCCTCTTCAAATCCCAGGCAGAATTCCGTGAACTTCGCTTCCAAAAAGGTAACTCCGGTTTCGTCGAAAAAGGCCTGCGCGACCGCCAGCACTCGAGGCAGTATTTCGTCCTTGCTCGAGACATGGGGGATGCCAGTGAGAGGGCTCAGGTCGGCCTCAACTGCGCGCATCTGCGAGGATAGCTGCTGCGCATTGTTCCGGAGCCAAAGCAGACCTTCTGAACCGGGAGCTTTCTCGAAGGCCGCCTCCACGCGGGCGAACAAAAGTTTGAATGTGGTCGCAGCCTTTCGGCAACGGAGCGAGAACGTGTCGGAGGAAGCTCCAGGCAGCCAACCCAACTGCGTGGCCAGTTCATTTCCGGCGGCGCGCATCGTCCGAACATCTGCGCCATCAGCGACCGACGGCTGCTGCTGTTCTTCGGCGCCGATAACGCTATGAGTTTGCCTGTTACGAACCATAGTTAACGAATCCATCCTGCTAAGGCCATCTGCGTTGACCGTGACCCGGTGCGCACTCATCGGTAGCTCGCTGCTTGGAGTTCGAACATTTCCGCATAGCGGCCGCCCAGTTGCGTTAGCGCGTCATGATCGCCTTCTTCCGCGATGCGTCCATTCTCGAGCACCACAATTCGATCGGCCATCCGCACGGTCGAAAATCGGTGAGAAATAAATAAGGCCATTTTGCCGGCCGTCAACTCGGCGAAACGTTGAAAAACTTCATACTCACTGCGCGCGTCGAGCGCCGAGGTGGGTTCATCGAGAATCAGTACTTGCGCGTCCCGCAGATAAGCTCGAGCCAGCGCAACTTTCTGCCATTCGCCACCCGAGAGATCGACCCCGCCCTCAAAGCGCCTGCCGAGCATCTGATTAAATCCGGCTGGAAGCTTCCCTACGACGTCGTCTGCCATGCTTTTCTGAGCAGACTGCTCGATCAACTCCAGGTTATCGATCTGCTCAATCCGGCCGACGGCAATGTTTTCTCGAGCGGTCATCTCGTATCGCATAAAGTCCTGAAATATGACCCCAATTTCGCGATAAAGGTCCTCGAGGTTGTACTCACGCAGATCCACTCCGTCGAGCAACACTTGTCCTTCAAATGGGTCGTAGAGGCGGGTCAATAGTTTGACGATCGTCGTCTTGCCTTCGCCGTTCTCGCCAATCAACGCCACTCGCTCACCCGGCCGTAAGTAGAAGTTTAATCCATTCAGAATCAGGCGTGAACTTCCGGGATATCGGAAGGAAACGTTACGAAATTCAAATCCGCGCTGGATTGGGCGGGGTGCGGGCAACGCGTTGGGCTTCGAAGCAATCGTGGGAGTCATCTCGAAAAACGCGATGAGATCGGTTAGGAACAGGGCCTGATCGGCGATGGTCGAAAGGGTGGAAAAGGTTTGCTGCAGGTTCGAACTTGCCTCTCGAATCGCGTTCGCCAATAAAGTCAACGTTCCTAGACTAAAGACGCCGGCAACCGTCTTCCAGACAGCGAATACGTAGGCCGTGTAGTATCCGGCCGTGCCGATCACTGACAGTAACGAACCCGCGATCGCCTTGCGGCGCGCCAAGTCAACATCTTCCTCGTAAACCTTGGTTGAAAGCGTTTTGAATCGAGTGGTCAAAAAGTTCTTCAGACCGAACAACCGCAGTTCCTTGGCCGCTTCTTTGCTGCCACCCAGAATGCGCAGGTAGTCGAGCTGACGCCGGACTGGGGTCTGGCGAAAGTTCTTTGCGTATCCCAGAAAAGCAAAGTGAGTTTCGCCGGCAAAGGCCGGAAGCACACCGACCACGAGCATGAGCAAGAGCCAGGGCGAAAACAGCATGATCTGAACCGACAGGGTGATCGTCGTAATCACCTGCTGGATGAGGCGACCCATCGCCTGGATCATGTACAGCCGGTCGGTTGCCTGAACCCGAGCGCGCTCCAGACGGTCATAGAACGCCGGATCTTCATACGCCAAAAGATCCAGGCTGGCTGCGTGCTCCATGACACGAACACTTACGTGGTGCATATACCTTCCCGCGAGAAGGGCGTCGAGATAATCGATGGCGCGACCGAGTATGCCCGTGGTCACGGCTAGCGCAAACTCCGCTGCGACCAGCCACCAAAGTCTGGTTCCGGCGGGCTGATGCGTGCCGATGATGTGGACGATCGTATCGATGATGAGCTTGGAGACCCAGAACAGAGCAGGGGGTAGAAGAGCGGCAATAACTCTTGCGATCAGACCAAGCACGACGACCGCGCGCCCCGACTCCCATACAAACCGCAAGACAGCCGGGAGATTGCGGAGCGCCGAGAATCGTTCCCGCCAACTGCCCTTGAATTCAGCTACCCCGCTCATAACGCAATCCCCAAGGCTTGGTGACCAGAGGGAATCTCCTCCCTCCCTCGAAACGACGCGACCCGAGGCCCGGCGCACACTCCGAGCGCAGCCGAATCAAGTTCCGGCAGAGAAATCTGGCTGATCGACACCTTCAAGCGACGCTTGGATGAAGAAAAGGCGCTTACGGTTGGTCGGGGCGAAAGCGCCAGAAGGGACAACGGGCGTGCATCCCTAGTATTTATGGAACCCTGCTCGTTCCATTCCGCGCCGCGCTTCCGCAGTTTTCATAAAGGTGTCCCAGACAAACCGCGTTCGCAGATTCTCAGCCATCAACAGGATGATTCCGGTGTCGATGCCAATCACATCGGAATCATACCAGTTCTTGAGGGGATTGAAGGCGTTTACAAACCCGTATTTGGTCCAGGCCGCCGGATAGCGGCTACGGATCGTATTCAAGACACGCATGGTGGCCGCGGGAAGGAACGGCAGTGACCCCCCGGCTGCGCTGGGAACCACGGTACCGTCAATTGGTCCGGTGGCGGGAGGTCCACCCCAAGCGACATATCCCTGCTGGGAATCGGAAGCGGTAATGCCCCACAGATCCTCGCTATAATCGGGGAACTGTTGGGCCAACTCGATACAGAATCGCCGATGGACCTCCGTGGCGGTTATAGAATTCTGGAAGTAATCTGCGTATTTGTCGCGCTGACCGCGGAAATCAAACCAAGCCTGGGAAAACTGATGAACAAAAAGAGGTGCAAACGAACCGATATATCGCATGCCATCATAGTCAAAGGTCAAACGCTTCCAGGCGGTCCAGGTTTCCTGCGCCAAAGGATAGGCTGAGGACCCCATACCCAGCAGGTACATCATCATCAGTTCGCTGTAATAGTCCCACCGCGATGGCAGAAATCCGATCTCGGGAGTCCATCCGTGGGTCAACAGGGAAGTATCCTCTGAGAGCCAAGTCCAGTCCACGCGGTTGAAGACCAAATTCGCAAGGGTCGCCACTGCGGGATGATGGAAGTGCTCGCGGCAGGTAAGAACCCCGCAGAGGAGAATCGCCGTATCTACCGAAGACACCTCGGAGTCGAACATGCGGTCCCCGGTTTCAGGGTTGGCGAAGTGGTAGAAGAATCCGCGGTGATTGGGTAGTTTTCTCCACAGGAAGCGCAGCGTCACGAGAACGCGGTTGAGGGCATCGATACTCGGGATGAACCCGCGCTTCTCGCCAATACACAGAGCCGTGAGGCCGAAGCCCGTCGCCGCGATGCTAGCCGCACCGGCTTGATCGAAAGTGTGAATATTACAGCGATCCTTGACCATGCCAGTATTGGGATTCCCTTGTTCCCAGAAAAAAAGGAAACTGGCACGCTCCAAGTCGTTCAGGAACTGGTCATCGGCCGCGGATAAAACGGTGCCGTCAGCAGCCCCGGCGGCTGGCACAGGGGGCGGTGGCGTCTGGGCATCCGAAGCGCGCAAGAATTGGGTAAACGGGAGGCCAAGACTCGTCCCCAGTGCCTGACGCAGGATCTGGCGGCGCGAAAGCAAACGACGTTTGTCATCGGTCATGGTGTGGGTTTCAATGAATCATGGCAAACTTAGAGGAGTGACGCAACCCAAGTCCGATTGCCATCGATACGCTTGTACAAAGGATTGTTTACACAGCTGCTGCGTCCGTGTTAAGGATGCAACTGAAGCTTCCGCTGCTGCCCCCCTCGCGGAAACGCCTGGGGCCAAACCGTTATCATAATATTAGACGATATTAGATGCAGTGGACTCATGACTCGTTCTCATAAGATCGAAATCTGTATCGCGATATCCGTTGCTGTTCTGCTTGCCGGCAGCGCCCTTGCCCTGATCCGCTGGCAGCGGCAAAGGACAATTTTGCTTCGGGGCGCCGTCCTCATCGAAGATCCAGATCCCCGGAAACAACAACCGATCCCGGGAGTGGTGGTTTCTGCCGGCGAGCTGGCTACGGCCGATGTTACCTCCGACTCCTCGGGATTCTTCGCTCTTACGCTACGCAAGCCCATTCGCAGAGGCAACCCTATTGTTCTTAGTTTTCGCCATAAGCAATACCGTCCGCTGCAAGTGAAAGAATTTGTCGGAGACAAGCTGTACGTCATCGACCTCGTTCCGGTGGCTGCCAAGACTGCTACGGATAATCACCCGACCGTCAAGGTGGCCCAGGTGCGGATACGATATACCGTTAAGAACCAGACCGAGCTGAATGTTGGCGGGGCGGTAAAGACCTTCGAGCTCGAAAACGTGGGGAACGTGCCATGCAAGGGTCAGCGTGTCTGCTCCCCGGATGGCAGATGGAAAGCAGCAGTCGGTTCGACTACGTTGGATGCTGGTGTGGGTAATCAATTCCGAAACGTACGTGTCTCCTGCATTGCCGGCCCTTGCCCCTTCACGCGGATTGATGGCGTTCGCGCTTCGCAGGGAGGCCAGATCATCACGGTTTCCGCCCGTGACTGGTCTGATACCACAACCTTTCTGTTAGAGGCTGAGGTGTTCCGTCCCATCGTGAGCCAAATGGAACACTGGTCCTATCCGGTAATCTTCGGGGAGGGCCTTTCTTTCACGTTGCCGTCCACGGCTGAGAGTGTGAGCATTGAAGCGGATCTCGACGGACAATCGATCATTTTCCCAATGGGACCGTCGCTTTTCTTGAGTTGGGCTGCCTGTGATGCCGACATCAATGTCGACAGGGGAAGGGTCTATCGCTGTACCGCCAAATCGGGATATCGCTTTCAATAGGACTGTTCGAACCGGCAGGCGAAAGCGTGCACGTTAGCCTGGCGTGACTCATCCCTTTACGGCGGAGCGGATTTTTGGCAAACCCGAAACGACAGCTTTCAGTCCCCCATCGGTTTCGACGAGCTCCAGAACTTTTCTCGTCATCTCCTCATCAATGTCCGGCGCATTTCGAATCTCGACCGGATAACGCACCAGCAGTTCCAGTCCTCCGTCGGCGAACTGAAGACGCGCTTCCGGACGCGGCATCTCCACTTGAATGTCCACGTGGCGCTCGATGTTGGCGTGCTGACGTTCGATGCTTTGTCGGTATCGCGAGTAGACTGCGTTCACGGCCGCAAGCAGCTCCTCCTGCGCCATCTTGTGATTCCCGTCCGGCGCGATCATCACTACAACTTCATGCCACGCATACTCGGTTCCTGGAATCTGCTTGAACAGCGGCGTAGACGTCTGGAACAGAACCGCGTTCGAGAACACGACGATGCGCCCAGTGGGATAGAAATCCAGTCCGGTACCCGCCAATTCCATGAGGTAGAGTCTCACCAGTCCGATATCGACAACGTCACCAGTGATGCCAGCCACACTGATCCGGTCACCTACCCGGATTCCATAACGCCCGATGATGAAAAAATACGCGGCAACGGAAAGAAGCACGGCTTGCAATCCCACGGCGATGCCCGCGGTGATGAATCCGGCGAACGTCGCCAGAGAACTAAACTCGCTGACGAAGCCGAGAACCAGCACGACCGCGATCAGAAAACCGATCACCACACGGCGCATGACCAGAAACTGGCGGCGGCGGCGAGGATCGCTCACGTAGCGGAACGTGACCCGCCGCCAGATCTGGGAGAGAACCAGAATCACCGCCAAGGCAACCACAATTCCAATCACGCGGACGAGCACGGAGCGAAGTGCCTGCCTCGATTCGTGAACGATCGAACTCCGCCATTCTTCAAAATTCGTCCTGCTGTCGGTGAGTACGATGATCTCCTGGCTGAGCGGCAGAAGCGCGGTAGAAAGCTGTTTGAAGCGTTCAGTGAGGGCCTGGAATTCCTTCCGTTCCGCTTGAAGTTGTTCCAGATCCGAGCCGGGCGGCTGACTGGAGAGTTGTTGACTGCGCTGAATGGTTGCCCGCATTCCGTCCCGGAGGGGCGTGCGCAAGTGGTCCGCTGCATCGCGCATAGAGTCGGTTTCTTGCATCAGGGCATCGATCTGGCGCACGGCGGCCAGGTAACCATAAAGAGTCATCGCATCGCTGATCAGGCCGCCGGAGTTGGCAAGTGAAGGTTTGCTGGACGTGGGCGTTATGACCTGCTTTTCGGCGCTTGTGCCCGTACCAAGAACGTCGGGAATCGAGCGGGCCAACTGATTGATGCCACCTGCGAGCCCGCCGGAGATTTCACCATTGCTTTCCACAAAGGCAGCCATTTTTCTTATGGCATCGAGGAGAGCCTTCTGCAGTTCCAACTGACTTTGAATGGAATCTCTCTGCAAAACACGATCGCCTCGACGGGCGGCTGTTTTCGCAATTTGCGAATTCAGATCTTCGACCTGGGATTGCAATTGATCGATCTGAGACGACGTCTTCGCCTCCATCTGCATCAGATTCTGTTCTTGGGTGGTTTCTGGCGAGGATTGGATTATTCCGTTGCTTTTCTGCTGCGCCGCGAGCAGGGCCGGTTCAGCCTTAGCTGACTGAAACGCGAGCCGTACGGCCTGAGAGCCGAGAGTCTTCGCATTGTCCTGATAAATGGCGTCGCTGGGCTGCCCGACCGACTGGACACTGGTGGTCGAATGACGATACCAACTGATGATTTGGTTCAGGTGAGAGAGAATCGCAGCCTGGTCGATTTGGATCGGCGGCAATGTGCTCGAAGCAGTTTGGGAATTCGGCGCAAGGCTGGTCTGTGGAGGCTGCGACGGACTCAAAGTTTGCGCGCACAAAACAAGTGTGCAAATTAACCATGCCGCCACGAGTCCGATGGTTTGCTTAGCTTCGTGAACCCAGTTCGCGGTCAGACGCTTGATGGTGTCTTTCATATTTGTTGTTCGACATTCAATCTCTCACTTGATGTAAAACAGATGCGCAGACGCTTCGCCCAGTTGGCAGACAGCTTTCAGACTGATCCCGCAAAAGTATGCGGACTCATTGATCTTATGCCGCGTTCGTAGGCTTCCCAGCGCCGTTTGGGCCGCAATCGACTTGCTAATCATGGCTATCGCGCATAGTCTCAGGGTGAGGGCCTTTTAAGCCTGCCAGAGGGAGAGTTTTTGACAAACGACGAACTCAAGGCTTCTTACGTTGTCATTCGTCATAACGTCCGTACTTATGAGTCCGCGGGCGTAGTCGAAGTCGTCAAGGGACGAACCAATGCAGAGTCCGCTTTGAAGAAGTTCGAAAGCGAGCAAAGCTCCGGGGATCGGCATGAGGGGTGGCGCTATTTTCTCGAAAAGACCTCCTTGAAGGCAGGAACTGATCCCGCAGAAGCGACCGAGTTGCGTCAAGCCGAGTTGGAAAGTCGGGAGTCTAAAGCCACTCAAGAGGGTGGTGGCTCCAACAGCGGAGGCGGCCTGTCGCGGTGACCTCCACCAATTCTCTTGCTAACCCGCCCCGCGCGGCGTAGCATCGGGTTGTGCGTTAGACCGAATCGGTCGTGAGCAGTTCTCGCCTAACCAGCCAGCACTCGCCGGTAATACCTCCGAATCTCTCCAGCGTAAATTGATTGAAAGGAACACCCGTATCACATGGCAGAACAAGGAACAGTAAAGTGGTTCAATGACGCCAAAGGCTATGGCTTTATCAGCCGTCAGAATGGCGAAGATGTTTTTGTGCATTTCTCAGCGATCCAAGCGGGCGGCTTCAAGAGCCTGCAGGAGGGCCAGACAGTGCAATTCGACGTAACCAAAGGCCCCAAGGGCTGGCAGGCTGAAAACGTTCAGCCCCTCTAAGCTCATCTGATTATTCGTAAGGCGATCTCTGAGGAGATCGCCTTTTTGTTTGGGTTGAAGCGCACAAGGAAGGAACTGTCGACCTTATTTGTTGCTTGCTGGCATCGTGAAGTCTGCGGTTCCGATTTTGATGATCGTGCCCCGGGGCTGCGGTTTAGCAGCCTGGTTCTCCTCAGGCTTGTCCTTATCTTTATCTTTATCTTTATCATCTTTATCTTTAGACTTGCTGTCCACTTCAGGCGCCGGTACAGGCTTCTCCGCCCATATCCCGTAGACTCGTCCGCCATACGCCGCGATGCCGCTGTAATCGCCGAAGAAAACACCGCTGGCTTCGAATGGCTCATCGGTCCAGGCGTAATTGCTGAAGCTGCGTCCCCCGTCACCGGAACGCGCCAGAACCACGATCTGTTTGCGGTTCTGCGGGTCGCCTCGCCGGTCATAGAAAAGGACATTGATGGAGCCGTCAGTTGGGTCTACGGCCAGCCACTGAAAGAATTGTTCCGCTCCATTGTGTATCGGGTCATTATTCACGCGGACGGGGGTAGTCCAACGCTTGCCCCCGTTTTCAGAAGTCGCGATGAAAACATCAAGATCGCCGTTGCGATAATCGCTCCAAGTCACATACAGACGTTTGCTCTTTGGATCCATCGCAATTTGCGGGAATCCGTTGGCCCGTTCGAGCGTCTGGATGGCGAACATGATGGGCGCAGTATGAATGACGGGACGGGCGCGCGAAAAAGACTTGCCGCCGTCACCCGATGTGGTAAGCATGATCGCGTTATCCTGGCTCCAGATGGCGTAGAGTTTGCCATCGGGGCCGACCACGCCGTCAAATCCTTCTGCCGCGCCATTGTCGTCCCGCGGTAGACCCGGGTGGGCATCGATCTCAATCGGTTGCGACCAAGTCTTCCCGCCGTCGATGGAACGGGAAAGGACCATCTGGGAGTCGGTCAACCTCCATCGAGTCCAACCGATATAGAGATTGCCGGCATACTTGCTCTTCGAGTTGTCCGCGACAATGTAGGGCTTGTCTTCAAAGGGAATTCCGGGAGAGCTTGGCTGCTCGGCGACGGCAATATGTTCCGCCTCCCAGATTTTTCCGCCATCGAGCGATCGCCGCACAAAGATGCCGTTGCGCGTCGCGCCATGGGCCCAGTAATTGAAGGTTCCCAGCTTGTCGAAGGCGATATAGCAGACGAAGGCGTGACCCTGATTATCGAAACCGACCGAAACGTCGCCGGAGATGCGGTAGTTCTTCGGATCGACGCCTTCGGCCAATTGCCAAGTGTGCCCGGCGTCCTCGGAGTATGCGGCGTGCACATTGTCCTGAAAGACGCCGACCACCTGCTGCGGATTGGCGGGATTTACGGCGATCGCCGGCTCGGTGAAAAAGCCGGGAGTCGGCGTGAGAGTGAAAACTTGGGCGTGAGGAGCCTTAGGAAGATCCTGACTCTGTAACCACAAGGGGATGCTGAAAAAGACAGCGAAGACTGCGCTCGATGAAAATCGGCGAAGCTGTTGCGAGCAGAACATTTGTAGTCCTTTGTGCATGACACTGGTTGCGCTGCTTAAGGAAGGATCTCAGAGCAAAGCGCTGCTCCTCCAGCAATTCCTGCATCTGCCCCATAGTGAGCCATGAACAGCGGAATCGCGGAGGCGTGTGGATTCACGCACCAGCTCGGAAGTCGATTCTTGATCTCGTCGAAAAATGGCCGCAACATCGCGGCTACTCCCCCACCCAACACCAGCACGTCAGGATCCAGCAGGTCGACGACATTGCCCAGCCATGCGGTCAATAATTCGACGGTCTCTTGAAGAACCTCCCGCGCCAACGGATCGCCGCTGCCATAAGCCTGCCCCACCAATTCGCTGGTGACGGCGGCCACGTCGCCTTTGGCGAGATCGAGAATGGCGGAGTTTCGAGACGCCCCCGCCAGCTTCGTTCGTGCGCGAGCGCCAATTGCGGGACCTGCGGCTAATATTTCGATGCAACCATGCTTGCCGCAGCCACAGATCGGGCCCCGGTAATCGATTGACACGTGGCCACCTTCTCCGGCAGAGCCGGTATTGCCGTGATAGATGCGGTTGTCGAACACGATGCCGGTACCGATGCCGGTCCCAATCGTGGCATAAAAAACGTATCGGAATCCGCGTGCAGCGCCCCATCTCGTCTCGGCCAGGGCGGCGGCGTTCGCATCATTGTCCAGTTTAACCGGCACTCGATAGATGGACGCGATCTTCTCGACCAGCGGAAAGTTGCGCCAGCACGGCAGATTTGGAGGATTGAGAACGACACCGGTCTTCGGATCGAGCGGCCCAGGGGCGCAAATTCCTATACTGCGAATCTCCGCTGTCGCCGACGAGATCAGAGAATCAATCGCTCCCGTAACCGCATGCAGTGCGGCCTCTGCCGTACCGTTTGCCACCATCGGTTTTCGGCCTTGCATCAGTATCTTGCCGTCGCGGTCCACCAGTCCCACGGCGACCTTTGTCCCACCAATATCGACGCCGAGCAATGGAGCGCTATCCTCTGATTTTTCAGTCATGGCTTCGGCATCTCTGCCTTCGGCTCCAGGCTGGCGAACTGCACCTTGATGGTTTTGATCTCATAGGGCTTGGTACGCAAGGTGACTCGGCCGTCTTCGAGGCGAAGGTTCCCAATCGCTTTTTCCATCAGATCAGTTTCCGTTGCCGACTGTGCTCCGGGAGGAAGTTCCAGCGTCACCTCGCCATCTTTGCCGGCCCACTCGTAGAAACGCAGTACGAGAGCGTTCTCATCCTCGGCTTTCTTCACGGCGGTTACGATGATGTTGTCCGGTTTCGCCTGCAGGAAAGAATGCTCGGCAGCGAGCGATCCCTGATGTTGTGCCGATGGGAGCGAAATCAGTTTGTAATTCAGCTCGTAACCCCGCCGCATGGTCAGGGCATCCTTCCAGCTTCCGTCGTGCGGGTATAGCGAATACGTGAACTCATGGTGGCCTTCGTCGGCGTGAGGATCGGGCGACTCCGGAGAGCGAAGCAGCGACAGGCGAACTACGTTGCCTTTCGCATCGTATCCGTATTTGCAGTCATTGAGCAGACTGAATCCGTGCTTGGCGTCCGAGATGTCGGCCCAGCGCTGGGCCGGGACTTCGAACTGTGCCAACTCCGCGGGCGTGTTCCGCGTGGTGGGGCGCTCGACTGACCCAAACGGAATTTCGAATGCTGCTTTATCGCTGTGAGCGCTGACCGGGAAGGCAACTTTCAGCAGAATATGCTTCTCGTGCCATTCCGCCTGCATCTTCACATCGACACGCGGCACGCCCGCGTACACGATGATGTCGCGCACGAAAGTTGAGTTTTGGAAATGATTCTTGACTTGAATGATGGCTCGCAGCGGTCCGCTCTCGACCAGCTTAACTTCATCCGCCCTGTCCAGATCCCAATGTTGCTTCTCAAAATCGGCGTCAATATTCCACGCGTCCCACTGCTTGGGCTTGTCGACGAAGGTCTGCAGCAGATTTCCGCAGATTGAATTTTTCGGTCCGCCTGAGTCTGTTTCCGCAGGAGCCAGTGCTTCGGTGCCGCTGCGTTTGTCGAACAAGCTGGTCATGCAACCGGTTTGAGGATCGATTTTTACGCGCAGGAATTCGTTCTCCAGTGTGTCCGGGGAAGCCTTCAGCATCCGGTGAACGGGGGGTGCCGCCGTGGCGGAGCGCACGAAATACGTCCGGTAGCCGAACTCCGGGGTTTCGGAAAGCAATAGGAATCGGGCGCGATGAGTTTCTGCGTCGAGGGAGAGCAACTGAGATTCGGCCGGCTTACCCGTGGCGTCCAGAACCTCAACGCCGCGGGCGGGTGCGGGAAGCTGTGCCTCAATCTCAGTCACTTCGGTTCGGGGCCAGGAGAGGGAATTGAAGATCACGACGGGAACGCCATTGCCTTGGGTGTTGACGTGCGCGGTGATCTCGCGCAGGGCGCCCAGGGTTACCTCTTTCGCAGCGCGATCCACATTTTCGAGATTGCGCTTCGCATCCAGATAGTTCACCGCGATTCCTGAGCCCGGCATGATGTCGTGGAAGTGATCAAACAGCAAATTCTTCCACGTCAGTTCCATCCCATCCTGCGGGTAAGTGCGCCCGTAGAGCGAGGCCAGGGACGCGAACTTTTCCGCATTCAGTACTGTCTCTTCGGCTCGACGGATCCTGCGCTTGGTTTCGGCTTGAGTCGTGAAGACTCCGCGATGATAAGCGAAGTAGAGTTCGCCATCCCAGGTAGGAACCTGCATATCTGGGAGTTTCTTCTCCATGTCGCTGAAGAAGTCGCGGGCGAAGCTGAATTCCAGCTTCGGATATACCGAGTCCGGAGCCATCAGTTGCTGAGCGTTATCGAGCATGATGCGCGTCGGGCCGCCGCCGTGGTCCCCGACGCCGTACAGGTGCATCATCTCGGGTTTGTCGGGGATGCTCTTACCGTAGATTGAGGGCATCCAAATCGACAGGTCGGTCGCCAGCGGTTCTGCATCGATGCCGCCAGCATAATCGTGGGGGAAATAGGTGAGCAATCGGCTGCCATCGGGGGATTGCCACCAGAACAGCTTGTAGGGAAAGGTAGTGAACTCGTGTGCCCAGAGCAGCTTTTGCGTAACGAAATAATCCATGCCGGACTTTTTGTAGATTTGCGGGAGTTGATAGTTGTACCCGAACGAATCCGGATTCCAGCCGATTTTTACGTCCACGCCGAAATTCTTTTGGAAATAGCGTTTGCCGACGAGAATCTGCCGAACCAGAGATTCTCCATCCGGCATATTCAGGTCAGGCTCAACCCACATGCCGCCGATGATTTCCCATCGGCCTTCTTTCACGCGTTTCTCGATTTGCGCAAAAAGGTCAGGATATTTTTCCTGCATCCACTCGTAGGTGCGGGCGGACGACATCGTGAACTTGAAGTCCGGATACTCGCGCATCAGATCGAGCACGCTTTGGAAGGTATTGCGAACCACTTCGACGGTCTCAGTCCATGGCCACAGCCACGCCATGTCGATATGCGAATTGCCAACGATTCGAATGTTGAACTGCTGCAGCCACGGCTTGAGCGCTTCCAGCTTGGATCGAGATTGTTTGAGCGAGGCGTCGAAGCCAGCCTGATCGCCGTGATCGAGGGGAGAGAAATCGATTGCCTTCACTGCGGCATCGAGTTGCTGCTGGCGCTCGGATTTTCCTTCTTCGTAGGCCGCGATGATGGGGCGGGCAGAAAGAAGTTCCGTCCGCAGAAACGCTGGATCCGGTCGCGCAGGCGGGGGTTGGATCGTGAGTTCGCTGCGGAAGAATTCGGATTGCACATCGTCTCCCGCGACGACCCTCGCCGCGATGAGGAACTTCTGGCCGGGCTGCGCATTTTCCGTCAAAAGCATCGGCAGAATGTCGTCGTCGCTGCCGCGATAGAGGATCGCTCCATTCGAGAAGACGGTAATCCTCAAGCTCCCAGGACTGCCGAATCGTAGATCAATCGACACACGTGAGCCCTGGGTGGCGTAGCCATTGATTTTTTCCGGGATCTGAATCGACCGACGGAACACCCGAGTCCCGGTCCAATGCTCCTCGCTCGCGTGGTTTCCGCCTGGCCCCGAAATGTTCTTAACGGTAAGTGCGCCCCAGTCAGAGTCGTTCATGCCCGGATCTTCAGGATGGGGAACGTCGGTGTGAAAGCGCCATTCGGTTTCGTCCTTGCGCGTGAGCGCAGCCAGACGATCGAGCGTGGGCTTGTAAGGATCGGGAGCACCGGGGTTTTGGGAAAGTGCAAAAGACGCGGGCAGCAGCAATTGCAATATTAATAAGACAGCCGAACGCTTCATCGAGACGCACCTTTCAAGCGAGGTCAGGACTGCCCTGGGCAGCCTATGCAGCAACCAAAGAGTATCATTCAACACTTGTTTGAAGTCCTAAGTTGCTGATTCTACAGCGGGCGAGTGCTGCTGGCATCGGGAGCAATAATAATTATGATTCGTTTCATCGAAATTATGAATCGAAACTGTTACGTAGGTTTGTTGACGGCGCGGTGCCGCACGACCTAAAATCCAGATTCGAATGTCAAAGGCCTTCAATCTTCGCGCGACGTGCTGTTGCACTTGTTGTTGTTGTGCATGCGTGCGCACTGGCGCGGGGAGGCTGCTGACCTAAGAGTTTTTTCTTAATTCAAGCACTCATCAACCCATCGCCAGATAAACCTGGCGGTGGGTTTTTTATTTTCCAGACTTGGTGTTCTCTATGACAACAACCGCGAAAGAAACGAAAGCACAGAAGGTGGAACGCCTGAAGCGCTCGCTGAATCCCTGGGAAGGGCTGGACGAAATCCGGCGCTTTGCCCGTGAAGGATTCGAATCCATTCCTCCCGAATGGATCGGAACATATTTTCGCTGGTGGGGTGTGTACACCCAGGGTGACGGGGCGGGAGTAACCGGCGGGCAGGGCGGGGAAGGCCGGGCACTGCAGCGCTTCATGGTGCGCATTCGCATTCCGAACGGCATGATGAGTTCCCGGCAACTGCGGGCCATCGCCGATCTCAGTCGTCAACACGCCAACGGAATTGCGGATCTCACCGTTCGTCAAAATATCCAGCTGCATTGGGTGACCATTGAATCACTGCCGGAAGTGCTCGAGGGCCTCTGGCAGGTGGGGCTGAATACGACCGGCGCTTGTGGCGACGTTGTCCGCAATGTGACCGGCTGCCCGGTTGCAGGAGTGGATGCAGACGAAATCGTTGACGCTTCGCCGCTGGTGCTGGAGACATCGCATTTACTGGCGGGCAATTCTGATTTCTACAACCTGCCGCGTAAGTTCAAGATATCCATTACCGGATGCCGGGTGTGGTGTCCTTATCCGGAAATCAATGATATTGGCCTGACGGCGCTTACTCGCGTAGTTGGCGGCAAGCCCGAAGTCGGCTTTTCTCTGCGGGTTGCTGGCGGACTGTCAACCGAACCCTACCTCGGAGCGCGGCTGAATGCCTTTGTCCGATGGAACCAGGTTCTACCAGTGGTCAGGGGCATTGCGGAATTGTTCCGCGATTCCGAGGTTTTGCGCGAGCACCGGGAACGCGCCCGGCTGAAGTTCCTGTTTTTGCGGCACGGCTGGACGGCCGACCAATTCTTGGGTGAACTTCAACAGCGTATCGGATTCCAGCTCGATCCAGCGGCCGAAGAGCACCCTCCCGATGACGTTTACCGCGACCATATTGGTATTCATGCCCAGAGGCAGTCTGGTCTCTCCTACGTAGGGGCGGTTGCACTGCGCGGCCGAATCACAGCTGAACAAATGCATGCCAGTGCGGATCTCGCAGAGCGCTTTGCCGGCGGCGAATTGCGTGCCACCAACATGCAAAATCTTCTCGTGGTGAACGTGCCCACGCTCCATGCCGAACCGCTGGCGAAAGAGTTGGACGGGATCGGGTTGAAGGTCGGTGGCTCTCCGTTCTGGCGGGGTACGGTGGCATGCAGCGGAACCGAGTTCTGCAAGCTCGCCATCACTGAAACCAAGAGCTTCTCCCGCTGGCTGGTCGAAGAATTAGAAGAGCGTTTGCCCGGCTTCGATCAGCATTTGAAGTTGCACGTCACGGGGTGCCCCAACAGTTGCGGACAGCACTGGATCGCCGACATCGGTATTGAAGGCAAGAAGATCAAAGTCCAAGACCGCATCGTCGACGCCTACTACTTCTGCGTGGGCGGAGCTCTGGGCCAGTTTCAGGCCACGGCCCGGCCAGTCGGGTATCGTTGCGCCGCCACCGAGGTGCCGGACGCGCTCGAGCGTCTACTGGGGCGATATCTGGCGCAACGCGAACCTGGAGAAAACCTGCGCCGCTTCTTTGTTCGCCACAGCGACCGAGAACTGAGGGAGTTTCTGGCCGGGCAAGCTGTCGATCCCGTAGTTCGTGATTTGCCAGACCCGAATCGCGGTCTGGCGCAAGCCGCAGGAGGCGTCGGTGACTAGTTTATTTCCAATGTTTCTGAAGCTGGAGGGCAGGCAATGCCTGGTCGTGGGTGCCGGAAGAATCGGCGAGCCCAAGATCGGCGGCCTGCTTGAGACGGGCGCGCGCATTCGAGTGGTTGCCATGGATGCCAGTCCCACCGTCCGCGAATGGGCGCGTGCGGGCAAGATCGAACTCGATCTGCGCGGCTTTCTAGCCGATGACCTTGCCGGGGCATTCCTGACGGTGGTGGCAACGAATTCGCGCAGCTTGAATGAACGGATCTATCAGGAAGCGCAGCGCCGCGGCGTGTTGTGCAACGTCGTCGATGTTCCCGACCTCTGCGATTTCTTCTATCCCGCGGTGGTGCGTCGCGGCGATCTGCAAATCGCAGTCTCAACCGCGGGTCAAAGTCCATCTCTGGCGCAGAACATTCGCCAGCAGCTCGAAAAACAATTTGGTCCGGCGTACGCAGCGTGGGTAGCGGAACTCGGCGAGACGCGAAAATTGATTCTTGCCAGTGATCTTGAGAAAGAACGCAAGCTTGCCTTGCTTCATTCGTTGGCCAGCCGGGAAGCGCTGGAAGCGGCTTTGGCCGAGACGCCTGAACTCGCCGCAAAGGGAGAGGGAGCATGAACGGGAAGGTTTATCTGGTGGGTGCGGGACCGGGTGATCCGGAATTGCTGACGGTGAAAGGGTTGCGCCTGCTGAAAACTGCCGACGCTGTGCTGCACGACGACCTGGTCTCTCCCGAAATCCTGAAGCTTATTCCCACCACGGCGCAGGTGCATAACGTGGGCAAGCGCTGCGGGAACAAGACGATCGTCCAGGAAGAGATCAACTTTCTAATGGTTGCGTTGGCCCAAGCCGGATTGCGGGTGATTCGATTGAAAAGCGGCGACCCGCTGATCTTCGGACGCGCAGGGGAAGAAGCAGAATCGTTGCGACGAGCCGGTATTGCTTTCGAGATTGTGCCAGGCGTGACTTCTGCTCTGGGCGCTGCCGCCGCCGCGCAGATTCCGCTGACGCACCGACATGCATCTTCCGCGCTCGTTTTCATTACGGCGCAGCAGTCCTCCGGAAGCGAGGCCGCCAACTGGAACAAGCTGGCCGGGAGCGGGGCGACGCTGGTGATTTACATGCCCGGCCAGAACTATTCCGAAGTGGCCGCGAAGCTGAAGGCGGCCGGCCTTGCAGGCGACACGCCTTGTGCCGTCATCTCGCGTGCAACCACTCCGCAACAGCGAGCGCACGGTTCTACGATCGCCGAATTAGGCCGCATGCCCCAGCTGGGCGCTCCGGCGCTGCTGGTGGTCGGCGAGGTCGTCCGCTTCGCCGATCCGATTGCCCTGGCACAGGAATTTCGACTGCCAGCCATATCCGGCGAGAGCGATCGGGCGGTCGCCACCGTGTTTCGAGGTTCGCGCTCGCTCTCGACCTTCGCTACAGCCGAGGAGCCACTCTCGTGAAAGATCAGATCAGGGTTCGGATTGGCGATCACATCAAAGAGCAGATTGCGGATCTCCAAACTGCCGCAGAGAGCTGGAATCCCCAGCGCTCGTTGAGTTGGGCATTTGAGACCTTCGGCAACCATGTTGCCATTTCCTCGGCCTTCGGCGCCGAGGGCATGGTGCTGATCGACATGGCTTCGCGCCAGAACAAAAACTTCCGGCTTTTCACCATCGACACCGAATTTCTTTTTCCCGAGACCTACAACTTGATGGACCGGATCGAAGAGAAATACGGCATTACGATCGAAAAAGTTTATTCGGTGCTCTCACCTGAAGAGCAGGAACGCAGTCACGGAGCTGCGCTATGGACCCGCGATCCTGACTCCTGCTGCAATCTGCGCAAGGTCGAGCCCCTGCGCCGCAAACTAGGCGAGTTGAGCGCGTGGATTACGAGCATTCGCCGCGACCAGACTTCAATCCGCTCCAGCGCGCGCAGGCTCGAATGGGATGCCAAGTTCGGCCTGGTGAAAGTCAATCCAATCGTCGATTGGACTTCAAAACAAGTCTGGCGCTACATCCACGATCACGACGTGCCGTACAACGCGCTTCACAATCAGGACTATCCAAGCATCGGATGCACCCATTGCACTCGCGCGGTCAGGCTAGGAGAAGATCCTCGTGCGGGACGTTGGCCTGGATTCGCCAAGACCGAATGCGGCCTGCACATCATCGAGCCTGTGCCGGACTTGTCGGCTGCAGTCGTCTCGAAGGCTGCCAAGTTCGGCAACTAGGCAAGGTCGGCAACTGAATCCACCCCGGCTGTTCAGCCTGCCTGGCAAAAAGCGCTTGAGCTACCTCCCCAGTCCCGGACCGGTTCTGGCAGAGGAAAGAAGACTCCGTGCAGCCGTTGCACAGATTCTTCGACCTTCGATTCTTCCACCAGGAACGAGATGGTCCGGTCAGAGGCGCCCTGGCAGATAACGCGAACGTCGAGGTCCGCCACGGCTGCGAAGGCCCGGCTGGCCACCTCCGGCTGTCGTCGGATGTTCTCTCCCACCAGACACACGAGTGCCTTGTGATTTTCACAACGCACCTCGGCTAGTACCCGCAGATCAGCGGCAATTCCTGGTAGTGCAGCCGTCGATCCGACAAGAAACGACATGCGGCCCAAGGAAGTCTCCATGATATCTACCGGGCAAGAATGCCGGTCGAAAACCGCATAGGCTGCGCGCAACAACTCTGAATCGAGCGCTTGCGCGGGTTCAATTTCAACCGCTACGACGTCTCTTTTAGCGGTGATGGCGCTCACCAGCTTGCCGCTTCTTGCCCGGGTGGTGATTTCCGTACCGGCGCCCTCGGGACGTCTCGAATTCAAAACATAAACCGGGATGTTTTCGCGCATCGCCGGACCGAGGGTCGCAGGATGCAAGACTTTTGCACCAAACTGCGCTAACTCGGCCGCCTCATCGAAGCTCATCTTGCGGATTACGCGAGCCTCAGAACAAAGTTTAGGGTCGGTCGTCATGACACCGTCCACATCGGTCCAGATCTCAATGCGGGCAGCACCGAGCGCGGCGCCTACAATCGCGGCGCTGAAGTCGGAGCCACCGCGACCGAGCGTAGTCGGGACTCCGTCCGCAGTCGATGCAATGAAACCTCCTAGCACGGGCACCAAGCCGGACTCCAACAACGGTCTTAGAAATTGCTGCAAACGCTCTTCGGTCACGTCCCAGACCGGGCGCGCCTGGCCATGGTGGGCGTCGGTCACGATGCAGCTCCGTGCGTCTACATGCGCCGCCTTGATCCCAGCTTCCGAAAGAGCTTCCTTTACTAGCCTGCTGGAGAAGCATTCCCCGAAGCCCAGCAAACCATCCTGCGACTTGGAATCCAGGTGGCGTGAGGCTTCTAGAGTGTGCAGCAGCGCTTCCAGAGCCTGGAACTCGGAGCGCAGTTCGCGGTCAAGGGCGCCATTAGCCGAGCCCTCCACCAGCGAGTCTGCCAGTTGCTCGTGGCGAACATAGACCTTGCGGACGCCCGCGAGGGCTTCCCCCAGGTGTCCTCTGGCAGCAGCATTTCCTGCTTCCAGCAACTGGTCAGTGACTCCTGCAAGTGCACTCACGACGACTACCGGTTGCACGCCGGCTCGGCTGCGCACAATACCGATGAGGCGCCGAACTGCCGCAGCGTTTTCGACCGAAGTGCCGCCAAACTTCATCACGACTACATCGTCGCCAGTCTCAAATCTGCTTTGTCGCCCACTCATACGGTTCAGCTCCGTTTCTCTTTTTCTCTTTCTCTTTCTTGGCACAAAACAAAAACCCACCGCCAGATGTCGCTTCTGGCGGTGGGTTCGGGTGATTTTACTTAATATCTCTTACATCATCCGATGCCATCCTCCAGAAGACACGTAATAATTCGTGTCGACATGCCTGTGCCTGTCGATGTAATTCGGGTGCTCTTCTGGATGGAGGTCTTCATTAAAATGGCCGATACAGACAACAGGAGCAATTACAGGCCGAGCTTACCCGGTGGTTCGGGCCGAGGGAACTTCAAAATTTCGATGGCAGCAATTGAAATTTCAGATAGGGGTCGGGCTCAATCGTCCGTCTTCTTCATCTTCGTGGCGAACTGCCGCAGAAGGGCCACAAAGGCAGTCGACGCCACAGACAGGGTTCGATCCCGACGATAAGCGAGCCCGAGTTCGCGATAGAGGACCGCATCCTCAAGATCAATCAGTTTGACCCGGCCGGCGTCCACTTCGTCTCGAGCGAACGACGCACTGATCAGTGACACACCCAGATCCGCGGCCACGAAGCTTTTGATCATCCCAATGCTGGGGAGCTCCATTCGTACCTGCAGTTCGGCGCTGTGCGGCCGAAACAACTTGTCGAGCAATCTGCGCGTGTGTCCGGTTTTCGGGAAAAGCAGAGGATGTTTGACGATTTCGCTGACCGGGACCACCTTGAACTTGGCCAGCGGATTCTTGGGACTCACCATCAACATCAGTTTGTCTCGAAAAATAGGCTGGATCTTCAGGCTCGGCGACTGGATCGGCAGGGTGAGGATGCCGACCTCGACTGCCCCGTTCTCCAGCTTTTCCACGATTTTGTAGCTGAAGTTCCGGTAAATGCTGATCTGCACCGGGGGATAGCGCCGACAATACTCGCCGAAGACCTCCGGGAGAACATACAAACAGGTGGCCTCGTTGGCGCCTACTCGCAGCGTGCCCCGCGGAGTGCCGCTGTGGTCCGCCACCGCCATTAATGATTCGTCGCGAAGACTCTTCAAGCGCTCGGCGTATTCGAAAAAAACCTGGCCGGCGGGGGTCAGTTTCACGGTTTTGCCGGAGCGGTCGAGCAGCCGGTCGCCATATTCCTGTTCGAGCTGTCGGATCTGCGCGCTAACCGCGGACTGCGACCGAAAAACCTTCTCGCCAGCGCGGGAAAAGCTGCCCTGACGGGCAACTTCCAGAAACGTAATAAGTTGATCAAAGTCCATTGTGTTGTAGCGGAATTATAGCGGAGTCGGCGTAGTTCGCAAGGACTTACCGGGAACCAGTCGTGCCCCGGCGAGAACCGAAATTTGCATCGCTTGCATCGAAATTCTGCATTGTACTTTGCTCGCCCTTAGGCGCTATTAAAGAGATCACGAACGTCTGTTCCTGAGCAGAAGTGTGTGCCACTGCGTGGCCTCGCGAGGAACGCCCAAGAACAAGTGATTCGAAAGCGATTCGCTCCGCCGGACGGAGTCCATGACGACGCGTCTAAACCCGAGAAATGGTCTGCCTCCTGCCCAGGGTCTCTACCACCCTGCGCAAGAACACGACGCTTGCGGGATCGGCTTTGTCGCCAGCATCGGCGGCCACAAAAGTCACGACATCATCCGCAAGGGAATTCAAGTACTGCTTAACTTGGCGCATCGTGGCGCTTGCGGCTGCGATCCTGAAACCGGGGATGGTGCGGGCGTTCTGATCCAGATTCCCCATAAGTTCTTCGCTCGCGAATGCGAGAAGCTGGGATTCGCGCTGCCCAACCCGGGGACGTATGCCGTCGGCATGACTTTTCTGCCGGTGGAAAAGCATCAGCGGTTACAGTGCGAAGGAATTCTCGAGCGCATCGTGCGCGAAGAAGGCCTGACCTTGTTGGGCTGGCGCGACACGCCCGTTTATGCATCCGCAATCGGTCGAGTAGCGCGCGCATCCCAGCCTTACATCCAGCAGATTTTCGTGCGCTGCAGTCCGGGGATGGAGGAAGACGCTTTCGAGCGCAAGCTCTATGTGGTTCGCAAGCGCGCGGAAAATGAGATGCGTGAGTCAGGCATCGAAGATGCGGAGATGTTCTACATCCCGTCGCTTTCTTGCCGCACGATCGTCTACAAAGGACTGTTGCTGGCGCCGCAGATCGCCAACTTCTACCGCGAACTCTCCGATCCCGATGCAGTCAGCGCTTTGTGTCTGGTACACCAACGCTTCTCGACGAATACGTTTCCCAGTTGGCAGCGGGCGCATCCTTACCGCTATATCGCGCACAACGGCGAGATCAACACGCTCCGCGGCAATGTCAACTGGATGCAAGCGCGCCAGTCCCTGCTGCAGTCGCCGCTATTTGGCGACGACATGAAGAAGTTGCATCCCATCATCGCTCCCGACGGAAGTGACTCGGCGAACTTCGACAACGCCGTGGAGTTGCTGCTGCAAGCCGGTCGCAGTCTGCCGCACGTCATGGCGATGCTGATTCCCGAAGCCTGGTCGGGCAATCCCGACATGAAGCCGGAGAAGCGCGCATTCTACGAGTACCACGCCTGCCTGATGGAACCGTGGGATGGCCCTGCCGCCATCGCCTTCACTGACGGCCGCGTCATCGGAGCGACCCTCGACCGCAATGGCCTGCGACCCGGACGCTACGTGGTGACTCATGACGACCTGGTCGTCATGGCTTCGGAAGCAGGAGTACTCGAAATTGCGCCTGAACAAGTGAAGAGAAAAGGGCGCCTGCAGCCGGGGAAGATGTTTCTGGTCGATACGGTCGAAGGTCGCATCGTCTCTGACCATGAGATCAAGCAGCAACTGGCGTCGCGGCATCCCTATGCCCAGTGGGTAAAAGAGAATCAGATCACCATGGATCAGCTGCCGGAGCCCACGCGCATGCACTATCCGGATGCCGAAACCTTGCTCCGCCGCCAGCGCGCCTTCGGCTACAGCGATGAAGATCTGCGCATGATTCTGGTTCCGATGGCCTCGAAAGGAGAGGAACCGATCGGTTCGATGGGCACCGATACGCCCTTGGCTTGCCTCTCCGACAAGCCGCAGTCGCTGTTTAACTACTTCAAGCAGCTTTTCGCACAGGTGACCAATCCTCCCATCGATCCCATTCGCGAAGAGATGGTGATGTCGCTCATCAGTTACATCGGCAGCGAGCGCAACATCCTCGAGGAGGCGCCTGAGAATTGTCACATGCTGAGGCTGGCGCATCCACTCCTTTCGAATCGCGAACTGGAGAAGTTACGCCGGGTTTCGAACCGCGACTTGCTGGCGACCACGCTGCCCGCGCTATTCCGTGCGAAAGACGGCGAAGAGGGACTGAAGCGCGCTCTCGATGAGTTGTGCCAGCGAGCCAGCTTGGCGGTTCAGGCCGGATATTCTCTGCTGATCCTTTCCGATCGCGGCGTGAATAAAGACTACGCCCCCATCCCCTGCTTGCTCGCTCTAGCCGCCGTGCACAACCTGCTGGTACGCGAGGAAACCCGAACCCAAGTTGCGCTCATCACCGAATCCGGCGAGCCTCGCGAAGTCATGCACTTTGCATTGCTCAGTGGCTACGGGGCCAGCGCAATTAATCCATATTTGGCCCTGGAAAGCGTGGAAAACCTGGTTTGGCGCGGGGAATTGGGGGATGGCATTACTCCCGAACTCGCGGTGAGTCATTTCATGAAGGCCATCAAGAAGGGATTGCTGAAAACCTTCTCGAAGATGGGCATCTCGACGCTGCAAAGTTATCAAGGCGCTCAGGTGTTTGAAGCCATTGGGCTGAACAAGGGATTGATCGACTCCTATTTCGCCGGCACGACTTCGCGACTGGAGGGGATCGGACTCTCGGTTCTCGCGGCCGAAGCGCGGATGAAACACGAGTACGCTTTCCGTCCTCTCACCGAGTTCGAGACTGAGCTTTCGGTCGGCGGCAATTATCACCAGCGGGTCAACGGCGAGTATCACCTGCTGAATCCGCAGACCATCAGCAAGCTGCAGCAGGCGGTGAGGCAAGACAGCTTCAAGACATTTCAGGAATACACCGACCTTATCGACAAGCAAAGTGCCGAGCTCTGCACGTTACGCGGCCTGATGAAGCTGAAGAAGAGCGCTACGCCTGTGCCGCTCGAACAAGTGGAACCGGCGAAAGAGATCGTCAAACGTTTCACTACCGGGGCTATGTCGTTCGGATCGATCAGCAAGGAAGCCCACGAGACCCTGGCCATCGCCATGAACCGCATCGGCGGAAAGTCGAACACGGGTGAGGGTGGAGAGGACGAAGAACGGTTCAAGGCGGATGCCAGTGGCGATTTGCGACGCAGCGCGGTGAAGCAGGTAGCCTCGGCACGTTTCGGAGTGACTGCCAACTATCTGGTGAATGCCGACGAATTGCAGATCAAGATGGCGCAGGGTGCGAAGCCCGGCGAGGGTGGCCAACTCCCCGGCCACAAGGTGGACGAAGTCATCGCCCGCTTGCGGCATTCCATCGCCGGCGTCGGTTTGATCTCGCCGCCGCCGCATCACGACATCTATTCGATCGAAGACCTCGCTCAGCTGATCTACGACCTGAAAAATGTGAATCCGCAAGCTCGAATTGCGGTGAAGCTGGTGGCTGAAGTGGGAGTAGGCACGGTTGCGGCGGGCGTGGCCAAAGCGCACGCCGACGTGGTGCTGATCAGCGGCGACACCGGCGGCACCGGCGCTTCCCCCTTGAGTTCTATCAAGCATGCCGGCATCCCGTGGGAGTTGGGATTGGCGGAAACGCAGCAGGTCCTGCTGTTGAACGATCTCCGCAGCCGAATCCGTGTACAGACAGACGGCAAGCTGCAGACCGGTCGCGACGTAGCCATTGCGGCGCTGTTGGGCGCCGAAGAGTTCGGGTTCGCCACGACCCCGTTGATTGCGATGGGTTGCATCATGATGCGCAAGTGCCATCTGAATACTTGTTCGGTGGGAATCGCTACGCAAGATCCCGAGTTGCGCAAGCAATTCCAGGGACAGCCTGAGCACGTGATCAACTTCTTTTTCTTCCTCGCGGAACAGCTTCGCCAATACATGGCAGAGTTGGGATTCCGCACCGTGGACGAGATGGTGGGACGGGTTGACATGCTCGACGCGGAGCCCGCAGTCGATCATTGGAAAGCACGCGGCCTGGATTTTTCGGCGATCCTTTACAACCCGCAGGTTCCGTCGCGTGTCGCCCGGCGCTGCATTCAGGCTCAGGACCACGGACTGCACGGCGCACTTGATCACCAACTGGTCGAGCACTCCTTGGATGCTCTACTGAGTCTGAGTCCGCTTGAAATCAATTTGCCGGTACGCAACGTTCATCGCTCGGTCGGAACCATGTTGAGTGGAGAGGTGGCACGCCGCTACGGCTCGAACGGACTTCCGGACCAGACACTCAGAATCCATTTGAACGGCTCGGCGGGACAAAGTTTGGGAGCATTTCTGGCCCACGGAATCACGATCACTCTCGAAGGCGAGGCCAACGACTATGTGGGTAAGGGCCTTTCCGGCGGCCGCATCATCGTGTATCCACCCCAGGGTTCCACCTTTGCTCCCGAAGAAAACATCCTGATCGGCAATGTGGCACTTTACGGCGCCACCAGCGGCGAAGCGTTCTTCAACGGAGTTGCCGGAGAACGCTTCGCGGTTCGCAACTCCGGAGCCACGGCGGTCGTCGAGGGGGTCGGCGACCACGGCTGCGAGTACATGACGAACGGGCTGGTCGTGGTGCTCGGCAGCTGCGGCAGGAATTTCGCAGCCGGCATGAGTGGCGGCATCGCCTATGTTTTCGACGAGCACATGGATTTCACCGAAAAACGCTGCAATCTCGACTCTGTCGATCTCGAGCCGTTGCTCGACAGCCAGGATGTCGAGATCGTCCGAGACCTGGTCACGCGTCACCGAGAACTGACGGGCAGCCGCCGCGCTCAGTGGATTCTCGACAACTGGCACGAGCTGGTCTCGCGGTTCATCAAAGTTTTCCCGCACGAATTCAAGCGAGTGCTGGGAATCGGCCGCCGCCCGCAAGCCTATATACCGAGCGAACCGGTCGCTGTTCTTGCGCATGCCGAGCAGGCACAAAACGAGCAGGTGCAGCATGGGTAAGACCACCGGTTTCATGGACTATTCGCGTGAAATGGCTCCCCGGCGACCGGTGGCAGAACGGGTGAACGACTGGTTTGAAATCTACCAGGACTTCCCGGAAGAAAAGCTCCGCAAGCAGGGAGCCCGCTGCATGGATTGCGGAGTTCCGTTCTGTCAAACCGGATGCCCCGTCAGCAATCTCATTCCCGATTGGAACGATCTCGTCTATCGCGGACGCTGGAAAGAGGCGGTGCGCCAGTTACATGCCACCAACAATTTCCCTGAATTCACTGGCCGAATCTGTCCGGCTCCGTGCGAGGCAGCGTGCGTTCTGGGGATCAATCAACCTCCGGTCACCATTAAGCAGAATGAAAAAAACATCGTGGAGCGGGGCTTTCTCGAGGGCTGGATTCGTCCCGAGCCCGCGAAACTTCGAACCGGGAAAAAGGTGGCAGTGGTCGGGTCGGGTCCAGCAGGGTTAGCTGCAGCGCAACAGTTGTGCCGCGCTGGCCATTCGGTCACGGTCTACGAAAAGGCGGACCGCATCGGCGGACTCCTTCGCTATGGCATCCCTGAGTTCAAGCTGGAGAAGCACATCATCGATCGCCGCCTCGAACAAATGTCGGCCGAGGGCGTGAAGTTCGTCACCCATGCTGAGGTCGGTAAGAATATCCCCGTCGAAGATCTGGGTCGAGAGTTCGACGCCATTGTGCTCGCGGGCGGCTCCGAGCATCCGCGCAACTTAAACGTTCCGGGACGCGATCTGAAGGGTATTCACTTTGCGATGGAATTCCTTCCGCAGCAGAACAAGCGTTGCCTCGGCGATGCGCTTGACCCGGCGATCGACATTCTGGCCACTGGCAAGCGCGTCGTAATCATCGGCGGCGGGGACACCGGCGCTGACTGCTTGGGCACGTGCCATCGTCAGAAACCTCTGTCCGTTCACCAGTTCGAAATCATGCCGAAGCCGCCCGATGAGCGCTCGCCCGAGACCCCTTGGCCTCTCTGGCCCATGCAATTACGGATTGAAGGCGCTCACGAAGAAGGCGGCGTGCGCGACTGGAGTATCGCTACCAGCAAATTCACTGGCGACGAAAACGGTGACGTCCGGCAACTTCACGCCGTAAGGGTTGGCCCTCCCCCGAAGTTCGAACCCATCGTGGGCTCCGAGTTCACGATGGACGCCGATCTCGTCCTGATCGCCATGGGTTTCCTGGGTCCGGTGCGCAACGGCATGATCGAACAGCTGGAAGTTCAACTCGACAACCGCGGCAACGTGGCGACGGACCAGAATTACATGTCATCGGTTTCCGGAGTCTTCGCCGCCGGCGACATGCGCCGCGGGCAATCCCTTGTGGTCTGGGCGATCGCTGAGGGTCGCAAAGCGGCCGCATGCGTCGATACTTACTTGAAAGCGCTACCCGTTCGTCCTGTGGTTCCTTTGGCTTCGACCACGCGACAGATCGCTTCGTGAACTGTCACTCCATGGCACAGCGCCGTTACTGTCTGATTCTCTCAGCGTCCTTCGGGTCTTTGCTTAGCGACCTTTGCGGTCCAAGCTTTTGAGTGCGCCGGTCCACCAGCTAGAGATGGGCCGACATCACTCGAAAAGAACAGGCGTGTAAGATGAATGCGACGGCGACATGATCCAGCTTTCCGACATCCATACCGCTCTTGCCAGAATTCGTGCGGACATTCGAATTTCTCCCTGCACTCACTCGGAAACGTTTTCCGGTCTTACTAACAATTCCATCTACCTTAAACTGGATAACCAACAACGCACCGGCGCTTTCAAAGAGCGTGGCGCGCTGAATAAACTGCTCACGCTCAATGACGATGAACGCTCCCGCGGAGTGATCGCTGCATCCGCCGGCAATCACGCGCAAGGCGTCGCATACCACGCGGGACGCCACCGGGTCCGGGCGCGAATCGTGATGCCGCTTCCCACACCTCTCACCAAAGTATCGGCAACGCGCGCCTATGGGGCGGAGGTTGTTCTGCACGGCACCAACTACGACGAGGCCTTCGATCAGGCGGTCGAACAGAGCCGGCGGGATCGCCTGACTCTCATTCACGCTTTCGACGACGACGCAGTCATCGCAGGGCAAGGGACTCTCGGCCTTGAAATCCTCGAGCAACATCCCGACATAGAGGTCATCGTCGCGCCCATTGGAGGTGGGGGACTCATCGGTGGCGTCGCCTGCGCCGTCAAAGAAACAAATCCTACCGTGCAGGTTTTCGGAGTTCAGCCCTCTAGAATTCCCTCCATGAAAGCGGCAGTTGCCGAGGGCAAGCCTGTGACTCTGACGTCTGCCAAGACCATTGCCGACGGCATCGCCGTGCGGCGCGCCGGAGAACGCACGCTTCCTCTCGTACAAAAATATGTCGATGACATCGTGACCGTGGAAGAAGAAGAGATCGCGAACGCCATCCTCCTGCTGCTGGAGCGCGAGAAAACTTTGGCCGAGGGAGCTGGAGCCGCAGCCATCGCCGCCGTCCTGAACCGTAAGCTGCCTCTGCAATCGAAACGAGTCGCGGTCCTGGTCTGTGGCGGCAACATCGACGTCACCTTGCTCGCGCGCATTATCGAGCGCGGACTGGTGAAAGACGGACGCCTCGTCCGCCTGCGGGTTCACCTCCCCGATTATCCCGGCGCCCTGCACCGCCTGACCGGAATTTTGGCCGACCACCGCGCCAACATCGTCGAGACTGCCTACGACCGCGCCTATCACGGCGTCAACTTGGGCGACACCGCCATCGATATCACAATGGAAACTCGAGGGCCTGAGCATATCGCGGAGCTTCTGGCAGCCTTGGTGTCCGCCGGCTACACGCACGAAAGAATCCTGTGAGTCCGAGCTAAGGCCAGCTCGTCCCAGCTGTTTCCCTAGCCTAGCCCGGAGCGGTCCACTGCAGAAGTCGGAAGCGCATCGGCGATCGCCCTCAGCAGACCGTCTGGGCTCGCTCGCGGACCTTTATTTACAGGCATGTATCTCTGGGTAAAACTTTGTAAACCGTCGGCTTCCGCGGCCCGCGGGGATGTAAATTAGAAGGTGGAAGTATGCACACGACGAAAACAGCAGTACCGATATTTGTCCTTTCTGTCATCAGCGCATCCGGGCTGAATTTCCTGCCGGCATGTTTCGGATCTGCGATCGGTCAGGCCCAGGTCGCCGGTCAAGCTGCGGTTGCCCGGCGCATTGGAGCCATCAAGACGATTAGCGGGAACGCAATCACCCTGGCACCGGACTCCGGGCCCGAAGTCTCGGTGACGGTTCAACCGAACGCTCGCATTTTGCGCATCGCGCCGGGCGAGAAGGACCTCAAGAACGCAACCCCCATCCAGCTACCGGAATTGCAAGTTGGTGATCGGGTCCGGGTGCGTGGCCAGGCATCAGGGGACGGTGCTTCCATCGCGGCGCTGGAGATTATCGTCATTCCCCACACCGACCTCGACGCTCGTCACGACCAGGAGCGCCAGGATTGGCAGAAACGCGGACTGGGAGGTTTGGTCAGTGCCGTCGATTCCGCGACCGGCACGGTCACGATTTCAGTCGCCAGCCTGGGGAGCAAGAAAAGCATCACCATACAAACGTCGAAAAACACCATCTTTCGCCGCTATGCCCCCGACTCCGTGAAATTCGACGATGCCAAAGCGAGCACTTTGCAGGAAGTCCACCCAGGCGACCAGCTCCGGGCGCGTGGAGACCGAAGCCCCGACGGCGCTCAGTTGACAGCAGAAGAAATTGTCACCGGCGCCTTCCGCAATGTCGCGGGGTTGGTGAATTCGGTGGATGCAAGCGCGGGCACCATCACCGTTCAAGATCTATTGAGCAAGAAGCCAGTCGAGGTAAAGATCTCGTCGGAATCGCAACTCCACAAACTTCCCCCGGAGATGGCGCAACGTATCGCGATGCGGTTGAAAGCAAGCATGCCTCCCGGCACCCCGGGAGCGGCCGCTTCCTCCAACTCCGCAGCTGCGCCTGCCGCAGGAAGCGGCGCGCAGTCAGGTCCTCCGGCTGGCGGAACGAATTCAGGTGGGGGCGGAACCGGTGGTCCAGGCATGCGGCAAGGCGGAACGCCCGATTTCCAGCAGATGCTCAGCCGGATGCCGGCAGTTACGCTCGCCGATTTGAAGAAGGGCGATGCGGTGCTCATTGTGACGACCCAAGGCACAGCTACATCGGGTGGAACCGCAATCACGCTGCTCAGCGGTGTCGAACCGATTCTTCAGGCCGCTCCCAACGGCAGTCAAGCCATGATGTTGGCGCCGTGGAGCTTAGGGGGCGCACCCGGTGGCGACGCGAGTCAGTAGCAGTCCTCCTCAAGAAGTGTTCCGCAATGTTATCGCTTCGTAAGTGATAGGCAGGGGAAGATCACTAGGAAAGACCAAATGAAGGTGGAGAGATACGTGCGTTTTTTCGTCATCGCATTCTTATTCTTGCAGTCGGTAAGTGCGTTGTTCGCCCAGGCCCCGTCCGGAGTTCTGCGCGGACAGATTACCGATCAGTCCGCAGCAGTAATTTCCGGCGCCAGCGTGATCATGACGCCGGCCACAGGCTCCCCGATCGTCGTCCAGAGCAATGCCCAGGGGATGTACGAATTCAAGGCATTGCCGGCAGGGAAGTACGTGCTAACCGTTGCCGCTCCGGGATTCACGCTGTTTGAGAACGACAATGTCGTGATCAGCGATCAGCCTCTCCGCTTGAATGTCTCCATGTCGATTGAAGTGGAGCAGCAAAAAATCCAAGTTTCCGACACCGCGCCGACCGTCGATGTGAATCCCACGAACAACGCCGGAGCGATCACCATCTCCGGTAAGGAACTCGAAGCTCTGCCCGACGATCCCGACGAGCTACAGTCGGATCTGGAGGCGCTCGCAGGGCCTTCGGCAGGTCCGAACGGCGGCCAGATGTATATCGACGGGTTCACTGCGGGTCAGCTTCCGCCTAAGTCCTCGATTCGCGAGATCCGTATCAACCAGAACCCGTTTTCTTCCGAATACGACAAACTCGGCTATGGCCGCATAGAAATCTTCACCAAGCCTGGAACCGACAAATATCACGGCCAATTCTTTGTGCTGGGCAATGATTCTGCCCTTAACTCGCCGAATCCGTTCGCAGGAGCCAACGAACCGACATACTATACAACGCAGTACAACGGAAACATTGGAGGGCCGATTACTAAGAGCTCGTCCTTCTTCTTCAACCTTGATCGGCGGAACATCAACGACTTGGCTCCGGTGTTCGCGACCGTTCTCGATCCGTCCCTGAAACAATCCACGTTAATCGAGGCAGTTCCCAATCCGCACCAGCGAACCAACCTCGGCCCTCGTTTCGACTGGGCGCCGACGAAAAATAACACGCTGACGGTTCGCTATCAGTATTATCGCGACACGGAAACCAACAATGGTGTGGGGGGACTCGACCTGGCGGCGCAAGGCTACTACTCGCAAACTACCGAGCATACGCTACAAGTTAGCGATACCCAGGTATTGGGCTCGAAGATAGTCAATGAGACCCGTTTTCAGTACAACCGCGACGATGCGCTCGAAACGCCGTCCGATACAAACCCACAGGTGACCGTGCTCGGCAACTTTACCGGTGGCGGCTCCAGTTCCGGCAACCAGGACGACCGGGAAAACAACTACGAATTCCAGAACTATACGTCGCTGATTAACGGCAACCACACCCTCAAGTTCGGCGCCCGGGTGCGCCTGACAAACGAAACAAATTCTTCGGTTGCAGGATTCAATGGAACGTTCACGTTTTCGTCGTTAAACACGCCCAACGACACGCCATCCAATTGCACAGCCATTGCTCAAAATCCGCCGTGCCCGATCTCTCTTCTCTATGCTGAGCAACAGTTGAGCGCGGGGTCTGGAACTCCTTATGCCACGCAGCTAACCTTCACGAGTGGCATTCCAGCCGCCAAGGTCACCTATTACGATATCGAACCCTACATTCAAGACGATTGGAGGATCAAACCTAACTTCACACTAAGTGCCGGGCTTCGTTTCGAAGCGCAAAACGCCATTCCCGATCACGGGGACTGGGCGCCGCGCCTGGGTTTTGCCTGGGGCGTAGGCGGCCGGAGTGCTCCACCGAAGGTGGTGATTCGCGGTGGCTACGGCATTTTTTATGACCGCTTTCAGAATACACAGATCTTGAAAGCGGAACGCTTCAACGGCGTCACGCAACAGCAGTTCATTATCGACAATCCGACGTGCTTTAAGGGTGTCGATGTGCCGCTCACCAGCTTCTCCGGTTGCGGCGCAACCAGTTCTGTCGCTTCTAACATCTACCAGGTCAGCCCTAGACTGCACGCACCCTACACCATGCAGGGAGCGATTGGTGTGGAACGTCAGCTCACCAAAGCAGCGACTCTTTCCGTCATTTATTTGAATTCACGCGGCTTTGACCAGTTCGCCCTCATCAATGCGAACGCTCCTTTTCCGGGAACCCCTTGTGCTCCGGATTGTCCGCCTATCAAGGGAGCGAATGTCTATCGCTACGTTTCCGAGGCCAATTTCAAACAAAACCAACTAATGATAAATAGCAATGTGCGCGTCGGTTCCAAGGTCCAACTGTTCGGCTTCTATTCGTTGGGATATGCCAACAGCGATGCTTCCGGTGTTTCCAGTTTTGCCTCAAATTCCTACAACATCAGCCAGGACTATGGACGGGCTTCGTTCGACGTACGCCATCGGTTCTTCCTCGGTGGCAGCATCGCCTTGCCATATCTGTTTCGCTTGAGTCCATTCATGGTGATCAGCTCCGGCACTCCCTTTAACATCACCTCGCCCATCGACGTAAATGGAGATCAGCTCTATAACGATCGTCCAGGATTGGTTTCTACTGCGACTTGCCCAGGTCCGCCGCCTATGCATGGGTCAGGTCCGCAGGGGAACATTTACTGCACGGCATTGGGCACCTTTGACGTGCTGGGAGGAGGCAAACTTCTCCCCATCAATTCCGGGACGGGACCAGCCCACTTTGTCATGAACTTGCGTCTTTCCAAGACGTTCGGGTTTGGGGCCAAGGCAAAGTCTTCCGCCGGAAATCAGGGTCAAGGCGGCGGTGGAGGCGGCGGAGGCGGCGGCCCGCGGGGAGGCGGCGGAGGACGCGGTGGTCCGATCTTCGGCGGCGGCCCGCAATTTTCGTCAGGCAATTCGGACCACCGTTACAATCTCACGCTCGGCGTGAATGCGCGCAATATATTCAACAACGTGAATCTGGCAAGTCCGAACGGAGTCGTTGGTTCTCCACTGTTTAATGTCTCCAACTCTTTGCAGGGTGGGCCATTTTCAGGCGGAATCAGTGCTGCCAATCGTCGTCTTGAACTGCAAGCTACCTTCAGCTTCTGATTGGGGCGGGGCTCCGCGTATCGCCAACTTCCGGATTCGCGTTATGCTGGAAGCTGAGCCGATCTTTCGTTCAATCCGGCAGCGTAAGGGTCCCAAATCGATTGTCTTTTCTTCCTGCTACCAGGCGAAAATTTATACGTCTCGCGGCGGCTGCTGGGGTGGTCGGCCTGGCGGCCGACGCCGCACTCGTCGAGCCGAACCTTCCGCGCGTCGTTCGCAAGGAAATTGCGCTCAGGCGCTGGCCGGAACGGCTGGAGGGCTTTACAATCGCGCTGCTTAGCGACTTTCACTACGATCCGTATTTCTCGGTTCATCCCCTTCGAGCTTCCATCAGCATGGTTAACGATCTCCGTCCAGAGCTGATTGTGTTGACGGGAGACTTCGTTACAGCGCCGTTCCATGGCGACAGCGTGAAGGCTGCGTCCGGCGCGGAGCCATGCGCGAACCTCTTACGGCAAATGCACGCACCTCACGGTCTGTGGGCGGTGCTGGGAAATCACGACGTCTTGACTGATGCGGATCGGGTTACCAGTTCGCTTTCGGCTGGGGGGATTCAGGTCCTGGTTAATCAATCAGTTCCGATGGAGCGTAACGGAGCGAGGTTTTGGCTCGCCGGAGTGGACGACGTGTTGAACGGTACATCG
>Ga0209006_10000590_pt1 | contig 33947 bp, 25 predicted proteins | sample JacPin_JW_Ref_O2_FD_188567 | JGI IMG/M metagenome (GOLD analysis project Ga0209006, IMG submission 188567) | Forest soil microbial communities from Algoma, Ontario, Canada - Jack Pine, Ontario site 1_JW_Ref_O2 (SPAdes) (version 2) | ecosystem: Environmental > Terrestrial > Soil > Boreal... | reverse complement strand
TAGGCCGCCTCGGCGTTGAGGGAGCTGACCTGTGGCATGGACTCAGTGAAATCGCTGGTCAGCGACGTGATGTTGTTCAGGTCGTACTGCGCGGGCGGAACCGTGTAACCGGAGGCCGCCGTGTCGAGCTCGTGGTAATTGAAGCTCGCGTCCGGGTAGGTGAGCACCTCGCCGGGTGAGTTGGACGGGTCCGTGTCGGTCGCGGTAACCGACCAGTCCTGGACGCTGGACGCGGTCAGCACCTGCGGTCCCTGCCCGCCGGTCCACGGGTCCTGGTTGACCCCGAGCAGGTCCGGGGACGACTGCTGTCCCGCCGCGAATCCCGGAGCCTGGCCCGAGGACGCCCCCGCGTTCCAGGACCCGCAGCCGCTCACGCTGGACGACGCCTTACCCGGGCAGCTCTCCGTGAACGCACCGCCGGCCAACACTGGCATCGACGCCGTCGGTGCCGCCGCCGACGCTGACTGCGTTGGCGTTGGCTTGGCCTTCGCTACCGAGGGCCCGGTTTTCGTTACCCTCGGCATCCTCGCCCGGATCCCGGTTGAGATAGCGACTGGTGAACCCGCTGATTGGGGCGAGGTACTCACCGTCGGTGAACCCTTGCCCGTTGGCGCAGCTGCCCCGCAGCCAGCGGCAGCCCCCATGATGACGGGCAGGAGAGCGGAAGCTCCAATTACACTGCGGGTCCGCAGCAGAATGCCTGTCCTCATTGCAAGCATCCCTTGATAGTCACAAGAAGAGGCTAGTCGAATGGACCGGCGGGTACCGGCGATTATGAGTTCTCATGGCACTGCTCCTTAACTTCCGGCGTTCTTGTGCTTGCTGTCGGGATTTCTGGGTTCGCGTGTGAAATCGCGCTGCTTTCCCCTGGGTCATCGCCGCCACCCGGACCACGGCGCAGCTCACTAGCACGCCCTTACCAGGGCTAGGGCCTTGAGTAGAGCTCCCCAGCCATAGGCAATCTGACCGGCCAGTGACGACAGCGGCTGCCGGGCGGTGATAACGTAAACCGCGCCGCCAAAGCAACGCTTCATCATCATCCGCGCGCGTGTATCCTGCTCAGCCGTTGTCACCAGCACCACGGATCTCCAGTGATACTGCTTGGCGAGCCGTCCAGCGAACTCGACCTCGCCGCGGGTGTTGCCTGGAACGGGGTCAAAGCAGATCAGCCGCACACTCGGCACCGGCGCCGGGCACGGTCCGCTGTAGCCGTCATGGCCCCGCGATACGACCAGCACCTGCGCACGCCGTTCACGGGCGATTGCCAGGGCCACCGGCAAACGATCCCCTGGCCCGGCCAGCATGACGATCGCATCCACGTCGGCCGGCATCCCCTGAGCCGGCCAGACCAGTAGCCGGGCCGTAATAGCGGCGAACACCAGGACCAGGACAACGACGATGGCCAGGATCTTCCGCCAACCACGGAGCAAGGATCGCCGGATGGCAGGCGAGGAGACGGAGGCCAAGCTGGCCAGGAGATCCTTTTCCATCTAGCCTCGGCCGTTTATTTCCGCTCCGTTGGCACGCCGCTGCGAGCAGGTTTGCCCGATGACGCGTCTTTCTGAGGCGCCGGTCCAGCTCCGGGTACTGGCCCAGGTGCGGGCACTGGCCCAGGTGCGGGCGCTGGCCCAGACCCAGGCGCGGGCAGCCCCGGTGCGCGCGTGCCGCGACGGGGGAAACGGCCGTTGGTCCGATCGGCTGGATCCGGGTCCGCGACGAAGAGCCCTACGATCTCGCGACCGTGTGTGCTCGCGGCCATGGCAAGCTGAGCCAGCTGCTGTGCAGTCGCAGCGCCGGAACTGACGCCGAGAACGGTCGCGGCGGTGGGGATCGTCTCGGGGATCTCCGGCTTCTCGCCCTCGGCGACCATCACGACGACGACCAGTTGCGCTTCCCGTGGGACAACCGCACGCCCTGTGTCGACGGTGATGGTCCGCAAGTAGCGTGAACGCTGGGACGATGCCTTCGGTGCAGCGCACGCGGTGTAGAGCGCGGCCGCCGCAGCGTCCTGCTGAGGGCTGATTACCAGCGCGGTCGGGATCCCGAGGGACGCCGCGAAGGCCGCCAGCTGCGGGCCCAGCGCAAGCGCCTTCCGGTCAGCGGCCAGCGACAGCACTGTCACCGATGAAGTCCTCCGGTTGCTCTCGGTCGGCTCGACGACCCCTATCCCAACCAGGGCCTGACGCAGCCACCATGCCTCCACGGCCCCGGCCTCGTATCCGTCAAGGAGCCGTCCCCAACCCGCCGCGTCCCGAGGATGGTCGACGGGGACCGCTGTGACCACGGGAACGCCGATCGAATTGGCTATGTCATCAAGCGCGATGAGCTTGCGTGAACGTCGCCCAATGACGGTCGCCGTGACGACACCCGCCGCCAGGCCGACAAGCGCGCCGATACCTCCGTCGATGGCGTCCTGCGCCTGCGCTGACATCCCGGTCGTCGTGGTCGCAGGCTGGAGCAGTTGCGCCGCTACGTGGCCCACCGGGCTATCAGGGTTTCGCACGTACGCGATATAGCCCTTTGCGACGGCGTTCGCGGCTCCCTCTGCCTGCGCCGCAGACTTGCCTTGGGCACTAATGGAAATAATGCCCAAAGCGGGGGTTGCCACGCTCAGTTGATTCTCGAGCGTCAGCAGCGACATCGGCGGCTGAATCATTGGCAGCGCGCTCGAAAGAACGGGCTGGCTATCGGCGATGACGACCTCGGTCGCGATGTTGGGGGCATTGGGGGTATTGGGTGGAAGTACGACAAGTGCCGCGCTGGTCACCATCGGGGGGTACAGCACCGAATACAGGGCGCCGATAAGCAAGCCAGCAACGGTCAGGGCGCCGACAAGAATCTTATGCCGCCGTGCAAGCTGTACAACCTGCTGGACGTTCAGCGACTGCTGACTCATCTGCCCTCCGCGTGCGGATCCGACGGCTCCCACAGACTCCTAGTGGCCGAAACCATCATACGGTCTGCTCCGTTTTGGCAGGGTATGCCAGCATTGCCGGAGCGGCACCGGAAGCAGGCCCAGAGCTGGTATTGGCATCGGCGAATTCCATGTGGGTGATCAACAGCAGGTCGCGCTTGGCGAAGACGGTTCCCACCAGCACGGCGGCAGGCTCCCGGCTGCCAAGTCCCGGCGAGTACCAGCCGACGATCGGGTTGGTCTCCCCTCGGTGAACACTCCACTCGAGCCCGTCAGGGAGTTTCATGCGCGCCGAGCCAGGAACCCGAGCGTGGGGCCACGCCAGGTCAGCGTGGGTACCCTCCAGGCGGACCTGCACCAGCGGACCGAGGTGAAACGCAAGCCTGACCTCGTGGCCCGCCGCACCGACCACATCGGTGATCTCGATAGCTCGTGCTGCAGGGTCGAGCTTGACCGACCGCCGGTGTTGGGCCGGAGGATTGAGCGACGTGTAGCCGTCATGCTCTCCGATCCAGTTCATCTCAGGGTCGCGGACGTCGACCTCCCGTGTCTGCGCGTGGCGCAGCCACAGGAAGGGACCGCCATCCAGGGACTGGCTGCGCCCGGCGATCTCCACCGTGTTGTGCGCGAAAGTGGACCGGAAGTAGGACCGCCACTCGGGCTCGCCGTGGTAGCAGTAAGTGCCTGGATCGGCAAGGATGTCCACGCCGCCGTAGCGCACCTCCACCGACAGGGCATCGGCATGGGCGTGCGCGGCGATGCTCAGGAAACCGTGTGGCCCGCTATCGCAACGGCACCAAATCTCGGGCAAGTCGGCGTTCGTCCGGAGGACCGCAATGCCCGCGTCCTTGAAGCGAGGCGGGCGGCGCTCGGGTCGGCCTGTGATTTCGCGCTTAGCATCCGCCAGAGCGCCAGCGAGCGCGCTGCCCGCGTTGGGCGTGGTCGGCGGCCACCACTCAAGCCGACCGACGAGGGCGTCGCCGAGCGCCAGCAGCGCGGGCCACCGGTTGTGCTCGGGGGCGTCGAGCAGCAGCACACGCCCTTCGTCGGAATCGCCTTGGCGCGGCGGCTGTACCCGTGCGTCGACAAGCGCTGCCATGGCGTCTGCCATCGCGCACAAGCGACGCCACGTCCCGTCGCTAAGCGGGGCACCGGCCGCTGAAGCCTCGACCGCGGCGAACAACCCTAGTTCGGCCACGAAACCGTGGTAGTCCGAGGCAAGCTCACGGTTGATCCCGGAGGGGAAGGTATTGTGCGCGAGTTCGCGCTCAAGCAGCGAAGCCGAGTCCCGTCGCCACCGCTGGCTCTCCGCGAACCAGGGGAACGCGCAACTGGCCGCCAGCTGCCCGGCCGCCTCGGCGATAACGTGATTGTTAGCGGACGACCCGCGGCTCTCGAACGCGGCCAGGTACTGCTGGTGCCAGTGGATCTGGCGGAGCGCCAGTTGGTCGCCCTCGAATAGATCGGCGACCGGAGGCCAGCCGTCGAGCAGCCGCCGGATCCAGGCGAAGTTGATCAGCCTGATGCCGATCTCGATCCCGCTGGTCCAGTTGACGCCAGACAAGAAGGGATTCTCCCGCCACCAGGACCGCAGCTGATCGGCCACGCGCTGTGCGTACTGCTCCTCATGGGTGAGGTACCAGGCGGTGGCCAGCAGCGTGAGGTGCTGGAGCCGGTTGACCTCCCAGACCTGCTTGATGTTGCCGACCTGTGCCTCGTCACGCTGATTGAGCGAGAACGCGTACGTGTCCGGATTGGATCGCCGCCCGGTCACCGGGTCGTGGAACCAGTCCGGCTGCACCATGTCGGCCCTGACGACGCCGAGCATCTCCCACTCGCCCTTGAGCAGCCGGTCGGCGTCGGCGATGATCGCCGCCCTGGCGTCCGCCGGTACGCCGGCGGCAGCATCCGGCGGCAGGACAACGCTGAACCGCCGCTCGCGCTCCGGCAGTGCCCGAAGCGAAACCACCCGGTCCCGACGCACCTGACGGCGCGACCACGCGCGCCTTACCGCCTGCTCGCGGGCGCGCCAGGCGATCTCGGCAGGCGACATCCTGCCGAGACGCCGTGCGTACCAGCCGAGCTTCGAGGTGCCCGTCCCGCTCACACCCGCTCCGGGCGACCGCTCAGCAGGCTTTCGCTCACCGCGATCGTGGCCCGGGTGGTGGCCAGCAGAGAGTCGACGCCGATCGGCATCGGGCCGCCCGCCCTGACCGCCTCGACGAACTCCGCCATCTCGGACTGCTGGCCCTTGTCCTGGCCGCCGCGCGCCTTCGTGGTGGACTTGCCGCGCGAGGTCCAGACGGTTGCCGTCTTGAAGTTGTCCAGCCGGGCACTGCGACCGCCGCCGGTCGCGTCCACCGTTTCCTTCGGGAACCGGGCGCTGCCGCCGGTGAGGTACGCGATCGTGCCCGACGCCCCGTTGGCGAACCGGAAGGTGGCCTGCACGTCCCCCTTCTCTGGCCCGCGTACCGCGTAGACCTCCTCGACCAGGCTGTCCGCCCACCAGCTGAGCGTGTCGATGAAGTGGCCGCCCTCGCCGGCGAAGCGAGAGCCCTCGGCCTCCTCGTTGAGATACCAGCTGTCCTTAGCCAGCGGGCCCGCGTTTACCAGGTAGCGAGTCGACGACGTGTCGGCCGACGCGCCGAAGCCGTTCCGCATCGCGGTGAGCAGCGGGGCGAAGCGCCGGTTAAAGCCGACCATGAGCCGGTCGTTGCCGGTCTTGGCGACGGCCTCGGCGATCTCATCCGTCTCCTGGCGGGTCAGCGCGAGCGGCTTCTCAACGAACACCGCTTTGCCGGTCTCAAGCGCGCGGCACACCAGCCTGGCGTGGGTGGCGTGCCTGGTCACGATGAAGATCGCGTCGAGCGACTCGTCCTCGAATACCGAGTCCGCGTCCGTCGACGCCGTGGTGAAGCCGAACTTCTTCTGCGCGTTGACCGCCGACAGCGACTTGGTCGTGGCCACGTGCGCGAGGTTGGCGGCGCCGAGCTTGGCCAGGTGCGGCAGCAGCATGGACGACGCGTAGTTGCCGGCTCCGACGAACCCGATCGCGATCTGCTCTTTTGCCGCGGAGGGAGACGAAGAATTTTTCCGAACGGACCCGGGCTTCGAGTCCGCCAGCACTTGCTTCGTCGCCGGGGCGGGGGCGTCATCGGCCGGCACCGGGTACTCAAGCAGTACGCCGATCGCCTTCAGCGCGCCCGACTTCAGGTCCTCGTAGACCTTGGCCGCCTCCGTCATCGGGAAAACTCCGTCGACGAGCGACCCCACCTCGAGCTCGTTGCGCGCCACCAGATCGAGGAACGACTCCAGGTTCCGCTTCTCGGTCCAGCGGACATATCCGGCCGGGTAGTCGATGCCGTCGAGCTCATAGCGGGTGTCATAGCGGCCCGGTCCGTAGGACCGGGAGAACCGGACGTCGAGTTCCTTCTCGTAGTAGGCGTTCCACGGCAGGTCCAGCTTCATCTTGCCGATGTCGACGATCCGGGCACGGTCCCTGGCTAGCCTCACGGCCGCCTCAACCGGCCCGTTGCTCGCACCGCCGGCGGCGAGGAACACGTGGTCCGCGCCGCGGCCGTTGGTGATCTTGCCAAGTTCCGCCAGAATGGTGTCCAGGTCTTCCGGCGACCCGCAGGCTACCGCGCCGCCCTTCTCCGCCAGGCGGCAGCGGTCGGGCACCGGGTCGATGCCGATCGCCTGGACGCCGGCCGCGGCAAGCAGCCGGACGACGAGCTGGCCGATCAGCCCGAGCCCGATCACGGCCGCGGTCTCACCGAGCTGCACCTCGGAGCGGCGTACGCCGTGCATGGCGATCGACGCCACGGTCGCGAACGCGGCGTGCTCAGGCAGCACCCCCGCCGGGACGGCCGCGCACAGGTTGACGGGAACCCAGTTGTATTCGGCGTGCAGAGCCTGCTCGTTGCCCGCGCACGCGACAAGCTGCCCAACCTTGAACTCCTCGGCCCCCTTACCAACCTCGGTCACCACACCGCACAGCGAGTAGCCAAGCGGCGTGTAGGAGTCGAGCTTGTTCATCACCTTCTTATAGGTGCTGACAACACCCTGCTGCTGCACCTGATCAAGAACCTTGCGCACCTGGTCCGGCCGGGCCCGTGCCATGCCGACCATCGACATGCTGGCCTCGGTGACCTTCATCATCTCGGTGCCGGTTGAGATCAGCGAGAACAGCGAACGGACCAGGACGCCACCGGGACGGCAGGTCGGGGCGGGCACCTCCAGAACCGCCAGCTCTCCAGACTTGTAGTTCTGGGCTATCTGCTTCATCGATTCCCTTAGATAGTGCGAAAAAAATTACACTGCTACGCCGGCCGCCCGCACCTGGCGATACCACAGCTCCATCGACAGCAGCTGCCAGATCTGCTTGGCGTAATCTTCGCGGCCGGCTTGCTCATCCGCGATAAGGCGGAGCAGCGCCTGCTTGCGCAGCATCCCCGATTGCACGAGTTCGCCGCCGACGAGCACGTCGCCGATCATCTCCCTGAGATCATTGCGCACCCAGGCGCGCAGCGGCGCTCCGAAGGAGGCCTTCGGCCGGTGGACGATCTCGTGCGGCAGCCAATTCTCGGCGGCGGTCTTGAGCGCCGCCTTCTGCCGATTGCCGCGGATCTTGTCCCGGCCACCGATCGTGAACGCGGCCTCGGCGACGAACTTGTCGACGAACGGAACCCGTACCTCGACCGATGCCGCCATGCTGGCCCGGTCGGTGTACGTGAGGTTAAGCCCGGCCATGAACAGCCGCGTGTCGGCGAGGCACATCCGGTTGATCTCGTCGTCCAGGGAGTTGTCGTTGTATATCGCGGCGTGCTCGTCGATGACGCTGTTGACGTGGCCAAAGAGGTCACCACCGACGAGTGCCGTAAGGTCGTCGGGATCGTACAGCGTGTAGCTGCGGCGGAAACGGGCTTCCTCCGGCAGTTCCGCGAACGTCATGAACCGCTTGGCCCAGCGCGAGTAGCGCAAGCCGCGGTCGCCGATACTCACCGGGAGGCTCCTCACGGCGGAGCGGGCCGGACGGCGGACCATCTCCGGCAGCCGGTGGTACCGGCTTGCCGCCAGGCAGGCCAGGTGCTTCCTGTAGCCGCCGAACAGTTCATCGGCGCCCATCCCGGACAAGATCACCTTGACCCCGCGCTCGCGCGCCGCCTCGCACATCAGCAGGGTGTTGATCGCCGCCGGGTCGCCGATCGGCTCATCGAGAATGTCCACCATGCGGGGCAGCAGGTCCACAATGTCCGGGGAGATCTCGATCTCGTGCAGGTCGACGCCGAACTGGGCCGCGACCTTGCGCGCGTAGATGGCGTCATCCGGCATCGCCTCGAGTTTCTGGTCCTCGGGCCGGAACGTGATCGTGTAGGCGTCGACCGCGCTCGAGTCCCGGTGCGCGAGCATGGTTATGATGCTGGAATCGAGGCCGCCGGACAGGAAGCTCGATACCGGCACGTCGGCCACCAGGTGCGCCCTGACCGACTCCTCGATCACGGATTTAAGGTCCGCGGCCGGCCGCCCGGCCGCCTCGGCGGCCACGTCCTGCACCCGCCAGTACTGCCTGACCTCAGGCTTGCTGCCTGGTCGGATGCGGACCCAGCAGCCGGCCGGCAGCTTCTGCACCCCCTGGATGGCGCATCGCTGTTCCGGGACCCAGTAGTAGAGCATCGACGCGACGAGGGCGCCCGGCTCGATCCGCAGCTCGGAGCCGATCGCCGACACGATCGCCTTCAGCTCCGAGGCGAACACCAGGCCGTCGCCGCGCTCCAGGTAGAACAGCGGCTTGATGCCCAGCGGGTCGCGGGCCAGGACCAGCTCGCCGGTCGCCGTGTCGGCGAGCGCGAACGCGAACATGCCGCGGAACCGGTCAAGCGCGGCCGGACCCCAGTGCCGCCAGGCTTCAAGTACCACCTCTGTGTCCGAAGAGGTGACGAAGGTGGCGCCGGCCGACCGCAGCTCTGCTCGCAGCTCCTTGAAGTTGTACAGCTCGCCGTTGTAGATCAGCGTCAGGTTGCCCTTGCGCAGCGGCTGGTCGGCGGCAGTGGACAGATCGATGATGGAGAGCCGACGGTGCCCCAGGTGAAGGGAGACCCTCTCGTCCTCATGGCTCCAGACCCCGCCCGCGTCCGGTCCGCGATGGGCGATCCGGTCGGTCATCACGTCAGCCAGCTTGCGCCCATCGACCTGCTGATAGCACCCGGCGATTCCGCACACGGATTCAGACACCCGCTCCCGCTCCGGCGCGGCCGGCTAGCCGCTCGTAGACGCCGAGGTAGGCGCGCTCCTGATGGCGCCACGCTAGCTCGTCTTCGACCCGCGTACGACCAATCTTGGCCAGCTGCGCGCGGCCTGCCTCGTCGTCCATCAGGTCCACGATCGCCTTGGCGTACTCGTGAATGTCGTTGGGCCGCACGTACACCGCCGCCGCGGCGGCGGAGACCCGGGTCTCCCGCAGGTCGAAGGCCACCACGGGGAGCTCAAAGGACATGTACTCCATGGTCTTGTTCATCGTGGACACGTCGTTCAGCGGGTTCTTCGGATCGGGCGAAAGCCCGATGTCCGCGGTGGAGAGGATCTTCTTGACGAGTTCGTCGGGTGCCCGCCCGGTGAACTCCACATGCCCGTTGAGCTTGAGCTCGTCCCGGAGGGCGACCAGCTCGTCGAAGCAGTCGCCGGAGCCGATGAGCGTGAAGGCGATGTCCTCGCGGTGCATCTCGTGCACTACCAGGTCGGCTGCGCGCACCACGATGTCAACCCCGTCCTGCGGACCCATGACTCCGATGTACGCGGCCATGAACTTCCGGCCGCGCCGCAGGTCCGCGACTTCGGGACCGCGCTTGAGCTTGTCCGGGTCAGGGCCGGTTCTGACGACGGTGACGTCCTCGGGCGCCTTGCCGCTTCTGGTTATGGCGATGTCGCGATAGGAGTCGTTGGTGGAGATCACGTGGTCCGCGGTCCGGTGCGTGCGGCGTTCGAGCCCGAGCAGCCCTCGCAGCGGAAGCGCGGGGCCGTCAGGGAACCGGGACCGGAACAGCTCCGGGCACAGGTCGTGGTGGTCAAAAACGAACTTGGTGCGGTCGACCGCGCGCAACGCGATGGCGATGGGCCAGAAGATGTCGGGCGGATTGCACGCTTGCATGACCGCGAACCGGCCTCTCCTGCGCGCCCTCAGCGTGTGCCGCGCCGTCGCGAGGAACGAGTACACGTACTCGATGAGGAAGCCGAGCTTGCTCCCTCCCGGCGCGTAGGGCCGGTACTTGTAAAGTTCGACCCCTTCGAGGACCTCATACGACGGATCGCCCTTGCCTTTGGGGCAGACGACGGCTACCGAGTAGCCCGCCGAGGCGAGCGCCCGGCATTCAAGCCAGACTCGCCGGTCGAAGGGCACTGGAAGGTTCTGAACGATGATCAGGACACGAGGCACTCATACAGGAGCGCCAGAAGGCCCGCCGTGATACGTCCCTCGCGCGTTCCCGGCAGCCCCGGTCGAAACCTCGCCCTGACGGAACGGACGACGCAGGGGCAAGCCGCCCCGCGGGCGTATCAGGAGCGGATCCTCACGATCGTATGCTTGCAGGGTTATTGTCTCGCCACAGCCTCACCGGCCGAACGCAGGGAAGCGCTTGAAAGAGTCACGGCTAGGACGCACGATCCGTGCCTAAGCCGAAGAGCGGCGCGCGCAGCTCTTTCGGAGTCAAGCTGGCGCAGCGTTTCGGCTGGGGCTTGGGCGACCAGGCCGTGTCCAGCCTGGGTAACGCCACGCTGAGCTTCTACGTGGCCCGAGAGCTAGGCCCCGCGCAATTCGGTGCTTTCAGCATCGCCTACGTGACGTACTCCTTCGCGCTCAACGCCTCTCGCGGCCTGTCCACTGAGCCCCTGCTGGTCCGGTACAGCAATGCGAAACTGCCGGAGTGGCGGTGGGCGGTTAGTCGCTCTGGGGGAACTGCCACCGTCGCGGGCCTGGCCATGGGCATATGCGCGCTCGTGGCGGGCGTCTTGCTCAATCGCTCACTCGGGCTTGGATTCATCGCCCTCGGGCTTGGGCTGCCGGGACTTATGCTCCAGGACAGCTGGCGATACGCATTCTTCGCGCTCGGACGTGGCGGCCAGTCCTTCCTCAATGACACGATCTGGACCGTGGCGATGGCCGCCGCCGTGGTGGGCCTGCACGTCACGCACCGCAATACCGTGTTCTGGTTCGTCCTTGTATGGGGCATGACCGGGACACTCGCGGCGTGCGTGGGTCCCCTGCAATCGCGGGTCATACCCAACCCGTTCAGGGCCGAGGAATGGGTGACCAGGCATAGTGACCTAGGGGTGCGCTTCCTCGCCGAGAACGCGGCCAACTCCGGAGCGACCCAGCTGCGCACCTACTGCATCGGCGGGATCGCCGGCCTCGCCACGGTCGGCGATGTCCAGGCGGCCGGCTTGCTGATGGGCCCGTTCCTCGTCGTGTTCATGGGAATATCGATCGTCACCGTCCCCGAGGCGGCGCGCATCCTGCGCAACTCCCCGCACCACTTGCGACGGTACTGCCTCCTGGTGGGCGGGATTCTGGCGGGCGCCTGCGGGCTTTGGGGGATAGCACTTCTGGTCGCCATCCCGAGGGGACTGGGACCCCTGCTGCTCGGCCCGCAGTTGTGGCACCCTGCCTATCTGCTGGTGATTCCCTACACGATCACGGTCATGGGATCGTGTCTCACTGATGGCGCGCAAGCTGGACTGCACGCACTCGGCGCCGCACGACGCAGTATGCGCTCGATGATTTTCTCGTCAGCCCTCTACCTCGGCCTCGGTGTCGCAGGCGCCTATCTTGATGGCGCCGCTGGCACGGTATGGGGCGCGGCCATCGCAACCTGGGTCGGCGCGACACTGTGGTGGACACAACTGAACACGGCCCTCCAGGAATACTCCGCACGCAGCAGTCGGGCGGCCGGTCGTCACCGTAAGCCAGGCCAACTGCTCTCGGAACCACAATCGCGGCCCGCCATCCAGCCAAACCCAGGCGAGGCCTCGGTAGTTATGGACCCGGGGTAAGCCCAGTCTTGACTCGTGGAGTATCCCTCCGCGCCACGATCTCGTTAACCAAGATCGTCGGCAGCGGATCGATGGAGTCTGGTTCAGTTGGCTCGCTGCGGTCTCGAAATGTCCTGCTTGAGAGCCACTGAGTCAGGTACTCGTAGCACTTCAGTCGTTCCCCTAGCGGCAACGGCGCCCGCTCGATCGCGGCAATGTATGCCCACACGTACTCGCCGTAAAGGCGGATAGTCGGGTGCCGCAGCCGACTTGCGCGTCGCGGATCCATGTTCGAGCACCGCTTCCGCATTGTCGTCCAGCCATTTTGCGCCGGATGAATACGACGGAAGTAGAGCCATTCGGGCACCTGATAGAACGGTCCGTGCAAGCCGAGCTCGGCGATGATGGTGCGATCCGCGTGATGATAACTACCTTTCATCGCGGTCCGGCGGAGAACCTCTGTCCGCATGACACCGTAGTCATCGTCACCACCGCCATCGAACAGTATGCTGCGGAACCGCACCGGCGCACTCGGCGAGGATGTCAGCATCGGGTATTCAAATGCCTTCGTGACCTCTCCTGCACTGTTGATCTTCGCCGTCCAGGAGTGAGCAAGCACGATGTCCGGGTTCTCATCGAGTGCCTCGACGCAGCGCGCCAGCAGAGTGGACGCATAAAGGTCGTCGTTGGCCGCCCACTTGAACAGTTCGCCACGAGCTTCCTGCACCACAAAATTATGATTCGGCGCCAGCCCGATGTTCTGCGGGTGTCGGTGGTAGCGAATTCGAGAGTCATCCTTTGCGTACTTGCGGCAGATATTCCCGGTATCGTCCGTCGAAGCGTTATCGGCGATGATCAATTCAAAATTCGTATAGCTTTGGCCAAGCAGGGCCTCAAGTGACTCTGCGATGAAGTCTTCGCCGTTAAATACCGGGAGGCCGACGGACAGCCTCGGCGCTGAGATCATTAAGAACTCCTTAGGACGGGCACTGTCCACCAGAGCCGCGACCCGTCCACGGTGATACATAACTTCGCCCAGGCGACCCCGATGCCGTCTCCCGGCCACCAGTGGTTGAGGGGCTGCTCCTTGAAGAACAGGTAGTGGCGGCCGGCTGCCTCCGCCCAGTGGGACAGTGCCGCGGAGTCGTGCGCGTTGTCGGAAAGGACGATGGCATCGGCCCGCAAGTTCGGTTCGACGGCCGCGAACTCCTCCGTCTCGTACTCGTAGGTGTGCAGGCTGTCGTGCAGGAACATGTCGACGTCACTCATCTTCGCGAGCTCCTCGAGGGAGCTTCCGACTCGGCGGTCGATGACGCTCGCCCACGGCTCCTCGATGAGATAGCCGGAGTCAGTGTCGATGTCGATCGTCGTGAGACGCCCATGGCCGTTGCGGAGCAGGGCGGCGGCGATGACGCAGGAACCGAGGCCCAGATGAGTCCCCGTCTCGACGACATTGTCCGGCTGCAGGGCGCGAACGATCGCGTACCACCCGTACCGGCGCGCCAGGTGCGGCTCAGTTGCGCAGACCCGTCGGGTTGGATTTTCCGACAGCCGCCTGGTCAGTCGGTTGTGGAACTCTTCGTCCGTTTCCAGCTCCGCCATCCACGATCGCACCTGACTTATTTCGGCGCCGGTAACCGCGGACACGAACCAGCAGAGCTGATCACGGTTGAGGTCGGCCAGGTCGTAGGTGAAGTTCGTGGTCTCGCGGTTGCGCACGAGCCAGCTGAGCGAACGCGCTACAACCCGCGCGTCATAGCGCGCCACGTACATGGTCCGCAGCGGCATGGCCGCTGCCGCACCAAGCGGTGAGGTGGCAAGGCGGCGGCGTAGTCCCGATTGCATATCTTTATCCCCCTATGGGCTAGAGCTAGCCCTTGTTGTCTGGCATTAGGCCTGGAGCCGGGTTGGCAATGGCGAAGTCGTAGATCTCTAGTAGGCGCTTGAGGCTGTGCTCGGGGTTGAACCGCTGCTCGTAAGTCTCACGGGCTCGGTCCCCGTATGCCTCGTACGCTTGCGGTCGCGCCTCGATGTCGGCGATGACCGACGCGAACGCGGCCGGATCGTCCGGGGGGAAGAGAACGCCGTCTTCCCCATGTGCGATCAGTTCGACAAACGATCCGCGTTTCGTCGCCACCGGCGCAGTGCCCGCGGCCATGGCCTCCACTGCGACGAGGCCGAAGGGTTCTTCCCAGACCGACGGAATGAGCACGGCTCGAGCCTGGGACATCAGTTCTGCGCAGCGGGCGCCGGAAACGAACCCGACCAGTTCCACGGATGATCTGGCGGCGGCCCATTCAGCCACGACGCGATCCAGCGGGCCAGATCCCGCTATCACCAGACGAAGGCCCAGGTCGCCAGCCGCGCTGCGGTAGCGGTCCCAGGCCTCCATCAATAGGCGCACGCCCTTCTCTTCCGCCAGCCTGCCCGCGTACACGACGGTCGGCGTGCGCCCGGCCGGCTTCAGATTCCGGCGCGGAATCATGTTGTGCCGCACGAACAGCCGCTCTTCCGGCAACCCAAGTCCGCCGAGCAGGTCGCGCTGTGAGGCCGAGATGAACAGATAGGCCGAGACGAGCGATCGCCAGGCCCGCCGATGAATGCCAATAGACAGGGCAAGCGGCGCACTCGCCGCTCGCGAGTCCCGGTAGCAGCCGTGCTTTACACCCGGGAGGAGGGCTCCGCCAGCGCACTCGTGGCACGGCGCGCCGTCGCGGAAGAAGGCGCCGCTCGTGCAGCCGAGCCGGTAATTGTGAAAGGTCGCTACTACGGGGACCCTCATATTCCGGCAGGTATACAGGATGGCGTCGCTGATCAGCGGAAAGGTACTATGCACATGCACGACATCGGGCTGGCGCTCACGAATCGCCGTCATTAGCTCTTGTTGGCTACCGCGACTCCAGATCATCCTGGCCGGGATCAGTGCTTTCTTGGTCATCGGCCAGGATTCAATCTCGTCGCTGTCCCGCCAGAAACGGATGACGTCGTGCCCGCCCTCGGCCAGCGCCTCGGTCTCCTGCTCAACAACGCGGTTCTCGCCGCTCGGGCCGGCCGAACGGCAATGGTTGTGAACCACCATGACTTTCATACCGGTCTCTTTCTCCTCCGGTGAACGGCTCAAGAGCTAAACATCAGGGGACGGCATGAGCGACGGTTGTCGGACCGGCGTGAGCAACGACGCTGCCAGCGCGAGCTCAAGGAGGTAGGCGGAGGCATCGCTGAGGCCAGTCTCGGTGATCGACGTCACGATGAGGTACGTGACGAGGAACAACGCAGTGGCGATTCGCGCGCTACGCGGCTGGAAATAGCTGGTCACCAGAACGAACAACAGCATAGAGGCGCAAATGGCTACACCGACAAGCCCGAGGTCGTAGTAACCCGCCAGCCAATTGCTATCGATGGGAAGTCCGTCAACCGCCTTGTTCGACAATCCATACCCGAAGATAAGCTGAAACCTATCGCGGGGGGCGGTCAGCACGAGTGCCCACTCGTTTGTTCGGCCGGTTAGGTCCGTCAGTTCCTTAGTGTTCTCGCCCCGCGCGAGCCAAGTCGTGAGCGCGCTGGAGAACCCGATGACCGCCACCGATACGGTGACCGCGATGATGGTGAAGAGCCGCCGGACGCGGGCCCGGGCGGAAAACATGCGCAAGCCCGCCACGAGCAGCCCGGCGAACAGGGCGATCAGTTCGGTCCTGGTGTGCGTCATGAACAGCATCGTGGCGACGGCAGCGACCGCCAAGGCGGTCCGGCGTCCCTTAATCTCGCCGCAGAACCAGAGGACAACCAGGATTCCCAGGGCAACCGCCGAATAGTCCGACACCTGCACGGGGGTGATCGGCCAGAACTCGCCTGACAGCCTGCCTTGAGCAAGGGCCCGCCCTGGTGCCACCAGGAGACCGAGCACCACCGTGCCGAGCACCCCGAACAGCGCCGCCAGGTGGCATTTGACGAACAGGTCACGGCGGTCCCAATAGGGGGACAGCAGCCAGAGGGTGGCGACAAACCCGGCTAGCCGGAAGGTCCGGTAGCCGGTGCTGAGCAGGCGCCCTGCGGTCGGGTCCACGCCGGACCATACCGCCGCCAGGACCAGCAGCGTCAGCAACCCGAGGAACACGTTGGGGCGGATGAGCCGCCGAGGGTTCACCGACAAGGCGATCGCAAAGGCGATCGGCAGCGCACCCTGGGTCACGAGCCGACCGGCCACGGACGGGATCGGGACGATCAGCGGCAGCAGGTTCCAGGTTCCCTTGTAGAAGGGCACGACATCGACGAATAGCAGACACCAGGCCCAGTACACCCTGCGCCGGATGGCTTGCTCGCTGAGCTCACGAGCCCCCAGTGCCTGGGCGACAACGGGACGCAGCAGCCGCACGCCGCGGTGCGGCCGGTACTCGACGGCGGGAGGATGCATAACGTAGCCCGGCTCAGCGACCGACGCCAAACAAGGCGTCGGGACCTGAACTCAGTGACCCGAGGCTCTCGTCGGACTCGTCCGCACCGACGAGCACGGTTGAAGACAGAGACAGGCCGGCCACCCGCAGCATCTCACTAGTGGCCTGGAGCTTGGTCCACGAAGAGCGGCCGCCGGTGACGACCACAACCGCGCGGTTCGCCCAGGTCACGAGGTGATCGGCGCCACGCGCCGGATCGAGAGTGCAGAGCGTGAGCAGGACGTCCACCGAGGCATAGGCCGCGGCTATGTCGTCGCCGAACGCGGAGCGCCGTGCCGTCGGCGACCCGGGATCGGCGGGCGCCCTCGGAGCGATCTCGTCGGCGTTCGGCACCGCGAGCATCAGCGACGCCTCCTGTGCCCTGACCTTGCCAACCCCGGGGCTCTTGCGGCCAAGCAAGTCCGCGGCGGGCACACCGCGGGCGAGGTCGACCAGCATGACTTTGCGTCCCTGCTCGGCGAAGGAAATGGCAAGTGCGACCAGGGCGAGCGCCGCTACGGCCGGGTCGTCGGCTGGGACGACGGCAAGCTTGACCGGCCGTTCCTTGGTCGATGTGGCAGCGCGCAGGTGGTCCGCGACGCGCTTGATGTCCGGGTCCGCCACTGCCCTGAGTCCGGGCCGGCTCGGTGGCAGCCTGCGGCTTAGCTTTATCGGGCCGACGCTCAGCCCCACGGGGGCGCCGAGGGCCCGGGCGATATCATCCCGCCGCCGGAGCTTATCGGAGATCAGGGCCCCGATCACGACGATGCCCAGCCCGAGCGCGACGCCGCCGACAATGCCGTAGACGGCGTAGGTCACGAGGTCTTTTGTCTTCGAGTACGGCTCCGCCGTGGCTGGGTCCAGTATCACGGTGCCCTTCACCGCGGGAAGCGTCTGGCTGCCAGTCTCGGTCTGGGCAAGGGTCCCTTGGAGCGAGCTCACCGTCTGAGCGGCCTGATTTTCCTGGCCCCGGAGGTTCGTGAGCTTGGCCTGCTGCGCGGGCGTCTTCTGCTCGGCCTTGACGGTGCTGATCTGCGTGTTGAGGGACGCCTGGATCCCCAGGTACTGGGTCAGTTCCTGCTGCATGGACTGGACCACCACGTTCTGAGTGGTCTCTTCCTGCTGAGCCATGAATTGCAGGAACTCACTGGCGACGGCACTGGCCCGGCGCACCGCTTCACTGCCGGTCGGCGCGCTCGCGGTGATCTGCACCACCCGTTCGGTGATGACGCTGACCGTGTACGACGCGGCAAAGCTGCCAAGGCTCTCGTCAATGCCGAGTTTGTCCATGGCAAGCCTGGCCACGGTATGGCTCTGGGCGATGGCCTGGTCGTCAAGGACCTCCAGCGAGGGGTTCTGCCCGATGCCGTAAGTGATCAGAACCGAGGTCTGGGCCTTGTAGGCGGGCGGCTTGGCGACGAAGTAGCCGACACCGAGCAGGCAGCCAACGATGGCCAGGGCGCACAGGAGGCGCACGCTCCGCTTAATCGCTCCCCAGATGAATCCCAGGCTCACAAGGCCGGTGGTCACATCGGCGGGCCGATCCTCCGACAGGGGGAAATCAGTAAAAGCCGCGAGCTCTGCGGGACCGTCAGGCGCACCGTTCACTGGGTGCCTGATCGTATAGTCGCGTTCCGTCATCTCCTGCTCTCCGTCATTCCACCGTGCATCCGAGTCGGCGTTCCCTGTTGCTGCGACCGAGCCAGCTGCGGCTGGCGCCCGGTTGTCTGGTCACCTGGATCCGGGTTGACCACCAAGACTCCGACGATGGCGCGGCCGTCACCAGCGGCGCTGGCGACGACGCGGGTCAGCTGCTCGGACGTGACCGCGCCGGCCGTAACGGCCAGTACCGTCGCATCAGCGCTGCCCGCGTCCGCGACGCGGGGGGCCTCGCTATCGAGGACGTCCACGCCGACAGTCATCGTCTGCGCTGGCACCTGGACGGCATCGTCGTGGTTAGCGACGGTCACCCACAGGTCGTGCGGACCCCGCCCCGCCGCTGCCACGCACGCGGCCCGCAGCGCGGTCGCCGCCTTCGTCCCCTGGACCTGGCCTATCGCCAGAGCGGTAGGAATACCCTCGGCGGCGGCGAACGCGGCAAGCTGAGGACCGATTGCGAGGGCATCGTTATCACCCGAGAGCGACAACACCACTGCCGAACCGCCGCTGCTCCGACCGGATCCGGGGAGAATGCCCAGCCTGCGGAACGTGTGTTTGAGGGACCACACATCAGCGGCGCCGGGCTGGTAGTGCTCAAGCAGCTTCGCCCACCCGACCGCATCGCCCGGAGACTTGGCCCGGACGGAGGCCAGAACGGGTACGCCGATCGAATCGGCTATGGCATCGCGCGTACGCAGCCGCGGGTCGTCACGCCAGATGGCAAGCAACGCGATGAGCGCGACCAGCAGGCCGGCCAGGGCGCCGAACCCGGCCGCCTCGTAGACCCGGGTCGTCCGGGGCTTGGCGACTGCGGTCACCGCCGGGTGAAGCAACTCGGCCGGCTGCCGCCCAACCGGGTTCGCGGTCGAGGTGACGTAGGCCAGATAGCTGCGGGTAAGGGCATTGGCCGTCCGCTCCGCCTGCTGTGCGGTGTCACCCTTGGCGCTGATGGACAGCGTGAGGTAGCCCGCGGGCGCGGCCTGGACCCGGCTCAGGAGCGTGTAGTACGACAGTCCGAGGCCCGCGTTGAGGACCACGGGGGAAAGTACTGGCGCGCTGGTAACCACGACAGCCTGATTGTTGAGGTTGACATCAGGCGAGATCACGACGAGGGCGCTGCTGGTATACACCTCGGGCTGAGCCAGCGTGAAGGCGGTGTTCCCAACCAGGCCTAGCGCAATCAGCGTTCCAGCGACGATCTTGTGTCTCCACACGATCGTCGCTGACCTCGTCAGATTCAGGGCCTGCCCTGTCACTCATCCTCCGCGCGAGTACTCTGCATTCTCCAACATGAGCGCCGGGGGCGCCTTCGTGATACGCCCGTCGACGGCGGTTTTCCCGATGTATCACGTGATCGAGGTGCCGGATCTTCTAGCTGCGCAGTGACCACGGCTGTCCTCGCCCTTCCCGAGACCACATGGAACGAGAGTTAGGCAGACAGTGAACGAACTCCCCGCAACAACGGCTCCCAAGGTGGGGTTCTTCGGCATCCTCGGCGCGGGCAACTCCGGCAATGACGCGTGTATGGAGACCGTGCTCACCTACCTCAGGGCCGCCCACCCCGATGCCGTCATGGACGCCATGGGCGGTGGGCCACCCGAACGGCTGCGAGTCCGGTATGGCATCGACGCCGTACCACTGTACTGGTACGCGAAATATGAGGCGCGGACTTCGGGCCTGGCCGCCATCCTGCTTAAAGTCTTGGGCAAAGGACTGGACGTCTGGCGGGCCGCGGCCTGGGTACGCCGCCATGACGCGGTGATCGTACCGGGCGCCGGACCGCTGGAGACGACGCTGCCGGTGCGGGCGTGGGGATTGCCGTTCACCCTCTTCGTCGTCGCGCTTTCTGGAAAACTGTTCGGTACCAAGGTTGCCCTGGTGAGCGTGGGTGCCGATGCCATCAATAAGCGCGCAACGCGATGGCTGTCCAACGCCACCGCCCGGCTTGCGTTCTACCGGTCCTACCGAGACACGCATTCGCTGGCGGCAATGCAACGACGTGGCATAGATACCACCAAGGACCGCGTTTATCCGGACCTGGTGTTTGGTATCCCCACACCGCCTTACCAGCCCGGCGATGCCAAAACCGTTGGTGTCGGTGTCATGGCTTATTACGGCGGGAACGATGATCGCCCGCGCGCAGCGGACATCCACGCGTCCTACGTCGGGAAAATGACGGCGATAGTCAGCTGGCTGGTGGACACCGACCACCAAGTCCGGCTCTTCGGCGGCGACAGCAAGTTCGACTGGGACGTTGCCGACCAGATCATGGCTGAGGTGCGGTGGGCCCGGCCAGGTCTTGAGCCGTCATCGCTCACCGCCGAACGCGCCAACTCCTATGCCGAACTCATGGGGCTTATGGCTCCGGTTGAGGCGGTGATCGCAACGCGCTATCACAATGTGATGTGCGCGCTCAAGCTCTGCAAGCCGACCATCTCCTTGGGATATTCGCGCAAGTTCGTCACCTTGATGACAGACATGGGGCTCGAGGAGTTCTCTCTGTCCGCCGACTCGTTTGAAGTGGCACAGGTGATCGAACAGCTCGAGGCGGTCAAGAAGCGTCACGCCGAACTACGGCAGCGGATGGCGGACCGGAACGCCGCCAACCGGCGGGCGTTGAGCGAGCAGTTCGGCGTCCTGTCAAACGCCCTGTTCGGTGCGGATAAGGCGACGACCGCGAAGATCGGGTCATCGGTTCGCTAACCAGCCTTATGGGCCACCGGTTGATCTGCCGAGCGGAAGCGCTATAGGCCCGCTGCGGGAGACGATCAGAAAACGACGAGCTTGGAGCAGGTGAACGCCTCCGCGTAGCGGGTCCTGCACTCCATCCCGCGGAGCCGAGCCAGCGCGAGGAATGTTTCCTCGCCCCACCAGTCACGGCCATGCTGAGATGGGTAGCACTTGTCAAGCAGCTCGATCTTCCGCCGCGCTACGTCGTCGGTCAGCGGGAAGTACGTGTTGGGCCGGGACATGTCACCGTCCCACTTCGGGATCTCGTAGGCCAGGTAGATCTGGTCCCTGAACGCGGTGGGCACAAGCTCGCCAACGGTCCTGTGGTCCTGGTGTGCGTCGCCCGCGGACGGCGCGAGGATGACATCCGGGCGGAACGATCGGGCCACCGCCTCGATGACCTCTTTAACCTGCCCCCACACGGCGGGCAGGCGCCCTTCCGGCAGGTCATGCAGCTCGAGCTCGAGGTCGGCGCCCGGAGTGAAGGCACGTGCCGCTGCCCGCGCCTCTTGCTTTCGATCCTCCGTACCCGTCATCAGCACATACCTGACGCGCAGGCCCGGATGGCGCTCGGACAGGCTGAGCAGTGTGCCCCCAGCCGCGATCTCCACGTCATCCGGATGCGCGCCGAGCGCGAGCAGTGACAGCGGCGCGTTCCCTTGGGGGCTGAGCGGCAGCGGAATCACGCTCCGAGCGCTTTCGCGTCGGCAACGGCGAGGGCTTCAGCCGTCGTGACCGCAGGCTGCCCAGAGCGCCCGGGATCCCAGACCATCCAGGGGCAGTTACCCCGGTGGTACATCTCCTCCATCTGCGCTCGTTCCTTGACCGTGTCGGCGGGCGACCAGTAGCCCTTGTACTGGTAGGCCAGCACTCGTCCCTGCGGAACCAGGCGGACAACCGCGTCCTCAACGAGATCCTCGCCCTCATTGAGGTGATCGAAAATCTCCGGCCTCAGCACGAAATATCCGCCGTTCTCCCACTGGCGCAAGTCGCGGACCGGCGTCACCTGAGTGACCAGCCCTCTCTCATCGACATCGACCACGTGATGGGTCGACGTCGGTGGGACCGCCAGCAGGCTGACAACGGCGTTACTCGCAGTGAACCGCTCGATCATGTCTGGTAGCGGAGCATTGGTGAAGACATCCGCGTAGTTGGCCAGGAACATCTCTTCGTCTTCGACGAAACTGCGGACCCGGCGGAGCCGCTCGCCGATGGGGGAGTGCAGGCCCGTATCGACGAACGTGACCCGCCAGTCCGAGATGTCGGTCTTGAACAGTTTCACCTGCCTCGCCCCGCCCTCGATCACGAAGTCGTTGGACCGCGTCTCGTCGTAGCTGAGGAAGAAGTCCTTGACCGCCGACGCCCCGTAGCCGAGGCAGAGCACGAAATCGGTGTGCCCGTAGTGCGCGTAATAGCGCATGACATGCCAGAGCAACGGCCGGTCGCCGATCATTGCCATCGGCTTGGGGGCATTCGTTACCCCGTCCCGCATCCGCATCCCGAAGCCGCCGCAGAACAGTACGACCTTCATACCGACCCTCCTTCAGCTGACAAATTCGTTCATACGATTTCAAGTGTCGGGATAGGGAAGACCAAGCGTCCGCCCCAAGACCGGACGTATTCCAGCTGCGCGGTGATCTCCTCCCGCAGGTTCCACGGGAGGACGAGCACGTAATCCGGCCTCGTCTCGGCGATACGGCCCGGCGCGTAGATGGGAATGTGCGTGCCCGGCAGGAACATTCCCTGCTTATGCGGCGACCGGTCGACGGTGTACGCGATCAGATCCGTGCGGATCCCGCAGTGGTTCAGCAACGTGTTCCCCTTGCCAGGGGCCCCATATCCGGCCACCGTCTTGCCCTCGGCCGCGGCGGAGAGCAGAAAGCCGAGCAAATCGCTCTTGATCCTCAGCACCTCCCCGGCGAACCCCACATGCCCTGCGGCGGTGTGCAGGCCGACCGCCTCCTCGGCGGCGAGCACCGCCTTTACCCGCTCGCCGGGCTCGCCCGCGGCCTCGGCGGGACGGGCATGGACGCGCAGCGAGCCGCCGTGCGTGCTCAGCTCATCGACGTCGACGACGCGCAACCCGGCCGTCTCAAGCGCGCGACTGGCGGTCAACAGCGAGAGGTACGAGTAGTGCTCGTGGTAGATCGTGTCGTACTGTCGCCGCTCGATGAGCCGGAGCAGGTGCGGGAACTCCAGCGTCACCAGGCCCGAGTCCTTGACGAGCGCGCGCAACCCGGCCGCGAACCCGCGAATGTCCGGCACGTGCGCGAAGACGTTGTTGGCGACCACTAGGTCCGCCCGGCCGTACTCGTCGGCGATCGCGGCACCCGTGTCGGGGCCGAGGAACTCAACCACGGTTCGGATGCCCTTGGCAATGGCCGCCTCGGCAACGTTGCCGGCCGGCTCGACGCCAAGCACAGGGACGTCCGCGCCAACGAAGTGCTGCAGCAGGTAGCCGTCATTGCTCGCGACCTCGGTCACGAGGCTGCCAGACGTCAGCCCCAGCGAGCCGATCATTCCGTCCGCGTACCGCTTGGCGTGTGCCACCCAGGAATCGGAGTAAGACGAGAAGTACGCGTAATCCGAGAAGATTTGCTCACCGGTCACGTACATGGGGAGCTGGACGAGCAAGCACTCCTCGCACAGCAGCACGTTCAGCGGATAGAACACTTCAGGCGCATCGACGCTCCCCGCCGGGAGGTAACTTTCGCAGAGCGGCGACATTCCAAGGTCGACGAACGACCGCGTAAGCTCCGCACCGCATAGACGGCACGCGTGTCCAGACGACATGTCTCCCCCCATCCAGCTGGCCACAGATGGCTACCGGCCTCTGAAATTTTGACAGTGACCGTATCAACATGATCCAGACTGAATCCTGTTGATACATCAAGACGAGGTCGGATAGCCACGGTGGGGGTGACGGTGAGCGACTACCAATGCCGGGCCTGCCACAGCGAAGCGGGACAGGTCGTGCTCGATCTGGGTGATCAGCCTGCCTGCGACTACTTTCCGCCACAGGACGATCCAGGGCCCGACCCGGTTTACCCGTTGAAGATGTGGCTCTGCTCGCACTGCGGCCTGGCGCAACTGCTTGACGATCCGACCGCTCCGGAAGAGCCGAGGGGCACTGAGCCCGCCGCACTTGTCGCGCAAGCGGTCGATGCCGTGGGCCGGGTGGGCTCGGCGGGCCTGCTTTCGGCTGGGACGCGGGTCGCCGAATATGGCAGCCCGCACGGCGGCTCCTGGCTGGAGCTAATGGCCAGCCGAGGCCTGAAGCCGGTCGACGGCATGGTGGAGGCCGATGTCATCGTCGACTGCTTTGGCATGATGCACGCTCCCGACCAGTCCGCCGCACTCGCCGAGCGAGCCGCCCGGCTGATGCCAGGCGGGGTCCTGCTGCTGCAGTACCACTCCCTTGAGACAATCATCCGGCAAGGCCAGTGGAATGCCCTCCGCCACGGTCACTACGCTTACTACTCCACGACCGCGCTCTCGGCGATGCTCGCGGAGATCGGCTTCAGCCCGCGCAGCGCATGGCGCTTCGAACTTTACGGCGGCACCGTCTTGCTCGCCGCGAGACGCGACGGCGACGACTCCAGCGGCCCCGACAAGACGGTCGACGCCATCCTTACGGCTGAGGCATCCATGGGAGTATGCGACCCGGACGTCCTCCGGGGGCTCCAGCAGGACGTCCAAGCCGGAGCGGCCGCACTGCACGACTGGCTCGCTGACAGTGCGGCTGCCGGAAGAACCGTGATCGGCTACGGTGCCGCCTCGAGGGCTGTCGCGCTGCTCTGCAAGGCCGGAGTCGACGTCGGTCTGCTGCCTGCGGTGGCGGACGCTTCACCAGGCAAGCAGGGGTTGCGGATGCCGGGGAGCACGATTCCCGTGATCAGCCCAGCCGAGCTCACCGCCCGACGACCGGACGAGGTAGCGCTGTTCGTCTCGGACCTGATGGCCGAGGTTCGTGCCAGCTATCCCGAAATCGAGGCAGCCGGCGGCCGCTGGGTCGACGCCGACGCGCTCGGCTCGGTTTGAGAAGGGGGTCCCCCGCCGCAGAGTCATGACCGCTCGGGTTACGGTATAAGCCCTACTTCTCGTGAGATCACATGAGTAACCTGTCGCGCAACGCGCTCCCAGGAAAAGTAGGCCGTCATGGCGGGTGCTCGCTCAAAACAGCTGTTGTAAATGTCGTCATTCTCCAGAACCGACGCGATGGCGGCAGCGAGTTCTCGTGCTTTTCCGTCCTCGACGACGGCGCCGGTGACTCCGGGCGTGATCGCCTCCGACATCTCGCTCGCGCGGGCAGCCACACAAGGGACACCCCTGGAAAGTGCCTCCGGCAGCCCGTAGGAACCGAGACCCGGCACCGCCACCAGGACATCATGGGTATCGAAGAGTGCCATCGACTCCCCGACTCTGGGGACACCCAGGAACGTAACATCCTTGGGCGGGGCGCTGCCGTCGGGCCATTTCTCCAGGCCGGATATCGTCAGGCGGACTTGCGAGTCATGTTCACCACGGAGGATGTCGAGTACGTCAAGGATAAGCCGGACTGACTCAGCCGGGATCGGCCGGCCGCCATGGTCGCTGATGCAAAGCAGCAATTTGCGGCGCGGGGCTTCGCGCATATACGGGGGCTGGATGCGCGGGGAGCCCTGGCTCGCGGCTGCGGCCGGGGGAATAACATAAATCTTCTCCGCAGGGATCCCTGCATTCTCGGCCAGCCACTGCGCCAAGCGGCCTCTCTCAGCGAACAGGCCGAGCGCACGCTCATATACGCTCGGATCCACGCGGAGCATGTTGCCCTGCTCCGGGCACAGGTAGATGAAGTACGGCTCCGGTATTTGGCCAACGCAATCCATCGCGAGTATGGCGTCACATGCAGGCGCGCGGCCCACCGGTGCGCTCCAGATGTCGATAACATCTGCGACCTTGCCGAGTCCCGCGCGAAGGTTTCCGGCTACAGCGGACCTGCCGCACTCAGGAACCGCTTGACAAAAGGCGGCATACCCGATACGGGGCCGGAACCGATCGGCGATCCCGCCCCACGACGGCTTGGTGATCACTCCTGACCCGCCTTCCATCATGGAAGTGCGGCAGCTCCCAATGACGGCCATATTTCGGCTGCCGCAACCTCTTGTGAGAAGAGCAGCCAACAGGCACGGTTGATACTTCAGGAGGCGTCAAGCAAAACACGCAGCTTGGCCAGGCATCGTCCCCTCGTCGGCCCGATGCTGCCGATCGGGAGCCCTAGCTCATCCGAGATCTCGGCGTAGGAAACCGGCGGGTCGGACATCAGCATCTGCAGTAGTCGCTGCCATTGGAGTGGAAGATGCGACATGGCCTGACGGACATCCCGGACACGCTCACCGGCAAGCAGCGCTTCGTCCACCTCGGGACCGCGGTTGTACGCTCCCTCCAACTCGCTGTCGTCGTGCACGAGGAGGACCCGCTTGCGGACCGCGACATGACGCAGGCACTCGTTCCTGGCCGTTGCCGCCAGCCACGACCCGACCCTGGCCGGCTTCTCGATCCTGTCGATGTGCTCAATCAGCCGCATCCACGTGGTTTGCACCACGTCAGCGGCATCGCCCTCGCCCAGTTTGAATCCCGCCGTGATGGACCAGATCAGTCGTGAGTACTGATCCACCAGCCGATTCCAAGCATAGATGTCACCGGCAGCCGCTCGCCGCATCCAGTCGACGATTTCCAGGGATGCGGCATCCAGCTGTGAATCGCCAAGACCCTCCGCCTGAGAAAATGACAGTTCACGATTTATCTGCTCAAGATCATGCTGCATTCTAGTACGCACCCGATCCATAGAACATTGCCCCGATGGTCTTCCACAGGATCTGAATATCAAGTGCCAAGGACCAGTTTTCGACGTACCTAAGGTCCAAGCGAACCGACTCGTCCCAGCTGAGGTTGGAGCGGCCACTCACCTGCCACAACCCGGTTATACCGGGCTTGACGACGAGGCGACGGCGGACGTCATCGGCGTACCGCGCGGTCTCCTCCGGCAGCGCAGGCCGAGGGCCGACCAGCGACATCTGACCGAGCAACACATTCATGAGCTGCGGTATCTCGTCAAGCGACCACTTGCGGAGATGCCCGCCGATCGCCGTAATGCGCGGATCCCGGCGGATCTTGAAGAGAACCCCGTCGTTCTCGTTCTTCTCGCGTAGCTCCGCGAGACGCTTTTCTGCGTCCACGACCATCGTTCGAAACTTGTAGATCTTGAACACCTCGCCGTCCTTGCCGACCCGCGTCTGGGTGAAGAGCGCCGGCCCCCCGTCGGACAGCTTGACCGCCACCGCGATCGCGGTCATCAGCGGAGACAGCAGGACAAGCGCAAGTGCGGCGGCGCAGCGGTCGAAAAGGTCCTTAAGCACCTGGCGCGGCCCGCTCAACTGCGGGTGGTCCACGTGCAGCAGCGTCAGGCCCGCGGCCGGCCTGATCGTGGTGCGCGGCCCGGCAACGTCAAGGAGCGCCGGTGCGACGCATAGGTCGGTACCGGTTTTCTCCAGCTCCCAGGCCAGCTGCCGGAGCCGTACCCCATTCATCTCGGGACAGGACAGCACCGCCACCGTCCCCGCGTTGCATCGGCGCACCACGTCCGCCGTGTCGCCGAGGTCGCCCACCACCGGAACGCCGGCTACCTCCGTTACCTCGGCGCCGCCGGCCAAGCATGCCGCGACAACCTCGAGGCCGTGGTGCGGTTCGCGGCGCAACTCGCTGATCAGGTCGGCCACGGCGGCCTCGTGCCCCACGGCGACGACCGTGGACATGCACAGACCAGCCGCGCGGGACCGGTGCAACCGCTTGCGCAACGCGAGCCGCGCCAGCAGATCAAGCAGCACGATGACCAGCATGCTAATCAGGAGGTACGCACGTGAAAGCTCGTTGTTGACCGCGTAGGAGATCAGTGACAGCGCTGTGGTAAGGCATGCGCCCGCATTCAGCACCCGGCGGAACTCCTCCGAGCCCGTGCCGAGAAACCTCATCTCATATCCGCCGACAACCCGTAGGGCAATCAGCCAGAGCGCCGGCAGCAGTGCGCTCAGCACTAGGTACCTATCGTTAGGATGCGCTCCGAACCGCAGCCCGATGGCGGCGACGGCCGCCGTTACCGCGACCGCGACGTCCGCGACCGCGACCTGGCGCCGGTACGCACGCGGCCACGTCGCTGGTCGACCGAGCACCCGGTCAGCGCGGTCATTGACAACTACCACAGAGTCCGACACACAGCATCCCCACCCCTGGATATGCCAAAGAACATTTCCGCTGGAACAACGGCTTCTCACGACACGGGTCTGCGGTTGCTCGACAGCTGTGTCGCTTGCATCTAGAAGACGCGCAGTAATATGGTTTGGTTCACCACAGAAATAAACATTTACTATCACTAGTCGCGCATCGCGTGACTAGGTAGTTTGACCCGAACCGCCTAGCGCCCAGCCACCCCATACTGGCACTCAGGCACCATAATCAACCCCGAAGAACGATCATTATCAAGAAAAATTAAAAGCAATCGAAAAAGAATCAACAAAAACACGCCGTAGCTGCCGTTAGCCGTCAATCGCCCGAACAGCAGACAAGCTACTACGAAGCGGGGCCGCAGTTCGGCTGCTTTGACGTTTTCGTATGCGTCAAAACCCTCTTGCTGCGTCGCTCAGAATCCGCTAAGAATTACCGGCGAATCGGCCTCTGCGCTGCGGTCAGGGGACCTCAAGCAGGACCCGCAGCCTGTCCAGGCACCGCCCCCTGGTGGGGCCGATGCTGCCGACCGGGAGTCCGAGTTGGTCAGAGATCTCCACGTACGAGGCGGGCGGGTCCGCCATCAGCAGCTCCATCAGGAGCTGCCACCGATGCGGGAGATGCTCCATCGCCTTGCGGAGGATCTCGGCTCGCTCGACGGCGAGGAGGCGCTCGTCGATCTCCGGTGCCCGCTCTGCGACTCCGTCCAACTCGAAGTCGTCGTGCGCGAGGACGATCCTCTTACGCGCCGCGAGCTGGCGCAGGCACTCGTTTCGCGCCGTGGCTGCGAGCCAGGCGCTGACGCGCTCAGGGTAGTTGAGCCGGTCGATGTGCTCAAGCAACCGCAGCCAAGTGGTCTGGACGACGTCCGCGGCGTCGCTCTCGACCAGCCTGAACTCCGCGGTTATGGACCAGATGAGCCTGCCGTACTGATCAACAAGCCAGTCCCAGGCCTCGCCGTCCCCCGCGGCGGCACGCCGCACCATTTCGGCGACCTGGCCGCCATCGATCTCCCTCGTCAAGAAGCTCATCTCAGTAAGCACCCGAACCGTTGAGCAACACAGACACCGTCTTCCACAGAATTTGCAGGTCAAGGGCGAACGACCAGTTCTCGACGTAGCGCAGGTCGAGCCGGACCGTTTCATCCCATGACAGGTCCGACCGGCCGTTCACCTGCCACATGCCTGTCAATCCCGGTTTGAGGACAAGCCGGCGCCGGACATGGTCCGCGTAGAGCGCGGCCTCGTCAGGGAGCGCCGGCCGGGGGCCGACCAGGGACATCTCGCCCCTGAAGACATTGATGAGCTGCGGCAGCTCGTCAAGGGACCACTTGCGCAGCCGCGCCCCGACGGCCGTGATCCGCGGATCGTTGCGCATCTTGAACAGCACGCCGTCGAAATCATTGCGCGCGCGAAGCTCCGCCAGGCGCCGCTCTGCGTCCACCACCATGGTGCGGAACTTGTACATCCTGAAGGTGCGGCCGTCCTTGCCGACTCGGGTCTGGACGAACAGCGCCGGACCGGCGTCCGAGACCCGGATCGCCACGGCCACCGCCAAGAACAGCGGCGCGAGGATGACCAGCGCGACCCCCGCCGCGACACGGTCGAATAGCCCCTTGATGACCTGGCGCGGGCCGCTGATCTCCGGATGGTTGACGTGCAGCAGCGTTAGCCCTGCCGTCGGCCTGATGGTCGTCCGCGGCCCGGCCACGTCAAGAAGCGCGGGCGCGACGTACAGGCCGGTGCCCGTCTCCTCCAGTCCCCACGCGATGTGACGGAGCGCGAAGCCGTCGAGTTCGCTGCTCGACAGCACCGCCACCGCGTCGGCACCGCTCCGGCGCACCGCGCCAATAACATCTTGAACTGCCAAGCCGCCGAATACCGGGACGCCTGCGACCACCTTGCTGGTGGTTTCGCCACCCAGGCAGGCCGCCACCACGGCGAGCCCGTGGTAGGTGTCCCGCCTCAGTTCCGTGACCAGATCGGCCACCGCCGGCTCCGGTCCGACCGCCAGCACCGTGGACATGCACTGACCGCTGGAGCGCCGCCGGTGCAGCCGTTTCCGCCACGCGAGCCTGACGCACAGATCCGCGCCGATGAGAGTCGGCATCGCGAGCAGCAGATATTCACGTGACAACTCGACGTCGACCGCGTAAGAGAGGATCGCCAGCGCTGCAGTCAGGCTGAAGCCCGCGTTCAGCACCTTGCGGAATTCATCTGAACCGGTACCGATGGAGGTGACACTGTACGCCCCGAAAAGCAACAATGTCGCCACCCAGAGCAGTGGAAGTGCCAGGCAGAGCATCGCGTATTCGAGGCCCAGGCGACCGCCGAAACGGACCACAACAGCCACAGTAGAACACACGGCCGAAATCGCAAAGTCGGACATAGCTGTCCGACGCACATATTCCCTCGTCCACATCGCCGACCTAGTGGCCAGCTCGAGCCGCTGATCAGCGGAAACCAACAAATTACTCACGCAAGACCGCCCCACCCCTAACGGCCGACACGAGTGTCGCTAACAGTGGGCAACGACGGCCACGCAGCACAAGTCCCTCCGTGCAACGCGATGCTTGGCCCCGTTCCCAGTTGCCACACTAACCAGGGAAAGGAAATCAGTCCAGCCCTAATGGGGGGCACAAATTCGCAATATTTCAATCATAATCAAAAATCGTAGAGTGACGAATTTACAATTCGGCACCTAACGCCTGCTAACCTCGACTAACTCGCATTAACCGGTGTTAATCAGGATTCGGGGGTCATAGGAGGGCTAGATCGCTCCCACGAACGTAGCAGGTCTGCATATCGCCTGGCGGCAGAACGCAATTCCAATTCTGGGTCAATCCCGGCCGCAGAAGCCCTCGCAACGATGCGAAACAGCTCATCTCCGACGTCTTGCGCCGCCGTGCCCTCAGCGCCAGCGTCACCCGAAGAGGGCAGCGAGGCAGGAAAGCCCGCCCGCCCCGCCCGTCGCTGCAGCTGCGCGGCCAGCGAGAGCGCAGGCTGCCCGAACACCACCCCGTCGAGCACGGACGGCGGACCGGACCCGGTCTCCGCCGCCTTCTGCGCCCGTTCGGCCTTCTTGATCTCTTCCCAGTTGGCGTTGACGTCCGCCGCCGACGAGACCGAGAGGCCGCCGAACACGTGCGGATGCCGCCTGATCAGCTTCGCGGCGAGGGTGTCGGCCACATCGTCGATCGTGAACCCGCCCTCGGCGGCGGACCGCTCCGAAGCGATCCTGGCGTGGAAGAGCACCTGGAACAGCACGTCGCCGATCTCCTCGCGGAGCGCGGGCATGTCGTCGGCCTCGATCGTCTCCGCCGCCTCGTACGCCTCCTCAAGCAGGTAGCGCAGCAGCGAGGCGTGCGTCTGCTCCCGGTCCCAGGGGCAGGACCGGCGCAGCGTGTCCACGATCGCGACCAGCTCGAGCAGCCGCGCGCCCGGCACGTCCGCCGACCCCGCGGCGCCAGAAGGGACGTCGGCCGGGCCGGTCACCTCAGCACGCCGGGGTGAGCCCCGTGGTGGAGGCGGGCGAGGGCACGCCCTGCGGCTGGGACAGCGTGTTGGCGGCCGCCACCACCGCGTACTGGCTGTAGTCGAACCGACCGTACTGGGGGCTGACCTGGATGTTGAGCGTCTTGGCGGCCTGGCACTCAGCCTTGTTGTACTTCGCCGTGACGGTGTTGCTCTCGGCCTGGCTGGTCACCTGCTTGCCGCCGTTGGCCTTGGTCTGGTACGCGCTCTCCTGCGCCACCCAGGTGCCAAGAGCGGGCAGCATCTGCGGCGAGATCCCGTTGCCGAGGAACAGCGCCGTCGCGCTGCTGTAGCCCTCCTGGGAGGCCGAGGACGCGGCCTCCGACTGGATCTCGGACAGGCCCGCCTGCGACTGGGCCGACGTCACCGAGACGCCGCTGTCCGCCGCCACCTGGTCCATGATGGAGAACCTGATCAGCCACGTCAGCACCGCTCGGGGCTGCTCCGCGCTGGTGAGCGAGACCTGGCCGCCGTACGACTTGATCGCCCCCTGCAGGTTCGAGACCTGCTGGTCGAGCGACGAGCTGGTGATCCGCTGGCTGCCGACGATCGCCGCCGACCCCGCCTGCACCGGTGAGCACGCGGCGATAAGCATGCAAGCGCCAAGGCCGGCCGCGCCGAGCGCGAGCCCGCGACTGGTCTTCCTAGCGGGCACAGCCCGGCCAAACACAGCCCTGCCAAACACAGACGGTCCCTTCCAACACTTCAATCACAGCTGAAATCTACGAATCGGACAGTACCGAACGGACGACCTCCGCGCACCAAGCAAGCAGCTCGGTGTCGCGCAGCGGCTCCCCGCCGAAGCCGCCGCCGGATGCCCCGGCCTTCGGCACCGGTACCAGCATGGTACGCACCGCCGGCTTGAGGATTGTCTTCGGGTATAGCCGCTGAACTCGGACCACACGGGAATCGGGCAGCTCGACCGGGGCGAACCGCACGTGCGACCCCTGCAGGGTGATATCGGTCAGGCCGACGCGCCGCGCCGCCGACCGCAGCCGCGCCACGTCGAGCAGGGTCGCCACCGGCAGCGGGAGCTCGCCGTAGCGGTCGAGCAGCTCGTCGCGGACCGCCACCACGTCGTCCTCGCCGTCAATGGCCGCGATCGACGTGTAGGCGGCCAGCCGCAGCCGCTCGCCCGGCACGTAGTCGTGCGGGATGTGCGCGTTGACCGGGAGCTCGACCCGGACCTCGGGCCGCTCGGGCGGCGCGTCGTCCTTCAGCTCGCGGACGGCCTCGCCGATCATCCGGATGTACAGGTCGAAGCCGACGCCGGCGATATGCCCCGACTGCTCGCCGCCGAGGAGGTTCCCCGCGCCCCGGATCTCCAGGTCCTTGAGCGCGACGTACATGCCCGCGCCGATCTCGGTGTGCTGCGCCACCGTGGCCAGCCGCTCGTGCGCGGTCTCGGTCAGCGGCTTCTCCGACGGGTAGAGGAAGTAGGCGTACGCCCGCTCCCGGCCGCGCCCGACCCGGCCGCGGAGCTGGTGCAGCTGGGACAGCCCGGCCGCGTCGGCCCGGTCCACGATCAGCGTGTTCGCGTTCGGGATGTCGAGCCCGCTCTCCACGATGGTCGTCGCCACCAGCACGTCGAACGACCGGTCCCAGAAGTCCACCATGATCTTCTCGAGCTCGTGCTCGTTCATCTGCCCGTGCGCGACCTGGATGCGCGCCTCCGGCACGAGCTCGGACAGCCGCGAGGCGACCTTCCTGATCGACTGCACCCGGTTGTGCACGAAGAAGACCTGGCCGTCGCGGAGCAGCTCGCGCCTGATCGCCGCCGCGATCTGCTTCTCGTCGTACCCGCCGACGAACGTCAGCACCGGGTGCCGTTCCTCGGGCGGGGTCAGGATCGTCGACATCTCGCGAATCCCGGCCACGCCCATCTCGAGCGTGCGCGGGATCGGCGTGGCCGACATCGCGAGCACGTCCACCTCGGTTCGCAGCCGCTTGAGGTACTCCTTGTGCTCGACCCCGAACCGCTGCTCCTCGTCGATGATCACCAGGCCGAGGCGCTTGAACCGGGTCTCCGGCGACAGCAGCCGGTGCGTGCCGATGACCAGGTCGACCGTCCCGTCGGCGAGCCCGCGCTGGGTCTCCGCCACCTCCGCCCCGGTCTGGAACCGCGACATCGGCTTGACCGAGACCGGGAACGGCGCGTACCGCTCGGAGAACGTGTTGAAGTGCTGCTGGGCGAGCAGCGTGGTCGGCACCAGCACCGCCACCTGCTTGCCGTCCTGGACCGCCTTGAACGCGGCCCTGACCGCGATCTCGGTCTTGCCGTATCCCACGTCGCCGCAGATCAGGCGGTCCATCGGGACCGGCTTCTCCATGTCGAGCTTGACCTCGTCGATTGCGGAGAGCTGGTCGGGCGTCTCAACGTACGGGAACGCGTCCTCG
>Ga0209006_10000589_pt1 | contig 33954 bp, 64 predicted proteins | sample JacPin_JW_Ref_O2_FD_188567 | JGI IMG/M metagenome (GOLD analysis project Ga0209006, IMG submission 188567) | Forest soil microbial communities from Algoma, Ontario, Canada - Jack Pine, Ontario site 1_JW_Ref_O2 (SPAdes) (version 2) | ecosystem: Environmental > Terrestrial > Soil > Boreal... | reverse complement strand
GTTAGAGTTGCAACCTTCATCCCGTTGCACCGGGCATTGTTACTTCCTTGATGCCATCAGAACTACAGGCGGGAAAATCGTTGCAACCTTCATCCCGTTGCACCGGGCATTGTTACTGCGCCGGAGCCGAAGCAGTGGTTCGCCTTCCTCGAGTTGCAACCTTCATCCCGTTGCACCGGGCATTGTTACGCCGAATATTCTAACTCCTTTCGCTGTTTGATTCAAGAGCACTTCTCGCGAGCGACCCCTGTTTCGTGTCGCCGTTCCGCTGCTCGCCAGAAGATTCATCGGCGCAAACTCCGTTGCCATCATGACTTCCATTTCGCGAGCGGCCATTCGCGGTTATCTGTCCATCATCACCAGCGCAAACTCTTTCCAGTTCAGCGGATGCGTCTGGCGAATCATCGTCCGAAGGTCCATCGCCTGTTTCACCACCCCGGCTCTCGCGAGGCCATTGGAGTAACCATCTGGCCGCCGAATCATCCTGATCGATCTCGCCACCGCACAGCGAACATACATGAATCAGGTGCCGGGCAGCATCAAAATCTGGATCTATCTCGCCGCAATGCCAGCAGCGCTGCGTGATGTTCTCCGGCGACACCTCGACCGGATTGGCCGCGAATGCTTTCAGGGTCTGGTGAAGCGCACCCGATGCCGCGATGCGCGAGTTGTACTTGGCCGCCGCGACCTTGCCATCCTGGTCTGCCGGCGTCGGGTTGCGCGCCAGTTTCCGATAATCTACCTTTCCAAGGATGACGGTCCGGTAGCGCCTGCCAAGCAGGTTAGCGAAGTTCTCATAGAGATGCTTCCGCGACTTGGCATTACGTTTGGCGATGTTGATCTGCCGCTCACAGAGGATCTTGTCGATCTTGGCCCAATCCTGGAGATTTGGATAAGGATGCTTTCCCGAAAACCAGTCGGGCATCGGCTCCTGACCGCGAAATGATCGATGCGCCTGATGGTGGATCTGCTTGGCCTTGAGATAGTAGTTGTATGGCCAGATCGTGTCGTCGCCATCGAAGCGATTATCGCACCAGAATTCCACCAATCGCATCAACCGATAGGGGCTTTTCCAGGAGCGCAAATGTTCGCAGCGCTCGATCAGCCAATCGGGCAAGATGCCGCGATTGGCGTCCAGCCAGTCGGCAAGACGACAGCGCATCCAGTCAAAGTGTCGATCACGGATCGATTTCAGGTGATCGATGAGCGGCCAACCGGAGACATCCTGAGCCGAGATGAATAATTCATGCTTTTCGCCATCGTCACCGATCGCGGTCGCGACGCGGAGCGAGCCATCCGGAAATTGCCGCCAGTTGAGGTTCACCCCGCAGGCTCCCGAGGTTGCCCGTCCTTCCTTGACCCAACTGGCGCGTGAGAGGACGAACCTCACGGACCATTCCTCCTGATAGCCTGTTAGTTTGCGATGAACCACGCAGCGCTGAATGACGGCATCGTGCGGCAGTCCGCGTGTCCGCGCCGTGCCTTTGCGCCTGGTGTCCACATTAAAGGGCAACGGCTCACCATCGGGAGATGTTTCCCGGTGGAGTTTGACCTGAAGCCGGACCCAGATCGGCTCGCGACCGTATTTGCGCTCCACGCCGTTTTTGTCTCGACTGCCAGTCCTGATCCACAGTTCCACGACATCGCGTGCCTTGCAGTGCTGCGCCTGGTGGATCTGTAGCTCAGGAGCCAGTCCGATGCCTTCCTGAGTGGCAAACACCCGACTGACCGGCAATCCGCCATCGCCGATCTGGACGCCGAAACAGCCATCGCCGCCAACGCGAACGTTTCGCGGATTGGCGGTCTTCAGTGAAGCTGATGCGCGCTCTTCCGCCAATTGATAGGTGCCCGAATAGCAGCCACAGGTCGCACGCAATCGGAGTGCGCTGGCATGAGACACTTCGTTGACAGCCACGATGGCGCGCTGGAGCGCCTCATCGTTGCTCGCCGTTCCACGCAACCCGCTGCCGGGATATTCCTTGCCCTTTGCTCTACCGAGGATGCTTGCCGCATCGCGGATCTGCTGGCGCAGAATTGCATCATGGATCTTTTCTTCTGGTGTCAACTTGGCACGGTTGCCCTCGCGCTGGCCGCGCCGGCGCGCGGCGGCGAACAACTCCTCTTTCTCGTCCTTGAGCGCGGCAACCAATGCTTCCCAGCATTCGATCTCTGGATAGTGCTCGCGCATCAAGCCTGCCACCAGTTCGCGGCGTCGTCTCTCTAGCGCGATGAGGTTGTTCTGGTGGACGTTGCCGCGCTGCATCTCCTCCACAGCACGGGCGCGTTCGCCTACCTCTGTTGGAGATTGAGCGGAGAAGATCCAGTTGCGCGTCGGCTTGGCGGTGCGGTTGAAGCGAGTGGTTTTTTCGGACATTGGAGATCCTCGTAATAAGTAAAACACACCCACCCGGCATCGAACCGGGACATCCTCGTCTTTGGGATACCGCCATCCTGGCGGTCCAGTGCCGTCCTGGCAAACAAGGGAGCTACCGTAAAGGGATTGCCTTCTAGCTGAGTGTGCGCCTCCCACCGTTCCGGCCGATGGGGCAGAGGACAACTAAATAGCGTTATCCTGCCAACATATCAATAGCGGTTTTCCACAAGCGATTATTGTTTTCCGTGAGCCATTGCCTGGCGCGTGCCGGATCGACGGAGCCGACTGCCTCGATGTCTTCCCAGGGTGGATACGACTTGACCGCGCTGCCATGCTTCATGCTCATGCCCTGAAGCACCACGGGACCACACTTGCTCACCGGGTCAAGGTGGCGAAAGGCGATGAATCCGTTGGTGAGCAACTCCGCCGGATCTCTGGCCGTGAAGTTGCGCAGATCAGTGCCAGAACGGCCACGCTGTCGCCAGCGCAACAAGAGTGGCGCTCGGGGTGGAACCTCCAGTTTCATCATGTCCTTGATAACATCGTCCATGCTCGGCCCCCGTCTTGGCGTCATCAACTTATCGTCTCCGCTTCGCTCGCCTTCTTCACGGCTGCCTTGGCCTGTTCCCAAACGTCTCGGGGCTTGATCTCATGGACGAAGTTCTCCCGGCAGATCACGCCGTCATCATCGGCCAGCGCGACGATGAATCCTGCCGGTCGATGGTCGCGCCTGGCGCGCGAATGTCCGATCGCCATGTATACCGTGAGTTTGCTGAGATCGTCGCCGTCCCAGATCAACACGGACTCGAATTTGCCATTGTGCGGCTTGGCAGATCGCCAGTGAATGCGCACCTTCTTGATGCCCTTCTTGGCGCGGCGCTTTTTCATGGGAGCTTCTCCGGGGATGATACAGAAAGTATCGCCGTCTCTCCGGCGTGTCACGCCTACATTCCCGGCTCTTCCTGAGTGTGCCGAAGAGGAAGACACCGGCTTGTCTCCGGGGCGTTCCGGAGAGCTTCCTGATTATTTCAGCAGCGCATCCGCCTGGCTGATGAGATCGTCGCGCTTGCCGAAGATGCACTCGCTACCTTCCGCTTTGCCGTGCATGGACAATTCCTCAATGCATCTCGTCAGGAGAATCTTGATCTGCACCGTCTTGATCTCAACCGCTGTTTCCATAACGGCTTCCCAGATCATGGCCTTTGGTCCATCGGGATATTCTGCCGCCATCGTGCGAGCCATCTTCTTGATCCCACGGTTCCTCAACCACGGGAAGTTCCGCCATCACGTTCCTCCTTGAAACATGCCCCGTTCCGTCCCACCCACACGGGACAACATGGAGACAGCCCAGCCATCGCGGCGAAAGGATAGTTCCGCGATGCCCGACTTGTGGTTCCTCTCAGCCTCTCACCATCCGCGACTCTTGCTCGCACTTGCCATCGCGGTTAATGATCGCGACATCGCGGTTCTTCTCGAAGCCGTTGATCTTGAGCCTGTGCATCGCCTGATCCTCGCGAACCAAACCGGCCGTCTGATGGATCTTCACATGCGCGGCCGGCCGATAGGCAGACTCCGGCCAGCCACAAGGTCCGAAGCGGCCACCGCGCTGAAAATAGAGCTTGTGGTCGTAGCGTGCCGCTGCCTTGACCGCGCCGTCATGGACATGAATGGTCGGGTAGAACAGAATATCGCGGTCATCAGGCGGATAGGTGTAGGCCATCGGGTGGAAGTTGCTCTTCTGTCGTGATGCCGTGGGCTTGAGCTTGAACACCGCGAAGCCGAATCGGCTGTAATCGGGCAACTTCTCAAACAGCAGTTCGGGCAGCTTGAAGCGGGGATCGAGCCTATTGAGATCGCTGACGCTCGGCACGAAAGTGGCCTCGTACTGGCCGATCTGCTGAACCTCCAGCATGCTTCGGGCGCTGCCGAGCATACCACCCTTGAAAGAATCGCCACCGCGAGTCACGGGCGCGGGGAAGAGTTTATCCATGTCCATGAAGAAGTCAGGATAGTCTTCCAGGTTGACGAACCTTAAATCTTTCTCACCACCACCAGGCCGGATCGGCACCGGCAGGATCATGGCCAGATCCGTGGTGATGGTGGCGCTCATCTCATAAACCGTGGCATGCTCTGAGCCGAGATCAGCGCAGAAGATCGATGTGCCACCGACATCCTCGACGGGTCCAGAAAAGATACACATAGCAGACTCCTTTAGGCGGCCGTTTCCAGCCTCTTGCCTTCCTTCAACTCACGGTAGATTTCCACCAGACCACACTCCTGAACGGGAACGATTCTGGTATATCCCGCGCGACTGCCCTTGCCGTGGTTGACCGCGATGCCCCAGAACCTCTCCGGGTTGTTCATGACGGTAGTGTCCTAACAATGCGTTGCCACCGAGAAGTATGGCAAAATGGCCCCCGATGCGCTGCCGCTAACGACGGCAGCGCATCGGGGGGCCGGTTCCCTCTTGCCGCCCCACGCAGTACCCGTTCCACGGAAGGCACGAACTGCGAGAAAGAGGTCGGAGAGAAGGATACTCTCATGTCTATCCGCAATCGGGTTCTCGCTTGGGGACAAGGTTTTCGTTGATTCCGCCCATTGACTCTCCTTTACTTGACCAAACTCTTGACAATCTCATCCATTGCCACGGTGATTCTCGCCCGCGTTGCCGGGTCGCTCTTCAGGAGGTTGATTTGCTTCTCCATCTCGCCGCCAAACTTCTCCACCAGTTGCTTGGCCAGTCTGGCTCTGACGGCACCCTTGATCTGTTCGCGGAATCCCTCATCGCCGACCGCTGAATGAACCGCTTCAGAAAGCAGCGAACGGATGCTTGACCCATGCCCCTGTAAGACAGCATCAAGGACTTTATCCAACGGCGAATTATAGGCGGTCAGTTTCGACTTGATGGCTTCATGAAGGCCGGACTTTACGGCCTGAAGAAGATCGGATTCAAGAGTAATCTTCGGCGGCTCGCTCGACATAGACATTGTTCCTTTCGGTGAAGAAGTTGCCCGTTTCTTGAACGGAGCCGAAAGCACCCCCTTGAAGCGAGAGTCACTATCCGGGCGCGGTTCCAGTGCCTACAATTTACCCGCTGCTCATCACCAGGCTATCGACGGCCCAGCAGGTTACCCGGACTTACTGGCACTTCCACGACGATTCATCCTGCTTTCCGCGCTCGCTCAAAATACTCTCTCTCCACGGCAAACAGATGCCGGCGCTTGTTCTGCCGTGATGCCCAGCCTTTGAGGCGTCTGGCATCATAGCCGATACGGACACCGACCAGCAGCGCCAGGCAGAGTAGCGCCCCGGCATCCCAGCGCAACCACCTCGGAATACCACCCGAGAGCGCCAGCGGGATGACGATGAGTATCCCCAGCAAGTGGATGTTCGCCAGTGCCGAACGGAGCACTAATCGCGTCATGGCTTGCCTCCATGCTTTAACTCTTCCTTGACATAATGAATCTCGTGGTCCATCGCGCAGAGCTTGTGGTGGAGCGCTGCACTGAACTGGGTCTTCTCAGCGAGCCAGTCCTTGAGGCACTCCTCGCGGTTCACCCAGCACTGCCGAGGATCTATCAACTCATCCGAACCCAGCGCCAGGAAAGCATACTGAGCATCTCCGAAGTTCCACGGTTTGCCAACGCTGACAATGCGGCCGATGGTCAGTTGCTCGACCTTGCCGTCCTGGCCGCGCCGGAATACGATGCAGCCTTCCGTGGCGGTTTCGCCTAGTTCGGCGAGCGAGACTTTCTGTTGAGATGACATTGCGATTCCTTTCGCATTGATGGGTGCTTAAATCTCCCTCAGTGCCAGCGGATCGTCAATTCTCAATACCGCTGCCACGCCGTTGCCTGGATATTCCGCATCCAGAACATCCGCCAGTGCGGCGAGTTGTTCTCGCCTCACCGCTTCCACCAGTCGCTTGAGTGCCGGTTGCTGGATACCCCACAACTCTACCGCTCTGAGCGACGCGCCGATGTCCAGGTCAAAGGCCAGATCCACGCCGAAGCGCGTCAGGTGCGCCATGCTGTCGCGCTCCTGGCTGAGCCGTTCATGGAGGCTCGCCAGTTCAGCGATGAGATCCGCCGGCCCCAGCGCGGTCGCGATGCGCTGTCTTCGTCTGGATTGTTGCTCGCGAAGCCGCTCATCCAGCCGCTCTGACTGAAGATCCTGGATCTCATCCTTGAGCAGTTTGGCCTGCTTGCGATTGATCTCACAGGTGGCACAGGGGCAGCCATCTTGCGCCTCGCTGATCAGCCGATCTGCCAGTCGCTCGCGCTCGCGGCTATCACCCTCGTTGAGGTCGGGCAACAGATCATCGACGACCTCGATCCGGCAAACATGCCGGGTGGAGACAACGCCGATCCGCAACACCGGCAACATGCCGGTGCGACAGCGGCATGGATGACTCTTGCAGCGCCGACACACGGCGGCGCGGTTCGCGGTGTCGATGACGAAATCGGCGAGAGTTTCGATGGGTCTGGGGCTTGGGGAATGCATGATGATCTACTCCGTTGGTGTAGTGGTGAAGGCAAGAATCTCATCCATCTCATGCCATAATTCATCGCAGAGTCCAGGGCGATAGGCGGCAGCGCGAAAGGCTTTATGTTCGCCGCGATACATCGATAACTTGGATCTCTCTCCTCTGTTAGCCGATTCGCGAAGGTTGGCGAGTCGATCCGCCGCCTTGACGATCAGCGCCGTGGCGCCATCGGGGAGCCTGACGCTTATCAATCGGACGTTCATCTTCTGCTTGCGCTCGCGTCGTGAACGACCTTGCGGGTCGGTGATCAACAACACCTGACTGGCGATCTCAGGGCCAAACGTCTCGGTGATTTCCTCAATGCTCGTCTTCGTGTCCTCGACAACATCATGGAGGTAAGCGACGATCTCCGCTTCTTCACCGAAGCCACGGACCAGATCGGCCACGGCATCCAGGTGATAGGAGTACGGCTTGTCGCCGTAGCGCTGATCGCCATGCGTTGCCAGAGCGAACAATCGTGCCTGGGAGACGGTTTTCTTCTCGATGGTCATGTCAACTCCGCTGAATCGGGGAACCGGGTGGCCGACAGGTCTTTCTCCGCTCCATCGCTCACACCAATGGGCCAGAGTATGTCCGGGTCCGGCGCGCTCGCACGCACGCCAGATCGCGGTGTCGGGTCGGTATCCCCTCGGGTCGGCTACGCTCACCATCCTTGATGAGCGGCTGACCGCACTACGACTGATGATCCGTTGGCGATTCTCGTTCGCCGTTCTTCATGGCGAACATTTCCTGCCGGAAGCGGATATGCTCCAGTTCCGCCCGCAACAGCACCGTGGCCGTCAGGCACACCGACGTGAATCCGGTGAGGAATACAGCCCTGGTGCCGAAGAGGTGATAAATGGTGAAGAAGCAACCCACCGTGGAGGCGAGGGCGACGAGGTAGGCAATGAGACAGCGTTTGCCAGCAGCCATGCTGAAATCTCCACTGGAATTAACCCTGATGAACACTCGGCCTGCCGCACTCACAACACCAGACGATCTCGCATGGTGACGGTGGCAGATGGCCGAACTGCAATAGGTAGCGGGCGAAAGATTCTCCACATGAACCGCATAGCGCTATTGAGTCGCCAGGAAGCCACGACCAAATCTCATCCAGAGACACCGACTCTTGGCAATCAGCGCAATGCATGGATCTGTCCTTGTCATGTCGGTGAAGAAACTCTGGATGCTGGCCAGCCGTCAGGTGTGCCCGACCGGCCAGCATCCAGGCGGGAAATCCTTTCCCTCGGCACTCGCCATCCTTGGCGAGTTGCTCCCAGCTTCAACCTTGTTCCGCTGTCTCTGCCGGCTCTTTAGACAACCAGTCGATGAGCCACTGACCCAGAAACAACTGGCGCCTTCCGCGCATCGTGTGCCGCAAACTGCCGTCCTGAATCGCCTCATGGATGGTATGTTTGCCGCTCCTCAACAGCCCTGGCAGTTCCTCGCGCCGATAGACGCGAGTTGGTTCGATGACAGGCCCATCGCGTGGCGACCGGGCAGTCTGGCTGCCGCTCTCTTTCCTCCCCCGTGCCATCTTGCTGCCTCCCTCTTCGTTCCGTTCGACGTAGGTAGTTTCTACCCGAAGACGTTCTGGGCGTCAAGAGGGAAAAGCGAAGATTTTCTGGTTGGGAAGAATTTGCCGGCGAGGCGCAAGATGACGGAGCCGATTGTTGCGCCGACGCCTGCTTAGAGCTCCGCCCAGGACTCGAACCTGGACACCCTTGGTTAGTTGCAATCTTCCTGCCATTGCACTGGCTGTTGTTACATGGTCAGGGCAAGATGGACTCGCATCGCCGGTATTCAGGTCAGCAAACCCATCATGCCCTGATAGAGCAGGTGGCTGTTCCATCTACTTTACGCTGAAATATCACGGCAGATCAAGATTCTTTACCGGAAAACTTCCGACAAAGGCTTTTGTCTGTTAAACTGTAGTGGTCGGGCATTTCAACCATCCGTGAAACATCTCCGCCGTCTTCTTTCCGATGGCCTTGCGCGCCTCCGGGCTGTCCTGGAACTCTCCCGAGCCTTCGCGCAGAACATCTTCCAACATGGCATCGATGACCGTCTTGGTGGTCTTCACGCTTAACGGTGTCTGGATCTTGTCCAGGACGTGCTCCAGCCTCATGGCCGTCACCCACTCATCGGCGATCTTTTCGGCTTCTTGAAGCACTTGAAGTTTGGCCGGATCGACCTCGACAGATCGCGTTTCCTGAGTCTCGCGGAACTCGTCGCGCTTGTGCTTGCAGATGATCCGTTGACCGTTGTTCTTCATGACCTCGATCAGCGGTCTGAGTACGATGCCCTCTCTGATGTGTCCCGGTTCCATGCCGTTCCGCACGGCCTGAACGGATGGCGCGTCACGCTGAGCGTTGATGGCTTCCAGCGTGGCAGGGATCTTCTCATAGTGGACGAACTGAAGGCCAAGAGATTCCGTAAAGTCATGGGCTTGTGGGACGCTGAGCCAGCAGTCGTTGATCCTGGCCTCGAAGGCCACGAAGCGAAGCTCCATGCCGTAGGTCTTGCTCATGCCGAGCAACTTGCCACCGTGAGCCTCGCCATAGATGGCCACGGTGCCGTCGGCAAGGCCGATCTTCTCAGTGAGTTTCGCCGTTAGACCTGGCTCGTCGAACAAGGCGCGGAAGCGCTCGTGGCTGGCACCGCCCGAAGAGAACGTCAGCTTGCCATTGCGCCAGGACAGATGGGCGCTGGTGCCATGAACTTTTTCAAGTGCGAAGGCTTCCCGGAATAGAAGGATGTCCTGACCTTCCGGGCGGTAGAGGTTGGGGATCGAGAGATAGGACAAGATTAGACTCCTTTCAACTCATTATCACCGCGATCACAAAGAACAACCCGATGAGGAAGATCATCACCATGACCAGCGCGGCGGGAATCCACACCGGTGCCAGGACCAGCCACCACGACCACTCGATCAAACCTGTGAGTTTGAGGACGAGAAATATCAAGGTGAGGACACCGCAAAAGCCCATGCCGCTGCTGGTGGAACTTGGTTCGCTCATCGGGGATCTCCAGATTTGCAAGCAGTCTCCAGCATTACTGCCAGAGGCTGCTTGATCTCATCCGCCACATGGGCGGCGAGTCAGTTCACGAAAAGAATATCGCTTCCGTACAGCAGCCCACCGGATGAAGCGCCGCCTTGTCGGTTGCGGTCGGCTGCCCCTCTCGGGACAGCGCTCCGTTCTGGGGGATTTTGCGCCCCTTTAACCTTTCAGCCATCCACCTTCAGCGAAGCATCTTTGAGATGTTAACTGTCAGCTTCTTAGCCGTTGGTGTTGTTCAGACACCAGTTCATTTAGCAAATGACTGGCTTCCGCCAGGTCCGACATGTTTCTTCGATTCGCCGCCGAAAGCGCTTGATTTACTCCTTCGTTCTCAGAGATCGACCAACTGCGTTGCGTTGAAGAGCGACAACTTGCCGTCCAGCGTGCCGAGCGTCTCTTCCAGGCTCTCGATCTGCCGGGCGAGATCCTGTTCGTTAACCATCACCAGCACTTCGCCCTGGCTGGAGGTTTCCTTGTCCGTAACGGTCTTGCCCTGACGAACAGCTTGCTGCCTGACCTGAGAGACGTGAGCCGCCATCTGGCCCAGGAAGCCCTTGTGGCCGTTGCTGATGTCACGCCGCCAGTTGAGCCATGCCTGAACGGTCCTGGACTTGTCGCCGACCTGGAGCGTGTTGCCGAGGTTGGCGGTCTGAATCGCGGTACGGATCTGCACAATGCGCTCTTCCAGGTCGCCGATGGCCTGGCGTTCGCGCTTGATGAATTCCTTGGAACCACCATCGGCCTCCAGCGGATCGCGCATCGCGGCATCGCGGGCAAAGTAGCGCATGACGGCTTCGCGCTTCTTGAGGATGCGCGCGTTGGTGGTCTTGATTTCCGCGAGTGCTTCCGTGATCGTCAGACGGGACATGGGGCCTCCGAAAGAAGGAGCTTTGACTGCTGAGCGTTCGTCGAATTCTAACCTAGAGACAGAAAGAAACAAGACGGGTTCGCGGAGAAACCAAGGATTTCCCCGCATCGCTATATCCATGCGTGCCGGTCAGGTAGAGAGGATCATGGATACCCGGCCGGTCGCATCCCACCAGCTTTCACCGCCAACCGTGCGCCGCCGGCGCGCCGTGCCGGTCGCAGACTGGCTTGCCGGCTCATCTCCTCACGGACGATCTTGCGGAAGACCTCAACGCACGGGGCATACTGACGGTAATCGATAGACTCGGACTGGCGTTCCTGCGCGCCACAGATCCGGCAGGCTTCGCCGATATAGAGTTGCGGATGCGTCGATCCGCACTCAGAACAGGTAGGCATGGGCAGCGTCCTCCAGAAGGCGAAAGAGATAGTCTCTATTCTGGAATGATAGCATGTCGCGTGCCAAGGTTCACGATCAATTTGACTTTTTGCGCTTTCTTGATTTCTTCAGGCTGCCTTTTGGCGGCTCAACAACTTCGATGATCTCTCTCCAGATGATACCGATATGACTGTCTCTCCCATGCGGGTCGGCAATGTATTCGCCCATGAGCCAACCAGATGGATTGAGGACGTATTCCTTGGAGCGTTTCCAGCGCTTGCCGATGATGGTGCCGCCCGGGAGGCTACATGAGTAATCCGGCAGATCGTCGAAATCCTTCCGGTCCATGATGGCGCAGGTGTCGTCAACGAGGATAGCCATTCAATCTCCCTCGCTGCACTCCTGCGCAGCCTTGAGCAACTCCTCAAGATCGCAAGCCGCCAGACAGTAAAAGCCAACCGGCGTATCAGGATACCAGTGCATAACCCATACTTCATTGGTCTGTTCGGCCTTCTGACGCTGTTCTGGGCTGATCCATTTCAGTCCTGATTTGCACTTCTCCAGGCCGGCTGCCCAGACGGAAACGGTTTCGTAATAGTTCCTGTTTTCGTTATGCTCCAGGGACAGGCCGCATTGATGAGCAGGGAAGACGGACGCCACAGGCTGAGCCAGCAGAGATCGTAGCGCTGCATCGAACGCAACATCATCCCGTTGATTGTAGGCGCGGATCAGAGCTTCTTCGCAACTCATGGATCATCCTCTTTCTGGATCGAGGTCACCACCATATCAAATCCCGCACTGACCAGTCTGCGCCACACTTCCCCTCTCGATTCCAGGCTAATCTTCACCACCGAATCGGCACTGACATCTGAGAATGCCTTGAAGCCAGAGATACTCTCTCCCTGCCGGACCGTGTGGGCGATCTGGTCAGCATCTACAAAGAATGAGTACAAGGTGCCGTCGTCCCTGGCAACGAAGATGATCGCCGTGTGGCGATCCTTGGCCGCCATCCAGGCTTTCTTGAGATCAGCGAATGGAATCACGCGGTCATCCAATTCTCAGAAGGCTCAACGAACACTTCGCCACGGTTGGTGCGGATTCTCAAGATGCCGTTGGGATCAACCATGCCGTAACATCCGCTCGGCAGAACATCGATGACGCGGCATTGATCGTAGCGGCGCGGATGGGTGCGCATCTTTGGCTTGCACGGTAGGCCGATGCGCCAATCAGACTTCAGGCTTTCCCGGACACTGGCAACAACCTCTTCGGCCTCGACCATGAAGGCTCCTTCGTGCCAGGTACAGCCACCGTGGATGGCGCGCTCAAGGATGTTGAGCAGGGCGTTGATCTTTTCGGAATCGGTCATCACCACTCCCAATCATCTCGCGTATAATGGTAATCCTGCGCTATCTCGAACACCTGTTCGTCGATGGCTTGCTGCTCTTCATCCGTCATGTCCAGAAGCGTCTTGTCTTTCTCAACCAGCCACCATTCAATCTCATGGGCGTTGGTATCGGGTTCATAACCGTGGTCGATGTATTCCAAATCGACCTCCTGATTGCGGAACATGATGGTGGCTGTGCGGCTCATCGGTCAATCATCGGACTCCACATAGAAGTTCTGCTCGTTTTCTGGACATTCCTCACGCAGCAGCACAAGGCATCTCTTTATCGATGCTGCTGAAGTTCCAAACGAGTCGGTTCGGTGTCCGCAGCGCTGGCAGGTAGCGCAAATCCCATCGACGCTGATGCCGTCATCGTTTTCCAATTCAACTTCATCAATATCGACCGGAACACGCATCAGTTTTATCCTTTACCGCAGATGATCCGCGATGCTTCGTTCAGAAACGCAATCGTGCCAGGAATGTCATCGGCCGGATCGCCGCGTGCTTTTTGGATGGCGGCGCGAAGACCAGACATGAATTCCGCTGGTGGCTCTTGCTTTGCCGGTTGTGCGGCAAGCCACGCCTCATAAGCCATCCACGTCTCATCATCGGCATAGTATTCAGGTCGATTCATTGGCCGGGCTCTTTGGTTTCTTCTGGCTTGTGCCAATAGCGATCACAATCCACGCCTATTTAGTTCTCGCATTTGAAGGTAAAGACGCTCAGCGGCATCGGCACCCCTGCCGAAGTTGTGCCTTCCATACAAACGGAGAAGCTCTTGAATAATATCGGCTTGCTGACGCTTAAGCCTGAGATGAGGCACAAGCGACGGCAGAATCTCCTGGAGGCAAGTTCTGTTCATCTTCCAGCAATATGTCGGGGCACGGCTGCTAGATCTAGCCTTGCGAAGTCTTATCATCCCGATATTATCAAACAATGAGCGAATAGCAAACAAACCGTCATGGCAAATATCAATGCCGAGACGGGGCTGGTATCGCGGCGTCCCGATAGGAACTTGCGGCCGACTGATGCTGAAGCAGCCATCGCCATCAACAAATCCAGCCAAATAGGCCATCCTGGTGCTTCTGTTCTTGTATTCTGGCAGCGCTCCATTGAAATGATGCATCACTCCACGCTCATTGATTGCCGAAAGCTGATTGTGAATTTGAGAAACGGCATCAATGTATCCGGGTGACTGGCGATAAGTAATTCGACACGGTTGCGCGCTCATCTCGATATATTTCTTGACGAGAATGGCCTGTTCTTGTTTGAGGATTAAATAAGGAAGCAATCGCGGAATCAGCTTCTTTATGTCCTTCTGGCACAATTGCCAAATCTGCGTCGGCATCCATTCAGCAGCCTGACTTGGCCTCACGCACAACGTTCCGATACCAGTCTGCCGGTGAATCTGGTTAGGGAGTTCGCTAGTCATACCGATTACGAAAAACGGCGCATAGCTTTCATAACCAGCCTGTGTGGTCCATAAATGGGAAATGCCAATCGTCCCTTCGCTATCAGTCAATCCGGCGAGATAAGCAAAATCAAGTTCGGACAGATTGCAATCAGGCCATTCCCATTCCTCATGGCCGCAGGAAACGGCACGTCCGAATTTTATCCTCGCTGACAGCCAATGTCTGCTGACAACTATCAGTTTGCCGCAAGAGCATTCGCATTGCCACCAGGGAACCAAGTGGTGAGTGTTCTCCGTGTGATGGCTAAAGGAATGGATCTTCAGATCGCCGATAATCATTCCTGGATGAACTTTGCGCCCCATTTAAGTCCCCTCGTGATCGACATCCTGCGATAGCATTATAACAGGTTGCGGTCGAGAGGCTAGCTCGGTAGTTGCACTTTCGCATGGTTGCTCCCTGCCGAGCCACCTCATCGGATCGTTCCAGTTGCACAAGCCAAGAAAGCCTTGCCAGGCGTCGGCGCGAATGCGGAATATCAATCGCTCATCATTCTTGTCCTCCAACTTTAGCACGGGGGGGGGGGATTCCTCCTCTCGGACAGTCGTGGCGTTCGTCGCCGGCCCGGAACAGGAGACGGTTTTGTTCCACTCGAAATACCATGTGCCGATGAGGTCGGCATGAGTCAACGGCGCTGGTGGTGGTTTTGGGAATGGCAGCGGAGCAGCGAAGAGGCTGATGGTGAGGAACAGAGAGAAGAGTGAGGCGAGACGCATCGTCACTCCTTGGATTGTCCCTGATGTTGCATATGCCATTTCTTCGCTTCGGCGATTGCTGTGAACGGGTCGGCCCAGATGTCCGTTGAGTTGTCCTCATGCATGATGTCGTTGCCCAGCCGATCAACGGCATGCCAGCGCCAGCCACAAGGGTATTGATCTATCTGTGCCGACCAGCCATGCCGACGCATGATCTCAAAGGCATCGCGTGCCAGGATCACAAAGTCGCAATCCACATCAGAACAAAGGACATCATCCTCAGTTTGGCCAACGAAAAATTGTCCATGCGAACCGTCATTGCTGTAGGTCCACGGTGCCGGACTGAGTTTCTTGACATCGAGCATCAGCCACCCCGTCCCGCAAGAAACAGTTCACACTCATCGACCCTAGCCCGCAGTTCCCTTAACTGCATCCGTGCTTCTTTCTCCGTCCACTCGTCCTTCGCATCCTTGGCCTTCTGGAGACGTTTCTCCTCGCGGTCGATCGAGGCCATGTGCGTGTGGATTCTTTGCTTCACGTTCGCTGGCTTCATCATGGTCACAATGTCCCCTGGCAGGCCATCTTGAAGCGCTTGAGTGCAGCGCGACTCGTCATCCACACCATGACGCCTTCTTCATCGTCGGGATTCTCTCTGCGAAGCATGCCATCCAGCCGAACCGTCCGGCCGTTGACAACGCGCCCGTGTCTGATCCAGTAGGCCACTGAGATGACATGGGGTGGTCGATCAAAGCGTTCTTCACGGTCGGGATGCTGGCGGATGGGGCCAAGGATGCGCGCCGCTTCTTCGAGGAGCAACCAGTCGCCGGATTCGATCTCGGATCGGAGTTGTTCTGATTCAGCACCGGCGTGGATGCTGAAGGTCTGTTCGGCCAGGACGGTTGAGGACATGGCGTAGTGGTCTTTCATGTTGGTGGTTGGCAGTTTGTTGTTAGGTCACGAAGCCCGGATTCTACCCAAATCTTCATGCGCCGCCAATTTCCACCACGCGGCAGATAGGGCAGAAACCACGGACCAATCACGGCCATCGTTAATACGAGAGCAAGCAGTGTTGGGAAGCCGACAAAGGCGTCGAATGCTTGGCGCGGAGTCATTGTTAGTTTTCCTCATCCAAAAAGAAAACGCCACCGGCCCCAGGAGTGCCGGAACCGATGGCGCTAAACACTACCCGAGGCGTGTCGGGCGGTGATAGTTTGTTTCAGCGACGGAAACCACCGATCCCACCGAAGTGCTGATTGAACAGCCGACCGCCGATCCCGGCTCCATAGGTCCGAAACAGGAAGTTCTGCCGGCCAGCGAGGTTCAGGCCGTTGAGATAACTCAGCGTCGCCGGTGCCAGCACGGGCAGCGCGCCCGCGTATCCACCGGCCGCATAGCCGCCCATGCTCGCGCCCGCATAGCCGGCACCGTAACTGGCGACTCCTGGGTCGATCAGCGTGGTCTGCTGCTGGTAGACGATCTGCGGAACCAGTTGCGTGACGATGATGGGCTGCTGGATGATCAACGGTTGCTGGTAGATCAGGCTCGCGCTGTAGCCACCATAGCCGGCCAGACTGGAGAAATTGGCCCCGCAACTGCCGGCCAGGTTGCCGTTCAGACCACCATAGCTACCGTTGAAGTTCAGGTTGTTGAAGTTGAGCCCGTTGCCGTAGAGGCCACGGTTCAGGAAGGCGCCGTTGAGGCCGTTGCCGTAGAGGCCACCGAAGCGGTTGAAGGCGAAGTTGCCGTTCAGGCCATAGAGGCCGGCACCGTAAAAGCCACGGCTGAAGGCGAAGTTGTTGAAGCCACGGCCAGCCAGTGACACGTTGCCGATGCGGCCGATGCCGTGTGCCTGTGCGGACGGGATGGCGAGACAGAGCGCCACAAGGGCGATCAAAGATGCGGTGAAGTTTTTCACCATGACGAGAACTCCTTGAGAAGAGAAGCCAGCAATGCAAAATAGAAAATGCAAACTGCAAAATTGAAGATGGCGAATGGACGTTTTGCATTTCGTATTTTGCATTTTAGATTTTGCATTGCTGAGGAACACCGATTCACTTGCCGGCCGGCGGCATCACGGGAACCACCTTGCCCGGTTCGCCAGTTCCCGCCGGAGCGCCGCCCGTTCCGCCGGGAGGCGCGCTTCGCAGTTGCGCCAGCAGCGTCTTGAGATCCGCTATGTCGGCTGCCGACAAGCCCGGCAGCGCTCCAGGGAACTCGCTCGATGGTGCGCCAGGCGCCGCTCCACCAGGAATCACACCACCAGGAATCACACCACCAGGAACCGCACCGCCGGTGAGCCCGGCGCCGCCAACCACAACGGGTGGAGCCTGATTGATGATCGTCACGCTGCCACCAGCGCCGCATGTATAGCCATAGCCGGCGAACGCGCCGTTGAAACCGGAGCGATAGAAGCTGCCGTTGGACCAGGCATAGCTGCCGGCCGGGAAGAAGCGACCACGGAACAGGAAGGCGTTGCGGCGCGCGAAGCGGAAGTTGTTGCCGACGAAGCCGACACGGGCGAATCGCGAGCGGAAGCCAGGCGTCACGATAATGGTTGGCGTCACCCGACGGAACGTCCGAATGGCGCGCACCGTGCGATTGCGCGTGGCGCGACGAGTTCGGCGTGCCGCTTCGACCGGGCTGGCGATCAGCGCCACAAGAGAGAGACAGAGGAACAGGGACAAGAGACGCATCTTTACTCCAGAGGTTAAGGGCGACGTTGGCCTGTATCAGTTGCCATGCCGGTCGGCCGTATCGGCATGGCGAATCGGTATCGCGAATCGCAGATGGCACATGCAATGGTTAGAGTGACAAGTGGGACACATTTCACATCACCCCCGTTCAGAGAAAAATGGTGGTCGGTGGCGGCTAACCCACAGTTTCTGACAAGAGCCAACGGAGCTATATGTTCCGTCTAAGCGTGGATAAACTCTTGCCATACGCTCCGAACATCACGGCGACCACCGGTGAATTATGGCAACACCTTACCAGCCAAGAGCAAGGTCTTCGGGTTTCATGGCAGTTCCTTCAGGATCGCCTTCAATCTATCCCGCACTTCTCGCGCCTGTAGCAGCTTGTCGCGGAAGTTCGTCTCGATCCGCTCAACAGTTGTCGGCATGGTGTTGATGGTCAAGAGATCAGAGAGCGCGACGTTGAACATGCCTTTCACAAGTTCATGGTAAGCCAGATCGATGGCTTGCTCTTCGGTGGCAGCCATCAGGCCGACTCCTCACGCTGTTGTCTGGGAATGATTGCTGGCGCGCTGCGTTGCTCCCGGATTATTTGCGCTTCTCGATTCAACATGGCATGCACCGCTTCCATCGTCTGAAGTGCATCATGCGAAGAAGAACTGACGCGCACCGTGGTCCTCGTGCGGTAGCCTTCGTATTCCTCTTCAAAGGTGATTTCATGCCTCGCCATCATGCTACCTCTTCTTCTGCTTTCGCCGCGATTGCTGCCGCATGTCCTTCAGTTGTCCGGGCGTCTTGATCGAGGCGAGATACTGCTTTTGTTTCTTGACCGCCTTCTTGTGGGCGTGATCCTTGGCGGCGCGCTTTCGAGTCTTGGCAGTCCATTGCCGCAACTCCTTCAAAACTTCCTTCAAAGAGATCATTGCCCGGCCAACTCCCGGATCGGCCGCTTCTGCTCTTCGCTGAGCGCTGGCCGTGGTGCCGGCGGACATCTCTGCCCATCCGGCGCGCTGACATAGGCCAAAACCACCTTCCAGTCGATCTCCTTGACCAGTTCTCTGCCACCCGGCTGATATAGCACCACGCCTCCCTTAGGCCGATCTCCCAGCGTGTGGCACTTCGCACATTGCCCTGACGTGAATGATACCAGGACTTGCGCTCGTAATCGAGCCCGTGGTGAGGTTGCGAGTGCTGATTCCGTGCCAGGCTTGACGGTTGGGTTGGGTTTAACTCCTTCCTCATAGCCGAGCACGCTGAGTCCTTCATCGGAAGCATGATCTTCAGCCACGATGGTTGCCAGGCTGGACTGAGAAACCGTCGTGACATTGGCGGGAATCGGCGTGCCGGCGGCAGTACCGATGCCAGGGACGACTCCAGCCGCACCAATGCCAGACGCGCCAAGACCAACCCCAGCGCCACCAATACCAGTGCCGGCCGGCGCGATGATCTCTTTGCCACCACCGTTGATGCCGAGCGTCGCGCCGGGTGGAATCTGCGCCGGCGGCCCGGTGAAGAGGAACAGGTCGCGGACATGGTAATCGAAGACATCAAAGTTCGCGCTGGCGAAGATGAGCTTGACCACCCGCACGTCTTCTTCGTGGTAATCGTGGTGCGCCGTGTTGTGATAACTGGCGCGATAGCCGTTGCCGCGCTGGACCGGGATGCCGCAAGACGGCGCGCCGGCCAGCGCCAGGGAGGCAAGGAGGATCAGAGTCACAAGGGGAAGCAGGAAACGCATGGGTGGTCCTCAGATGTATTGGCTGGCGATACGAACGAGTGAATTCAGCCTGTCAATGGCGTTGCCGTCATGGGCGTCGGAGATCAGGAGGGCAGCATAGGAAAGCTCGCAGACAGTCCTCATCCGCTCATAGGCTGTCCATCGTGCCGGCGTCATGAGGCCAAACTGCCACCAGCGGCGCGATTGCCGATAGGACATGATCGCGTTATCGAGTTGCCAGGCGAGCGTGCGGAGAAAACCATCAACGGTTCGATCCTGCTCGGTGACCGGCGGTGGACCACATTGAATACCCATGATCGTCACTCCAATGGACGTTGCGAAAAGTCGCCCTTCGTGAAACTCTCCTCAATCTTTTCCCGGCGTGCCTTTTCCTCGCGCAAGCGAATCTGTTCCTTGGCACATTGCCAGGCCCGCGCCGTCTTGACGGCATCCATCAGGAACAGGGAGATGACGAACGGTGCCAATGGTCCGGCAATCAGAAACATCAGCACCATGCCCAAATCCATCTCGGGCTCATAATCGAAGCGCAACAGCCAGTTGGCCTTGTGCATCCACCATGAGACGAAAAAACTCGCCGCCCAGGCCAGAATCAGCAGATAGACGAGCAGCAGATAATCATTCATGAATCATCTCGCTTGCGGACGTTTGAAGCCGAAATCGCGGCCCTTCAATTTCGCCAAGTCCGTATCCGGATCACCCGGATTCCTGTGAAACACAATCCCCTCGATGTCGCGATTTTTGAGGTACTCTCTCAGCCCGTCAAAGTCTCGCGGCACCGGTGGCAACACGACACCAGGCATGAGCTGCGCCGGATCACAGGGCAGCATGAGCCCGTCCGAACAGGGCAGCACCATCACCAGCATGGAATACTTGCACTTCTCCGGGTTGCCCTGGATCTTTGGGCCAATGGCCTCATAGATGCCGTCCGGAACCGCATCTGCGTCAAGGTTGTTGGCATCGATAAAGTTGGCCAGCGCCTCGACGAAATACTTGTCGGCCGGATTTTCTTTGTCGCACGCTACATAGCTGGCCTCATCGTACTCACCAGAGGACGGTTTTTGGCGCTTCATCAGCACGCCGTTCTGGATACAGCAGTTGGCACCGTCTATCTTGCGCATCGGGACGCCTTCACCGGCCAGAACCCATTCGCAGCCTGGCGTCACGACCGGTTTGACTGGTCGGCCGGGAAGCGAGTCGTCACGCTGAAAGAGAGTTGGAATCTTTCTCATGATCAATCTCCTTAAACCGCCTTGTCTGGTTCCGCACTGGATAGCATCTGGACAGCGCTCTGGTTGCCTTCAGCTTTCCAGTTGCGCGTGCCGGCCGATGCCAACCGCATCACGCCGACCATGCCAGTCGCATCGTGTGAGTAATTCATGCGGTTACTGATGCCGCCGCTGGTCTTCTCCTCGATGCCGTATTTGTCAGCCTCCGCAAAGGCATCCTGATTGGCTCCCAGGTAATCGACCTTCCAGCCGTATTTTCCCTGGACTTCTCCCATCAGTTCGCGCATCTGCTTGGTCGTGTAGAATCGGCTGGCGTTTTCCTCGCCGTCGGTGACGATCTGCACCAGCATTCGCGGACGTTGATCTTCCGGAAGTGCCAGCCAGCGATCCCGCGCATTCATGACCGTGATGCAGACCGCATCGACCAGCGCCGTGCCACCGCGCGGCCGGAACTCATCGAGCGTCATGGGACGAATCTCGGCATCCGACTTGCGCGAGAACACGGTCAACGGAAATTCCTCGCTGGCTCCGCGCGCCGAGTCATGGTCGTCGAATTGCACACAGGTCCAGAAGCCCTCGCCGGGAACCTCCTGAACGGACTTGATGAAGTCGTTGATGCCCTTGACCGTGGCGTCACGGATGATGCCCATCGAGGATGAGCGGTCGAGGATGAAAATGATCTCGGTGGTGTTGGACATGGAATTTCTCCCTTGGTTATCTGCCTCTGTAAAGCACCGTGGCGATCTGTCCATAGCATGCTTCAATATGATCGCGTCTTTGGGGCCGTCCCGCTCTCAACCCCGGCAATGTATGATCCAGCCCCCGATTGGCCTCGATGGTGCGGATGAGCCTGGCTCTTGTGACTCCAAGCTCAAATGCGAGCATCTCCAGCGTCACGGGCTCCTGGACATAGGCACGGATGGTTTCAATGATCTCACGTCTCGTCTCCGCTGGTGTCAATCCTCTACCAAACACCGACGTGCTGGCAATAACGGCTGCTTCCGTGACGGCCTGATCTGCTTGAAGAAGCTCGTTGTAATCGATGGTTAGGTACTTTTGTTGAATCCTTCTTGAGCGTTCCTTCCCGTCGTCATCGTACTTCTTTGACAGGATGGAGATTTGCAATCTCGCGGAATCTCTGACTTCATCCGCGACCTCGATCCATCCGCGCTCTCTCAGGTGGCAGTCGATACACATGAATGACGTGCGAACCTGGGGATCGTGCCAGCCGCCACGGCGGTTGATCGCTATATCGGCATCAGCCTTGTCGAGTCTTTTCTTCTTGTTGTCAGAGACAAAAAATCCCTGATTGCCGTTAGGCAGTGTGAAGATAATCTCATGTGCGTCCGCTTCGCTGTTGAGCGTGTCGCGCATGATGTCACGCGCGCGGAGCGCAGCCTTGAAGTCGAACGAGCGATGAAAACTTCCTCTACCATAGCGCCGGCGCGTCGGTGTGCGCTCCAGGAATCTGTTGAAGTCGCCAACTTCCGAGAACAATACCGCGCCCCTCACTTGCGCCCCCAACCCATCGGCGGCTTTCTCATCGGCATCGGCCAGCTTTAGCACACTGGCCTCAGTGTCGTCCAGCCCCAGCAACTCATGATAGCGCGGCTCTGAGAGGGCATTGACACAGAACCAACGGTAATCCAGCAGCGGATAGGCAGTCGCACAGATAGTGGTCAATCCCTCTCGACTGGCATGGTTGAGTGCATCGGAGGTCGCGATACGCTTGTGAGACTTCCTTCTCGTCACCGCGACTCGTTTACGCTCAGTCGTGACCCATTTCCGGCCCGCGCCGGCCTCATACGCTCTACCACCAGAACCGTCCTGATAATAGCCGAACTCCTTGTCTTCATAGACGGTTGCTTCGTAGTATTTCTCACTCTCGACTGTGCTGAACGGTTCGTGAAACGGAGCCTTGCCGGAACCCTGTTCTGCCAGGCGATCCCAGGCTTCCACCAGTTGCGCCAGCCCTTTGAGATCATCGGAGTCTCGCAAAAGAGAGAGATCAAGCCATGCCAGGGCAAACTCGGTTCCGGGAACGTCTCGCGGAAGCGAGATGCTAGAAGAGCGTGAGAGCGAGTTTGTCACAAATCCAAGACCCTGCAAGGCTCTTGCCCGCGAGCTTGGAACCTTTCTTGACAGCGAGATGAATCTCAGATAAATGGCCTTGTTGGCCGGGTAGCTTTTGGCAAACGCATGCGCGGCATCCCACAATTCAGCGTCGGTCCACAGCCGATAGATCACGGCTGGCGGCGCAACGGGCGAGGATGCGGCCAAGAGCGCAAAACTGAAGAGGAACAGGAATGAGAGGAAGAGACGCATGGAGGCTTATCTGCGGTGATCATGGAGGCGATACGCACATGGTTAATTGTTGTAAAATCGTCCGCGATTTCAAGACGGAAAGCCGGCGCATGATATAATGCTATTAGAGATGAGCGGAGCAATCATTAAGATTGCTTCATCTTACCACGATCCCTCCGCTCGCTCGCAGATGCCCAGCGCCTCTTTTTCCGTATACGTCTCGCCGCGCTTTTGCCACAGCGGTTGACCGTTCTTCGGCCTGGCAAGGATTTGAAAGCCGTGACTGCGCAATCGCTGATCGCTGGAGAATCTATCCGTGTGGTCCTGCATGGTCTTCTCGTCGTGAACTTCCTCAGCCGGACAAGGTTTCTTCTTGGCTGCCATCACGCTTCCTCCCTTGGCCGAAGCCAGTCGTCGATCATCCGGCGTTCGTCGTTGTCCTGTTCGGCGAGGCGCGCCAGGATGTCGCGAAAGCCCTTATTCCAGGCGCACCAGAACAGTATCATATGGCCGGAGCCTGGATCTTGGAATTCTTCCATCATGTTCTCGCTTTCTTCGCTCGCCGCTTCTCGCCACCGCGACGGATGAGTGCCAGTGCGAGTGCCTGAAAGTTGCGGATATTGGCTGGTGCGTGTAGCTCGCAGAATCCAACGCGGTCGCGGCCTTTGCCCTGGATGTATTTTCCAGGTGCGCCACAACGGCACTTGGGATCGCTGATCGGATTGATGACGTGGACTGCCGGTTTCAGGATCGGCGTTCCGCGTTCAGACAATATCGCCATTGAAGATTCTCCCGTGCCAGTGCCCCGATGGGCTGGCGTCGATGGAAGGGGTAACGGTACAGTCCATCATGAATGCCGCTTGTGGATCGGCTGGCATCGTGCCGGTGATCGTCCATGCAGTTTCTGGTCTGGACGGATTGACGAGCGTATTCCAGTCCTCTCCGAATTCCTTTTCATAGATGTCGTGTTGCTCTTGCTCAGACATTGCCCGATTCTTGCAGGTGAGCAGGATCTTGCGGCAATGCGGGCAGTAAAACACGAACAGGTTAGGGTGAATCCACCGTGGCGACAGTTCCGTCAGTTTCATGTCGCCTCCCCATTAGTAACCATGTAATGACACTTGTTCCACGGACAGACCACCGATGGCGTCAGCGTCAGTGGTTCGACACAGACAACCGTATGCGGCGATGCCATCGGATGAAGCTCGATGGGAAATACCTGCTTGCACAATATCTGCCGATGCTTGCCGCACATCGGACAGCAAAGGATGATATGCCCATCGGAGATGATAAAGTAATCTCCAGGCTCACTGGCATCGCCCATGTTATGGACGCGACGGAGTTTCATGCTCATGGCACGCCATCCTTCTTGATGAGCCTGCCACCATCCAGGTCATCCTTGAAGTAGTGGCCGAGCGGAATAAACATTTCCTCTGGTTCATCCTGAAAGAAATGGCTGTTGACCGTCTTCGCATCCAACAATGGCAATCGGCAGTAAACCGCCGGATCAATCGCAACAAAGAAGATGTAACTCCTGTCCTCTTCCTTGATGCCACCACCTTCAGGGTGCGGGTCGTGAACTACTCTCAGTCCACGGCCGACCGTGCTGTGAAGCAGGCCGCGCGGTGAATCGGCTGAGATAACGCACCATGCCTCCTCGCCACCAGTGAATGGGCCTTTGATTTCCAGCATAAACAACCCGCGCTGCCGGCAATACTCTTGCGTCTCTGTCCAGAGTCGCTCAAACGACTTGCCCCATTTGAACCGATTCGGCCACATCTCCCATTTTCCAGCATGCTCAGCCTTCAGTCGCGTGACAATCTCCGCTTCATCGGGAAGATCGGCCAGAGAGCATTCAAGGATCGACGCCACGCATGCGGAGAAGCAGTTGCCTGGACCATCGGGATTATTTCCAAAGCGTGTTTGCATCACGGGAATCATCACTTCTCCTCAGTCATGCAACATCGGATGTGTAGGTTGCCGATGAACCGGCTTGTGCCAGGTTACCTTGGCCTGATAGATAACCTCTGGATCTTCCGTCGTCAATGCTGGACCGATCTGCCCAACGGCCGATACGGTTTCACAGCATTGCAACTGAATCTGATGAAGCAAGTCGTTGAGGTCCCAGAAGACTTCCACCTGCCCGCGCGCAACTCGTTCAACGCGCGGATCGGTGGTTGTCAGTGTGGGGCCGTGCTGCCGGCAAATCTCCGTGCTGAATGCTCCACCGGGAAACTCTCCACGGAGCATGGCGCGTTCCAACCCATGATGTGCGTCTGGATAAAACGCCGTGTTCCATTCGCGCAGAGTCCGAACCCAGCTTGAGAGTCCAGCATCGAAACATTCAGGCTTGCTCATCAATTCGTCGGCCAGAAACCGTCGTTTTCAAGCGACAGAGGAAGGCCGACTTTCTCCTTTCTTTTCCGCAACGCCACTTGACGAAGGATCGATTTCGGATACAATGAAGCCATGAAACTCACGCTGCAACTTCAACTGCTGCCCGACGATGTCCAGAAGGCCGACCTGTTGGCCACAATGGAGCGTTTCAACCAGGCTGCCACGTTCGCGGCCCATCAGGGCTTCGACAATGATGTCTTCGGGCAAGTGTCGATCCATCGCCTTGCCTACCGGGCGATCCGTGATCAGTTCAAACTGTCTGCCCAGATGGCGATTCGCGCCATCGCCAAGGCGGTGGAGTGTTTCTCTCGCGACAAGACTGTCTGTCCGGTCTTCAAGCCGTGTGGAGCAATCACCTACGATCAGCGAGTGTTGAGTTTCAAGGGCTTGACAGAAGTAAGCCTCTGGGGCCTGGCGGGTCGCCATCGCATGTCGTTCGTCTGCGGGGATTACCAGAAGGCACTTCAGGGTCGCATCAAGGGACAGGCCGATCTGGTCTATCGTGACGGCAAGTTCTTTCTGCTCTGCACCATCGACATGCCGGAAGATCCGCCGATTGTGATTCACGATCATATCGGCGTCGATCTCGGCATCGTGAATCTCGCCACGGACTCGACCGGCGAGCAATTCACGGGGCAGAAGGTTGAGGAAGTCCGCCAGCGCTACGGCAAGCGCCGGGCGGGGTTGAATCGCAACGGCAGCAAGTCGGCACGTCGCCGCTTGTGCAAGATCCGAAAACGGGAGGCTAATTTCCGCCGCAACGAAAACCACCGTATCTCCAAGCGACTCGTTGACAAGGCCAAGGCAACCGCGAGCGTGATCGTCTTTGAAGACCTCAAGGGCATCCGCGAGCGGGTCACGGTTAGAGGCCGACAGCGAGCCAAACATAGCGGTTGGGCGTTCCGTCAGTTGCAGACGTTCACACTCTACAAGGCCAAGCTGGCTGGCGTGCCGGTGGTCTTCATCGACCCGCGCAACACCAGTCGAACCTGTAGCGAGTGCGGCCATTGCGACAAGCGTAATCGCAAGAGTCAGTCGGAGTTTGTCTGCCTTCACTGCGGATACTCCCAGAACGCGGATCTGAACGCTGCTCGAACCATCAGAGCCAAGGGCATTGTCAACATGCCGGTGGTAGGAGTCGATGAAGCCAAAGCCGATACAACTCGGAACTGCGGCTGAGACTGCTTACAAGCCACCCGCTTTAGTGGGTGGTGGTTGACTACTTCAGTGCCTCCATCACACCCTCCACCGTGGATGGGCATTTGATCGCCTTCCTGACCTTCCTATCTCCTGTAACCAGGATCATGCACGGCACGCCTCCAGCATCCTGTACATAGGGTGCCAGCCCGTTGCGATCAATGACCACCTGTCCTTCGGCACTGCTGCGATCAAACGCATGTGGCTTGATGCCCGTCGCCCGGAGTCTGTTTCTCAGGCTCACACTACCAGCGAGATCATTCACCGTGGCATGCTCGGGGTTGCTCTTGTCGATGACAAAATAGACATCCGTGACCTTGCCAGCGCCCGTCAATGGCGCGATCGGGCTGGTGGTTGATCCAGCGGACGCCGGAGGGTCAGAGCGGGCCTGCGCAGAAAGCCCCAAACCGCGCCGCTCATCGCTCTGCCCGCCCGGAGTCCCGCCGGAAGAGGTCTTCTTGCCTGTACCTTCAGCCTCATTCTTGCGTGGCTGATAGTTCATCTCGATCAGCGTTTCTGCCGGCCGTTCGCCATAGGTCGGCTCGCCATCCACTACGGCCCAGGCGCTGATTCTCACCACTCCAGAGACATCGGGAATGACGATCTGAAGGCGCTTGCCCTGGTCCCTCTTTTCAATGACGGTTTGTTCCTGTGCATCCTCCCAGATGCCTTCAACCCTCCAGAGGATGACAACCTTCTTGGCCTCTGGCTTGGCGACCACCTTGGCATTCACAAACGCCAAACCGGGGCGCGTTCTCTTTTGGGGTGCATCCAGTTCCAGTCCTGGCACCTGCCATGCCTCCATGCCGGCATCCGTAGCTTCGTCGCCCTTGACGGGCTTGGCTTTTGGTGTTGTCTTGCTTGGAGTTGTGCTGGTGGGTGGCGCGGCCTTGCTGGTGGAAGTGCTAACGAGCGGCCGAAGGGCGGCTGGAGTTGGTTGCCGTGCCATCTCTGAAGTTTGTGCCTGGACATCATTCCTCAGCTTCACCATCGGGATGGCGGAGACACTCAGGATAACAAGGATCACGAAGGCGATCAGGGGCTTACGCTTGAACATGGGGTTTTCTTCCTTATTAACAGTGAGACTTCATCTGACTGACCAGATACTCGATGGCGAGCGAGGCGTTGACTTGTGGACCTCCAATCGTGGTGGCGATGATACGGCCATTGACCTCGATGGTGACTTCGCAAAAACCATCTGGAGTGCATTCATGCTGATAAATGGTCGGTTCAAAACGCTTGTTCATCAGATGGCGTTGTTTGGTCATCATTCGATAATGCAAAATAGAAAATGCAAACTGCAAAATTCAAAATGACAGGGAGCGAATGGACATTTTGCATTTCGTATTTTGCATTTTAGATTTTGCATTGCTCCTTCTTCCGCGAAGAGAAATACCTCCCCGACAACCACGAGTCGTCGGGGAGGGTGGTTGGCACACTGCCACCAACCACGTTCCAGGAAGAACACATTACCGTCACGGTGTTTCCTCGAACGGCTCTTTCTTGACCATCTCAAACTTGTTGATGGCCTCGCCGATGACTCTTTGCGCTTCCTTGATCGGTTGAAACTTACGGATGACCTCGTCCATGACTTCCTGTCGGATGGCCGCCTTGTGGATGACGTTGATGAGCCGTGCCGGCTCGGGTGGCTTTTCCAGGAAGTCCTGCGCGCCTAGCTCCATCGCTTCGGTCTCCACTTCAGGTGTCCCGTAGCCGGTAAGAACCACAATGGCGATCTGCGGATGGCTGGCCCTCAGACTCTTGAGCGATACCAGATCGTTGGCGTCGGGCAACTGCAAATCCAATACTATCACGTCATACTGGTAGGCACTCAGCTTTTCCAGCGCCAGCCTGAGATTTTCCACCGTGTCAATCGTCATCTTCGGATCAGTCGCGAGAATGCTCAGAATCGCTTTCTGGACGGACAGAGAATCTTCGATGAGCAGAATGCGCAAAGCACGCTTCATCGACATCATCAACCTCCCCTCCCATTCACGACTCTTATTTGCCGGCGAGCAGGTTTTCCAGTTCCCCGACGCGATTTTCCAGATCGCAAATCCTTGTGTCGCGCTCTCTGACCCGTTCATCCAGCCTGGCGTTTTCCTCGCGGCACTTGAGATGTTCCTGCTCTAGCTTGGCCATGCGCTCCGCGTTGGCTCCGTACTCCCTCTTGATGGTCGTCACATACTCGTTCATCTGATTGATTTGTCGTTGGTAGCGCGTGAATTCATAATTCAGCTCGCGCTCCTTGCCTTCCTGATCCTTGGCTCTGAGTTCCTGTTCGGATTGTTTCAGTTCGAGCGAGTGCTTTTTCGCTTCCTGCGCCTGCTCCTTTTTCTTGTGCTTTTCATTTTGCCACCACGTCCACACCCCCATCAAAAGGGTGCTGAGAGCCGTCAGGCCGGCGATGACCTTGGCGGTCGTGTTGTCCATCTCCATCATTTCGGTTAGTCTCCGTTAGGACTAGCCTGTATTTCAGAATCCCTATCCGGTCTTGGAGCATTTATCGTCCATGCGATCCACGATGGCCTGTCGCGCCGCGTGATCGGCAACGTCCCTCCTGGCGACTCCGAGGGCCTCGACGGCCTCGCTCTCGGTTGGGTTTCCGCGCGAAAGCTCAACGATCTTGGCAGATAGTGCTTCAACGCGATCGAGGATCAGTCCCTTGGCAGAGTTGCTGAGTTCGTGGATCTTGTCCCCGGTTTCCTTGATTTCCTTGAGCGCGGCACCGGTCTGCTGGCCGGCAACTTCCAGGTCGCGCTTGACCGCGACCACGTTGGACGCGACCACTTCTGCTTTGGTGGCCACTTCCTGAACCTTCTTCGCCACCGCAGCATCGCGCAGGAGGATGATCTTTGCCGCCTCCATTGCACGCTTTTGGTCTAACCAGTCCTTGAACCACATTGCTAACAGGGAGAGGAGCGACTGTACGAACAGCGCCACGATGCCGGTAATTGCCAGTTGCATCTGGTCAGAGAGAGCGAAGAGTGTATGGGGCATCGCCGGTCCTCCCTGTGGAAAATCCCATCAGCGCTGCGCTTTGAGGCACAATGCTGATGGGACGACGAACCGGTCGGATGTCAGTGCGAAGTCGGCGTTCCGGGCTGAACCCCGACGCCGGCAATCGGCGACGCCACGATGGTCTGCGGCCAGTCGAACGAGAACGGGCCAGTCGTGCTGCCTGCCGGCCAGGTCGCCGTGAGCGTGACGTTGGCCGTCGCGCCAACGGAGGGAGCCGGAACGGCGGCGTGAATCGTCGAAGCCAGCCCGGCCGGCGTGCCGGCCGTGCCCGGAGGGTCCACGGTCACAACAGTCGGCGTGTCCGAAGAGTCCGTCATCGTGACCTGCGTGGGGTCCAGCGCCACCTGATTGCCGGCCTGATCAACGCCGACGAGGATGAACGGAATGTCGCCATTGTCGGGCAGCGGATCGGGGATCACGATGCCGGCAGCCTTCGGAACCGTCTTGCTGGGCAGACTCGCCAGACTCTTGCGGAAAGTCTTGTGAGTCGATGCCGGAACCTTGAACAGAGTCACAGGGATCTTTGCCATTGGAAACACTTCCTTTTCGTGGGGCGATAACTGAGAAAACAAACCGGGCGAACATGGGCAATCAATGGGAACCTGGCGTTCCCTCAACGGGCATGATGCCGACAATCGGCAAACCAACCATCTTGTCGGCAATCCGCTTCACGTCGGCCGCGATCGAGACTGCTGAATCCGCGATACGCTTCGCATCATCGGCCAGAGATGCCAGAGAAACCGTCTGCGCCTTTATCTCGATCAAGCCAGCCTGTAGAGTTTCCAGGATAGCGTGCTCATCATCAAAAAAGGCCATCTTGCATCTCCTTTATGACAGACGTTCCGACCCAGAGGGCTGCTCTATCGCCGGAACGCCCCGCCGTCCAGACGAGAACGGCAGCCACTCAATGAACCACAATGGCGATAATCAGAACAGCCACCAGCGCCACAACTAGCAGAACGGTTGCCAGATGCAGAACAGCATTCGCATGTCTCACGGTCTGGTCAACGGTGTAATCTTTACCCGCGCCGCATCGGACCAGCGATAGGGCGTCATGGGAGTTTGCGTGGCACGCTGCCATTCCGCTGGCGTCGGATCGACGACGCGGCCGTGGTCGCCAGAACTGTGATCCTTGAGCAGAATCACATGATCTGCGTCGTCAACAGTGTGAACCCACCAATCCCTTAGCATGGCATCACCGATTAGCGGCGAAACATTGCGACATAGGCGATGAACGCTATCGTGACTACTACGAGGATCACGGTGGCAACCCTCATGACTGGTTCATGGTTCTTCAGAACAAAATCACAAAATCGTTGCCACATGGGATGCTTTATCGAATAACCGTGATCGGCCCCGGCGTCACAGCGCCGAACAAAACCAGGCCGAGGATCAAGACGCAGAGCCAGGGGATAAGCGTCCCTGTGCCGAAGACGACAGGTGTGGCTCCCGGTTGGTTGTAGGCGTAGTAACCACCACCGAAGAGCCAGAACATCATCAGGACTACCCAGATCACGCACCAAATCATGATACGACTCCTTCACGGGGCGAAACGGCACTCCGACCAGAGCCAAGAACAAATCAGTTATCGATTACCCCGCCTGACTCAGCGGCCCACTACCAGCCCAGATACCAGCCGCGATTGCGACCAGCATCCCCACAAGTGCCAACGTCCACGACTCCCGATCTGCTGGGCCGAACGACCGTGGATGGAACAGATGCGTGTCGAGAGTAGACGCTAGAAACATTAGCACGAATGACACCAGGAAACTGAACCAGTGGTGGAGTCTACCCATGCCGCACGTCCAACTCGATACTGTTGGCTGTATGGTAGCGATCGCATAGGGATCGTACACCAACACACCAACGATGCTCTGTGCTACCATCATCCCCACGCCGATGCAAACCCAGCCAAGCGGCGGGACAGTGTTGTTCAGGTGGTCCACCATCGATCTGAACTGCACTGGTCACTCCTTCTTATTGTCGGCTGATTCCAGCAAGGCAAGGTATTTTTTCTCGATCTCCCGCAGACGCTTTATCTCTGCCATGCAAGGCAGATATCTAGCCCATCCGTCAAGGTCTATAGCGCCTGTCAACAATAACTGTTGGCGGGCTCCGCAGTTAGTTCCTGGAGGTTTTTCCTCCATGCATCTCACTCCTTCACTGCCGGAATCGTCGTGAACCTCGCAGCCGTCGTCGGGCCTCGCCTGGTCGGCCTCGGGGGCGGAGCCTGCTGATCTATCTCGACCATCAGAGGCCCAGCCACTACGGCACTGACGATGGTGACCAGGTCGGAGAACACGCCGTCCAGCCACATCCCGCCGTCGATGGTGTACGCCACATCGCCCGTGTTCGTGAGGCGGACGATCACGACGCCCATCGGGACAATGATGAGGGATTCAAGCATCCCCTTTGGCGGAGGCATCGTCATTCCTTCTCCCTCGCCTTCTCTTCCATCCGCCGCTTGAGGAGTTCCAGCCTCTGCTTAACTTCTGGCAGTAGGAGCTTCGGCACGCCGGTCACTCCCGTGATGCCGTCGATTATCTCGCCAATCTTGCCGATCCAGTAATCGACCTGGTACTCGCTCACTCCTGCCATGACTCACTCCTTCGCGGTCTATGGTGGAGGCCAAACCATACTTCGATTCGCACCCAAAGAGCAATTCCGTCGCCCTAAATCTCCCTACCAGACTCGCGCCAGGCCCAGACGGAAGTACCGATTACCGCCAGAATAAAGACCGCAGCGACCGGCTTTGCACGGAAACTCGCTCTTGCACAAAAACTCGGCGGTCTGCACAAAAACCATCCCCATACTTTACCGTGCTAATCGCCATCGCAATAGGCTCGCCTTCAAAAAGCCTGGCGAAAAGAACGCCCGGCACGTAGACTTGATTATATGGGCTAGCGGCGTTGGCGAAGTCGTCAATGCAGCCAGCCTTGACCGCCCATGCGGAGATGCCAGAATGAGTTTCCGTGTCACTCACCCCGCCACCGGAGTCAACGTTTTCCTCCATGAGAATCCGCGACACGACGGCTTCGCTGGAGATGTTGAGAGCGTCAATTTCTCGGAACCGTTCCCGAATCAAATCCGGTCGCCCTGCCTTGATGGCATCAAGCCGCCGCAACCTTGGCTCGGGAAATCTGTCACTGCGCCGTCCACCTACAGGGCATTCGGAACGCAACAGGAATGCATCGATGCTGGCTTCACGCCGCTCGCCGATTTCTGGATTTCGGGAAGGCGATGGTGCGATGTTCCTGGCCACAACATGATCTAACCTCTCGCTTTCTTGGCAACCTGAAAACCCAATCAGGAAGATAAACTCGCGGCCAAGCGGGCCGCGAGTTCCTTTTCACGCCGCTTCGCGTGCCCCATCACCACCTGGCCGCCTCTGCAAGACGGCCAACAACTCCTGCATCTGGCGAATCAGGTCATTCACGCTGGCGATGGCGTTTGCCGCGTTGGCATCGTCTACCCGATTCTGCTGCGGATCGGCTAGAGTGGCGCGAAGCATGGCGGTCTGATGCTGCGCATGCTTCAGAAGTAGCGCTGGGCGGAACTCAGCCGTTACCCAATTCAGCAAAGCAGTCAAATCAATGCCGCGCGCCTCCGCTACCGCAAGGTAGTCATGGTAAACGTCAAGCGGCATCCTGAATCCGACATGCTTCATCTGCTCGCCCTTGATTCCTGAGTTGGCCACTGGTCGCCCTCCTTGAAAAAAAGTTCCCTTTCGATCAAGCCCGACGTTTCTATGACCGATCACTTTTCCCATAGGGCACTATCAGGAAACGGCCAAGAGATACCATCGCTCCGGTCCATTATCAACTCGAACGGGAGGAACGGATTCCATGTCTACTCAGGAAGCAACGCAGCCGGTACAGGACGCAGACCAGACCATTGCCTTGTTGCGCAGCCAGCAGGCACAACTCCAGATCGTGGAGCAACTGTATATCGCACAACGAGAGCACGGCGAGCGGCTGGAGGAAGTAGCGAGGATGGCTGAAACTGCCTTGGCTGTATCGCGCGACAATCTTGGCTGCTTCACGCTGATGGGATATGCGCGGCGTTGCGGATTGGAGATTCCGATAGAGGAGGCGCCGCAGCACGGCAAAAAACTGACGGCGCTTTGCGCCAGTCGCGGAGTGAAGCCTGGCAAACTGGACGATCCTCGTTACGGCTTCGTCAACACCTATCCAGAGAGCGTCCTTTCCGACTACTTCTCGCAGAACGCCCCGCCTTCGCAGAACTGACGACTCACCGTTCCTTCTTGCCCATCTGTTCTCTCGCGAGCGACAGGAGCGCAGCCCGCGCCCACGGGCTGGTATCCATCGCCATTGCCTTCGCCGCGCGCTCCAGTTCCTCGCGCTCAGCAGGCGTGAGCATGATGCGCAACATCTCAGTTCGCGTCTCGCCAGGAGGTTTCTTAGGTCGTCCAGCCATGACCAAAATATAGTCATGAAAATTTTGGATTTCCAGTTGTTTTTCCGTTCACCTACAGCATTCTCATGCCTATAATAATCCTGTCGAGACAACAGGCGTAACTCGTTAGGTGGCAAATGGATACGACGCGACTGATCAAGGCTCAGCAGATCGTCGTTAGCGGCCGGATTACGGGAGCCGATGGCGTGTATC
>Ga0209006_10000588_pt1 | contig 33969 bp, 31 predicted proteins | sample JacPin_JW_Ref_O2_FD_188567 | JGI IMG/M metagenome (GOLD analysis project Ga0209006, IMG submission 188567) | Forest soil microbial communities from Algoma, Ontario, Canada - Jack Pine, Ontario site 1_JW_Ref_O2 (SPAdes) (version 2) | ecosystem: Environmental > Terrestrial > Soil > Boreal... | reverse complement strand
AATGTTTTCTGATCTGCTATGTTTTACTGGTCGGAACGCCGAGATTTGAACTCGGGACCCCTTGCACCCCATGCAAGTGCGCTACCAGACTGCGCCACGTTCCGACCGTGGCCGGATGATATCACCGCCTTGCGGGTGGCGAAGCGGATCGGTGCGAGCGGAGCGCGGCAAGGACGCGACGGGCCAGCGAAAAGATCAGAAACCCCCTGGTAGCCCACGCAACCGGACGCACACGACGGAGCAATGTCAGGCCCAAGCCCCCTACGCTTAGAAGGATTGACGGCGAAACGATGCCGCGTGCGGCTGCGAAGATGCGATCAGCGCCACCGAGACGCGTTTCGAAGTCACCGAAAGCGCTACCCAGATCCGATCGCAGGCGCTCGCTTCGCTGCACCAGCATCCGGCGGCGGGCCTCAAGCTCACTCAGGCTCTCGCTCATCGCTTGCGTTCCAGATACGCCCGGTCGCGCTTGAGCTCTTCGATGCTGGCAGCCAGGAAGCGCGGCTTGGACTTCACACGCTCACGCGCGAAAAACGCCATGACGACGGTCATTGCGACGAATGCGCCCGTGATAAGCGCAGCGACGAGTACACGGTGGTCGTCCCAGAAAAGGACCAGGAGGGTGACGGCCACCATGAGCACGGACAATGCGCCAAAGAATAGCGCGAGCATTGTCCAGACGAGAATGATAACGCCGCGCTGCAGCTCCTCCTCGAACTCCGTCGTGATGAGCTCAATGCGCGTGTAGATGAGCGCGACAACCGTCGCGCCGAAGTGACGAATCAACGCGAGCAGCCCCAGGGGACGTCCGGTTCCCGACCAGGGCTCCTCAGGACCCATCACGTCTTATCGGCGGCCGGCGAGAAGCCCAACCAGGAAGGCGACACCTGCGGCAATGCCCATCGCCTGCCATGGGTTCTCGCGCACGTATTCGTCCGCGTCGTCGAGGGCTTCGCGGGCACGTCGAGTCACCTCGTCCTGTGCCGCTGCGAGGCGGTCGCGGACCGCGCGCACCGTTTCTTCGGCTCGCGCTCGCACCTGCTGAATGCGCTCTCCGGCCTGCCCAGTCGTTGCGCTCAGGAGCGCCTCGGCATCCTCAAGCACGGTTTGCAGATCATCCATCAGCTGCTCTGCGGAGGCCTGGGTTAATTCCGAGGCGGTTACTTTGCGTTTCCTAGCCATATCAACTCCTGCTGTTTCACACTTAACGCCTCAGAACCTTGAGAAGTTCCTCAAGCTCCAGCCGAAGTTGCTTCACGATCTGTTGACTCTGGCTGACGTCGCTGCGGGCTTCCTCACCAGTCAGCTTGTTGCGTGCGCCGCCGATGGTGAACCCTTGATCATACAGGAGACTGCGGATCTGGCGGATAACGATTACATCTTGACGCTGGTAATAGCGTCGATTGCCGCGCCGTTTGACAGGCTTGAGCTGCGGAAACTCTTGTTCCCAGTAGCGCAGCACATGCGGCTTCACCCCGCACAGATCGCTGACCTCGCCGATGGTGAAGTAGCGCTTGCCGGGGATCGGCGGAAGCTGATTGTTATTCTTTGGCTCCAACATATGCTTCAACTCGTGCCTTGAGCTTCTGGCCGGGTCGGAAGGTCACGACGCGCCGCGCGCTGATCGGAATCTCTTCGCCTGTCTTAGGATTGCGTCCGGGACGCTGATTCTTATCGCGCAGATCAAAATTACCAAAGCCTGATAATTTGACCTGCTCGCCATTTGATAATGCTGCGCGCACTTCTTCAAAGAAGAGATCAACGAGTTCGCGCGCCTCGCGCTTGTTCAAACCGAGTTGGTTGAACAGGGCTTCTGCCATTTCTGCTTTAGTGAGAGCCATGCCCTATTCTCTTATTTTTGCGTTCAAGCTCACGCGCAAGCCGGCGACGATTGACGCGACATTCTGGTCGACATCCTCGTCGGTAAGAGTGCGGGAAAAATCCTGAAATATCAAGCCTAAAGCGATGCTTTTTGTACCTGTTTCTAACCCAGGACCGCGATATACGTCGAAAACACGGCACTGGCGCAAAAGGCTGGATGACGACAAGGTTACACGCTCGCGCACAGCACTTAAAGACACGTTCTCATCGATGACAATCGCAAGGTCCCGACGGACCATCGGAAAGCGGGAAACCTCGGAATAGGCGGCTGGATCCACCCGCAGTGCGTCATAAAACGCGAGTTCGAAGAGAACCGGAGGATATGTAAAGTCGAGCTCACGGACGATCTCCGGATGCAGCTCGCCGATCCAGCCGACCGGGCGCGCCTGCCTCAGGAGCCGCGCCGCCCTGCCCGGGTGCAGACACGAGAGCTGCGCGGCCTCGAACGAGAAGGCATCCGGCGCCCCCGTAGCTGCCAGCAAGGATTCCAGGTCGGCCTTAACGTCGAAGAAATCAGCCCGCGCGCGCTCCGGGCGCGGCACGCCCCACTGCTCCGGCAGACGCTCGCCACAGACGATGCCGGCCAGCATGTCGACCTCGAGGGCCGCGCCGTCGCCGGCGACAAAGCACACGCCGTGCTCAACGAGGCGAATTCGGTCCTGTTGGCGACGTTGATTCTCGGCCGCGGCGCGCAGCAGACCCGGCCACAATGACACGCGCATCACCGATAGATCGCTCGAGATCGGATTGCCGAGCGTCAGACCCGGGCGCTCGGGAAACAGGCGCTGTTGCAGCTGCGGATCAACGAAAGCAAAGGTAATCGCCTCGTGATAACCGCGCGCACTCATGACCTCAAGGATTGCTGCCTCGGCGGGACGGGCGCGCGGTAAGTCGGGGAAGTGATGCGCAGCGTCGCCTTCGCGCTCGGCAATTGCCTCGAATCCGACCATGCGCGCGACTTCCTCGATCAGGTCCGCCTCAATGGTGATGTCAAAGCGATGCGGCGGCGGCGTGACTTCCCATCCGCTTGGAATTGCGCGCACTTGCATCTGCAAAGCGGCGAACACGCTGGTGACGCGGTCGGGATCGATGCACGTCCCAAGGAGGCGCGCGAGCTGCGTCCTTCGCAAGCTCACTGGGAAACGCCTGGGCTCGTGTTGGCTCGAGTGAATCTGCGTCACCGGCCCTGCCTTGCCGCCTGCAATCTCAACCAGGAGGGCGCTCGCACGTTCGATCGCACGCTGCGGCAGAGTGGGGTCCACGCCGCGCTCGTAGTGCTGGCTTGCATCGGTTTGCAGCCCTAACCGACGCGCGCGTCCCTGGATTGCCGATGGCGCAAAAAATGCGACTTCAAGGAACACATCGCGGGTACCGGTGGCGACTGCCGTGCGCGCGCCGCCCATGATGCCCGCAAGTCCGACGGCGCCATCCCGGTCAGCGATGACCAGCATGTCTTCACTGAGATCCACGGTGCGCGCATCGAGAAGTTGTAACCGTTCCGCAGGGCGCGCGCGGCGCACGCGAATTTCGCCCCGCAGAGTCGCGAGATCGTAGGCATGCATCGGCTGACCGAGTTCGAGCAGCACGTAGTTTGTGACGTCGACGATCGGGCTGACGCTGCGCACATCCGCACTCTGCAGTCGCGCGGCGAGCCAGACGGGAGTGAGGGCTTGATTGTTGACGCCGCGAATCACTCGACCGCAGAAAGTCGGACAGGCTTGCGGATCATCCACCTCTACGGGAAAGGCATCCGGCAACTCGGTGGCCACGGGCCGAAGCACGGGGCCGGTCAAAGACTTGCCCGTCAGCGCCGCCACTTCCCGCGCGAACCCGAGGACAGACATGACATCGCCACGATTCGGAGTCACGCCAAGTTCGAGAATGGAATCCCCAGCGCTGGTCACGATGCCCTCGAGCTCAAAGCCCGCCATCGTCAAGCGTGAGCCCAATTCGCCGGCGTCCCATGGCACGGCGATCCACTCTTTCAGCCACTCGTACGACAGCTTCATGGGCTCAGAACGCTTGGAATTGGCGCAGGAAGCGCAGATCGTTGTCGAAGAAGAGCCGCAGATCGTTCACCCCATAGCGCAGCATCGCCAGGCGATCGATGCCAGCGCCGAAGGCGTAGCCCGTATAGCGCTCGGCGTCGACGCCGCTCGCCGTGAGCACGTTCGGATGCACCATGCCGCAGCCGGCAATCTCCAGCCAGCCGGTCTGCTTACAGGTGCGACAACCCGCGCCTGCGCAAAAAACGCATGAAATGTCGACTTCGGCTGACGGCTCCGTGAAGGGAAAATATGAGGGACGCAGCCGCATCGACAGATCGCGCTCGAAAAAGGCGCCGAGAAACCCATGCAAGCAGGCCTTCAGATTCGCGAAGCTCACGTTTTCCCCCACAACCAGACCTTCCAGCTGATGAAACATGGGTGAGTGCGTGAGGTCGTGATCGCAGCGGTACACGCGTCCCGGCGCAATCACCGCGAGCGGCGCGCCACGCGTGAGCATGGCGCGTATCTGCACCGGCGAGGTATGCGTGCGCAACAACTTTCCATCGGGAAAATAGAAGGTGTCGTGCAGCGCGCGCGCCGGATGGTTCACCGGAATATTGAGCGCCTCGAAGTTGTGGAAATCGTCCTCAATTTCGGGGCCGACGGCGAGATCAAAGCCCGCCCGGGTAAAGAGAGTTTCAATGCGCAGCCGTGCCTGGGTCACGGGGTGCAGCCCGCCCCGCTCCTCGCCGCGGCCCGGAAGCGTCACGTCGACGCGACCGGCGATGAGTTGCTGCTCGACTTGGCGTCGTTCAAGCTCGGCGCGGCGCGCCTCGAGAGCGCCCTGCACCTCGGCTTTGGCGGCGTTGATGTCCTGGCCGGCGGCGCGCCGCTCAGTCTCCGGCAGCGACCCCAGGGATTTGAGCGCCGCCGTCAGCTCGCCCTTTTTGCCGAGCCACTGCACCCGCACCGCATCGAGCGATCCAAGGTCAGTACTCGAGGCGATGGCGCCCAGCGCACGAGCGACAAGTTCCGCAGCATCGTTCACGGCGCCGCCGCCCGGTCAGGTGATGCCGAGCGCCGTCTTCGCCTGTTGCGCGATGGCGCCGAAGGCTGCCGTGTCAGCCACAGCAAGCTCGGCAAGGATCTTGCGATCGATCGACAGCCCTGCTTTGTCCAGGCCATTGATGAGACGGCTGTAGGACAGGCCATAGGTGCGCGCTGCCGCATTGATGCGCGCGATCCATACAGCGCGAAACTCGCGCTTCTTCGCGCGACGGTCGCGGTAGGCGTACTGCCCGGCTTTGATGACGGCCTGTTTGGCCGCGCGATAGATCTTGCGCCGGGCGTTGTAATAACCCTTCGCCTTACCTAAGACTTTCTTGTGACGCGCATGCGCCGTCACGCCACGTTTGACTCGTGCCATGAATCTCTCCTGCTAAATTAGGTGGAATAAGGAAGCAGCTTTTTCAGGCGCCCGACATCGCTGTCGTGCACGAGACTGCTGCCACCGGAGCGCAATTGACGTTTGCGCTTCGGATCCTTATGGCCGAGATTATGGCGACGATGGGCCGAGTACCGTTTGAAGCCTTTCGCTGTCTTGCGAAAACGCTTGGCCGCGGCCCGGTTGGTTTTCAACTTGGGCATCGATCTCTCCTTTGTAGCTTCCGGTCGCAAAAGCACCTCAGGTGCTTCGCTACGGGCGAGCGGGGACGGCCCCGCTACTTCTTTTTCGGTGCAAATATCATGACCATCTGCTTACCCTCCATCAGCGGGTTTTGCTCGACGACGCCCGCGGTTGCGAGGTCGACGACCACCCGATCGAGAAGCTTGCGGCCGATATCCTGATGCACCATTTCACGGCCGCGGAAACGTAATGTCACCTTGGCCTTATCACCCTCGGTCAGAAAGCGAATCAGATTACGCAGTTTGATCTGGTAGTCCGCCTCACCCGTACCGGGACGAAACTTAACTTCTTTAACCTGTATGTGCTTCTGCTTGCGCTTCGCCGAGTGGGCCTTCTTGTTCTGTTCGAACAGGAATTTGCCGTAGTCCATGATGCGAACCACCGGCGGTTCAGCAGTCGGCGACACCTCGACAAGATCAAGCTCTGCTTGATTGGCCATCTGGAGCGCGTCGTACCTCGACATCACTCCGGCCTGCGCTCCGTCCGCTGCGATCACGCGTAATTGCGATGCCGTGATCTCCTCATTGCGCCGGATGCGCTTCGTTGCAATTGCGATGCGTTACTCCTCCCACGTTCGGCGCCCGCGGCTTTCAAGCTCGATGCGAAGGCGCTCCAAGAACGTCTCCACTGACATCGTGCCTAGGTCCTTGCCGCTTCGAGTGCGCACAGACAACAGATTAGCGGCGACCTCCTTATCGCCCGCAACCAATAAAAAAGGAACACGCTGCAGCGTGTGTTCGCGAATCTTAAAGCCCACCTTCTCGTTGCGCAAGTCGGTTACAGCGCGAACCCCCTGATTTTTCAGTGTTTCCGCGACTTTAAGCGCGTATTCATCCTGGCGGTCGGTAATCGTCAGGACCGCCGCCTGCACCGGCGCAAGCCACGCCGGCAGCCGCCCGGCGTGGTGTTCGAGAAGGATGGCGAAGAAGCGCTCAAGGGAGCCGAAGATGGCCCGGTGCAGCATCACGGGGGTGCGCTTTTGGCTGTGTTCGTCGATGTAGTACGCACCCAGGCGGCCGGGCATATTCAGGTCGACCTGCAGCGTGCCGCACTGCCAGTCGCGGCCAATGGCATCCCGTAGCACAAACTCGAGTTTCGGCCCGTAGAAGGCCCCCTCCCCGGGGTTCAGCGTGTACTCAATGCCGGCCGCGAGCGAGGCCGCCTTGAGTGCCTCCTCCGCCCGCGTCCAAATGTCGTCGGCGCCGACCCGCTGCGGGGGGCGATCGGCGAATTTGATCTTGACGTCGTCGAAGCCGAAGTCGCGGTAGATGTCCAGAAGTAGCCGCGTGATCGCGACGGATTCGGAGATGATCTGTTCCTCGGTCACGAAGATATGGGCGTCATCCTGGGTAAAGGCGCGCACGCGCATCAGGCCATGAAGAGCGCCCGAGGGCTCGTAGCGGTGCACCTTGCCGAACTCGGCGAACCGGATCGGTAGCTCCCGATAGCTGCGCAGTCCGTGCTTGAAAATCTGGATGTGCCCCGGGCAGTTCATCGGCTTGATCGCGTACAGGCGCTCATCCGGGGTCTGCGTCAGATACATGCTCTCGCCGAACTTCTCGAGGTGGCCCGACTGGCGCCACAGGCTCGCATCCATGAGCTCCGGTGCGCTCACCTCTTCGTAGCCCGCGGCACGCTGCCGCTCGCGCATGTAGGCAATCAGGGTCTGAAATATCAGCCAGCCTTTGGGATGCCAGAACACCGCTCCCGGGGCTTCCTCCTGCAGATGGAAGAGATCGAGCTCGCGTCCGATGCGGCGGTGGTCACGCTTCTCCGCCTCCTCGAGCCGGTGCAGATACTCATCCAGCTGCTTCTTGTCGACCCAGGCGGTGCCATAGATTCGTTGCAGCATGGGATTGCGCGAGTCCCCGCGCCAGTAAGCTCCGGCGATTTTGGTCAGCTTGAATGCTTTGAGCTTACCCGTGGAGGGCACGTGCGGGCCGCGGCACAAGTCCTCCCAATCGCCCTGTCCGTAGAGGCTGATCTGCTCCTGCCCGGGAATGCTGGCGATGATTTCAGCCTTGTAGTGCTCGCCGAGCTTGGTAAAGAACTGCACGGCCTCCTCACGAGGAAGCACCCGGCGGTGCACTTTCTGGTCAGCCTGGGCGAGCTCGCGCATGCGCGCTTCAATCGCCGTCAGATCATCGGGCGTAAACGGACGCTCGTAGGCGAAATCGTAATAGAAGCCATCCTCGATCACCGGACCGATCGTCACCTGCGCCTCGGGAAAGAGCTCTTTGACGGCCTGAGCCAGAAGGTGCGCGGTGGAATGGCGGATGACCTGCAGCGCCTCCGGATCCTTGTCGGTGACGATCGCGACGCGCGCATCCTTATCTATGACATAGGAGGTATCGACGAGCTTGCCGTCGACCCGGCCGGCGAGCGCCGCCTTGCGCAAGCCCGGACCAATGCTGGCCGCGACCTCGTCCACCGTCACCGGCTGGTCAAACGGCCGCTGGCTACCGTCGGGCAGCGTGACGATGGGCATCGTGCAAGTTTCTCGCGCAAATAATAAAGGGGCTCCGGCGCGCAATCATGCGGGAGCGCCCTTCGGCAGTGCCAATGGTAAAGGTGCTACAAATGCACCGATTCCGGCAGATCGTACACCAGCGAAGAGCGACTGCCAACGCGCGCCGGCGCCGCCTGATCACGGGCTCGCGTGCATCATCGCATCGCGACGTGCCTTGAATTCGGAAGTGCTCGTCCAGTGCGGAATATCGCTCGCCTGTGCGACCGCGTAGCCAAGCGCAAGCAGCAAGCGCAGATCCTCCACCGCGCCTGACAGATCCCAGTCCGGTTTTACGACATCGGACGGCTTGTGATAGTCGTGCGCCACATATTCCTGATGTTTCTTCATACCCCAATCGACGGGCCTGCCGATGTAGTCGTAGCCACCGCCATAGCTGATGGCGGGAACACCCACTTTGGCGAACTCAAAGTGATCGGATCTGAAGAAGTGGCCCTTCTCCGGTTCCTGGTCCGGCAGTACGGTACGCCCGCGTGCTTGGGCGAGTTGGGTGAGCGTGTCCTCCAAAGTCGACTGCCCCTTGCCCGGAATCGTAAGGTCGCGCGTGCGTCCCCACATGTTGAGCACGTCCATATTGATTGCCGCGACAGTGTGGTCGAGAGGATATAAGGGATGCGTCGCGTACCATTTTGACCCGAGGAGACCCTGCTCCTCAGCGGTCACACTCATGAAGAGAATGGAGCGCGCCGGCGGCTGCGCAAGCTTCGTGTAGGCCTTCGCAAGCTCGAGTAGGCCGGCGACGCCTGAGGCATTGTCGGCGGCGCCGTGGAAAATCTGATCGCCGACCAGATTGGGGTTGTGCCCAAAGTGATCCCAATGCGCGGTGTAGATCACGAACTGATCGCGCCTTTTGGGATCCGCACCGTCGAGCCGCGCCACGACGTTGTACGCACTCAGCTCGCGTAGCGTATTGGTCACCTCGAGGTTTGCCTTGGCCCCAAGCGCTACGGGTTTGAAATCCGCGCGCGCCGCGGAGCGGTACAACGCGTCGAAATCCTGCCCGGAAGCGGCGAACAGTTCCTGTGCCTTCGCAAGCGTAATCCACGACTCGATGGGCACGCGATCCATGTGCTTGTTAGGCGCCGCAGTATCAAATTTTTCGCCGCTCCAGCTGTTCTGGACCACTTCCCAGGGATAGGCCGCAGGCTCTGTCTGATGGACGATGATCGCCGCCGCAGCGCCTTTCTCCGAAGCAATCTCGAATTTGTAGGTCCAGCGTCCGTAGTAGGTCATGGCGCGGCCCTTGAACATGCGCTCATCGAGTTTGGAGGGGTCTTTGGGGTCGACCACCGGCGGATCGTTCACCAGCATGATGAGAGTCTTGCCGCGCACGTCGACGCCCTTGTAGTCGTCCCAGTGGTACTCCGGAGCGACGACTCCGTAGCCCACGAAAATGACGTCGGAATCGGCGACCTTGACCGACGGCAGGAAGCGCTCCGTTCTCGCCACCGCATCCTTGGGAAATTCGAGCGTGATGGTGTGGCCGCCCGCCGTAAACGACCCGATGGGAGTGCCGCGCACACCATTCAGGGCGACCGCTTGCACATAGCTGCCATCCGGATTGCCGGGCGCAAGCCCGAGCTTTTTGAACTCACCGCTGATGTAGGCCACCGTCAGGTCCGCGCCCCGGGTGCCCGGCAAGCGTCCGTCGTATTCGTCCGAGGAGAGAATCTTGATATGCCCTAGAAGGCTCTCTGCGCTGATTGCGCGACCTGCGATATCTGTCGGTCCAGTGGGCGCCGGCGCCGCCGTGGCGCTCAATACGAGTCCCTGTAGTAGTAGCAAGCAAATCCCAGAGCACAGAATATCTTTATTCACCGCTCGAACCCTCCAGGCAAAAGCCGCCCCGCGCCGATGCACGCCAACCTAGCTGCCTCGCGCGCCCGGATCAAGGCACGTCATGCGCGGCCCTGCCGAATTCGTTGGCTTCAAGGGAGATCCGTGGGCGGTGCGCCGAGCGGCGGCGGGTCATCCATGTGCTCGAGTAGATCACCGCGTGGCTCGATATCGCCGACTTTGCATACGGGAATCAGCATGATCGAAAAGACGATCGCGCACCGATCAGTCAGATTCAAAATCATTCCGCCCGGGAACGACTCGAGGCGATGAGTCGCGGCGTGCGACCAGCCGAACTGCGGCAGCGGTGGCGGCAAAGGCGCAAGGCTGCTCGGCGCTTTGGTATGAGCGGACAGAGCCCCTGCCCTGCGAGCCGCCGCTTCATTCTCGTCGATTTGACGGGCCGCGGCGCGCTCGGCCTCCTTTGCCCAATCAATCGCCACGGGTGCACTGCTTTGCGGGGACTCGGAAGCCTGCTCGCGCGGACGAACGGCAGCTGCAGGCTCTGTTGCATGTTGCGGGACTTTCGCGCGCTCAGTGCGGGTGGGTAGCGGCGGCGGTGCCACTTCGCTCGCGGGCAGAGCGAACAAAATCATGCTCGTCTCGAGGTCCACAGTCGGCGTCACCGTTAAGTGCATCGTTACCAACACGATGAAGAGCACCGCATGGCCCGCTGCGACCGCGACTAATACGCCGAGGCGCAGCCGGGTGCTAGCCATGCAGCGACAAGCAGATACAGATTGTGCGACCCATTATTGTTGCGCGCGTGCCGGACGTTGTTTTTTTGCCCCTCAACGCAGTTTGAGACGGTCAGTCGAACAGGAGTTCCCGCACGACAGATGCTGAGGATGCATGCCCGGTACACTTCCTGTGGCACCTATTGCGCCGATGGTACGATCGGGCCGCATGAACTCACCCACGTCGCCACGGATGCAGGCACAACAGGCTGACATTACGACTCTTGCCGTCGACGCGATCGTCAATGCCGCCAACTCATCTCTATTGGGCGGCGGTGGCGTCGACGGCGCAATTCATCGCGCGGCTGGGCCGGCGCTCCTGGAGGCTTGTCGCAAGCTCGGTGGCTGCGCCGCCGGTGAGGCAAAGCTCACTCCCGGTTTTTCGCTTCCGGCAAAGTTTGTCATCCATACCGTGGGGCCCGTTTGGCGCGACGGGACGCGGGATGAAGCGCGGCTCTTGGGCTCCTGCTATCGGCGCTCGCTTGAGGTTGCCGCGACCCATCACATGCGCAGCATTGCCTTCCCCGGCATCAGCACCGGCGTCTACGGCTATCCGCCGCAGCTGGCAGCGGCAGTTGCGGTTGAGACGGTGAGGAGCGCGCTGTCCCACCCAACCAGTATCGAAGAGGTGATCTTCTGCTGTTTTTCCGCCGATGCGCTGCGGCTCTATCAGAGACTATTAAAGACGTGACGGTACAGGCGATGACGCACATTTCCGGCCAACCTCTGTTTGCCTCTGCTTGCCGTGAGGTCCAAGCGCATCGTCAGTGGAAAAACGCAACGGCTCAACCGCCCCAGACCGCAGCAAACAAGCGCTCGAAATTCCCGCCGAGAATCTTCGTGATGCGTTCATCTGAAAAGCGGCGCTGAGCGAGCAGCGTGGCAATGTGCGCGAAGCGATCCGCGGAATTGAGGTCCGGTAGAAAGGTGTAAACGTCAGGTCGCTCGCCTGGCGCGGAGATTCCGGCGGCGCGCCGCTCGGCGACTTCGGCAGCGAACTTCTGACGGAACGCCTCATTGAAATTGACGGGCGAGATGTTGCCGTCCGTACCGATCCCGACGTGATCCTCCCCGCAGACATTCACCGCATGCTCAATGTGTCGCACCAGGTCCGCCGCGGTCGGCTGGCCCGAGCTGCGCAGGAACGGCATCAGGTAGATGCCAACGACGCCACCCTTGTCTGCGAGCAGCTTGAGCTCGGCGTCGGTTTTATTGCGCGGCAAAGGTGCAAGCGCCGCGCAACCTGTGTGCGAGATCGCAACCGGCACCTTTGATGCGGCAATCGCCTCCCGTGTCGTGCGCTCACCGCCGTGCGAAAGGTCGATCAAGAACCTGCGTTCATTGAGGCGCTCGACATAGGACTCGCCGAATTTGCTGAGTCCGGCATTGCCGGGCTCGAGGCAGCCGTCGCCGACCAGGTTGCGGCGGTTATACGTGAGCTGAAACACGCGCACGCCGAGCTCTCCGAACGTGTCGACGCGTTCCAAGTCTTCACCAATCGGCGTGGCATCTTGAAAACCAAAAATAAGACCGAGTCGCTTACTGCGCTTGGCTTCACCGATGTCGGCCGCGCTGCGCACGAGGAGAAGCGCGCCGGGATGCGCGGCAATCTGCGCATCCCAATAGCCGATGTTGCGGATGGTCGTGTCATAGTCCTTGGCATAGCTGCCGACGCCGCTCACGGTGACATTGGCGGCCGTCAGTCCTGAGGCGCGCACGTCCGCAATGGCCTTGGCACTTAGAGAGGTGTTCGGTTTGGCATCGGGTTCGCCCGGCCCACCGAGTGCATCAATGACGGTCGCTCCCGCGTAGCTCGCCTCCGCAAAGGATGCGGCGGCGGCCGGGGACGCCGCCGAAAATGCAGCCGCTGCACCTGCGAGGCTGCTGGATACGAGAAAATCCCGTCGATCAACCATCCGTCAACTCCGGCGCCTCGCGTTACTCTTATTAATGGCACGCCTGCCCGCGCGTCGACGTCGCGATGCGGCTCGTACCCTGGAATGCTACCGCGAAAACCCCAGCGACGCCCACTTGAGAACACGTGCTAAGCGGGTTGCCGCACAGATGAAACCGCGGCGAGCGCGCAGGCTGGCTCACCGTGAGCAGGCTTGCGCCACCACCATGCGGCGTCGCAGATATTGATGACCCGACCTATCCCACACAGCGACGAATTTGACTTCACGCAAGGGCATGGATATTGAAATGACCCGCGCCGCCTTGTTCCCCGGTACCCCATCCGATTTCGATGACTTTTTGTACGCACCGATCCGCGAGGACAGGAGCGGGCTGCCTCTGAGTGTTGTCTCAGCGCTTGCGCGCTTGGACGTCGACCCCTGGGAAGAGGCGGCTAAATTAGCCGCGATGTCCGGCGAAGCTGCCACTCAAAGATTGAGCCAATTGATTGCGTCGCTGCCCGCGCAGCCCCCAATCGATCCGGAATGTCGCAGCATCGCCGCCCGTCTGATCGCGCTTCTGCCGCAGCGCCCGGTCACCGCTGCTCCGACCCATAAAAATGCCGCGCGCTTCGAGACAGCGCCCAAATCGCCGGCGCTCACCTACGCGATCTATTATGTGATCTTCATGCTTTTCATTCTTCTGAGCCAATGGCTCATTGGCAGCCGCGAGGCGCCGGTCCAGGGCGAAGCATCCGTGCCGAGCTCGATCACGGCCCCAGTCGCAGCGCCGCAAAGCTCTAGGCAGTGAGGAATGGTCCCCCGAGCCGGGGACACGAGCTCGGCGTCCTTGCCGCGAAGTGCGGGTAGTTCGGCGTCCCGGCGCAAAACGCTTCACTACCACACTCTCTCCCGAGGCTGACCCTCGTCCCGAGCGGCGCTATCATCGCGCTGGCCGTGCGCCCATCGAATCGTCGGAAGAGGCGTGGTTGCAAGTGTGGCGCATGTTCGGCTCGTGGTCACACCGTGACGTGCAGGCTTGCTCGCGATGAGTTCCAGTTCTTTCCAGGTGTCGCTTTCCGCGCCCGTGGCGTGCCTCTTGCTATGGCTTAGCAATGTGTCGAGCGCGGACGCCCAAAGCAGTCCCAACGAGCCCGTCCACGTGGCGATCGAGGCTTTCGCGGATCAGCAAAGCGTCGCCCCGGGACAGACGTTCCGCGTGGCCCTGGTCGAGCGCATCCAGCCCGGTTGGCATACCTACTGGATCAATCCCGGCGATGCCGGACAGGCCACCAAACTGCGCTGGACCCTACCGGACGGTTATCGCGTCGCTGAGGTGCAATGGCCCGTGCCACAGGTATTTCGCTCAGGGCCGCTCGTAACCTACGGCTACGAAGGAGAGGCCACCCTGCTGCAGAACGTGCAAGCCCCGGATAGGCTCGGATCCGCACCTGCGCAGTTGTCGGTCGAGGCGCAATGGCTTGCGTGTCAGGACATCTGCATTCCGGAGCACGGAGTCGCGCATATCACGCTACGCCAGGAACCGCTCGCTACTCTCCCAGCGCCCGCCGCATCGCGAGCGCTCTTCGCCGCCGCCGCCGAGCGCCTGCCAAAGCCCTCCCCGTGGCGCGCGTCCCTCGCCGCTGATGCGACGAGCGTCGTTCTGACGGTTCACGGATTCGAGCATCAGTTGCCCTCGCTCGCCCAGGTGCAGTTCCTGCCACTGACCTGGGGTGAGATCGACAACGCCGCCCAACAGAGGGTCGTGCGCCGCGGGGCCGATCTGCTTCTCACTCTCAAGCGGGGTGATCTGCGCTCCTCGCGCATCGGAACATTGGATGGAATACTGGTTATCGGACCCGGCAGCGGACAATTGCAGGGCCAAGGTTATCTCCTGCACGCGCTTGCGCGCGACGCCGGTGCGCCGCTTGCGAGGTAGGATGGCTGCGCATTTAGATCGCTATTGGAGGGTTCGTCATGAATGGCACTAAAGGATCACATAGCGCTTACACGGTTCGAATCTTTGCCACGCTTCTGGCGATCTCTTGGCTCGCTGGCGCCGCGCCACATGCGGCGGCTGTCGAGGCCCCACGGGTCGGCAGCATGGCGCCGGACTTTGTAGGCACCGACAGCAACGGCAAGAGCATAGCGCTCAAGGATCTACGCGGCCGCATCGTCGTGCTCGAGTGGTCGAACAACCAGTGCCCGTTCGTGGGCAAGCACTACCGTTCCGGGAACATGCAAGCGCTGCAAAAAGAGTCGACGCAGAAGGGAATCGTCTGGCTCACCGTCCTTTCGAGCGCGCCCGGCGAGCAGGGCAATGTGTCGGCCGCCGAAGCCAACGAGCTGACGCGCAGCAGAGGCGCCGCACCGACCGCGGTGATCCTTGACCCGAGTGGCATCATTGGCCGTTCCTACGGTGCACGCACCACGCCCCACATGTTCGTCATCGACAAAACCGGCACTTTGGTCTACATGGGCGGGATCGATGACAAGCCGACCACCGATGTGGCCGATATTGCGACGGCGAAGAACTATGTGCGACTCGCATTGACGGCGGTCATCTCCGGCACGCCAGTGCGGGACCCGATCACGCGGCCGTACGGGTGCTCCGTCAAATATCAGTAGGTATGCATGTGCAGTTTGACCCATAGCGCTTGCCTTCGACGGCGGCGCGCGACCGCCGCCGCGCCTCACTCACAATGCACTGAGAATCCGCCGAAGAGCGTTCAGGACGATGCTCCCGAATCACCCGCATAGCGACTTTTCGAGGGTGCGCCCCCGGGAAGAGCAACTCACCCTGACGGCCGGTGACACGCCGTGGCGGCCATGAGGAAGCCTTCGGGTCGGGCTCTGCTACTGGCCGGGATTCCATTTCTCGCCATGTGCTTCTCGGTTTCGCTCTGGGACCGCATCTATCCCATGTTCTTCGGTATGCCCTTCAACCTTTTCTGGCTCCTCTGCTGGATCATGCTCAGCACGGTGTGCATGCGCGTCGCGTACCGGATAGAAATTGCCCGCGAGAAGAACGATGGCGGCGGCGCATGAGTCCCAGTGGCGTCTCCATGACGACCATCGTCGCCATCGTCGCGGTGGGCGCCACCATCGGCATTCTGGCCGGCGCGCGCCGAAAAATGGACTTGGAACAGTGGACGGTGGGCGGTCGCGGCTTTGGTGCCGTTCTCATGTATCTGCTGATGGCAGGCGAAGTCTATACAACCTTTGCATTTCTGGGCGCGAGCGGCTGGGCCTATTCTCGCGGCGGCCCGACTCTGTACATCATGGCCTACCTGACCTTGGCCTACGTCATGTCGTTCTTCATCCTGCCGGAGATCTGGGAAACGGGCCGCAGGCACGGGATGCAGACTCAATCTGACTTCTTCAGCCACCGTTACGGCAATAAATACTTGGCGGGTCTGGTATGCATCGTGGGGATCGCGTCCTTCATCCCTTACCTGCAACTGCAGCTCACGGGTCTTGGCATCATCGTGTCGGTTGCCAGCTTCGACGGCATCGGTCGCACGCCGGCTATGGTGATTTCGATGGCGCTGTTGGCGGCGTTTGTTTTTGCGAGTGGAGTTCGCGCCGTTGCCTGGGTCAGTGTTCTGAAAGACATATTGATGGTCTTTGCGGCAGTCGCCATCGGCGTCGGCATTCCGTACATGTACTTCGGTGGGATTGGGCCCATGTTTGCCGCTCTAGCACGCGCGCACCCGGCGCACCTCACTATGCCCGGCGCGACCCCTAACCTCGGTCACACGTGGTACATCTCCACCGTTCTTCTGACCTCTCTCGGCTTCTACATGTGGCCGCATACGTTCGGATCCGCATTTACCGCCAAGAGCGCCGACACGCTACGCCGCAACGCCGTGGTCATGCCCATCTACACGCTGACCTTGGCCTTTATCCTGTTTGCCGGCTTTACGGCGGTAATGGTCGTGCCAGGCCTGTCGAACGGCGACCTTGCGCTCCTGATCATCGTACGCAAAAGTTTTCCGCCTTGGTTCCTCGGAGTAGTCGGCGGGGCCGGCGCCCTCACCGCCATGGTGCCCGCTTCCATTTTCATCCTCACCGCCGCTACGTTATTCGCCAAGAATCTCTATAGGCCCGTCTTTGCGCCGTCGATGACGGATGACCAGGTGGCCAAGCTCGCGCGCGTGATGGTCGTCGTGATCGGCGCCGTCAGCCTGTGCCTTGCCATCTACACGTCCACTACCTTGGTATCCCTGCTGCTTGTCGGCTACGCGGGTGTGACCCAGTTCTTTCCCGGCGTAATCCTGGGACTCTATTGGCGACGCGTCACGGCAAGCGCCGTCCTTGCCGGCCTGATTGCCGGAGTCGCGACGTCCGTATTCCTCATGCTAAGTCATCGAGACCCCTTCTTCGGCTGGAGCGCGGGCTTCGTGGCCCTGTGCCTTAATTTCATAATCACGATACTCTTAAGCCTGCGTACGCGAGACAGCCCGCCGCTTGAGGAGCGACTGCGCGGATGATTACTCTTCACGGTCAAGTTGTGGAAGGATAGTCAAGCGGCGCCGCGTGCCGCGTTGGCGTACGACTTCGAGGACATGCAAAGATGAGTGAAACCGGATCTGCAACGACCGTAGCGACGAAGCCGTTCAAGCACAACTTGGCGGATGTGGAGGCCATCGCGACTCTGCGCCGCGACATCCATGCGCATCCTGAGCTTTGCTTCCAGGAACAGCGCACCTCGGACTTAATTGCCAAGACGCTCACCGACTGGGACATCCCGGTGCATCGGGGTTTGGGCACTACCGGAGTCGTCGGCATCATCAAAAACGGCAGCAGCCATCGAGCCCTCGGCCTGCGCGCAGACATTGACGCTCTACCGATGACTGAACACAACAAGTTCCCTCATGCGAGCGTAAATCCTGGGAAAATGCATGCCTGCGGTCACGACGGGCACACCGCCATGCTACTCGCCGCCGCGCGAGAGCTATCCCGCCAGAGAAATTTCGATGGCACGGTGTACGTGATCTTCCAGCCCGCCGAGGAAGGCGGCGGTGGCGCGCGCGAGATGATCAAAGACGGCCTCTTCACACTCTTTCCGATGCAGGCCATTTTCGGCGTTCACAACTGGCCCGGGATCGCCGCGGGGCAATTTGCCATCAAATCCGGCCCCGTGTTCGCCTCCAGCAATGACTTCAAAATCAAGATCCGCGGCAAGGGCGCACACGCCGCGATGCCGCACAACGGCATCGACCCCGTGCCCGCCGCGTGCCAAATGGTGCAGGCATTTCAGACCATCATCACCCGCAACAAGAGCCCGATCGATGCCGGCGTCATCTCCGTCACCATGATCCAAGCCGGAGAGGCTACCAACGTGATGCCCGATTTCTGCGAGCTTCGCGGCACCGTGCGCACTTTTACGCTCGAGGTGCTCGACCTCATAGAGCGGCGCATGCAGCAGATTGCCGAGGCCACCTGTCAGGCATTCGAGAGCACTTGCGAATTTAACTTCCGGCGCAACTACCCGCCCACCATCAATCATTCCAAGGAAACGCAGTTTGCGCACGATCTCCTGAGTTCCATGGTCGGCTCCGACAATGTGCACGAATTCGAACCGACCATGGGCGCCGAGGACTTCAGCTTCTTTCTGCTCGAAAAGCCCGGTTGCTACTTTCTAATCGGCAACGGCGACGGCAGTCACCGCAGCGCTGATCATGGCGCCGGACCGTGCATGCTGCACAACCCGAGCTACGACTTTAACGACGAACTCATCCCGCTGGGCGGCTCGATGTGGGTGCGCTTGGCTGAAACCTGGCTGAAGGCGGCAGGCTGAACCGTTCATGTCGAAGCGACGATGCTCCTGGGCCGATTCTAACGAGCTCTTCATCCCTTACCACGATGAGGAATGGGGTGTGCCGTCCCATGATGATCGGCACCTTTTTGAGATGCTCAATCTTGAAGGGGCGCAAGCGGGCCTAAGCTGGCTCACGATTCTTAAAAAACGCGCCAACTACCGCGCGGCCTTCAATCGATTCAATGTCAAGGCAATCGAAAAATACACCGCGGCGAAAAAGGCTGCTCTTCTAAGAAATCCCGGCATCGTGCGCAATCGCCTCAAGATCCAGGCTGTCATCGACAATGCCAAAGCCTTTCGCGCCGTTCAGAGAGAATTCGGCAGCTTTGATGAGTATATCTGGAAGTTCGTGCTCGGTAGTCCACTGACGCACGCGAAGAGAAAGCAGGCGCTCGCGATCAGTGAACTCATGAGCAAAGAGCTCAAGAAGCGAGGTTTCCGATTCGTGGGGGCGACGATTTGCTTCGCATTTATGCAAGCCGTTGGCATGGTGAATGACCATGCACCCTACTGCTTTCGGGCGAGAATGCTCGCAAGGTACGCGAAGCGCATTCGTTCGTGACTCTGGGCGGTGGCGGTTGGTCAGTCCTTTGAGCGCGCCATCATCCTGCAACTACCGCACCGGGGAGAGACTCAAGTTCCAGATGTCGTTCGCGTACTCTGTGATAGTGCGGTCGCTGGAGAATTTTCCCGAACAGGCCACGTTGATGATCGCTTTTCTTGCCCACGCGCCGGGGTCGGCATATAGCGTGGCCAACGCCCGGTGGGCGCGAGCGTAATCGGTCAAGTCTGCGAGGTGCCGAAAGCGATCGCCGTTCTTCAGCAGGGTATCGCGAATGGGCTCGAATACGCCTGGCTCGTTCCGCGCGAAGTGGTCAGAGAAAATGAGGTCCAGCGCCGCGCGCGTCTCAGGCTCGTTCGCATAATGCCAGTTAGGATCGTACCAGCCGACGCTATCGGCTACCTGCCCGGCCGTCAGCCCGAAGAGGAAGAAGTTCTCCTCCCCGGCCTCCTGGGCCATTTCAATGGTGGCGCCGTCACGCGTGCCGATCGTCAAAGCGCCGTTCATCATGAATTTCATGTTGCCGGTACCGCTCGCCTCGAAGCCGGCGGTTGAAATCTGCTCGGACACATCGCTTGCCGGGATGAGCCGCTCGGCCATGCTGACATTGTACTCCGGCAGGAAGAGCACATTGAGACGCCCGCGCACCACCGGATCGGCATTGATAGTCGCGGCAACGCTGTTGATGAGCTTGATGATGAGTTTGGCCAAATGATATGCCGGTGCGGCTTTTCCCGCGAAGAAGAACGTCCGCGGCGTCATGTCCTGTTCGGGGTCGTGCCGCAGCCTGTTGTAGAGAACAACGATGTGCAGGACGTTGAGAAGTTGACGCTTGTACTCGTGGATGCGCTTGATCTGGCTGTCAAAGATCGAATCGGGATCCACGATCTGGCCCGTGGTGCTCTGCAGCCAATCGGCGAACGCAGCCTTGGCCTTGCGCTTGGTATCGCGGAATTTATCGCGGAAACCGGCATCGTCGGCGAGCGGCAGAAGCTTGCGCAGTTGCGCAAGATCCGTCACCCAGTGCTTGCCGATCGCCTTCGTGATGAGCTGCGATAAGAATGGATTGGCCTGCTGCAGCCAGCGCCTGGGTGTAACTCCGTTGGTCTTGTTGTTGAAGCGCTCCGCGAACATCTCCGCGAAGTCGCGCAGGACGCGGGTCCGAAGCAGGTCCGAGTGGATGGCAGCTACACCATTGGTGCTGTGTGAGCCCACCACCGCAAGGTGCGCCATGCGGATCTTCCTCACCGGCCTGTCTTCTATCAGGCTCATACGCTCCACGCGCATCTCATCACCGGGATAGAGGCGGCGAACATCGTCGAGAAAGCGCCGATTGACTTCGTAAACGATCTCCAGGTGCCGGGGAATCAGCACTTCGAAGAGCTCGATCGGCCAGCGCTCGAGGGCCTCGGGAAGCAGCGTGTGGTTGGTGTAGGCGAGCGTGCGCACGGTGATGTCCCAGGCTTGAGCCCAGGGAAGCTTCGCCTGATCGAGAAGAATGCGCATGAGCTCGGCAACCGCCAGCGCCGGATGCGTGTCGTTCATCTGGATCGCGACGCGATCCGGCAGCGTCGCCCAGTCGGTGTCGTTGTCGCGAAAGCGCGCGATGATGTCCTGCAGCGAACAACTCACCATGAAATATTGCTGCAGGAACCGCAATGCTCGCCCGGCTTCGGTGGAATCGTCAGGATAGAGCACTCTCGTGAGCGATTCGGCCGCAACGTTTTGCAGGACGGCGCCGGCGAAGTCGCCTTGTGAAAACTCGGCAAAGTCGAAGGATTCGGGGGCGGCCGCGGCCCACAGCCGTAGCGTATTGATGCAATGCGCGCCGTAGCCCACTACCGGCCGATCGTAGGCAATTCCCAGCAGACTCGAGGGCCGATTGCGTGTGATGGCAAGACCCGAGCCTTTCAACTCGAATTTGGCGTTCAGCGGAACGACAAATACCTTTCCGGGGCGCACAATCTCCCACGGATCGGTGTTGCGCAACCAGTTGTCAGGTTGCTCGAGCTGCCAGCCGTTGTGGATCGTCTGCCGAAACATCCCATATTCGTAGCGCAGGCCGTAACCGATCGCCGGATACTGCAAAGTAGCCAGCGAGTCGATGAAGCAGGCGGCAAGACGCCCTAGACCACCGTTGCCCAGCCCTGCGTCCGGCTCCTCCTCGATCAGCTGATCGAGGCTCCAGCCCTCCTGTTCCATGGCGCGCCGTACCACCGGCTCTGCGGCCAAATTCATCATGTTGTTGCGCAGTGTCCGGCCCAGCAAGAACTCCATTGAAAGATAGTGGATGCGCTTGGGATTGCTCTCTTCACGCGCGCGCCGCGTTTTTGCCCACCGATGGGCGACCAAATCGCGGATGAACCGGCTGGTCGCCTCGAATCTCTGCCTGGGCTTTGCTGACGGGGGATTGAGCAGGTGATTACACAGAAGGTAGCGGTCGGCCCAATCTTGCTCGTTGCCGGCCAACCCCAGTCGCTCCAGCCGGCGTTCCAGCGCCGGATCCACAACACTCTCGCGTCTAGCGGCCTTTGGCATGACTGCAACCTCGTTCGAGACCATCGACGATACAAAGAATGTTCAATTCGCCAACGACGGATGGCTGCTCGTCGATGCGAGGACTCAAATGCTGACCGGTCGCACGTGTGATTCTGTGAAATCGATTTTCGCTCATTCTCTCGAGCCCAGGCCGCGATGTATGCGCTCGGAATGGCACCGGCAGGGCACGCACAGATCGCGACTCCTCGGGTTAACGCCGGGGTATCGGCCATCAACGCAGCGGCTCAAGCGAGAACGCCGCTGTTTTGCGAACTGCGTTGCCCTTCGGTGAGAAATTACCCTGGAGCCTCCCCCGAGAACCGGGCGAGCCGGCGCGAAATTGGGGTCCATCCCTGCATCGTAAGCAGCGGGTGTGACCCGCCGATGACAGGGGTGCGAGAGCCGACTGGCCAAGGAGACCTACTCCGGAATCCCATAAGCCGCGCGGAACATGTGACGTGCATCTCAATCTCGCGAGCGACCGCTTCGCTATGTCCGCCACCGCACTGTAGTGCGCTCGCGAAGCCAGTGTGATCGAAGCTGGCTTGGACATAAGTACGCCGACAGATGTGGTATTGCGCCGAGCTCAATAACCCGCTCGGCCCGCCGGTTCGGCCGGGCTCTGCTGACTACCCCGATTTCGGCCGGCGAATGGAGGCGCTACCCAATTATAGAAATCACTCCGAGCGCGGCGGCCACAAAACCACAACTGCCGAACGAAACGCGGATGGCGCTTCTCGCCAACGCTGACATACAAGGCTCGCAAAGGCGGATGGGCACGACGCGCTTCGCTCGACAGCCCGGACGGATCTCGCGCTTTCGCCCGCTGCTACTGTGCCTGACTGGCGTCGTGGCCTTGCACCCAGCGGCAGCGGCGGAGCTGACGGACATGAGCCTCGAGCAGCTCATGCAGATCGGCGTCGTCGGGGCCTCCAAGTACGAGCAAAAGCAATCCCAAATTGGCGCCGCCGTCAGCGTCATCACACGCCAGGAGATCAAGGCATTTGGCTGGCGCACTCTCGATCAGGCCTTGGCCACCCTGCCCGGCGTCTACGTCACCTACGATCGGCAATTTACCTATCTCGGCGTACGAGGTTTTGGCCTACCCGGAGACTACAACACCCGCGTTCTGGTCACCATCAATGGTAATCGCGTCAATGACCCGATTTTTGACTCCGGGCCCTCCGGTCGGGAGTTCCCGCTCGACATGGACCTGATCGAGCGCATTGAGTTTATTCCTGGCCCGGGAGGCGCGGTATACGGGCAGAACGCCATGTTTGCCGTCGTCAATATCGTCACGCGCACCGGTGCCGAGGTAAACGGTGCAGAAGCTGCGGTGGGCTACCAAGAGCCGCAGTCACTCATCGAGGGCCGCGCGAGCTGGGGCGCGCGTCTCAACAACGGCGTCGATGTGCTGATGTCCGTAAGTGGCATGAACTCCCAAGGTCAAAACCTCTTTTTCGACTACGGCGCCTCGGGAAAATCGGGAGTCGCCTCGGGACTTGATGGTGGTCGTACCAAGCAATTCTTCGGGAGCATCGCGCGCGGACCGTGGTCGTTCGAATTCGTTTACGGTTTTGAGCATAAGGACGATCCGACCGCGCTTTACCAGTCGGATCCGCTCGTTGCTGGCGCGTACCAGGAGACCGGTTACGCGCTCACGCAGCTACAGTACCGGGATAATTTTTCCAGCGACACGCTGCACGTGTCCGCGCGCCTGTTCACGGGCAACGACGTATCGGACGAGCACCTGAGCTTTGGCACCATTTATGCCTATCCTTCGACGCCCGATTTGGTGGGAGTCGAAGCGCGTGTCGTATCGACCGCGCTCGCCTCTCATATATTGATGTTAGGCCTGGAGGCACAGGATAACTATAACATCAATCAGTCGCAGATCGTTGCTGCGGACCCTGCCCTGAATGTCTACGTCCCCGGTTCGGGCTATCGGGTAGGCCTGTATGGCCAGGATGAATGGCATCTGTCGAGTGCGCTCGCAGCGACGCTGGGACTCAGAGTCGATCGCAATGACTCAACCGCTACGGCACTGAGCCCGCGCCTGGCACTCATCTGGCAGGCCACCCCCGAGACCACGGCCAAGGCGCTCTACGGCGTCGCGCATCGCGCTCCAAACGCCTTTGAAGACCTTGCCGGTTTCAAGCCGGATACTTCTTCTTTGGAACTTAGCGGTGAGACTATCGATACCCTCGAATTTGACGTGGACCAGCGGGTCGGCAGGGACCTGACGCTACGCGCGTCGGCCTACGAATGGACTCTGCACGATCTCATCTTAGAGAACGGCATATCGCAGCTCTACCAAAACGACCAGCCGGTCGACGCGCGTGGAGTCGAGCTCTCCACCGACAAGACGTGGGATTCCGGTGCCCGGCTGCGCGACAGCGTGTCACTCCAACACGCCACCTACCGCAGCGGCGCCGAAGTGGCCAACTCGCCCAGGGTCCTGGGGAAGCTCAATTTCTCGGGCCCGCTGCCCGTCTACGAGCTGCGTTTGGCCTACGAGCTGCGCTATGACAGCTCACGTTTGGACCTGAATGGCACGCCCCTGGGAGGCTACGCGCTGTCAAACCTCTTTCTGAGCACGGAGTCGCTCGCCAAGGGACTCGAGGTATCGCTTGGCGTCGGCAACTTATTTGACAAGCACTACGCACAACCCGCCTCCGCCAGTCACTGGCAGACCTCGCTGCAGCAGGACGGGCGCAGTGTCCGCGTCGACGTCCACTACGCGCGCTAACGCCGTGCCAGCCCAACCGCGTTGCACCAGTCATTGCCGGGCCGTCACGATGAGGTTCCAGCGTCGGCTGCTTGCGGGCGCTCTTGTGCTGGTTTTAGCCATTCCGGGTACCGCCAACTCCTTCACGCTCGATCAATTGCTCGCCATGCCCATCGAGGAGCTGCTGCGACTGGAAATAACCTCGCCGCACCCCCCGCGGGTAGCCGTCAGGTGGCCGGCGTCAGCGAACGAACTGCCGGACGCGGAGCAACGCGATGCGACGTAGCGCCCGCCTGCCGCTCTGGGGCCTTGCACTAGCGCTCACAGCGTTCGCAACGGCGGCCGTTAGCGATGACCTGCCTGAGTATCGTCTCAAGGCAGCATTTCTTTATAACTTTGCCCTCTTCACCGAGTGGCCTGCGGGCACTGGCTCCGCCTTGAACCTGTGCGTCTACGGTCGCGATCAGTTCGGTGAGGAAATCAATGCACTGCAGGGAAAGCCAGTCGGCGAACGCCACTTGGTGATACGCCACGTCGCCACTGTTGATGGACTCGCCGCTTGCCAGGTCGTATTCATCGCCGGCCCATCGGGCGACACCATCTCACGCGTTCTGTCCGTCCTGCGCGGCGCCCCTGTGCTGACCATTGCGGACACGCCCGGTGCGGCCCAGCAGGGCGTCGCTCTCAACATGGACGTAGTGAAAAATAAGATCACTTTCGAAGCCAACCTTACGGCCGCCCGGGCGGCCAATCTCAAGCTCAGCTCGAAGCTGTTGAGCTTAGCGACAGAGGTGCTCCCATGACCGGGGCTGAGCAGGTGCCACGGAGCGTCACGATCGGTGCGCGTCTGCGCCGCACCAATCGGATCACGCTGTGCGCGGCGATCGCGATCGTCGCGGTGACCGTCATTGCAAGCACGTTCACACTCGGGCTCTTCCGCCTCGCGAACACAACCCAGGTACAGGCCAAGATGCTGGCCGAAAGCGCGGCCGCGGCTCTCATGTTTCAGGATGAGGCAGCGGCACAGGAGCTTCTGCAGACGCTCCGCAATGCGCCAAACGTACACATCGCCGCTCTGTACACGCAGCAGCGACACCTGTTTGCTTCCTACCGCAGCGAAGCACAAGTGCCCGTGCCTGCCACGCTTGATGCGCTGTCGGCCGGCGTCTCGATCGCGTTGACTCACATCGACATCCTGCAGCCGGTGCAGTTCCAGGGCGCGCGCCGCGGAACCTTGTATCTGCGTGTTGATGTTGCGGGTCTTTACCGCCAACTCGCCGCTCAGATTCTCATCACGCTCTTCGCGGCAGCCCTAGCGCTGATGGTCAGCGCTCTGATGCTGCGACGGCTGAATCTCTCGGTCCTGCAACCGCTGTCGAAATTGACCGAGCTGACGGATCGGGTTTCGAGCTCAGCTGACTTTCGGGTACGGGCGGCCGCCAGCGACATCGCAGAATTGGATGCACTTGCCCGGGGCTTCAACGGCATGCTCGAGAACATTGAGGAGCGCGATGCTCACCTCGCGGCACAGCGCGATCATCTGGAGGATCAAGTCGCCGAGCGCACCGCCGATCTGCGGCACGCCAAGGAGACTGCAGAATCTGCAAGCCGAACCAAGAGCGAATTTCTAGCCACCATGAGCCACGAGATTCGTACGCCTTTAAACGGCGTGCTCGGGATGAATGAGCTTCTTCTGGCCAGCGATCTCACGCCCCGGCAGCGAGAGTGGGGCGTTGCCGTGCAGGCATCCGGAGAGCATCTGTTGAGCGTCATCAACGACATTCTTGATTTCTCCAAGATCGAGTCCGGGAACATGGTGCTTGAGAACGTCGCCTTCAGCCTCGTCGATCTCGTCGAGGAAACTCTGGCCATGTTCGCATACTCCGCCGAAAGGAAAGGTCTTGAACTGGCGGCGCAGTTCACGCCGCTTGACTCCGCGCTGCCGGGCGTGCGCGGCGACCCGCTGCGCCTGCGCCAGGTCCTGGCCAACCTCATTGGCAATGCGATCAAATTCACTGAACACGGCGAAGTCGTGGTGCGTCTGCGGCTGGAGAGTGAGACCGACACCGACGTCGCTCTCAGCGTGTCCGTGGAGGACACTGGCATCGGGATTGCCCCGGAAACGCTCGATAGAATCTTTGAGCACTTCTCGCAGGCCGATGGGTCGACCACCCGCCGCTACGGCGGTACCGGCCTCGGTCTTGCGATCTCGCGCCGTCTCCTCACGCTAATGGGTGGCACGATCCGCGTGGAGAGTTCCCTGGGCAATGGCTCGCGATTTATCGTAAGCCTGCACCTTGCGAAATCACGAGCCCTGCCGCGGGAACCCTTGGAGCCGAAAGCCCTCGAGGGCGTACGCGTACTGGTGGTGGATGACAACCAGACCAACCGAGAGATCCTGCAACAGCAGCTTGAAGGTTGGCACATGCGCGTGACCTGTGCACGCGGCGGCGAGGAAGCCCTGGAGTTGATGGCGCAGGCAGCCGGCTCGGGCTCCTTCTTTGCACTCAGCATTCTTGATATGCACATGCCGCGGATGAATGGGCTGCAACTGGCGAGCGCAATCCAACGACAGCCTGCTCTGGCCAACACCCGACTCATGATGCTGACGTCCACCGCCTTCAACTTGACCGATTCGGAGCGGCAGGCATCCGGCATCCTGCGTTTCCTCAACAAGCCAGTCCGGCGTGCCGACCTGTTCCGCGTCCTCTGCAGCATCTTGGCGCCTGCGGCGCCACATATCGACGCACCCGCTGCCGCTGCGGTAGACGCCGGAGTCTCAGTGCAGCGAAGAGTATTGGTTGTCGAGGACAATCCCGTCAATCAGCAAGTTGCCAATGCGATGTTGAGAAGCCTTGGCGTGCAAGTCACTCTCGCCAGCGACGGACAACAGGCGCTCGAGCTCGTGCAGAATTTTGACTATGACCTGGTGCTGATGGATTGCCAGATGCCGGTGATGGATGGGTTCCAGGCTACGGCGGCCATCCGCGGATTGCCGTTGGGGCGCGGTGAACGCCTGCCGATCGCCGCCGTGACCGCCAACGCACTGCAGGGTGACGAACAGAAGTGTCTCGAAGCGGGCATGAACGATTTTCTCCCAAAGCCATTCAAGCCGGCGCAACTGCAGGCGCTCCTCGCCCGATGGCTGCCGCGCGCCGGCGAGCCGAGCACTATCCATGCCGCGCTCGTGGGCGCCTACGCTCGGGACACCGCGATCACCGCGGGATCCGACGCGATCGACTTAGGGGCGTTGCAAACGGTCCGTGACCTTGATCCGGATGGTGGCATGGACCTCGTGAAAACAATCTTGCGCATCTTTATTGAGTCGGCGGGCGAATCGGTGACGCGTGTTGAGAACGCGATTCTCGCCCGCGACGGTGGGCAGCTGGCCGCGGCCGCTCACGCCTTGAAGTCGAGTACCGCCAATGTCGGCGCAAAAACCTTGTCGGAATTCTATCGCCAGCTGGAACTGCTCGGGCGCGAGGGACGACTCGCGGACGCCCGCGAACTTCTCATACAGGTCAGGCCCGAACATCAACGCGCCGTAGCCCGCATGTACGAGATTCTCCAGGAGGCTGCGTGACAACGGTGCCCAAGACTATCTTGATCGTCGACGATGATCTCACGGCAATTACCTTGATGCGCGCCGCGTTGCAGAAGGCCGGCTTCGCTGTCACCACCGCCGTCGACGGTACCGACGCCTTGCGACAGTTCCGCGATAAGCCCAGTGACATGGTGATGCTCGATGTGGACATGCCGGGTCTGAGCGGATACGACGTCTGTGGAGCACTGCGTCTCGAGGCGGGTCCCCTGCTACCCATCGTGATGGTGACGGGATTCGATGATTTTCGCTCCGTCGACGCGGCCTACGTCGCGGGTGCCACAGACTTCATAGCCAAGCCGATCAATTGGACGTTGCTGGCGCATCGCGTGCGCTATCTGCTGCGCAGCTACCAGGCCGTGCTGGATCTCGGGACAGCCGAGGCCCGCAATACCGCGCTGTTGGCGGCGCTGCCTGATCTACTGTTCGAACTCGACATTGACGGACGCTACGTTCAGTACCATCCGCCGCGCTCGGAGTTGGCGCCTACGGCGGTCGAGAATTTCATTGGCAAGACCGTAGAGGAAATACTCTCACCCGAAGCGGCGCGTGTGTGCCGCACAGCGATCCAGGAAGCGTACGAAACGGGCGTTTCGATCGGCAAGCAGCTGGAGCTACGGCTATCGGATGGCACGGCGTGGGTCGAACTGTCCGTGTCGAGGTCCGTGGATTCAGGTCAAACGCTGCACTTCATTGTCCTCGCCCGCGATGTCACGGAACGTCGCGCGGCCGCCGATCAGATTCGACGGCTTGCGTATTACGATCAGCTGACGGGTCTGCCGAACCGCGAGCAATTCCGCGGCCGTGTGGCGAGCGCGCTCGAGGAAGCCCGAGCGACCAAGAGCCAGTTGGCGATACTTTGCATCGATCTCGACAAATTCAAACGCATCAACGACACGCTCGGCCATAGTGTCGGCGACGATTTACTGCGCATGACGGCACTGCGTCTGCGTGAAGCGGTGCGCAGTGGTGACCTCATGGAACGGGCAATACCTGGCAGCTGCGGTGATGGGGATCTTTCTAGGTTGGGGGGCGATGAGTTCATGTTCCTGATCTCAGGTCTCGACGCTCCAAACCAGGCCGCGATTGTCGCCACCCGCATTTTGTCTGCGATCATGCGACCCATTCTGCTCGCCCGACACGAGGTCATGGTAACGCCCAGCATTGGCATCGCGGTCTATCCGAGCGATGGCGACGACTTCGAAACGCTATTCAAAAACGCAGATCTGGCGATGTATTTTGCCAAACGCCAGGGCCCCGGGACGCTCGCCTTTTACAAGCCATCCATGAATGCAAATGCTTTAAAGCGTCTGACCATGGAGGGCAAGCTGTCCGGCGCTATCGCCGGAAACGAACTCTCGCTGCGATTTCAACCGCAGTTCGATCTGAGCACCGGATTGATCGTCGGTATGGAAGCGCTGCTTCGCTGGACCAATGCGGAGCTTGGACAAGTACCCCCTTTGGATTTCATTCCAGTCGCGGAAGAGACCGGCATGATCCTGGCCATTGGCGAGTGGGTCCTGCGCGCCGCGTGTACGCAAGCCAAAGCGTGGCTCGACGAGGGCCTCTCAGCCCTGCGCCTCGCCGTAAATGTATCGGGGTTGCAGCTAGCCCAACGGGGTTTCCCGGGGGTCGTCGCCGCTGTGCTGCGCGACACCGGCTTGCCCTCCTTTGCGCTGGAACTTGAAATTACTGAGAGCGTAATCATGGCGAATGAGGACTGGACGAGACAGGTACTCGGAGAGCTCAAGGCGATTGGAGTCCAGATCTCCATCGACGATTTCGGCACTGGCTACTCGAGTCTCGGTCGGCTCAGGGAGTTCCCAATCGATAGATTGAAAATCGACGGCTCATTTATCCGTCGCGTTCAAAACAACGGCGAGGATCGGGTAATTGCGGCGACCATAATTGCGATGGCGAAGACGCTCAAGCTGGAAGTCGTTGCCGAAGGCGTGGAGGACCTCGCACAGCTGTTGTTCTTGCAGGAGGAAAGCTGCACGTTGGCGCAGGGGTACTTCCTGAGTCCGCCGCTCACCGTCGCGGAATCAGGGCAGCTTCTGCGTCGCCTCGCGCGCGATTTCGATGGAAGCCGCACGGAGCGTCTTAAACGGTTGCATGTCTAAAAGTAGCCGTTGGCGCTATTGGATTTTGGGTCTGCCGCAGCGCCGTAGCCGGAAATCAACAACGCCTTGCCTTGTTGACGACGAGCGGGTTGTCATTACCCGCCAGTGAGTGCGAGAAGCGCCTCTTTGACCTTTGCCACGGCGACGTGCCCAACCACATCAAGCTCGACATGCGGCAAGTTCGGCAGCTCATCGGAGGCTACCACCGCATCGATGATCGCCGGGCCGTCGATTGCGAAGGCGGCGCTGACGGCCTCCTTCAGCTCATTTGGTTTTCGAGCGGTAAATCCGTGCCCCCCGCAGGCGCGCGCCAGTGCCGCGAAGTCCGGATTGGGGAATTCTATGCCTTTGCGAAATGCAGGCAAGCCAACACTCTCGGCTTCGAGCGTGATCAAACCGAACCCGGAGTTGTTATAGACCACGACCTTGACCGGCAGTTTATGATGCACGGCAGTCATGAATTCGCACATCAACATGTTGAAGCCGCCGTCGCCACACAGCGCGATCACCTGACGGGAGCGATCCAGGGCCTGTATCCCGTTTGCCTGACCGAGCGCCGTTCCTACGGCGGCGTTGTTGAAAGAACCAATGATGCGTTGTGATCCGCTCTGCCGGATCCAGTTGGCCGACCACAGCGTATTGAGTCCGGTGTCGAAGACGAATACGGCATCGGGCTTTGCAACGTCGCTGACCGTTCGGGCGAGAGCCTGCGGATGGATGCGATCGGCGCTTCGATCCAGATCCGCCTGCTTGTCGAGCATGGCATCCCACTTTCGACGTTCCTTAGTCACCTTGTCCCAAAAGCGCGTGTCGTTCTTGGGCGCAACCGCATCGAGCAGAAGCCCAAGGGTGGGGCGCGCGGAGCCCGCGACCCCGAGCACCGTGGGTGCGCGCCGCCCCAGCACTTCGGAGCGCTCGTCGATCTGAATCACGGTTCCCGAGCGCGGCAGGAATTCGGAATAGGGGTAATCTGTTCCGACCATCAACAATAGGTCGCAGTGCATGACGGCGTTATAGACGGCCTTGGTTCCAATCATGCCGATACCGCCCATCCAGTGGGGGTCATCGAAACTCATGATGTCCTTGCCCTTGACCGAATGAATGAGCGGAGCCTTGAGCCGTTCCGAAAGAGCGCGCAGCAGATCAGCGGCGCCATGGCATCCACTGCCGCACATGACGAGCACACGATTCGCCTGATCGATCCGACGGGCGATTTCCGCGACATCCTCACGGCTCGCGGCGAATTCCTGCCGGGGTCTAAGCGTTGCGAGGCTCGTCACGACGCCCTCCGCTTTGGCCGCGATCACGTCCTGCGGCAAGGTGAGATGTGCGACTCCCCGACCGGCGTAGGCCGCCGCGATGGCTTGATGAATGACCTTCGGCGCTTGCTCAGGCGAATTGACAGTCTCCGTGTAGAGACTGACATCGCGAAAAAGAAGGTCGGGCTTGGTGGTCTGAATATAGTCGGTGCCGTGGAACTTGCGGGGCATGTCACCGGAGAGCGCCAGAACAGGCGCGTGGTCGCGGCTTGCCTCATAAAGTCCGGCCACCAAATGCGTGCTTCCGGGGCCGGTGGTTCCGGCACACACTGCAAGCCTGCCAGTGAGCTTGGCCTGACCGGCGGCGGCGAGCGCAGCTCCTTCCTCATGGCGCACGCCGATCCACTCGATTTGGCTCTGTCGAACCGCATCAGCGATTGGATTCAAAGAGTCGCCGATCAGTCCGAATATGTGCTTAACGCCTACCTTCGCAAGCACGTCCACCAAGAGCTCAGCCACTGTTTGGGACATTTTTCTTCGCTCCTATAGTCGGGAGACTCGAACGGATGTATTCGAGTGCCACAAATTGCTTGGCGCCTGAAACCCCAGGACAGATCCTTCGGATGGCTGCCCTGCCCGCTTTGCAAAGGTAACATCCACCGTACTGACGCGCGACTGAGGCTCGGACGGCGGATCATCTGCTAACATCGTGTCCGAAACTGGAAGGGATCGCACATGCGCTGGTATCACTACATCGCCTACTTCTTCGGGGGCGCATTCCTCGCCAACACGGTGCCCCATCTTGTCAATGGAATCTCGGGCAATGCCTTCCAAAGCCCGTTCGCATCACCGCCTGGCGAAGGCTTATCCTCCTCAACGGTGAACGTCCTCTGGGGCCTGTTCAACCTGGTCGTCGCTTACCTGCTCGTCTGTCGCGTCGGCTGCTTCAATCTGCGCAAAACCACGCACGTGGTCACGCTCGGAGCCGGCATCCTGCTCATGTCAGTCATGCTGGCTCGTGCATTCGGGCGCTTCCACGGCGGACTGTAACGCCACACATCACATCTCTTAGGCCGAGGATGATGCGGGCCACGACCACGCTCAAGTCGACGACGTTCGCGCCAGCTTCCAGTTGCGCCCCTGGTGAACGAACCGCAGACGCAAGACTTTTGAGATGAGTGTCGTCATGTCCAGGGCACATCGTAGCGTTGTGGGAACTTAGCGACGCATGAAGACTTTAAATCCTTGAGGCTGGCGAACCATAGTCAGCCAATAGCCGAGGTAAAGTTATGCGCAGATCCACATTCCTGGCGTTAGCGGTCGTGGCTGGAAGTTGCTTTGCGGCATTCGCCCCACCAGCAGTCGCTCAAGTGAGCGTCGGCGTCGACATCGGAGTAGCACCAGAGTGTCCCTATGGATACTACGACGTTCCTCCTTATAACTGTGCTCCTGTCGGGTACTACGGGCCGGAATGGTTTACTGGAGGCGTCTTCATCGGCGCCGGTCCGTGGTTTCATGGGCCCGCCACATTCCGCGGCTATGTGAACAATAGCTTCCATCCGGACCATGGTTATAGGGGCCCAATGCCAAACCGCGGCGAGAAGCCAGATCCGGCACGCCGTGTCGATCAGGCTCACTTCAAAGGAAACGAAATGCGAGATGGACGCGGCCACACAATCGGTGACAGGCGCTGATAGGCATTTAGTCTCTGTGAGCCGACTAACCCGCACACTCTTGGCGAGGTGCGGGGGACGGGTTGACGCGCAACTGCGCCGTCAGATCATTTATGAAGGCTGCCGGTAGCTCGCGAAGCCGGCGGCACGGCACCAATGCGCTGAGGCTTAGCTTAATAGGGTTTGGATGAAAGTCGCAGCGTGTGTCCCGGCTCTCCTTCACGAACGCAGACAAGGGCTAGCCGTGCAGTGAATCTTCAGCGGCGCTCAGTCCCGAATGACGGAGGAGCTTTCGATTGATCCAGCGCGGGTGCAGTGTGTTCAGCGGCGCGGATCTTTTCGAGATTCAGCTCGCCGCTTAAGATCGTACTTTCAACTCGCCCGATCTCTGCACTCCAACGTCGGAATGCCTCCGTCGCGCTGCGCTCATCGATGATCACCGCGAGGTATCTGCGCAAATCATCGGGCCGTGCGATCGACAGGTCGAGCACCCCGTCTCTGTCGAACTCATATTCGAAATCACGATGCCTCTTTGCGGCGAGCAGTCGAGCTTGGTAAGCCATTTGCACTTCTGCCAGTATGAAGTCGACTTCTCCATAAGCCTTGATTTCTTCCTGCCCCGTGAGTGACAGCAGGCCGCTCGATTTGGCTGCCCTCCACGCGGGGCTGTCGGGCACGTCCCAGGCGGCCACGGGCTGCACCGCCGGCGGTGGCGCAACTGGCTGACGGGAATCGATCGCTGCCTTGATCTGCTGCGCCCGCGCGCTCAGCCGATCGAGACGCTGGCTCTCTGCCGCAACGACCTTGGTTGAATCTTCTATCACCTTCTGCGCGTCCTGCCGGAGAGACTCGTGCAATACGTCAAGTTGGTGCCGGTGATGTAACGTCTCAACGATCTGCTCCAGACCAATGGCGATCAGCAAACCGATGCTAATGGTCGCAATGTGGATGAAAAAACTCTTCCAGCTATGAATGGCTTCCTGCGGAGCGTGGACGTCGAGCATAGGTGCTGAAGTCTCCGGACCGGATAGCGGAAAATAAGTGGGTTCGATAATGGCAACGGGTGTGTCCGATGCGGCGCCCTTTTCTTTGGCCGCATCGGGAAACGATGCA
>Ga0209006_10000587_pt1 | contig 34004 bp, 32 predicted proteins | sample JacPin_JW_Ref_O2_FD_188567 | JGI IMG/M metagenome (GOLD analysis project Ga0209006, IMG submission 188567) | Forest soil microbial communities from Algoma, Ontario, Canada - Jack Pine, Ontario site 1_JW_Ref_O2 (SPAdes) (version 2) | ecosystem: Environmental > Terrestrial > Soil > Boreal... | reverse complement strand
CAGGCCCTGATGCCCGAGTGCCTGGCAATGATCGCCTGCACCGTGAATAGCTACTCACGTCTGATTCCCGGGTTCTGGGCGCCCACCTCCGCCACCTGGGGCGTGGAGAATCGGACCACGTCGCTGCGCGTGATCCGCGGCGGCCCCTCGAGCCAGCGCGTCGAATACCGCATCGCCGCCGCCGACATCAACCCCTACATAGCGCTGGCCGCGGCGATCGGCACCGGCCTGTGGGGTATCGAAAACCGCATCGAACCCGACGCGCCGATCGAGGGTACCGCCTACGAGCGCGAACACGCACCGCAGCGCCGTCTGCCGCCGACTCTGCACGAAGCGGCCGATCGGCTGCTGGGGTCCGGCCCGGCGCGCAACCTGTTCGGTGACGCCTTCGTCGAGCATTTCGCGGCCACCCGGCAATGGGAGGAGCGGGAGTTTCGCAAGGCAATCACCGATTGGGAACTGGCGCGCTATTTCGAGATCATTTGAGCCGCGAACATGAGCGCACGCCTCACCACCATCAGCCCGGTCGACGGCCGCATCTACGTCGAGCGCGAGTTCGCGCCCGCTGCTGCGATCGATGCCGCGCTCCATACGGCGCGGCGCGCGCAACAGGCGTGGCGCTCGGTATCGCTGCCGGAGCGCATCGAGCTGCTGGGCCGCGCGGTCGAGGGGTTCGTCGCCCAGGGCGCAGCGATCGCCGAGGAAATCAGCTGGCAGATGGGCCGTCCAATCCGGCACGCGCCGAGCGAAATCCGCGGCTTCGAGGAGCGTGCCAGTTACATGCTGGGTATTGCTGCCGAAGCCCTGGCGTCGATCAATCCGGGCGAGAAGCCCGGTTTCGCGCGCCGCATCAAGCGCCTGCCGCTCGGCGTGGTCGCGGTCATCGCGCCGTGGAATTATCCGTACCTCACGGCCGTGAACGCCGTGATGCCCGCGCTGATCGCCGGCAATGCGGTCGTGCTCAAGCATTCGCATCAGACACCGTTATGCGCCGAGCGGCTCGCGTCAAGCTTTGCTGCCGCGGGGTTGCCGCACGGCGTGTTTCAGTTCCTGCATCTCTCGCATGCGGATACGGCGCGGCTGATGGCCGATGCGCGCATCGACAGCGTGTGTTTCACCGGTTCGGTGGCCGGCGGCCGGGCCGTGGTCGAGGCGACCGCTGCCGGTTTCGCCACCTGCGGGCTGGAATTGGGCGGCAAGGATCCGGCTTATGTGCGCGCCGACGCCGATCTTGCGCACGCGGTCGAGTCGCTGACCGACGGCGCCTTCTTCAATGCCGGGCAATCGTGTTGCGGCATCAAACGCATCTACGTCAGTGCGCCGTTGTTTACGCGCTTCGTCGACGCGGCGGTCGAGCTGACGCAGCAGTACCGGCTCGGCTCACCGCTCGATGCCGCTACCACCCTCGGTCCCGTGGTACGCACGGCGGCCGCCGAGGCGGTGCGGGCACAGGTCGGTGCGGCCGTGGCGCAGGGCGCGCGTCAGTTGATCGACCGGCGTTACTTTCCGGCCGACCGGGCCGGCACGCCCTACCTGGCGCCGCAACTGCTGGTCGATGTCGATCACTCCCACCGCATCATGCGCGAGGAGACCTTCGGGCCGGCGGTCGGTATCGTCAGCGTGGCCTCGGACGAGGAGGCGGTGCGCCTAATGAACGACAGTCCATTCGGCCTGACGGCGGCCATCTATTCCGCGGATGCAGCGCGCGCCGAAGCGCTCGGCGACCAGCTGGAGACCGGCACCGTGTTTCTGAATCGCTGCGACTATCTGGACCCGGCGCTCGCCTGGACCGGAGTGAAGCAGTCCGGTCGCGGCTGCACGCTGTCGCGACTCGGATTCGAGCAACTGACGCGGCCGAAGTCGTATCACTTCCGGCTCAGCCCATGAGCAGCGTGCTGCGCGCCAACTGGAATTATCCGACCCGCATCTGGGCCGGCCCCGGGCGCATCGCAGAATTGCCGCAGGCCTGTGCCGAACTGCGCATTCGCCGTGCTCTCATCGTGACCGATCAGGGCCTGGTGCACCAGCCGATGCTGCAGGCCGCGCTCGCCGCGCTGCCGCACGCGGTCCTGTTCGGCGAGGTCAAGGGAAATCCAACCGCGGGCAATGTCGAGGCCGGCCTGGCGGCCTACCGCGCCGGCGGTCACGACGGCGTGGTGGCGTTTGGCGGCGGCTCGGCGCTCGATGCCGGCAAAGTGATCGCGTTCATGTCCGGCCAGACGCGGCCGATGTGGGACTTCGAGGATATCGGCGACTGGTGGACGCGCGCCGATCCGGCCGGCATCGCCCCGGTGGTCGCGGTTCCGACCACCGCCGGCACCGGCTCCGAGGTCGGGCGGGCCGGCGTCATCCTCAACGAGGAAAGCCACCAGAAGAAGATCCTGTTTCATCCGCAGATGATGCCCGGCGTAGTGATTTCCGATGCCGAGCTGACGGTGGGGTTGCCGCCTCACATCACCGCCGCCACCGGCATGGATGCCTTCGTGCACTGCTTCGAAGCATTCTGTGCACCCGGCTTTCATCCGCTGGCCGACGGCGTAGCGCTCGAGGGCATGCGTCTGATCGCGCAGTATCTGCCGCGCGCCTGCGCCGACGGGCGCGACATCGAGGCGCGCGGCAACATGCTGGCGGCGGCCTCGATGGGTGCGACTGCGTTTCAGAAGGGGCTGGGTGGCGTGCATGCGATCGCGCATCCGGTCGGGTCCTGGTTCGACACCCATCACGGCCTGACCAACGCGATCGTGCTGCCGTACGTCATGCGGCACAATCGCCGCGCCATCGGTGCAAAGAGCGAGCTGATTGCGCGCCTGCTCGATCTGGAGCGTCCCGGCTTCGACGGTTTGCTGGCGTGGGTGCTGCAACTGCGCCGCACGCTCGGAATCGCGCATTCACTGGCCGAGATCGGCGTGAACAGCGCTAATGCGGCGGTGATCGGCCGGGATGCGCAGCGCGATCCGTCGGCGGCAGGTAATCCGATACCAATCGACGCCGCAGCGCTGGAGCGAATCTTCCGCGCCGCCGTCGCCGGCGATCTGCAGGCTGTCGGCTAAAGGCCATGAACCCCGTGCGGGTGCTGGTGGTCGACGGCAACGTGGCGGACATGCGCAGCAAGCAGTCGGCCGCGGTCGGCTACGACGCCGGCACCGGCTATGCGCAGGTGCTGCGCCGGCTGGCGCCGGAGCTGCTGTGCGACGTCATCTATGCGGCCGATGCCGACCAGCTACCGCCGGCGGGCGCGAGCCTTGCGAGCTACGATGGCGTCGCGATCACCGGCTCGGCACTGAACATCGAGGACGGCGGCGCGCCGGTGGCGCGCCAGGTGGAGCTTGCCAGGGCAGTGTTCGAGGCTGGCGTGCCGATGTTCGGCAGCTGCTGGGGCTTGCAGGTAGCAGTGACCGCCGCTGGCGGCTCGGTGCGTGCCAATCCGCGCGGGCGCGAGTTCGGGTTCGCGCGCCGCGTGCTGCTGTCCGGCGACGGTCGCGGGCATGCGCTCTTCACGGATAAACCAGAGGTGTTCGAAGCCCCGACGGTACATCGCGATGACATCGACACGCTGCCGAGCGGAGCGCTGCCTCTGGCCAGTAACGATATGGGTCTGCAGGCCACCGCTTTCTGCTACCGGCGGGGGACCTTCTGGGGCGTGCAGTACCATCCGGAGTACGACTACCGCGATATCGCCGCGGTCGCCGGCCGTTACGCGCCCGTGCTGATCGAAACCGGCGTGTTTGGCGACACGGCCGCACTCGACGCATTCGTCGCCGACCTGCGCACCCTGCAGCACGATCCGCGTCAGCGCGCGCTGCTGTGGAAGTACGGCCTCGGCCCGGCCATGCAGGATGAACGGCTGCGGCTGGCGGAGCTCCGGAACTGGCTCGCGGCGCAGGTGCTGCCGCGGCACGACCGCCGCCGGCACGCCGCGTCGATGGCCTAATTCAACGCAACGGCAGCGCGACGTTACTTCCGGGAAGCACGGGTTGCAGCAAGGCTTCGAAAGCGGGGCGTGCGAAAAAAAATCCCTGGAACAGCCTGACACCATTGCGCTTGAACCAGCGTTGCTCCGCCTCGCTCTCCACGCCCTCCGCCAGCACGTCTATTCCCAGGTCATCGCAGGCCTGGATGATTGCGCGAACAATTGCCTGCCGTGGCCCATGGCAGTCGATGTCGCGCACCAGTTGAATATCCAGTTTCACGATGTCCGGCTGGAAGTCGGCGAGAAGGTTGAGTCCGGAGTACCCGGCGCCGAAGTCATCGATGGCGAATCGCAGACCTTGTGCGCGATAGACATTCATCATGCTGGCGAACCGGACGGGGTTGTGGATGATCTCGTTTTCCGTGACTTCGAGAAATATCCGTTGCAATGGAATCGACGCTGAGTGTGCGGCGTCGATGGTCGAGCTGACCGCGTCCGGCAAGGTATCGAGCGACTTCGGCAGGAAGTTGAGCGACAGACTTACATCGAGGCCGAGCGATGCGGCGAGCGCAATGGCCCGGATGCGAGCATAGCGATCGAAAATGTAGAGTTGCGCCGGGCCGATTGAAGCAAACACGGCGCTCGCCGGTTCGCCCAGCGGGCCCCGAACCAGGGCTTCGTAGGCGAACAACTTGCCTGCAGCGATGTCGACGATCGGTTGAAATGCGAAACTGATCTCGAACGCTGGAAAATCCGCGTTCATCCGGCAGGGCGGCGCTCCACACGGCGCTCACCGGTGGCGTCCGAGTGCCAACGTCCCTGTTGAAACGACGCCAGCAGCTTTTTCGCACGGCCTTCATTCATTTCCGACACGCAGGACGCGGACGCAAAAAAATCGTTTTCTCCGAGCAGCTTGCCGGCTTCCGGGATACCCGGCGCCGAGAAGCCCATGCTCCATTCACCAAAGCTGCGCTTGACGATTGGCTCGGTGATGATCCTGGTGATCCTGCGGTGCCGCGGATCCAGGCGAATCCTGTCGAACACCGCGTCGACGACCGTCGCCTCGCCTTCCAGCACCTGGAAGAAGCTTTTTTGAACGTATATCAGCATACCGGTGACCGCGCGCGCGGCATTGCTCGAGCGCGCTCGTTCGAGTATCGAGGGGATCTGGGCCTCCTCGAAATCGGCGCTGGCCGAACTACAATAGATCAGATGTGAAAGGGAACTCATTGAGCGCGCGCCAGCGGGCTCCTTAAGGGTGCGTTTTCCATAGAGTTCACGTTAGCGCGCACGGCACCACGCCGTCGGTGCGGCGGCGAACACAGGTGCGAGTGAGGCGAGCCGCTCACGCCGCGGGCGGCGGCTGGCCATCGAATTTCGGCTGCTCATGATCGATACAGGCCCAGGTCGGCGCCTGTGCAATCCAGATGCTGGCGAGCGGTTTGCCGAGTTCCGGATCATCCAGCGTACCGGCACGCACGAACAGCAGATGCGGGCGCGCCTCCGCCTCGCTGAACAGATGCACGCCGCAGCTGGGACAGAAGCGGCGATGCATGCGGTTGCCGCTGTCGGCCACACTGACGTAATCGCGCAGCTCGCCGCTGATCTTCGCCGCGGCGCTCGGAAAGCACACATTCACCGTGCCGCTGCCGGCCCCGATACGCTGGCATACTCGGCACCAGCAGGCGCGGCTGGTAATCGGTGCGGCGCCGATTTCGTATCGCACCGCGCCGCACAGGCACCCGCCGGTCACACTCACGCTTCACTCCTGGCCCCGCTTTTACTGTTGGCGCGCGCGGCCGTACAATAGCGGCTGCATATCGCTCCGGAGGCCGCTATGTCAACTCATTATCGCCGGATCGTGCCGCTGCTGGCACTGTCCACCCTGGCGGCCTGTGCCAGCACTGCTCCAGCGGGCGGCCCCGCGGCTGCAGCGCCGCAGCGGGCCAACGTCACCGGGTCACGCATTGCGGTACCGGTGGACTCGCGCACCGGCTCGCCCGACAGCGCGTTGCCGACGCAGTCCGTCTCCCAGGACGAGCTCAAGGAGTCCGGGCGGGACGATCTGTCGGTAGCACTGCGTACGATGGTGCCCGCGCTGCATTGACCACCGGCGCACTGCCTGGGTGCGCGTAGAGCTGCGCGGCGCCGAGCGCAACGAATCCCAGGACAAACAGCACCACGGCCGGGCGCAGGCAGGCCCGAACGCCGCCGAACAGCAACGCGTAGCAGCCGTTGACGACGTTGTTAGATGCCACGGCGATCAGGATTGCGGTCGCCAAAGCGCTCAGTGGCAATCCGCCCACGCCACCCTGCGCCAGACTCAGTACGAACGGGTTGATGTCGGTGACACCGGTGATCGCCGCCAGTGTGTCGACGCCTCGCTGCCCGAAGCTGCTACTCACCCAGGCGGACGCCAGCGCCATGATGACGAACAGAGCCGCGAAGGTCAGCGCCGTGCCGAGCTGCAGCGGATTGGCAGCCGTGACCTGATCACTCGCCGCGGCCGGCACGGAGCGCTCGCGCCGAGCCCACTGCCAGGCCGCAGTGACTGCAGCGAGCGCGAACAGCCCCACCATGGCGGGTAACAACGCCCGCGCCAGTTTCAAATCAAATATCGCCACCACTGCATCGATGCGCAGGTACATCATCGCCGTGGCGACCACGATGCCGACTGCGATGTCGGTGCGCACGGCGCCGGCCTCGCGCTGGCGCCGCGCCAGGGTCACGGTGGTCGCGGTCGAGGAATAGATGCCGCCGAGTATCGCCGGCAGCAGTGCGCCGGATTTCATCGGCAGGTAGCGCTGCAGCAGGTAGCTTGCATAGGACAGCGTCGAAATGGCTACCAGCGCGAGCCAGACCTGGAACGGCGACAGCGGTGTCCAGGCGATGATCGGATGATTGGGCAGCAGCGGCAGCACGATCCCGACCAGGATCAGAAACTTGCCGAGCGTGAACACCTCTTCCGGGGCTACCTGCAGCACCAGGCGATGCAGGCGCTCGCGGCCCTCTAGCAGCACTACCGCCGTGACGGCGACGGCGACCACGATCCACGGCGGCTGCGTCAATGCCGCAGGTCCGAAGGTGTAGGCGAGCAGATTGGCTATCGGGATCATCAGGCTCGGCCGGTCGCCGTCGCGGCTGTCGATCTTCTGGATGTGTGCGTACAGCCAGATGGCCACGGCGCCGAGGCCGACGATGAACGGCAGCAGCGAGCGGGTGTCGAGCAGGAACAGCAGCGTGCCGAGCGCGGCCAGCAGCGGGAAGGTGCGAATGCCGCCGGGACTGGTGTGCTGCTCGCGCTTGTAGACGCCTTCGAAGGCGAGGCCCATGAACACCGCCATGGCGAAGGCCAGGCTCATCCGGCCGGCCTCGTCGAAGGGTGCAAGAGAGTCGAGCATGGTTTTTCAGCCTTCCCGCGTCGCCATTATCGCGGACTTCCGCTAGCGCAGTGACAACGGATGGTCGTAGCCGGTGAGCTCCAGATAGCCGGTGCCCACCAGCTGCGAGTGCTCCTGCGCGCTGACCGCGCCTTCCCAATACAGCGCGCCGCTCGACAGCCGTGCATCGTTCTCCTGGTCATCGAGCAGCGGCTCGATCTGCCACTGCTGCGTTCCGACTCGCAATTGCCAGGTCACCGGATAGCTGGTGCCCGATCGCGGCGAGCGCCAGTTTCTGCCCGGCATGAAGGCCACCTCATCGGGCCCGAAACTGTGCACCTGTCCTGCCGGATCGCGCAGTGTGGCGCCGGCCCAATAGGCTTGCCCGTGGCTACCTCGAATCCGAAATGCCATCAGGGCGCCGCCGTCACGCAGGTTCAGGCCGACCCAGTCCCAGCCGTCCGCCTGCACGTCGAGGTAGCGGCTGGACCATTCGTGATCGAGCCAGGCTTCACCGGTCACGACTTCGTGGCGCGTGCCGCGTGCGATGCGGCCGCTGACGGTGAGGTGCGGCTGGCTGTAGTAATAGCTGGCCGACTCGCGCGCCGGACCCTTCTGACTGTAGCCGCCCACGCCGTTGAGCATGGGCGGCTGCGTGATCGTAAGGCTCAGATCGAGCGCGAAGTCTTCGGCTGCGATGCGGGCCTGATAGATCTCGCCGCTGCGCTCGAGTCGCCAGTCATCGATCCAGACGCCGGTGTCGCCGACCTGCGCCTGCGCCAGTCCGAGGCCGGCACGCCGCACCCGCTGGTCGTGCCACAGCTGGCCGCGCGCGGGATCGCTGATGGCGCAATGGGCAATCAGCAGCTGGTGCGGCGCGAACGCGCTTGGATTGGCCTCGGCCAGCACTTCGCGGGTACGGAAAAAGGTGATCTGAAAACCCAGCGGATGCTGGTCGGCGGTGGTCAGCCAGCCCGTCACATACCACCACTCGATACCGAACTGTGGGTGGCTGCCGTAATCGCGCGGGAATTCGAGCACATAGCCAGGCAGCACCGGGGCCGCCGGCTCGGCCGCGCCGAGTGGCAGCGCGAAAGACAGCACGAAAGACAGCAGGGCGCCGGGCGCCGCCGAGCGGCGCCGCCGATGGCTCCGCGCCGGCGCGACATGTGCGGTTTGCCTCACCAGTCCTCGCGCACTGCGCGCACGGCAGCCTGGCTGGTTGCCGCCCGCCCGCTCCATAGCGCGGTGAGCGCGGATGCGGCGATCAGCGCCGCGCTGAGCGTGCCGAGCTGCCGCCAAGGGATCGCCAGATCGATGCTCCAGTTGAACGACTGCCGATTGACGACATAGACCAGGATCAGGCTCAGCGCGGTGCCGAGCAGCAATCCGTAGATGACCGAGAAAGCGCTCATCAAGGCGCCTTCGATCGCCAGCATGGCCAGCAGCTGCCGGCGCAGCATGCCGATATGCCGCAGCATGCCAAACTGCGTGCGGCGCGCTAAGGCACCAGCGCTGGCGGCTACGCCGACCCCAGCCAGGCCGATGGCGACCGCGATGCCCTCCAGGGCGTAGGTAATCGCAAACGTACGGTCGAACTGCATCAGCGAGCGCTCGCGCAACTCTCCGCTGCCGATCAGCTCGAGCGCATCGCCGAGGTTCAGGGCGGTGCGAATGGCGGCCTCGAGTGCCACCGCGCTGCTCTGTGGGCGCCGCCAGATCGATCCCTCGCTGGCGCTGCGATCGCCGGTGGCATCGATATAGGCCGCGCGCGATATCACGATCGCACCGGCTGCACGAACGTAGTCACGCCAGACGCCGGCGATGATGAGCGGCTGCATACGTCCGCCGAGCGGTATCTGCACTGGCTCGCCGAGCTGAAAACCGTACAGATCCTGCAACGATTCCGAGATCCACGCCGGCCTCGCGCCGGGCGGCAGCGGTGGGTGCGCCGCGCGCACCAGCGGCAGGCTGTCAGCGGCGCGATCCGGGTTCAAATCGCGCGCAATGAGCGTGATCGGGCTGCGATCGGCCTGCAGCCATATCTGCTGCGTGCGCCGGAACTCGGCGCGCGCCACGCCGGGCAGCGCCGCGATCCGGCTTTGCTGCTCATCGGAGAAAGCGCCGGTGTCGCTGCCGAGGCTGATGCGCAGCTGCAGATCGGCGGGCAGCAATTTCACCAGCCACAGGTCGAACGAATTGCGAAACGAATGCACCATGATTGCCATCGCCACCATCAGGCTGAAGCTTACGATGATCGCCGCCAGGTTGATGGTCGACACCGCGCTGCTGCCCTGCAGTTGGGCGACGGCGGTGTCGAACACGGCGTGACCGCTGCGCGCGGCCGAGCCGGTGGCGGCGCGCATCAGCGCCGGTAGCAGCAGCACCGCTCCCGAGAGCAACGCCGCGATCGCCAGGTAGCCAGCCAGCGGCAACCCGCCGACCGACGGCAGCCACGCGAGAACGCCGCCAGCGGCAATCAGGCTCAGCGCCGGCAGCACGGTGGGCAGCCGTCGCAGCGCAGGTTCGGCATCGCCTGGTTTCATCGCCAGCGCCGGGGCACGCTGCGCCGCCTCGCGCGCCGGCAGCCATGCGCCGAGACAGGCGACGCCGGTTCCCATCAGCACGAAGGCTGCCAGCGCCAGCGGCCGCAACGCGAACACCGCATCGCTGGCACTCAGCGCGCGGTTGCCGAGATCGCTGCCCAGATAGCGCAGCAGTAGCGCGGCAGACAGGCTGCCGAGCAGCGCGCCGAGTAGCGATCCGGCAGCGCCGATCGCGGCGCCCTCGCCGAGCAGCGCACACTGCAACTGCCAGCGCGTGACGCCCAGCGCGCGCAGCAGGCCGAGCGCCGCGCGCCGTCGCAGCACCGCGAGCGATTGCGCGGAAAAAATCACGAACGCGCCGGTCAGCAGCGCCACCAGCGCCAGCATGTTGAGATTGACCCGATAGGCGCGGCTCGCAGTCACTGCACGGCCACGCTCGATCGCCGGCGTGCTCGCCACCACGCCGGGTGGCAGCGCAGCGGCCAGCTCGGCGCGCAACGCCGCGGTGTCGGTGCCGCTCCGTAGTCGCAGGTCGATGCGATTGAGTTTGCCGAGATGCCCCAGGCTCCATTGCGCCGTGGCGATATCCATGATGCCGAGCGGCTCCGGAAAGGCGCCGTCCGGCAGCACGTCGATCACGCGCAGCGACTTCGCGCTGCCGCCGAGCAGGATGTGCAGCGCATCGCCGCGCCGCAACCGCAGCTGTTGCGCGGCGGCGGCACTCAGCACAATGCTGTCGGGCGCAAACAGCGGCGTGACATCGGCGCTGAGCTCCGCCATCAGAGCCGGCTGCAGTGCGGCCGCGCGAAACGGGTCCAGGCCCAGCACTTTCAGCGGCTGCTGCGTTCCGGGCAGCGTGACGGCAAGCTCGAGCACCGGACTGGCCGCGCTCACCGCGGGATGGCGGGCGAGCGACACGAACAGCGTGTCGTCAAAGCCTGCGGCTGGCCCGCGCACCACGATGTCCGCGCTGCCGATCAGCCGCCGCGCGGCCCGATCGAATTCATCCAGCGCCGCGCCGTTGACCAGCCACACTGCCGTACCGAGCGTCACTCCCAGCGCGATCGCCAGCACTGCTGACAGCAGCTGCAGCGGATGCTGCTGCAGCTGCGCGCGCGTGAGCGTGCGCCAGGCAACCCAGCCGCCGCGCGCGCGATCACTCCAATTCATGGCTCAGTGCGGTGAGCAGCGGCGCCGCCGGTCGCAGCTGTCCGGCCTCCAGCTGCAGGATGCGATCGGCGCTGCGCACCGCGGCCGCCGAGTGCGTGATCAGGATGGCGCTGGCGCCGTTCGCGTGCAGCTGCTGGCGCAGCAGGCGCAGAATCTGCTGCGCGGTGCGCGCATCGAGATTGCCGGTCGGCTCATCGGCGAGCACCAGCCGCGGGCGATGCACCAGCGCGCGTGCGATCGCGATGCGCTGCAGCTCGCCGCCCGACAGTTCGCGCGCATAGCGCGCCGCCAGCGCCTCGATACCGCAGGCTTCGAGCAGTTCCAGCGCGCGCTGCTGGCGCTGCGGATCGCGCATCCCCAGCAGCTCGAGCGGCAGCGCCACGTTTTGCAGCACGGTCAGATAGGGCAGCACGTGGAAGGCCTGGAATACGAAGCCAATGTTGCTGCGGCGCCAGCGCGTGACCGCATCATCATCCAGCGTCGCGACATCGGTGTTCTCGAACAGCACCCGGCCGCTGTCGGGCCGATCCAGGCCTGCGATCAGGTTCAGCAGCGTGGACTTGCCCGAGCCCGATTCACCCATGATCGCCAGATACTCGCCGTGTGCCAGCCGCAGCTGCAGTCGCTCGAGCACGGGAGCGCTGTCGGCGCGATAGCGCCTGGTGATCTCATCGAGTACCAGCAGGGCTTGGCTGTCGGACACCGCCGTAAGCTAGGCGAGTGCGCACTCGGGCGCAACACGGCGCGCGCAACGCGCTCGCACCCTGGAGCAGTTCTACTGGCGTTTCGGCAACCAGGGAATGAACGCGCTGGTGCGACGCTGGTAATCGGCGAACGCGGCGCCGTATCGCTGCAGCGACAGCTGCTCGGTGAGCGGGATGCCGGTGACGTGCAGCAGAAAATAGAGCATCAGCGCCGGACAATAGATCGTCAGAGCGCCCCAGGGCGAGCCGAGAGCAACCACAAAGTAGGCCACCCACACCAGCCATTCGAAGAAATAATTCGGATGCCGCGAATAGCGCCACAGTCCGATCCGGCACAGCGCGCCGCGATGGGCGGGATCAGCCTTGAAGCGCTGCATCTGACGGTCGGCGAGCGTCTCGCCCGAGATGGCGATGATCCACAGCAGGCAGCCACCCCATTCCAAAGGTTGCAGACGCGGCTGCGGATTCAGACACACCAGCAGCCACGGCACCGACAGCAGCGCCAGCAGCACGGCCTGCAGTTGAAAAAAGCCGAACATTCTGCGATTGGCCTGCGCGCCCCACTCACTGCGCAGTCGCGCATAGCGCCGATCTTCCTGCGGATGGTGCGCGCTGACACGCACCAACAGGTAGCCGCCCAGCCGCAGGCTCCAGACGCTGACCATCACCGCGATCAGCGCGCGCCGCACCGGCGCGCCACTGCCGGCAAGCGCAAAGAAAATGACCACCGGCGCGAAGCCCGCCGACCAGGCAATGTCGACGATGCCGGCATTGCCAAGGCGGATCGCCAAGCGCCAGACCAGCGCCATCAGTATCACCGCGAACAGCAGCGCGGCCAGCCACAGATGCAGGAACTCAGCTTCCATCACCGCTTCCGGCGGCGCGCAGCCGCGCCAGGCGCCGCAGCGGCGGCAGCAGCGCCAGATAAACTGCGGCGGCGATCGCCGGTGCGATCAGCAGCCAGGCGAGCACGCCGCGCAGTCCCGTCATGCCGAACTGCTGCAGAAACTGCAGTGGCGCGCTGCGAAACTGTTGTACCAGGCCGCTGATTGAGAACTGTACCGGCGGGCTGCGCGTCAGCCGCTCGCCGATGCGCACGAACAGGAAGATTCCCGGTAACTGCAGCGGCGCGGCGAACCAGTTCACCAGCTGGATCATCGGCTGATTGAGCTTCAGCCACAGCGCTGCCAGCACGCACAGCGCGCTGGTGGTGCCGAAGATCGGAAACAGTCCGAGCACCAGTCCAATCGCGAGCGTCAATGAGATCTTCTCCGCCGTGATGCCCTGGCGCAGTTGCGTCAGGATTACGCCGCGCACGCGATGGTGCCACGCGTGGCCAATAGCCGAGCGCTGTGCTCCGACGGAAGGTTCGATCATCCGGCATTTTAGACCGCTGTCTGATTTATCGTCGCAGCCGCCACAACGGATGCGCCGGCGCGGCGTGCGCCTCGCTGCGCGGCGACGCCTGCGATTACTCTGTCAACAAAAGATAGCTAAAGATCATATACATATAGATGTATCTTGATGTGATTTATACAGCCATTCAAAGCTCACATCACACCACTTTGTCACCGACTTTCGACTGACTTGCTACCGGCGCGCCCGTTAGCGTGCGCCCCCATCGGACTCGACGGATGGCTTCATGCGCTCACCGGTGCGAACCATAGCCATTGTGGGCGGCGGCTTTTGCGGCACCGTGCTGGCGGCGCGCCTGCTGCGCCAGCCACCGGAGGAACCCAGCCGCATCGTGCTGATCGAGCGGCGCGAAGAGGTAGGGCGCGGCGTGGCCTACCAGCCCTCGCCATCCGGCCCGCTGTTGAACGTGCCAGCCGGGCGTATGTCAGCCGATGCCGCCGATCCGCTGCAATTTGCCAACTTTGCGCACGATCGCAACCCCGGGGTCAGCGCGCACTCGTTCCTGCCGCGCGCGCTGTATGGCGAGTATCTGCAGCAGCTGCTGCAGCAGGCCCAGCAGGTGGCGCCGGCCCGGGTCGACTTCCAGCGCATCCGCGCCGAGGCCAGCGCTCTGCACAGGATTGCCACAGACGGGCCGTACCTGCTCAGCCTATCCCCCGACCAACAACTGCTTGCCGATGACGTCGTGCTGGCCTGTGGTGATCCACCGCCGGTGGATCCGGTGTGCGTCGCGGGCATTGCCGGCCACGCCTCTTATCTGGGCAACCCGCACTGCAACTCTGCGCTACGCTCGGACTGCATCAGCCTGCTCGTGATTGGCGCCGGCCTTACGATGGTGGACGTCGCGCTCGGCGCCGCGGCCGCGAATCCGCGCATCCGCATCCATGCAATCTCACGTCATGGCCTGCTGCCCGGCGTCCAGAATTCCACACCGCTGCCACGCAGCGATGGCTCGGAATCCGAGCTGCGGTTCATGTCGCATCTGGGATCAGGGCCGATCAGCGCGCGCCTGCTGTTGCAGGGCTTTCGAGCGCTGTGCCGGGAGCTGCGCCAGCAAGGCCGCCACTGGCGCGATGCAGTGACCGCGGCGCGCGAGGTGGCGCCGGCGCTCTGGCAGCGGATGCCTGAGCAAGAACGCAGCCGTTTTCTGCGTCATCTGCGGGTGTATTGGGACGTGCATCGTCACCGCATGCCGCCCTCGATCGAGCAGCGGCTGCGCCAGCTGCGGCGCTCCGGCCGCCTTTGCGTGCACGCTGGGCGGATTCTGCGGATGGACGCCTTCGGCGGCGCAGCTCTGCAGGTGCGCTGGCGGCCGCGCGGCGCAGTCGCGGTCCGGCAGTTGCTGGTCGATCAGGTGATCAACTGCGCCGGCACCGATCATCGTCTGACGCGCACGGGCGATCCACTGCAGCAGGCAATGATGGCGAGCGGACTTGCGGTGGCCGATCGGTTGGGGCTCGGCTGGCGTACCGGGCCGCATGGGGCGCTCATTGATGCCGATGGACGCAGCGCCCGACATCTGTTTTATCTGGGGCCCATGCTGCGGGCCGATCACTGGGAAGCAACCGCCGTCGCCGAACTGCGGCTTCATGCGCAGCAGCTGGCCGCGGCGCTGGTACAGATCCGCGCCTGATGCGCTACAGGCCGCTCCACGAACTGCACCAGCCCGCCGCTTTGACCAGCTTGCCCGGGAACAGACTGCATGTGCCCTTCGAGCTGTCCGCAGCGCTGTAGATCGAACAGCTCGAGCAATCCGCGCCCGAGGCGGCGCCCTTGGCGCGACTCGCATCCTCGACGTAGTGCACCGCCTTGGCCGCCGGATCCTGCTCGCTGATCAGCGGCAGTGCCGCTGGCGGGGCCGCCGCGGCTGAGGCGATCGCTGCCGCGACGGGTGCGAGCGACAGTCCCAGTGCCGCCCTTTTCAATAGTGCGCGCCGGGACGCGCTGCTGAGTTCATCCATCCGACGGCTCCCGCGGTGACCTGACAACCTGCAGCACGATCTTACCGATGTGGCGGCTGCTTTCCATCAGGCGATGGGCTTCGGCGGCGCGCTCGAGCGGAAAGGTCGCGAACAGATGGGTCTGCAATTGCCCGGCGTCGAAGTCGGGCCAGATCTCGCGTGCCAGGGCGTCGCGGATCGCCGTTTTTTCCGCCACGCTACGCGGGCGCATGGTCGAACCAGTGACGCGCAGACGTTTGAGCATCACCGGCAGCAGGTCCAGCTCGCAGCGGCTGCCTTGCAGGAAAGCAATCAGCACCAGGCGGCCGTCGCGGCGCAGCAGGCTCAGGTTCTTCGCGATGTATGGGCCGCCGACCATGTCCAGCACCACGTCCACGCCCTGCGCCGCGGTGAATTCCTGCGTCCGCTGCACAAAATCCTCGGTGTGGTAGTTGATCGCCTGCGCGGCGCCAAAGTCGCGACAGAAGCGGGCTTTTTCTTCATTGCCTACGGTGACGATGGTCTGCGCGCCGAAATGCCGCGCCAGCTGGATGGCGGCGAGACCGATGCCGCTCGAGCCGCCGTGAATGAGCAGGCGCTCGCCAGCCTGCAGATGGGCCAGATCGACCAGGTTCGCCCACACCGTAAACCAGTTCTCCGGCAAGCCGGCGGCTTCGGCCAGGCTCAGACGCGCGGGTATTCGCAACGCATGACGGGCGGGCGTAACGCAGAATTCTGCGTAGCCCCCGCCCGGCACCAGCGCACAGACGCTATCACCGAGCCGCCATTCGGTGACGCCGGCGCCGAGCGCGGCGACGCGGCCGGCGACCTCCAGGCCCAGAATCGGCGAGGCGCCCGGCGGTGGGGCGTAGCGTCCCATGCGCTGCAGCAGATCGGGCCGGTTCACCCCGGCGTAATGAACTTCAATCAGTATTTCTCCGACGGCCGGCGCAGGGGCAGGGCCCTCGGCGATGCACAGACTGTCGGCTGTGCCCGGAGGTCCGTACTCGATGAATCTCATCGGCCGATCATTCCACGCGCCGCCGCAATTTGACAATGCACGGCGCTGAGGATGAGGGCGTTGCAGCTTTCGAATCTGGATCTGCGACTGCTATCGTAGCGGCGCTCGCTCGCTTGATCGACGATGCAGCCCGAACGAGGCGGCGCCGGTGAGGAAGGTATGAGTCTGATCAACCGATTCTCAGCCAAAGGCTCGGACGTGATGAGCGCAGGGGCCGCGGATGACATGCTGGCCATCAGCGGCCTGTCGCGCAACGAAGTCGAGCTGCGGGTGACGCAAGCCTACCGGCGCCAGGGCTATCAGGTGGCCACATCGCCGGGGCCAGCCGCCGATCCGGATGCGGGCATCGTGCTGACACACGGCGGCCAGCGTGTGCTGCTGCAATGCAAGTACTGGAAAACGCGCAAGCTCGCCGAGATGCCGGTGCGCGAGCTGTATGGATTGATGGCCGCCCAGGGCGCGAATGCCGGGATCCTGATTACCGCGGGCAGCTTCACACTCGAGGCGAGCCGCTTCGCCGGCTACGGACGCATCCAGCTCATCGATGGCCCCAGGGTGCTGGCGCTGCTGCGCGAGGACGAGACCGCCGAGCGCTCCGCCGGACGCGCCGCCGAGCATGCGCAGCGGGCAAATTAAGCCGGCCGATAGTCAGACGGGCTCCTAACCTTGGTGCTCGACGACATCGATCGCCGAGAGCCAGCGCTGCTGCTCGGATTGCGGCAGGAACGAAGCCTCGATCGAATTGCGCGCCAGCGATGCGATGTCGGCCTTTGACAGACCGAGCGCCTGTTGGACCGCAAGGTAGTTTTCAAGCAGGTAGCCGCCAAAGTAGGCCGGATCGTCCGAGTTCACGGTCACGCAGAGGCCGCGATCAAGCAGCCGCTTGAGGTTGTGAGACTCGAGACGATCGAATACCTGCAGCCTGACATTGGACAACGGACACACGGTCAGTGGCACACGCTCGCGCACCAGGCGCCCGAGCAGCTCCGGGTCCTCCTCGCAGCGCACGCCGTGATCGATGCGCCGCACATGCAGCAGCTCGAGCGCCTCGCGAATGTATTGGGCAGGTCCTTCCTCACCGGCATGCGCCACTGTCAACAGGCCGGCGTGCCGGGCACGATCGAATACCGCGGCGAATTTTGCCGGCGGGTGACCGACTTCGGACGAATCCAGTCCGACCGCGGTGATGACATCTCCGAAGGGCAGCGCCTGCTGTAGCGTACGCATCGCGTCCTCGGCGCTCAGGTGGCGCAGGAAGCACAGGATCAGGCGGTGCGTGATGCCAAACTCGCGCTCGGCGGCAAGCAGGCCGCGCCGGATTCCCGCGACGATGTTCTCGAACGTTACGCCGCGCGCTGTGTGGCTCTGGGGATCGAAGAAGATCTCCACGTGCACGATACCCTGTTCGTGTGCCTTGCGAAGGTAAGCCGCGGTCAACCAATAGAAGTCCTCCTCATCGCGCAGCAGATCAGCGCCGGCGTAATAGATGTCGAGGAACGACTGCAGATTGGAGAATTGATACGCGCGGCGCATGTCCTCGACACCGGCGTAGGGCAGCGTCACGCCGTGCTTGGCGGCTAATTGAAACGCCATCTCCGGCTCCAGCGTGCCCTCGATGTGCAGATGCAGTTCTGCCTTCGGCAGACGGATGATGAATTCGCGCATCGGGGACGGCAGCGGGCGGCCGGATCGCACTTTAGTGAAGCTTGAGCCGCGGGCGCAGGATGCGTGCCACGTGCCCGACGAGAATGAGTGCCGCGCCGCGCAGCCAGCCATGGATGGCAAGCAGGTGCATGCGGTACAGGGACATGTAGACAAAGCGCGCCAGCCGGCCTTCGATCGCCATGCGGCCACCCACCAGATTGCCCATCAGACTGCCGACGGTCGAGTAGCGGCTCAGCGACACCAGCGAGCCGCGATCGGTGTAGGTGTAGGCACGCAGCGGCTTGCCTTGCATCAGCCGGCCGAGGTTGTGAAACACGGTGGCGGCCATCTGATGCGCCGCCTGCGCACGCGGCGGTACCGGACGGTCTGAGCCGGGCAGCAGGCAGTAACAGCAGTCGCCGATCGCGAAGATGCGCTCATCGCGCGTGGTCTGCAATGTCGGCCGCACCACCAGCTGACAGGAGGCGGTGGTCTCCAGATCGCCGATGCTGCAAAGGTTGTCGGCGCCGCGCACGCCCGCCGCCCAGACCTTCAGATCGGCCGCAATGGTTTCCCCGCTCTGTGTCACGATCCACTCCGGCGTGACGCTGGTGACGCGCGTGCCGGTCAGAATACGCACCCCGAGTGCTTCCAGCTCCTCGCGCGCCGCCTCGGCCAGCCGCTCGGGCAGCGCCGGCAGAATGCGCGCACCCGCTTCGATCAACGTCACGCGCAGGCGGCTTTCGTCGAACACCTCCAACCCGTAATAGCGCAGGGCCGAGGCTGCATTGTAGAGCTCGGCGGCCAGTTCCACGCCGGTGGCGCCTGCCCCGACGATGGCAATTCGGACGTATTCCTCGGCGGCCGGATTCTCGATCAGCGCGCGCGACACGCGCAGGCATTGGTTCAGCAACTTATTGCGAAACCGATCCGCCTGCACGCGGTCGTCCAGAAACAGACAGTTCTGGGCCACCCCTGGTGTGGTGAAATCATTGGTGATCGAGCCGATGGCGATCACCAGATAATCATAGCCAGTGCGATGGCGCCCTATCAGCTCGCGACCGTCCTCATCGATCAGCGGTGCGACCACGATCTGGCGCGCCGCGCGGTCGATGCTCTCCATCGCGCCGTAGAAAAAACGGTAACCCCATCGATGGCAGTGGCTGCGATAGCCGACTTCGTCGAGGTTGGCGTCGAGCGAGCCGGCCGCCACCTCGTGCAACAGCGGCTTCCAGATGTGGGTCAGGTTTCTTTCGACCAGCAGAATGTCGTGCCGCTCGCGTCCGTATTTCGCACCGAGACGCGTGACCAGCTCGAGCCCTCCGGCGCCGCCTCCGACGACTACAATCTGCGTCCTTTTCACCTGCCGGTATGTTAGCGTGAATTGACGCCGGCGCGACCTACCGCGGGCGCCTTCGCGGTCTATAATCGCCCACTGGCGCAGTAATGCGCGGCGCGTGGCCGTATGGCGGCGGGAGATTGCCGGATGAGCTGGTGGAGCTGGATGATCGGCGGCGCCATATTGCTCGGGGCAGAACTCGGCTTCGTGAATGCGCAGTTCTACCTGGTATTCATCGGCGGCGCGGCGTTGCTGGTCGGCCTGATCGGCGCGGTCATTCCGTCGCTGGCACCGTGGGCGCAGTGGGCGCTATTCGCGATTGTGGCGATCGTGTCGATGGTGACGTTTCGCAGTCCACTGTACCGGCGGCTGCGGGGCAATCTGCCGCCTGTCAGGTCGGGGCCGGCCGGCAGTGTGCTGACGCTGCCGAGTGCGCTTGCCCCGGGACAGAGCTGCCAGGTCGAGCATGGCGGCACGTTCTGGACGGTGCGTAACGACGGCGCGACGCCGATCCCGCCTGGAATCCGTGCGCGCATCATCGCGGTGCAGGGCCTGACACTACTGGTGCGGCCCGACGCCTAGACAACACCTGCAAGGACAGCCGCATGCCCAGCTCGTACGTATTCATTATCCTGGCGATTATTGCCGTCATCGTGATCGGTAGGACCGCGACCGTCGTGCCGCAGCAGAGCGCCTATGTGATCGAGGCCCTCGGCAAGTACAGCCGTACTCTGCACGCCGGATTTCACATCCTGATCCCATTCGTCGAACGGGTCGCCTACCGGCACAGCCTCAAGGAGCAGGCGCTCGACGTCGCCGAGCAGGTCTGCATCACGCGCGACAACGTGCAGGTCGGCGTCGACGCAGTGCTGTACATGCAGGTGCTCGATCCGCACCTCGCCTCCTACGGCATCACCAACTACAACTTCGCCATCGCGCAGCTGGCGCAGACCACATTACGCAGCGAGATCGGCAAGATCGAGTTGGATCGCACCTTTGAGGCGCGCGGCATCATCAATGCCAACGTGGTCGCCGAGCTCGACAAGGCCTCGGTCGCCTGGGGCGTGAAGGTGATGCGCTACGAGATCAAGAATATCGCGCCGCCCAAGGACGTCCTGTCGGCGATGGAGAAGCAGATGCGGGCCGAGCGCGAAAAGCGCGCGGTGGTACTGGCTTCAGAAGGCGAACGCGACGCCAAGATCAATGCCGCCGAAGGCGACAAGCAGCGCGTCATCAAGGCATCCGAAGCCAACAAGCAGCAGCAGATCAACGAAGCCGAAGGGCAGGCGGCAGCGATCCTCGCGGTAGCGACCGCCACCGCCGAGGGGTTACGCCAGGTGGGCGCCGCGCTGAGCGATCGCGGCGGCATCGAGGCGATGCAATTGCGCATCGGCGAGGAGTACGTGCGTCAATTTGGCAAGCTGGCGAAGGAGAGCACCACGCTGGTGGTGCCGGGAAATCTGAGCGACCTGGCTTCGGTGGTGACGATGGCGACCAGCATCGTGCGCAAGGCGCCGCCAGCCTAGCCTCTCTTCAGCTCTTCAACCGGTACCCGGTCCTGAAGATCCATATCACCAGTGCCAGGCACAGGCACAGAAACCCCAGCGTCATCCCCAGGCTGAGCCCGACGCTCACGTCCGAGCTGCCATAGAAGGTCCAGCGGAAGCCGTTGATTAGATAGACCACGGGATTGAACAGCGTGATGCGACGCCAGGCCTGCGGCAGCATGCTGATCGAATAGAACGCGCCGCCGAGAAATGTCAGCGGTGTTATCACCAGCATCGGGATGAATTGCAGCTGCTCGAAGCCGTTGGCCCACACGCCGATGACGAAGCCGAACAGGCTGAAACTGGCCGCCGTCAGCAGCAGGAACAGGATCATGCACACCGGGTGCAGGATGTGAATCGACACGAACAACGATGCCGTACCCAGGATGATCAAACCGAGAATGATCGACTTGGTGGCAGCGGCGCCGACGTAACCGAGCACGGTCTCGAGCGCGGACACCGGCGCCGACAGCAGCTCGTAGATGGTGCCGGTGAACTTTGGAAAATAGATGCCGAAGGAGGCATTGGAGATGCTCTCGGTAAACAGCGTCAGCATCATCAGTCCCGGCACGATGAAGGCGCCATAGTTGACGCCGTTGATCTGCGAAATGCGCGATCCGATGGCGGATCCGAACACAACGAAATACAGCGATGTGGTGATCACCGGCGTGATCACGCTCTGCAGCAGCGTGCGCCGGAAGCGCGCCATCTCAAATTTAAAGATGGCCCAGACGCCGCGCCGATTGAAGCCCAACGCTCTCATGCCCGCGCCGCCGGGCGTTCGCTCACCAGGCTTACAAAAATATCCTCCAGCGAACTCTCGCGGGTGTTCAGATCTTTGTAACCGATTCCCAGCTCGCCCATGCGCCTGAGCAGAGCCGAGATGCCGGTGCGCTCGGCATTGATATCGAAACTGTACAGCAGCTCGGTGCCGTCCGCCTGCAGCACCAGCTGCCAGTCGCGCAGGCCCTCGGGGATCGCGCTCATCTGCCCCTGCAGGTGAAGCGTCAGCTGCTTCTTACCGAGCTTTTTCATCAGCCTGTTCTTGTCCTCGACCAGGATCAGTTCGCCGTTGCTGATGACGCCGATCCGGTCGGCCATCTCCTCGGCCTCTTCAATGTAATGCGTGGTGAGCACGATGGTGACACCGCTGTCGCGCAGGCCGCGCACCAGCGCCCACATATCGCGCCGCAGCTCCACGTCCACCCCGGCCGTGGGCTCATCCAGGAACAGGAATTGCGGCTGGTGCGACAGAGCCTTGGCGATCATGACGCGCCGCTTCATGCCGCCCGATAGCGTCATGATCCGATCCTTGCGTTTGTCCCAGAGCGACAGATCGCGCAACAGTTTTTCCAGAAACGGCGCGTTTGGTGCGCGTCCGAACAGTTCGCGGCTGAAGCTGACCGACGCCAATACGGTTTCAAACGCGTAATTGCTCAGTTCCTGCGGCACCAGCCCGATCCTGCTGCGGGCGGCGCGAAAGTCGCGCACGATGTCGTGGCCGTCGACCGCGACGCTGCCCGATGTGGCTGTCACGATGCCGCAGACGATGCTGATCAGCGTGGTCTTGCCGGCGCCATTCGGCCCGAGCAGAGCGAAAATCTCGCTGTTGCGAATCTCAAGATCGATGTTCTTCAGCGCCTGCAGGCCGGAGGGGTAGGTCTTGGTCAACTGGGAAATGCGCAGCGCCGGGGGCATGAGCGCGACTGTAACGCAACGGCGCGCCGTTCAGAATCCGAATTTCCTGGAGATCGTCAAGCGCGCCATGATGGGCTCGAGCGGATGTTCATGCACATCGGCGCGGCCGTCGGGATAGGCATCGATCTCGGATCGCAGGCGATCGACATACCAGAACTGCGCCGCCGCGGCGTGAGTATTGAGCAGGTTATAGATTCCGAGCGACGCGCTCCAGCCGCCCGGCAGCGCGTAATGCGCATCCAGGTTCAATTGGCCGAAACCCCTGCCATCGATTTGGCCGGCGGCGGTGGGGGCATTGGCACACGAGCTCGCCACGTCCGGAAAGTCCCTCATCGCCGCGCTATTCACGCACGGTCCGGATGACAGCGGATAGTTGCCGAGATAGCGGTAGTTCAGCCCGCCGCTCCAGCGCCCAAGATCAGTCACGTACAGCGCCAGTGAGCCGGTGGCGAGCGGAGCATCGGTGATGTAGTTACCCAGGTGACCGGTGCCGTCGTCGAAGGCACGCGTGAAACGGCTGTGGTTGCCGGAGTAGCTGCCGTAGAACTCGAGCCAGCGGTTGAGTTGATAGGTGAGGTTGATTTCATAGCCGTAGCGGCGGCTCGGAGGTCCGGCCGTGTCCTGACCGACGTCCGGATCGATGATGGTCTCGGACTGTTGCCACAGGTTATAGATTGCAAGCGTAAACACCAGATTGCGCCGCACTTGCGCGCGCAGTCCGATCTCCTGTCCGTCCTGCTTCGCCAGCAACGGTGTATGCGGCAGCCCCAGATCGACGCTGGTGTCCTGATTTACGCCGCGAAGATCGGCGCTGTGAAATCCCTGCCCGGCGCTCAGGTAGATCTCGACGCGCTGATTCGGCGCATAGATCAGGCTGCCCTTGGGCTGCCACAACGACTGGGCTGCCGTACCTGCATTGCTGTAGCCGGCCGTCCGATGCAATGGCGCCAGATAGTCGACATCGGTGCCGTGCTGGTAGTCCTCGCGCATGCCGAGCACGCTGCGAAGCGTTGCGCTCCAGTGAGTGATCGCCTGCAGATAGGCCGCGCCGCTGAACAGGAACACATGATCGGAATCGGAAAACGAGGCCGGGTCGTTCTGCGGCGGCAGAGCTATCCGGGCTTCGCTCGGCAGTCGACCGACACCCAGCAGATCGTAACGTGTCACCACGCCGGCGGCGATCTCGCTGTCGATCCCAGCCAGCCGCAGCGGCAGCGTGTAATTGGCTGCGCCGCCGACAACGCGGCGGTTCTCAAACTGGTCCTCCTGATCGCCGTGAATCGGGTCGACCAGGAAATGCGTGAAGTCGTTGTAGATATGCAGTTGGTTATAGATGTAGTACGCGCTCGCCGAGAGCTGCCCGAAAGCCACGGTCTGGTGAAACTGTGCCGACAGGCTGGCGCGCTGCGCGCGGCCGCCGTCGGTTGGGTCAAGAGTACCGAAGCGATCGGGGACCAGATCCTCGGCGATGGCTCGAAGCGGTATGTCGGTCGTATTGGTCCAAAGCTGGTGATAAAACATCGCGCTGACCGAGTAGCCGTTGTGCTCGTCTCCCTGACTGTAACGCAGCACCGCATTCTGCTTGCGGGCGTCATCCGGGGTAAGGAAGGGACCGTCGTAATGCTGCACTTCCGCAGCGGCCAACAGCCGGCCGCTGCCGAGTGCCGCCGTGCCAGCGGCAAACATGCGCTGGTAATCCAGCGTTCCGCCAGTCACCGCCAGCTGATCGGCGATGTTATCGCGGTAGTCGATGTGCACCGAGCCGACTGCGCCGAAATCGCCGACCGAGGCGTAGTAGGGGCCCTTGGTATAGCTGAGAGCGTCCGCCAGCTCAGGAATCATGAAATTCAGATCGGTATAGCCTTGTCCGTGCGCGTGCGTCGGCTGGTTGATCGGCATACCGTCAACAAATGTCGCCAGATCGGTGCCATGGTCGAGGTTGTAGCCACGCATCAGGAATTGATTCGCCTTGCCCTCACCGCTGTGCAGGGTCACGATCATTCCGGGAACGGTTTCCAGCAGCTGGCCGGGACGATAGGCCGGCGTCAGCTGCAGCTCCTGGTCGGCGGCGACGCCTTCACTGGCGGTTGAGGCGCTGCCGAGTAACTCGAGGCGCTCGGCCGTAATGGTGATCTCCGCGAGGTCGGCAGCGGTCAGCGCGTCAGCAGGCACCTCGGCCTGCGCCAGCACACTGGCCAATGCGCTGGCGGTGCCAATCAAGCGCAGCAGGCTCGGGTGCGCACGGAGCGGGCGCGAGCCATCAGTTCGCGGCATCTCCCTGCGACCCGTGTGAACAAATACTGTTAACTGATACGTTGCCCGCGGCAAGACGGATGCATGCTTATGCCACGGGCGGGCGCTTAGCGGCCGCGCCGCAGTTGTTCGATTTCATCCCGCAACGATCTGACTTCCGCTTCCAGCAGCGCCAGGCGGTCGGGCTGTGGAGGCGGTGCGGCGGCGGCAGACGGGGCGGCAGCCGCGACCGGCGCGAGCGCTTCGGCGCTCCGATCCCCGAACAGGTGCGCATAGCGGATCTCGCGCTTGCCCGGTTCGCGCGCCAGACGCGCTACCAGCGCACCGGAGGGCCGCTGTGCAAGCGCCTCCAGCGCCGCTTCCGCTTCGGCGGCATCGGCAAAATCGGCCATGCGCGCTGCCCGACTGCGCAGCTCACCCGGCGTCTGCGCTCCGCGCAGCAGCAGCTCGCACACGATTGCCCGCTCCTGTGGAGTGAACTGAAAGACGCTGAACTCGGTGTTGCAGAAACGCTGTTGATACTTCGGCACCCGGCTGCCGAAGCCGGATTTCTCCAGCAGCAGATGCTTGCGCGACAGGCCATCGATCAGAGCCTGCACTTGCGCTTCAGCCAGTGCCAGCACCGGCTCACGATTGCTCTTCTGATTGCAGGCATTGGTCAGCGCATTGAGCGACATCGGATATTGCTCCGGCGTCGTGATCTGCTTTTCGATCAGGCAGCCGATTACGCGCGCCTCCAGCGCCGAGAGCTCAATATTCATACGATCATTATAGGGATCGTGTCCCCCGGGCGCATGCTGCAGTAGAATCCCGACGGCCATGCGAACAGCATCCAGCATGATCGGACACGCGCGCTTCGTCGAGGAAGTCGTCTCGGGCCGACGCGTGGCGCTGCCTTTCGACAGTCGCGTACGTGAATCCTGGCGGCGCTGTCTGTCGGACTATCGGCTCAGTCCCGATCAGTCGCAGCACCCCGCGGTGGTCTCGGTGTCGCAGCTGCGCCAGCGGCGCGAACGCGCCGATCCGCTGTGTTCGATCGCGCGCATCGAGATGGCCGCTCTGGCGCGACTGCTGAATGCGCCGGTGGGAGTGATGCTCACCGATCATGACGGCGTAATACTCGGTTATACCGGCGACGCAAATTTTGCCGGGATCGCGCGCCGCGCCGGCTTGCGCGAAGGCGCGATCTGGAGCGAGGCGGCGCAGGGCACCAACGGCATGGGCACTTGTCTGGCGATGCGCGCGCCGGTGCTGATTGAAACTGATGAGCATTTCCTGGCGAAGAATGTCGCCCTGACCTGCTGCGGCGCGCCGATTCTCGACAGTGGCGGCGAACTGGTCGGGGCGCTCAACATCTCCGGGCATCTGCGGCTGTCGGCCGCGCCCACGCTGGCGCTGGTGCGACTGGCGGTGCAGAACATCGAGAATCGAGCGCTGCTCGCGCAGCATCGGCCGCATCATCTGTTGCGTTTTCATCCGCACCGTGAATTCATCTCCACCGCCGGCGAGGGCATCCTCGCGATCGCCGGCGATGGCCGCATCGTCGGCGCGAATGTGGCGGCGCTGGAGTGGCTGGGTGTGCCGGCGCACAGCAGTCTGTGCGGGCAACGCGTCGAACAGGTGTTCGGCCTGGATCTGGCGAGGCTCGAGACGCTGCGGGGCGATCCGGCCTCGGCCGAGCCGCTGCCGCAGCGCGACCGCGGATCATTGTGCTATGGCATCGTGCAGCCGCCGCAGCTGCCGCACACGATCTCGAGCGGCGCGGCCGCTGTGCGCCCGCGCGTGAACGCCCTGGTGCAGGCCGAGCGCAAGGTACTGCGCGAGGTGCTGGAACGCTGCCGCTGGAATGTGAGCCTGGCGGCAACGCAGCTGAACTTGAGCCGCCGTACGCTGCATCGAAAGCTCAAGTCGCATGGCATGCGGCGCTATTCGGCCTGGGAAGCCGGCCCCAGCGCGCGCAGCAGCGACAGCGACGCCTGATTGACGCTGAGCGGCCGCTGAGTCAATCCTGACGCAGGGTTCGGGCGGCGTGAGTGCTGCCCCTAAGATGCGCGGCCGGCGCTGACGGTTTTTCATCGGAACGGCGGAATAATCATGACAGCAATAGCGGCGTACTGATCTTGGAAGTGCTCAGCGAACATCGATGCTTCGACGGCATCCAGGGGTTCTACCGGCATAGCTCGCAGGTCATAGGCCTGCCGATGCGATTTAGCGTGTTTCGGCCGCCGCAGGCCGAACAGGGACCAGTTCCGGTGCTGTTCTATCTCGCCGGCCTGACCTGCACCGAGGAGACCTTCGTCATCAAGGCCGGTGCTCAGCGTAAGGCTGCGGAACTGGGGTTGATGCTGGTGAGCTGTGATACCAGCCCGCGCAACACCGGGATTGCCGGCGAGGCGGACGACTGGGAGTTCGGCGCCGGAGCGGGATTTTATGTCAATGCGACCCAGGAACCCTGGTCGCGCTACTACCGCATGTACGACTACGTGCTCGAGGAGTTGCGGGCGACGGTGCTGGCAAATTTTCCGGCCAAACCGGATCGGATCGGCATCTTTGGCCACTCCATGGGAGGGCACGGCGCGCTGGTGCTGGCGCTGCGCAACCCAAAGATCTACAAGTCGGTTTCGGCGTTCGCGCCGATCTGCTCGCCGACGCGCTGTGCCTGGGGGCAGAAGGCGCTGCCGCGCTACCTGGGCGAGGACCGTTCGAGCTGGAACCAGTACGACGCGGTGGAACTGCTGAAATCCGGCGGCAAGCAGCTCTATCCGCAGATCCTGGTCGATCAGGGTCTGGCGGACAAGTTCCTGCACCAGTCGCAGCTGCTGCCGGAGCTGCTGGAGTCGGCCTGCGCGGCTGTCGGCCAGCCGCTGCGGCTGCGCCGCCACGAAGGCTACGATCATGGCTATTTCTTCATCGCCAGCTTCGTCAGCGACCACTTGCTGTTTCATGCCAGCGCGCTGGGCGCGCTGCCGTGAGCCCCGCACGGTAGCGCCGCGTACGGTAGGGTAGAATGGGCCGCATCCACCGCGGCTCGGGCTCCCTCAAGTCCTGGGACGCAGGACCAGAGGAGAAACAGTTTTGGCCATTTCCACGCCAGTGCTGCCGGGAACGCAGACGCCTGCGAGCGAACTGGTGCGTTCGACGCCGCCTGCGGACAGCCATCTGGCCCGCGAACCGCTGCAGGCAGTGCCGGCGCGCCGGCTGGACGGTGCAGCCTCGCAGGCTGTGAACGAAACGCTGGCTGCCGAAGTCCCGGTGGCGATGCAGTACAACGCCCGCCCGCACGCGGTGATGATGGCCACACCGGCGAACCTGGACGATTTTGCCTATGGGTTTGCGCTCACGGAGCGCATCATCGCCTCGGTTTCGGAGCTGACCCTGGCCGCGACGCTCTGGACCGAGCATGGCGTGGCGCTGGAAATGCTCATTCCGCAGCAGCGCTTCCTGCTGCTTGCAACCCGCGAACGCAATCTGACCGGCCGCACCGGCTGCGGGCTGTGTGGCACCGCGACGCTCGAAGCGGCGATTCGTCCGGTGCGCAAGGTCGACCCGCGTGGACCGCGCGCCGACGTGCAGGCATTGCGCGAAGGCATGCTGCGGCTGGCCTCGCTGCAGCCGCTCAACGATGCCAGTGGCGCCGTGCACGCCGCAGCGCTCCTGACCAGCGACGGCGGATTCACCGTGCGTGAGGATGTCGGCCGCCACAATGCGATCGACAAGGCGGTCGGTGCGGTCATGCGCGCCGGGTTGACGCCGCACAGCTTATTGGTGACCTCGCGCGCCTCCTATGAGGTGGTGCACAAGGCGGCGGAAGTGGGTTGCCGGCTGGTGGCAGCGATATCGGCGCCGACCGCGCTGGCGCTGCGGCTGGCGCAGGAGGCCGGTGTGACGCTGGTCGGCTGGACACGACCGCCGCGCTTGACCGTGTACTGCGGGGATCTGTCATGAGCGCGCGCAAGCGCGTGCCGATTCCGGTCCGCGTCGAGCCGGGCTCCGACCTGCCGGCCGAGGAACGCAAGCTGGTGCTCGAGGCAGTGAACCAGCACCGCGCGCTCGAAGGGGCGTTGTTGCCGATCCTGCATGCAGTTCAGGACCGCCTTGGCTGGGTTCCGCCGCGCACGCTGCCGTTGATCGCCTACGAGTTGAACCTGTCACGCGCCGAGGTGCATGGCGTCGTGACGTTCTATCATTACTTTCGGCAGCACAAACCAGGGCAGCATGTGATCTTCCTGTGCCGCGCCGAAGCCTGCCAGGCGGTCGGCGCTGTTGCGCTGGAAGCTCACGCCAAACGCGCCCTCGCCACGGAGTTTCATGGCACCAGCGCCGATGGTCGCTATACGCTCGAGCCGGTCTATTGTCTGGGCAACTGCGCCAGCGGACCGTCGCTGATGGTCGATCGGGAATTGCATGGACGCATGACGCCCGAGCGCTTCGATGCACTGATCGCAGGCGCCACTCCGTGAGCGTGACCGTCTACATTCCGCGTGAGGCGACCGCACTGTCGCTCGGGGCGCAGTCCGTGGCCCGCGCCGTGACCGAGGAGGCCGCGCGCCGATCACTCACGGTGCGCGTCGTACGCACCGGTTCGCGCGGGGCGTTCTGGCTCGAGCCGTTGCTCGAGGTGCAGACGGCGGCCGGACGCATCGCCTATGGGCCGGTGCAGGCGACCGACGTGCCCGGCCTGTTCGGCGCGGATTTCCTCGCCGGCGGACAGCATTCGCTGCGACTGGGCCCGATCGAATCGATTCCTTACCTCAACAATCAGGAGCGCCTGACCTGCGGGCGGCTGGGGGTCATCGATCCGCTGAGCCTGGACGACTATCGCGCTCACGGCGGCTACGAGGGGTTGAAGGCCGCGCTGCCGATGGAACCGGCCGCGATCGTCAAGGCCGTGACCGATTCGGGTCTGCGTGGGCGCGGCGGCGCCGCGTTTCCCACCGGCATCAAATGGAAAACCGTGCACGATGCACCCGGCAGCCAGAAATACATCGTCTGCAATGCCGATGAAGGCGACTCGGGGACGTTTTCGGATCGGCTGCTGATGGAAGGCGACCCGTTCTGCCTGATCGAGGGCATGACCATCGCCGGACTGGCGGTCGGTGCGACGCGCGGCTACATCTATCTGCGCTGCGAATACCCGCACGCCCAGGACACGATGACCCAGGCGATCGCCACCGCCTATGCGCAAGGCTGCCTGGGCGCCGACGTGCTCGGTTCGGGGCGCAGCTTCGAGCTGCAGCTGCGCATGGGCGCCGGCGCCTACATCTGCGGCGAGGAGACCTCGCTGCTTGAATCACTGGAAGGCCGCCGCGGTCAGATCCGCTTCAAGCCGCCGCTGCCGGCGATCAAGGGGCTGTTCGGCTGCCCGACGGTCGTCAACAACGTGATCACCTTTGCCAGTGTGCCGATCATTCTGCAGCGTGGGGCTCAGTTCTATAAGGACTACGGTATGGGCCGCTCGCGCGGCAGCCTGCCGATCCAGCTGGCGGGCAATATCGCGCGCGGCGGGCTGGTCGAGCGGGCCTTCGGCGTTACCTTGCGCGAGCTGCTGTACGACTACGGCGGCGGGACGCGCAGCGGACGTCCCATCCGGGCGGTCCAGGTCGGAGGACCCCTCGGTGCGTACTGGCCGGCATCGAAGTTCGATACACCGCTGGATTACGAGGCTTTTGCGGCCGGCGGCGGTATGCTCGGCCACGGCGGCATCGTGGTGTTCGACGATACCGTGGACATGTCCGCCCAGGCGCGCTACGCGATGGAGTTCTGCGCCATCGAATCCTGCGGCAAGTGCACGCCGTGCCGTATTGGTTCGACGCGAGGGGTCGAGGTGATCGACCGGCTGGTGGCGGGAGAGCGTGCTGCATTGCAGCAGACTCTGTTGCGCGATTTGTGTGACACAATGCTCAATGGATCGCTATGTGCGCTCGGTGGTCTGACGCCGTATCCGGTACTGTCGGCTCTGGATCACTTTCCGGAGGATTTTTCCAAGCCTGCCGCGGTTGCGGCGGTGCGCTAAGAGTCGAGGACTATGCAATCAATCGCTGAACGTGATTTCGGTACACCGCAAAGGCAGTCAGCCAAGCAGGTGACCCTGACGATCGACGGCCGTGAAGTCACCGTGCCAGCCGGTACCTCGGTGCTGCGCGCCGCTGCCGAGGCAGGTGTTTCGATCCCCAAACTCTGTGCCACCGATCTGCTCGAAGCCTTCGGCTCCTGCCGCATGTGCCTGGTGCAGGTCGAAGGCATGAAGGGCTTCCCGGCCTCCTGCACCACACCGGTGAGCGAGGGCATGAAGGTCACGACGCAGAACGACAAGATCGGCAACATCCGTCGCGGCGTGATGGAGCTGTACATCTCTGATCATCCGCTCGATTGCCTGACCTGCCCGGCCAATGGCCACTGTGAGCTGCAGGACATGGCTGGTGCGGTCGGTCTGCGCGAAGTCAGGTACGGCTATAAGGGCGCCAATCACCTGGATGCGCCGAAAGACGAATCCAATCCGTATTTCACCTTCGATGCCAGCAAGTGCATCGTCTGCTCGCGCTGCGTGCGCGCCTGCGATGAGCAGCAGGGTACGCTGGCGCTGACGATCCAGGGACGCGGCTTCGATTCAACGGTCTCGGCCAGCCAGGCCGAATCGTTCCTCGACTCCGAATGCGTGTCGTGTGGCGCTTGCGTGCAGGCCTGTCCCACGGCGACGCTGTCCGAGAAATCGCTGATCAAGGCCGGCCAGGCCGAGCACAGCGTTGTCACCACCTGCGCCTATTGTGGCGTGGGCTGCTCGTTCCGCGCCGAAATGCAGGGCGAGGAAGTCGTGCGCATGGTGCCGAACAAGGATGGCCACGCCAATCACGGCCATAGCTGTGTCAAGGGACGATTTGCGATCGGCTATGCGACGCATCCGGATCGCATTACCAAACCGATGATCCGCGCCACTATTTCCGATCCGTGGAAGGAAGTGAGCTGGGAGGAGGCGATCGCGCACGCGGCTTCCGAGCTGCGGCGGATCCAGACCAAGTACGGCCGCGACAGCATCGGCGGCATCACCTCCAGCCGCTGCACCAACGAGGAGACCTACCTGGTGCAGAAGCTGGTGCGCGCCGGCTTTCACAACAACAACGTCGACACCTGCGCCCGCGTGTGCCACTCGCCCACCGGCTACGGACTGAAGCAAACCATCGGTGAATCGGCCGGCACGCAGGATTTCGATTCAGTGATGCAGGCCGACGTCATCGTGGTGATCGGCGCCAATCCGACCGATGGCCATCCGGTGTTCGCCTCGCAGATGAAGCGCCGGCTGCGCCAGGGCGCAAAGCTGATCGTGGCCGATCCGCGTCGCATCGACCTGGTGCGTACGCCGCACATCACGGCCGACTATCACCTGCAGCTCAGGCCCGGCACCAACGTCGCGCTGATCAACAGCATTGCGCACGTGGTGGTCACCGAAGGGTTGGTCAAGGAAGAGTTCGTGCGCGAGCGCTGTGAGATCGATTCGTTCGAGAAGTGGCGCGCGTTCGTCGCCGAGCCGCGCAATTCCCCGGAAGCGATGCAGGCCGTCACCGGCGTTGCGGCCGCGGACGTGCGAGCGGCGGCGCGCCTGTACGCCACCGGCGGTAATGGAGCGATCTATTACGGACTGGGCGTCACCGAGCACAGCCAGGGGTCGACCATGGTGATGGGCATCGCCAACCTGGCGATGGCGACCGCCAACATTGGCCGCGCTGGGGTCGGCGTGAATCCGCTGCGCGGACAGAACAACGTGCAGGGCTCGTGCGACATGGGATCGTTCCCGCACGAATATCCGGGATATCGCCACGTGTCGGATCCCGCGGTACGAGCGCAGTTCGAACAGGCGTGGCAGGTGAAACTGCTGCCCGACCCGGGGCTGCGCATTCCGAACATGTTCGAAGCGGCCCTCGACGGTGAATTCAAGGCGCTCTACATCCAGGGCGAGGACATTGCCCAGTCCGATCCGAATACGCAGCACGTGACCGCGGCCCTGACGGCGATGGAATGCATCATCGTGCAGGACCTGTTCCTGAACGAGACCGCCAAATTCGCCCACGTGTTTCTGCCAGGCTCGTCGTTCCTGGAAAAGGACGGCACTTTCACCAATGCCGAGCGGCGCATTTCGCCGGTACGCAAGGTGATGCGCTCCAAGTCGGGCTATGCCGACTGGGAGATCACGCAGTTGCTCGCCAACAAGATCGGCCTTGCCATGAACTATAAACACGCCTCGGAGATCATGGACGAGATCGCCCGGCTGACGCCGACCTTCACCGGGGTCAGCTTCGCGAAGCTGGATCGCCTCGGCAGCATTCAGTGGCCCTGCAACGATCAGCATCCCGAAGGCACGCCGACGATGCACGTCGATACTTTCGTGCGCGGCAAGGGCCGCTTCCTGGTGACTGAATACGTGCCGACACGCGAGAAGGTCAACGCCAAGTACCCCCTGATCCTGACCACCGGCCGCATCCTGTCGCAGTACAACGTCGGCGCGCAGACACGGCGTACCGAGAACTCGACCTGGCACGATGAGGATCGCATCGAGATCCATCCGCACGATGCCGAGGAACGCGGCATCAAGGCCGAGGATTGGGTCGGCATCCAGAGCCGCGCCGGCGAGACGGTGCTGCGCGCACGCATCACGCCGCGAGTGCAACCGGGGGTGGTCTACACCACGTTCCACTTCCCGGAGTCGGGCGCCAATGTGATCACCACCGACAATTCCGACTGGGCTACCAACTGTCCGGAGTACAAGGTGACCGCTGTTCAGGTGGTGCGGGTGAGCCAGCCGTCCGCCTGGCAGCGCCGCTACCAGGAATTTGACCGCGAACAGCAATCGCTGCTCGACGCGGCCGCGCAGCCGAAGCAGCCAGCCAAGGCGGAATCGCCTGCCGGATGAGCATCGAACACCTGGTGCAGATGGCCAACGACATCGGCCATTTCTTTGCCTCAGAACCGAAGCGGGACGAGGCCATTGCGGGGATCGCGGGTCATATGCAGCGCTTCTGGGATCCGCGCATGCTGCGTCACATCGCGGTGCATCTGAAGAATGGCGGTGACGGCCTGGACGAGCTGCCGCGCGAGGCGATCGCCAGGTTGAAGCCGCCGGACGCCTGAGCTCGCGCGCAGCGCCTTTAGGGAGCGAGCGCCGCGCGCGCGATTGCATACCCCAGGCACAGCAGCAGCACGCTCCAGCCCGGCAGCCTGCCGAGTACCAGCAGCAAAAATCCAAGCAGCGCCATCGCAAAATCTGCCGCGCCATCGATCGCGCTGGTGAACACCGGGTTGTACAGTGCACTGAGCAGTATCCCGACCACAGCGGCATTGACGCCCCGCAGCGCGGAGCGCACGGCGGCACGATGTCGCAGCGCCGCCCAGAAGGGCATGACGCCGAACACCAGCAGAAACGAGGGCAGGAAGATCGCTGCCAGGC